>Ga0116183_1005789_pt1 | contig 11583 bp, 8 predicted proteins | sample AD_UKC078_MetaG_FD_89753 | JGI IMG/M metagenome (GOLD analysis project Ga0116183, IMG submission 89753) | Active sludge microbial communities of municipal wastewater-treating anaerobic digesters from USA - AD_UKC078_MetaG | ecosystem: Engineered > Bioreactor > Anaerobic > Digestate | place: USA...
CAGTGGTTTCTACATCGTTTCCTTCGACGCTAGAAATTGTATTAGAAGAAGCCACCCCTTTAATGGTTTCTTTTGATAAAAATAAATGGAAAGTCTTTTCTGAAAGAGCAAAGGTTTTACCAACAGCAATTTTATCGGCTTACCAGTTACCAGTAGTGGATTTGATGGATGAAGAAGAGATGAAACAAATTGGAACTTTTCTAAGTGCAATGAAGGCAAAAGATGAGTTTCTCTATCGAAAAGTATCGCAGATAGGTGTTAATAAAAAAGAATATGCGATAGAAGTGTTTTTTAAAGATGTTGAATTTAAAACGCTGTTTCCTTTAAGCGGTTGGGAAGAAAAACAGTTTGATCAGTATAAACAATTAATACAAGGTTTTACTTCCGACTTAAAAACAGCAAGTATTGTGGATATGCGTTTTAATGGGTTTGCCTATATAAAACCTTATGAAAAGAGGTATAGTGATGGATGATAAAAATAAAATGACCGTAAATAAAGAAAACATCATTGTTGGACTTGATATTGGTGGCTCCAAAATAGCTGTTTTTATTGGTTTGCAAGAAAATCAGAATCAAGTACGTGTTCTTGGTTTTGGTGTAAAGGAATTGAAAAAGAATCCGATTTCTGATTTAGATTTTTTAATTTCATCTATAGGTAGTGCCGTAAAAGAAGCCGAAACCATGACTGGTTTTGATGTAAAAGAAGTTTATGTTGGTGTCGCAGGTGATTACATCTCCTGTTTCAAATCGAAAGGCGGAGTCACTCTTGACCCTTCCAAAAATGAAGTCAAAGAATCTCATGTGGCGGCGGTAATTAAGCATGCAAGCACATTACCTTCTACCGCAGGCGAAATACTTCATATTTTCCCAAGAAATTATTCTTTAGATGATGTTCAAGGAATAAAAAATCCAATAGGAATGAGTGGTGTTCGTTTAGACGCTGAAGTACAAATTGTCGCTGCTAAAACATTGAATTTGCAGAATCATAAAAAGAGCGTTGAAAAGGCAGGCTTTGAAATAAAAGCGATGGTTTTAGAACCATTAGCAGCAGCTTATGCCATTTTACACGATGAAGAACGAGAGCTCGGTGTCGCTATTATAGACATTGGGGCCACTTCTGCTGATTTAGCTGTTTTTTATGAAGATGCTGTATGCTATTCTGTTTCTCTTGATTTAGCTGGAAACATCATCACGAGTGATATTGCTAAAAGCTTTGATTTGCCTATTTCAATTGCTCGTGCTGAAGAAATAAAGAAAAAATATGGAACGGTAGCCATTTCTAATGTGTTAAACGCAGAAGTCATTCCTGTTCCAGGCATTGGTGATCGAGGGACTGTTCCTTGTTCTAGAGAACGTTTAGCAAGAGTAATGCATGCTCGCTTGAGTGAAATATTAGGGTTAATCGCTGATCACTTAAGAAAGCGTCAATTAGATAAAATCATTGGAGCAGGAATCGTTTTAACAGGTGGCACAAGTGCTACAGAAGGAATTGTACAACTAGCAGAAGGTATTTTCAAAAAACCAGTTCGTTTAGGACAACCCAAACAAGATGTGGGGCTTGGAGATTCTTTGGCTAAACCGTCGTTTTCAGTAGGCGTGGGCTTACTTCACTATGCTGCTAAAACGAGGAAAAAAAGTATAAAAGAGACGAGCACGCAGGGGATTCTAAGTTACATAATAGCAGGAACTCGTCGCTTTATCCAGATTATAAAAAGATACATCTAAACTCAATAGGGAGATCAATATGAGTGAAAACAACTACATCAACATAGAAGGCAAGTCTCACATACTTGCTGCAGAAAACTTTAGCGGCAACGCTAAAATCAAAGTCGTCGGTGTCGGTGGTGCAGGTGGAAACGCTGTAAACCGCATGATCAAAATGAATATCGCTGGAGTTGATTTTCTAGCGATCAATACCGATGCACTAGCTTTAGAACATAGTTTAGCTAGTGAAAAAATTGCGATCGGACAAAAGATTACAAAATCTTTAGGAGCAGGTGCTCGTCCAGATGTCGGTCGTAAGGCGATCATGGAAGATAAAGAAACGGTGGCTGAAGCGCTAAAAGGTTGTGACCTTGTGTTTATTGCTGCTGGCATGGGTGGCGGTACAGGTACTGGAGCTGCTTCTGTCGTTGCAGAAATTGCAAAAAGTCAGGGCATTTTAACTGTGGCCGTTGTCTCTCTTCCATTTAAGTTCGAAGGCCCTGTGCGTTCTCGTAACGCAGCGAACGGAATCTCTGCTTTGCGAGATACTGTGGATACCATTATTGTGATTAACAACCAAAAAATTATGGAAGTCATTGATAAGACGACGACTACAGAGCAAGCCTTTGCCACTGTAGATCAGGTTCTTGGAAATGCCGTGCGTGGTGTTTGTGATATCATGCTTCATCATGGAAATATTCATGTTGATTTTAATGATGTGCGTTCCGTGATGCAAGATGGCGGTGATGCGTTAATGGGTACAGGTATTGCAGAGGGAGAAGACCGTGCATTACGCGCTGCAGAAAATGCAATTAATTGCCCACTCCTAGATGATGTTAATATTGAAGGTGCTTCAGGTGTTTTAGTGAATATTTCTCATGGTGAAAACTTTACGATGCAGGAATGTTCAACAGCAATGGAATACATCTATAGTGCCGTTGGTGAAGCCAATGATCCATCTGTCATTTTTGGTGATATTACCATTCCAGAGTTAGGAGATAAGGTCAGTATTACAGTCATTGCCACTGGCTTTGGTTTTACTCCATTGGACAAAAAAACCACTTCTACTTCTTCAGTCAGTGCAAGTGACCCAACAATGGTAATGCCTAAGGTCAATGAGAACAACGGTCGTGTCGTTGAAAAAGCAACACCACGTCCAACGGCTAATTTTTGCTTCATGGCTAATCAACCAACGTCAGCAATAGAAGAGGTCGTGAAACCAGAGCCTATAGCTGAACCCAAAACCATGGATGATTATTATCCGTTCAGTTCTTTTACTGGATCAGAACTTGATGTTAGATCTTATAGTTTAGAAGAAGAGGAACAAACTGAATCTCATTTTGGAGTCATGGATGCAGAGGAATCCTTAAATACAGAAAAAATGAACAGCTTTGATTCAGATGCATTTTCCTTAAAAAATAAATCAATAGATTACAATCAACCGACGATACAACGTGAAGTAAACAGACATTCTGAAATATTCTAACACAACCCGAAAACATCAAACCCCTTGATGTTTTCACCACAACAAAAAAGACTATCGTGGTTCTCCCTCCATGGTAGTCTTTTTTTGCTTTTAAATAGTGTTTTGATCTAGTAAAGCGGAATATTTCTTAGCCACTTCTTGGATTTGATCCTCAGTAATGGTGCCTGCTCCGTAAGTAATAAAGGGCTCTTGCCATTCCATACGACAAGCGTTGGTGGTCATTTGCATAGGGCAGAGCATTTGTTGTGCAGTAAAACGATTCAATCCAGTGGCTGAAAAGGTGTTTTCCGCTGCGCCAGTACTACAAACTACGCGTAGTTTTTTCCCTATCAAAAAGTTTTCTGGCCCATAAACAATAGGACTAAGAATTTGATCCTGCCAGTTTCGAAGAGATGCGGGGGCATTATACCAATAGATAGGGAATTGCCAAATAATGGATGAAACGCTTTTTAATAAAGCAAATTCTTCTTCTAGAGAATAACGATTATCTTTTTGTATTTCGTCAAGGTGCCTTACGATAATATTAGGCTTTTGACTAGCGATTTCAGCTAACGCTTTATTAATCTTAGACTTAGAAAAGTCGGGGTGAGAAATTAAAAGTAGTGTGTTTATATTCATACTACACAATGTAAAAAAAATAAATGGATAGATATTTTATTTAAAGGTTGTTTTATTATCTTGTCATTCCATATATTGTGTTAATGAAATGATAATGCCTTAAAAATATGCAATATGTTGTGAAAAAGGCATAAAATAAATGGATGGAACCATGATTTTAAAAGTGAAAAAACGCGATGGTCGTGAAAAGCCCTTTAATATAGAGAAGATTGCAGGTGCAATTGCTAAGGCACTTCGTGCTTCAGGTGAATTAAATGAACGTCTTCGAGAAGAGGAGCAACAGCTTAGTTTAATTAAAATAAATCCAGAAGAGATAGTAGACTCCACAGCATTAAATATTGCTATCGCTGTTGTAGAACATATTGAGTCTCAAGGGATAGATCAACCTGGTATTGAGGATATCCAAGATGCGGTCGAACATGTTTTAGTCGAACAAGGTTATGCAGAAACAGCCAAACGCTATATTCTATATAGGGCAGAACGCTCTCGAGTTCGAGAACTCAATACACGATTAATGCGTACTTTACATGATATCACTTTTAGTGATGCTGAAAAGTCAGACCTAAAAAGAGAAAATGCAAATATTGATGGCGATACCGCTATGGGAACTATGCTTAAGTATGGTTCTGAAGGAGCGAAGCATTTTTATACCATGGTTATGCTAAAGCCTGAGCATTCTATGGCGCATCAGGATGGAGATATCCATATCCATGATTTAGATTTTTATTCCTTGACAATGACTTGCTGTCAAATCGATTTAAATCATTTATTTGAAGGTGGTTTTAATACAGGTCACGGTCATCTTCGTGCACCAAGAGATATTCGGAGTTATGCCGCTTTAGCTGCAATTGCAATTCAAAGTAATCAGAATGACCAACATGGTGGGCAATCAATTCCCAATTTTGAATATGCTTTAGCCAATGGCGTTCGTATTTCTTATCGCAAGTTTTATTCTGCAAACTTAATAAAAGCTTTAGAAATCATGACGGATTCAGAAGAATCAAAAATTACTGAGATCGTTAAGAAGCTTCATCAAGAATTAGACGCTTTAGGTATATATCCCACTTTAGATCCGAATCCTACATTTCATGAAAATGAAGCTCGCGAATTAGTTAAAAATTTTTCGGCTGAGATCGTTTCTAAGGCGCAGGCCTTTGCTCAAAAACAAGCTTATCAAGAAACAGATAAAACCACTTTCCAAGCGATGGAAGCGTTTGTCCATAATTTAAATAGCATGCATAGTCGTGCTGGAGCGCAAACCCCATTTTCAAGCATTAACTATGGGCTCTGCGTAGAACCAGAAGCTCGAATGGTGATGCGTAATCTTTTACTCACAACAGAAGAGGGGTTAGGTGCTGGAGAAACAGCCATTTTCCCAATACAGATCTTTAGAGTTAAAGAAGGAATCAACTTAAATCCAGGCGATCCAAATTATGACTTATTTAAGCTCGCTTGTCGTGTAAGCGCTAAACGCTTGTTCCCTAACTTCAGTTTCCAAGATGCTCCTTATAATCTTCAGTATTATAAACCAGGTCATCCTGAAACCGAAATCGCATACATGGGATGTAGAACTCGTGTGATTGGTAATATTGTGGATCCCACAAGAGAAATTACTTTCGGACGCGGAAACTTAAGCTTTACATCCATTAACTTGCCTCGTATAGCAATTAAATTAAATGGAAGTCAGGAACTCTTTTTTAAAGAATTAGATCGAATCTTAGAACTAGTTCGAGATCAGTTGTTAGAACGTTTTGAAGTCCAGTGCCGTAAAAAAGTGAAGAACTTCCCATTCTTAATGGGGCAAGGCGTTTGGATTGATTCAGATCAATTAGATTGGAACGAAGAGGTTCGTGAAGTCATTAAGCATGGAACGCTTTCCATTGGTTTTATTGGACTTGCAGAAACGCTAGTTGCTTTAACTGGTAAACACCATGGAGAATCAGAAGAATCACAGCAATTAGGCTTAAAAATAGTGAAGCATATGCGTGATTTTTGTGATGCCGAAAGCGAACGATTGAAACTCAATTTCTCTTTACTAGCAACACCTGCAGAAGGTCTTTCTGGACGATTTGTTCGAATGGATCGCAAACGCTTTGGAGTCAAAGTCGGCATTACGGATAGAGATTATTACACCAATTCATTTCATGTGCCTGTGTATTATAAAACAAATGCTCTTCGTAAGATTGAACTTGAAGCTCCTTATCACGTGCTTACGAATGCAGGTCATATCAGTTATATTGAATTGGATGGAAATCCTAGCCATAATTTAGAAGCGTTTGAAAAAATTATTCGAGTCATGGCAAAATCAGGAATGGGTTACGGTTCTGTGAATCATCCTTTAGATCGTCATCCAGAATGTTCTTACACAGGTATTATTGGTGATGAATGTCCTAAGTGTCATGCCAAAGAATCTGAGGGTGCAAAATTTGAACGCATCCGTCGAATTACGGGTTATTTAGTAGGTACCTTAGAACGTTTTAATGACGCCAAAAAATCAGAGGTTAAAGATCGAGTCAAGCATGGACTTTAATATGTCAGAATCAGAAGAGCGAGTCTTAAGACTTCGTATTTCTGGAATTGAGCCAGAGTCCATCGTCGATGGGCCTGGTATTCGAATGACTATTTTTGTCCAAGGTTGTCCGCACCGTTGCCCTCATTGCCATAATCCTCAGACGCATGATTTCGATGGAGGGCATTTTTTGCCTATCCATGAAATTTTAGAAATGATAGAAGAAAATGATCTTTTAGATGGCATAACTTTTAGTGGAGGAGAACCATTTTCTCAAGCTGAAGAGTTAGTTCCATTAGCTCGTGAAATAAAAGAACGTGGCTATAATTTAGTCATCTACACAGGCTATTTATATGAAGATTTGTTAGCCTCTTCTTCTAAAATCCCTGCTTACCTAGAATTGCTCTCTTTTGCTGATATACTTGTTGACGGCCCTTTTATTTACGCCGAAAGAACATTAGATAAACCTTTTAAGGGATCTGCAAATCAGAGAGTGATTGATGTTCAAAAAAGTTTATCGGAAGGACGTGTAGTTCTTTTTTCTCAAAATGATGAAAAGTAAGGACTTATCTTTTTTATTTAATAAAGTCCTGTTTTATCTTAAATTCCTTGATTTTTGTCTTTTTTAATCCATTTTCCGAGTTGTTTGTTTGAAAATGATCTTTTGATTGGTTGCCAAAAAAAACAATTAAAAATAGATACAGTTGATACAGTTATATGTTTTGAAGCTGTTATTCAGGATTCAGCTTCTGATGTAATAACTTATTTTTTTTACGTGGTTAAGGATACTTTCTATGCTCTAATCTTTTAGAGTGAGTTTTCAAAACAAGGATCTTTTTATGAAACTAAAAAAAATGGTATTAATCGCTATGGCCCTAATTTCATCTGTATTTGCACAAGACAAGCCTTATTCAGGTGCTGAGTTATATAGCAATGAAACTTTTATGTACGGCAGGTATGAAGCAAGAATGTATATGGCCGCAGGTAGTGGTTTAGTAAGTTCTATGTTTTTGTATTACAATGACTCATGGATAGGTAAAGGAGAACCTTGGGTAGAAATAGATATAGAAGTGTTAGGTAAATCACCAAGCACGTTTCAATCAAACATAATCTCTGGGTCTTTGGAGTCTAAGATCACCAGTGAAAAGCATCACAATCTCTCCCAGCCAGCCAATGCCACTTATCATACTTACGCGATGGAATGGACGCCTAATTATGTAGCTTGGTTTGTAGATAATGTAGAAGTCAGAAGAGCTGCAGTAGGATCGAGTGATGAAAAAAATCAAGTGACTAATTTGAATAAAGAACAAAGTCTTCGTTTTAACCTTTGGTCTTCTACTGTTGCAGCTTGGGTAGGTGCTTGGGATGAAAATATATTACCTGTAAATCAATTTATTAACTGGGTTAAGGTTTATAATTATACTCCTGGGCAGGGGCCTAATGGTAGTGATTTTACCTTGTCTTGGGTGGATAATTTTGAATCTTTTGATAATTCTCGTTGGGGTAAAGGAGACTGGACTTTCGATGAAAATCGAGTTACAATGAGTAAGGGTAATATCAACGTTAAAGATAACACTTTGATCTTAAGTATTACAAAAGTGGGCCAAGAAGGTTTTACAGGAACAGTCCCTGTTGATCCAGAGGAGAACACAAGTATTGAGACTCCAAAAAGAAATCTTGAAAAACGTCCTTCTGGCATTTATGAAGTAAAAACCTTTGATCTAAAAGGTCGTTATCAGGGATTACAAAAAATAGAGCGCTGATTTATGTAATTTTACATAATGAAGCAAATCATTGTTGAAACATTATTGAATCAAAAGCATCGAACAGGAGAGCAATTGCCTTCTGTTCGTCAATTAATGACTTCATTCAAAGCATCATCGGGGACTGTTCAGCGGGCATTAAAAGAACTTTGCAGTCAGGGAATCATTTTTTCGATTCCATCAAAGGGATATTTTTGGGGTAATCGCACTGCTTTTTCTAATCATCCTCCAGTAATTCAATCTCCTATAGAATTATTGCACAATCGATTTATGCTCGATTGGAGATCGGGAGCTTTTTCTCATGATCGAACATTACCTTCCTTAAAAGAATTAAAAGCTCGCTATCATGTCTCTTCCTCTTTGCTCTTAAAGTATTTATCGCAAGAACTACAATCTGGCTTTCTTGGCCGAATTGGAAAAAGTCGATTTTTTATCAATTCCACTTTTCAACAAGAAACAAAAACAGAAGTTTTACTAATTACACGTTGTACTCAATGGGGCGCTTTTGCTCCAGAAAGTGAACGAGAAGTAGATTTCATTCGTTTAGTGTATCGAGGAGCCGCTTCTCGGCGGCTAAAACTACGCCTATTAGGCTATAATGAAGAAACAAATCAATGGATTGATCGAAATGGAGTGGTCTGTCATCTTGAAGAAAGAAAAAATACGATTGGCGCCATCGTTTCAACGCTTTTAATTCAAAAACCAAAACCATTTCTCTCCGCTTTAAGTCATCTTTCGGTTCCTGTATCTATTTGGTGGGAACACCCTCAAGAAGGATTCCATTCGCTATTTAAAAAGCAGCCTTTATGGACGTTTTTTAATTCGACTTTTGGTTCTGTACCAGGCCGCATGATGGGACGATTTTTATTAGAGAAGGGTATTCAGAAAGTCGTTTATATCTCTCCATACCATGCCAGTTCTTGGTCTCAAGATCGCCTCACAGGACTTCAAGAAAGTGGTTTAGTTGTTTTGCCATTCACAGATTCTACTAATGCAAGCCCTTGGGATTACAGAGAACGGGCGCGTCAAAATGGTCCTAAAAATACAGTAGAATTAAGAGCCAGAGATTTATTACGCCAAAGGCTGAAAAAAATGATTTCTAAAGCTCCTACCACAGAAGCATGGGTCTGCGTGAATGATGAAGTGGCTGCTATAATAATGGAACTTTTTGAACAAAAGAAAATAAATAAAAAGCCTTATATTATAGGCTTTGATAATTCTTCTGAAAGCTATCTATTGCAATTTGATTCTTATGATTTTAACACAGAAGCATTAGTGCTACAAATGTTTTATCATCTGAATTCCGATTCGCTTTTAGCAAGTCACCTTGTAGAAATACCAGGCTCCTTAGTGGAAAAATGATTTTTATTCCTGAGTCTGTCGAATCATCGTTAAAATCATTTTAAAAGCAGTGACCGCTTGTAATGCATGTGGAATGTTCGCTGGCATAATGATGAGCTCTCCAGCGTGTAAGCGATGAGCTTCTCCTCCAATAAAAATATCGGCTTCTCCATCGACTACTTGAACAAGAGCATCAAACGGTGCTTTATGTTCACTTAAACCTTGCCCTTTATCAAAAGCAAATAAAGTGACCGTTCCTTCTTTTTTGCGAATGATTTCTCGACTCACTACGGATTCGGCTTGATAAGACAAGTGGTTTTCTAAGTTGATGATGTTTTGAGGCATGAGTCATCCTTTATCGTTTTATTAACGATGGCTAAACTATTCAATAATATATGAAATGAATAAATACAAAAGTGCTTAATATGTAAAGATTTTGTATAAAAAACGAACGTTTCCTTTTTCGTAAAGAGAGATAAATTATCTTTGTTTTATGCCTAATTTAACGCTTAGTGACCTACTTTCTCCTAAAGGGGAACCTGTTTTAGCAGATAACTTGCTTGAATCATTTTTAACTTGGGTTGAAGATCATCATATTGATTTATACCAAGCTCAAGAAGAAGCTATTCTTGAATTATTTGAAGGCAAAAATGTCATCTTAAATACACCCACAGGTTCTGGAAAGTCTTTAGTCGCCTTAGCTCTTCACTTTTATAGCTTATCTAACGGTCGTCGATCTGTTTACACTTGCCCTATTAAAGCACTTGTGAATGAAAAATGGATGGCGCTCTGTAAAGAATTTGGTCCTGAAAATGTAGGCCTATCTACTGGAGATGCAACAGTCAATCGAGACGCTCCTATATTATGTTGCACGGCAGAAATTCTTTCCAATATGGCATTAAGTGAAGGGGAGTCTCTTTCTATAGTAGATGTGGTGATGGATGAATTTCATTACTACTCTGATCGTGAACGCGGGGTGGCTTGGCAAATCCCTTTAATTACGTTACCTCAGTCTCGATTCCTATTAATGTCAGCGACTCTTGGAAATACTTCCTTTTTTGAATCAGAACTATTGAAACATACAGGGCTTGAGTGTGTTACGGTTCGTTCTATGAATCGACCCGTGCCTCTTGAGTTTTCTTATTCTGACCAAGAACTTTCTAATACTGTTCAAAAGCTTATAAATTCAGGGAAAGGACCTGTTTATGTTGTTCACTTTACTCAAGCCGATGCCTCAAAAAATGCACAGAATTTTATGAGTCTAGATTTGTGTGATAAAGAGGAAAAACTACAGATCCAAAAAGCCATTGCAGAAACACGTTTTTCAAGCCCCTATGGCCCTGACATCAAAAGATGGCTTCGTCAAGGGATTGGTTTACATCATGCAGGGCTTCTTCCCAAATACAGAATTCTTGTAGAAAAGCTCGCTCAAAAGGGCTTGTTAAAAGTGATTTGTGGAACAGACACTTTAGGCGTTGGCGTTAATGTTCCTATTCGTACCGTTCTTTTTACACAGCTATGTAAATACAGTGGTGACAAAACGGCGATACTTTCTGTAAGAGATTTTCATCAAGTGGCAGGGCGTGCAGGGCGAAAAGGTTTTGATGATGTAGGCTATGTCGTGGCACAAGCTCCAGAGCACGTCATTGAGAATACAAAGTTAGCAGCGAAAGCGTCTCAGAGTGGGCGAAAATTTGCGAAAAAACAACCGCCAGAATTCGGCTATGTCCCTTGGGATGAATCGACATTTCGTAAGTTAATCGATTCGCCTCCAGAGCCTCTTGTCTCTAACTTTCAAGTATCTCACAGCATGCTTCTCAATATTCTTTCTCGAAAAACAGATGGGTGTTTAGCGATGAGGCGCTTAATAGAAGATTCGCATGAAACCCCCATATCCAAAAAGAAACTTAAAAAAAGAGCGTTCCAATTATTTCGAGCGTTAGTAGAAAAAGAAATTATAAGTATCATTCATCCTATCCTTCCTGGGCAATCGAAAATAGCGATTAATATGGATTTGCAAGATGACTTTTCCATGAATCAACCGCTATCTCTTTTTATGGTGGACTCTCTTCCTTTATTAAATTCAGAAAGTCCTGAATATGCTTTAGATGTCATTTCGCTTTGTGAATCGATTCTTGAAAATCCAGATTTGATTTTACGAA
>Ga0116183_1005793_pt1 | contig 11579 bp, 17 predicted proteins | sample AD_UKC078_MetaG_FD_89753 | JGI IMG/M metagenome (GOLD analysis project Ga0116183, IMG submission 89753) | Active sludge microbial communities of municipal wastewater-treating anaerobic digesters from USA - AD_UKC078_MetaG | ecosystem: Engineered > Bioreactor > Anaerobic > Digestate | place: USA...
CAACAAACCTAGCCTGCCCTGTGCCGACACGATGGGAAACTCGACGCTCAAATGGGGGCTGCAAATCTGAGACGATCTGTTCGCGTTCCTGCTCATTTGTAGTCGCCGGTATTACGCCTGAATCGGGATTCGCCAACGGATGCGTAACCCCTGTAGTATTTGCCTCTTGGGACCCAAGAACGAAATAACGATCCAAAACTTGGCTGGCAGGGCCATCGCTTACTAGCTCACCATGACTAAGCAGGATGGCACGTGGGCAAAGCGCCTTGACAGTAGCTGCGGAGTGGGAAACAAATAGTACAGTTGTGCCGCGATCCATCATTGAACGGATTGCCGCATAGCACTTTGCCTGAAAGAACTGATCCCCAACAGAAAGTGCCTCATCGATGATCAGTATCTCCGGCTCAAGATGCATTTGCACGGCAAAAGCAAGTCGCACAAACATTCCACTGGAGTATGCTTTCACCGGCTGATCAATATGATTCCCTATATCTGCAAACTTCTCGATATCGGCGAACCTTTCGTCGAGCCGCTCTTTTTCTATGCCAAGAATCGAACCGTTTAAATAAACATTTTCACGGCCTGTAAACTCTGGATTAAACCCCGATCCAAGCTCCAATAATGCAGCGATGCGGCCGTTGGCTTCAACTAGCCCGCGTGTCGGCGATAGTGTTCCACAGATCAGCTGCAGCAAGGTGGACTTGCCGCTACCGTTTCGACCGACAATGCCTACAGCAGCGCCTTTCTTGACCTCGAACGAGACGTCTTTCAGCGCCCAAAATTCGCGGTAGTACTGCTTGGGCTGCAAGCCGACAAGGCTTTGCATTCGCGGAAGCACGAACTGCTTAAGCCTGTCACGCGGTTGGTCGTAGATCTGATAACACTTGCTTAGGTTCTCGACCTTGATGGCGATTTCAGAGGACATCGGCAAACCCTTTCCGCGTCTTCTGGAACCACGCGAAGCCCAGCCACGCAACGACTGCCGAAACCAGCGTGTAAACACCCAACATGAAAAAGTTCGGTGGTTTACCCCAATACAGCACATCTCGCGCTTGCTCAACAACGGGTGTGAGAGGGTTGTAATAGAGCCATTGCCTGAATTCCTCTGGCAAAGCGGTGATGGGGTAGAAAATCGGGGTCATGAACATCAACACAGTAATGAGCGTGCCGATGAATTGAGAGACATCTCGCAGGAAAACTCCAAGCGATGCCAGCCCCCAGCTCAGGCCGAGAACGAACAGCAGGAACGGCAAGATGATCAAGGGCAGATAAAGCACAGTGGCGTGGGGCAAGCCAAAAAAGATCAGATGCGCCAGGAACCAGACACCAAGGCTGATCATCCCGTGGAAAAGTGCAGACAGCAGAGTAATGACTGGCAGAATTTCCAGCGGGAAGACCACCTTCTTGACGTAGTTAGGGTTGTTGATTACCAAAGACGCTGCTCGGTTAATGGTTTCGCCAAACAGGTTAAAAACAATCAGGCCAGCAAAGAGCACCAAGGCGAATTCGGTTTTCGAGTCGCTCTCAACGTTCCAGCGCGCCTTGAAGACGACGCTAAAGACGAAGGTGTACACCGCAAGCATGAAGAGCGGATTGAAGAACGACCAGAGTAGGCCGAGGAACGAACCGCGATAGCGCCCCAGCACCTCGCGCTTTGCCGAGGCTTTGATGAGTTCGCGGTTACGCCAGAGGCTGGCAAACATTTCGACGGGGGAGGCTGAGAAGCTGCGCATCAGCTTGCATCCTCCTTGAAGCAAAAAGTTTTCAAGCTCATACGTATCCCTGCGGATTGTGTTTCTGCCAGAGCCAGTGGTCTTGACACATGACGGCCAAGTCACGCTTCGCTCTCCAGCCCAATAGCTGCATGGCCAGGCGCGGGTCGGCATAACAGGCCGCCACATCGCCCGGTCTGCGCGGACCGATGCGATAAGGGACAGGCTTGCCGCTGGCGGCTTCGAAAGCTTTGACGACATCGAGCACGCTGTAGCCCACGCCAGTGCCCAGGTTCACGGCCATGCACTGTGGTCGATTAAGCGCTTCAAGCGCCTTAAGGTGACCCGCCGCCAGATCGACCACATGAATGTAGTCGCGCACGCCAGTGCCATCCGGCGTGGGGTAGTCGTTGCCCCAGACGTTGAGAAATTCCCGCCGACCCACGGCCACTTGGGCCACATAGGGCATGAGGTTGTTGGGCGTGCCATGTGGGTCTTCGCCGATCAGCCCGCTCTCGTGCGCGCCCACCGGGTTGAAGTAGCGCAGGATGGCAATGCGCCAATCGGGATGGGCGCGATACACATCCCGCAGCATGTCTTCGATGACCAGCTTGCTGCGCCCGTAGGGGTTGGTGGCCGATAGCGGGTGGTCTTCCGTGAGTGGCAGGCTTTGAGGCTCGCCATAGACGGTGGCAGAAGAACTGAAGACCAGTGTAGTGACACCGCAGTTCTGCATGGCTGCAAGAAGGCGGTGGGTGCCGACGACATTGTTGTCGTAGTAGAGAAGCGGTTTTTCAACAGACTCGCCAACCGCCTTCAACCCGGCGAAATGAATGACGGCCTGACACTGGTGTTGCCGCAAGGCCGACTCGATGGCCGCCTGGTCGCGAATATCGCCCTGCACCAGCATGGGCTTGCGCCCAGTGATCTGTTCGACCCGATTGAGCACTTCGGGGTGGCTGTTGCTGAAGTTGTCGAAAACAACAACTTCGTGGCCGGCCTGAAGCAGTTGGACGCAGGTGTGGGATCCGATGTAACCGGCACCGCCGGTAACCAGAATACTCATGCGTGCCCTCCGACCTGGGCATCCAATAGCATGGCTACCGCACTCCGTGTGTTCGTATCGGAACCAGAGTATTTACTTGCCAAGCACGCTAAATCTTTGCCAGTTGCTACCTTTTTGAGTTGATTCATCAACCCGCCTCCACCTGTGAAAACCCCCGCTCGCAACGCCAAGAAAACTATCTGAGGCGCCCGAATTCGGGGGGGGGGGTACATCGCAGCCTCCCTAAAGGCCACTATCACCCTGCCATTGCTTCAAAATTATTATGACAAGTATAACCTCCGGCACCTGCTATTGACAATGTTTACTTGTTAGCGCTGGAGAAAGAGGTCCGCGACAAGGCTGCAGGAAAAGGTTTTGCGATGCAGATTTATACCGGCTTCGAAACCAGTATAAACACGCTGACCAAAGGGTATGCGAAAGTCAGGTCTACCGACCCCAAAATCGCACATCCAACCAACCCAAACCTGCTGCGTCAGTTGACGGCAGTGGAACATGCCCGAATAAAAGGCATACCGGAAACCCTGGTGGAAGGTATGTCGAATACCCTTGCCCACGAAGCACTCGGCCAGTCGGTTCTTTTTGAACCGTTCAGGGCAGTGGGCCGGCTATTGGGGGACTCTCTTCGCAGATGGCTGCACAAAAATCAATCCGTGTCAGTCAATATCAGTTGGGAAGCGGGTTGTTTCCCTGAAGATCACAGGAAAGGGACGACAAAGCTAGACTTGGAATTTGACGAAACATCTATCGCTTTTGCTTCAGATTTGATTGAGGAAGCTAAAAAGGTCGGTAAATGCGTATCAAGAAGTATTTCGTCATACCCAGGTGTAGCCCCTGTTACGCCATGGGTTCATAACTCGTCGTCTGCCGATTATTGCGGGGTCGAATATGACCAGGAGGTCTATTATAGCGCTGAAGCGAGGCCATCCGGCCATATTCGGTACAAATGTCTCATAAAGACGTTTGGGGATAACGATCTGTGCGACGCGCATGAAGAGAAAACGAATTGGTTTTGCCCTCCCGCCAATCCGGCGGGTTCAAAAACATTCATACTGGCCCGTGCGGCCGCATAAGAGGGAATGAGTAATGACAAACAGTATTTCTGCTGAACTCTGGGAAGAGTTCAGGAAGTTGGTTCTCGCCTCCGAACCAGACGCTGTCTGGATGGATGGTGAGGCCACACAAGAAGAGGCAGAAGCCAAATTGCGTGAGATCGCCCAGCAATGGAAAGAACTCGAAATGCAAGTTGGCAGAAAAGTGACTGAAGACGAGATCATTGATCTCTTGTTCGCTCACTGATTTCTCTACCTCTAATCTCCAACCACCCGCCATCATCCACAAGGATGTGCTCAGGCACCGGGAATGATTACCACTCCCGGATGGGGGAGTGGACTTAGAAATGACATCATTTTCGGTGTCTGCCTTTTTCGAAATTCTTGTGTATGGTTTATACCCCTCATTAACAAAAAATAACACCCACACAGCACTTTTTTCTTGCCATTGAAATGAATAAATATTGTGCAAAGTAAGAAAACCCCTCTCGTTTCCGGTACTTGTTTGCCACTTTAACCCCACTTTCCCACACAATATGTTGATAACCGTGACGCGATAACACAACATGCAGGTACATAACGAAAAAAGGCGCCCTTATATAGGACGCCTTTAAAACGCTACCATTGTATATGCCGTTTATTTCTTTTTGCAGCCTTTGGTAGCAGGGTTGATAGCGTCCTTCAGGCCTTTGCCAGGTTTGAATTTCGCAACAGTTGCTGCAGCAATCTTTATCTCTTTGCCGGTTTGAGGGTTTTTCCCAGTACGCGCAGCGCGCTTACCTGTAGAAAAGGTGCCAAATCCCAGCAACGAGATTTTATCATCGTTCTTCAGTACATCTTTAACTGCTCCACAGAAAGCATCGATTGCTGCGGCTGCATCTTTTTTGGAAATCTTTGCTTTTTCAGCTACGGTGGTTACCAGCTCGGCCTTTGTCATGTCTTTGTCTCCTTTAGTTTTGGTTTTGTTTGTATATTATCCGGCAATGCCGGTCAACGCCTGAAACAGTGTGTATTGTTCCTCTTCAAGGGGCTTGTACACTCTCTCCCGGCACGGCTTGGTTTTTTGCTTCTGGATCCTGTCGAAAAGTTTTTTAGCTTCAATGGCATTTGGCCGCCAATATCTTTCGCTACCAATGATCTTGCCGTTTGCACCTCGTTGAGTTTCAATAACAAACCCTTCGTCCAGGGCCATTACGATTAAGGAGTAGGTCGCTTTTCGTTTGGAGTCGGCCTGGAAATCTTGTTTGATAAGTTCGCGCATGATATTCCTATCCTCCCTTCTGCTCCTGCCTCATCATTTCCATTAGTTTCATTCTGGCAATTGCCGATATTGAGGCAGCTCCCAGTCGTTCCTGCTCGCTTTCAAGCCATTCTTCAAGTTGTTCAGGTATCCTCATGGCTGGTAGTTTGCCTTCAAGTGGTTTGCTTTTGCGCCAACCCTTTGGCCTGCCTCTTGGCTTACTACCTTCTGTAATTGGTGTTTGATTGTCGGGCACGTTAAATCCGATTCTGACTTGTAGCGGTAGCGGCTTTAAACCCAATCTTGGCGGCTTCCCTCTCAGCGACTCTGTTAGCAGTCTCTTTCGAATCGAATGGGCCGCCTTCCCAAAGGACTTTTCCGCTCACTTCTTCACGGATGCATGCAAAGACGGGTTCTTCGACTGCTGTTTCGGTGGCAATGGCTGTCTGTGTATTCTGTGGCACTTCTCGCCTCCTGTATTTATTTATATTTTTAAATATCATAAAGCATTTATTTGTCAATAAAATAATTAGCTCATCAGATGGCTTATCCATACAAATTCCTTTATTTCCAGTACATTTTTACAATTCATTGAGGTAGGCTTCTTTGATTTCTGAAGCCTGAATGCCCAAATAAGCTAGAGTTTGCTTCTGGCTGGAATGGTTGAACATCTCCATCAGTGTTGGAATATCCACGCCAAAAGTAACCCTTTGATGGTACCCGAAAGTCTTGCGCAGAGTGTGCGCGCCGTAGTTACCGCGGAGGTTGATCTCCTTGCACCACTTCTTGACCAGGTTGTTGAGGTAAGGGGTGGTAAGTTTCTTATTCACACCTTCGCGGCTTTGGAACAGGAAATCATCATCATGCGAGCGTTCTGGCGGCATTGTTGACAACAAGGCTCTGATTGCCTGGTGTACTGTGGCGTTAATAGTAATCTGCCGATCTTTGCCTGTCTTCTGCTCCCGAACATGGAAATACTCTCCGACTTCCAAATGTCGCACCTGCCCAATCTTCAACTTCAGGAGATCCACGCCCCGAAGGTTCGTATTGATCCCGGTAATAAAGATTGCCAGGTCTCGCGGCTTCTCGGCCAAAAGCTTCTTAATCAGATTGATGTCCTTGATCTTCCGTATCGGTTCGACTTTTACAATATCGCCCTTTACTGGATGATTCGGATTTGGGGAAAGTTTTAAGCTCGCTTGCTTGTTGACTTTACTCACCTATGGGCTCCTTATTGCTGCAGGCACATTCGCCATAGATTTTGATACACAATCCCATTCTGTGTATAATTGGGCGGTATGGCTTCATATCTGGATGCCGCAGCTTCCTGCATGCTCTTCCCTCTAACTGTCTGACCCTCTCTTTTGTAACCCCCATAATGGCGGCGACATCTTTTAGAGTCTTTCCAATACTTCTTTCACGGATGGCAGTATTCTCGTTGTAAGTAAGTCCGGGGAACGAATAAGTTGTGATATCCACATCAAGATTAACAGACAATGCTTCAGGCCCATGCACAAGGGCATCTCCGCGTTTTGCGTCCGAAATATGCTTTTTAAGTAATTCTATTTCGTGGTCTATATTGTCACGAGCAGACAAAAGCTTTTTCAGTGCCAGTTCCGCCGCAACGACGGTTATATTTGGAATATGGCTTTCCGACAAGCTTAACCCGCAAAGTTCGAGAACGTCCTTTATTTCATTGATGGACACCCTGCCCAAATTGGGCAGCTTCAGCAGGTCTAACTCATGCCAGCAAAGCAACTCGTTAACAAAATTTATGCCCGCACCATTGAGGCAGTTATATGAACGGGTCGACAATTCCATATCTGTTATCGGTACCAATTCGCCACTGTCGATTCGTTCTTTGAAATCCATAACTACTTCCCTCGTAAAATCGAATATCGCTTAACCATATATACAATCTTAACTAATATAATATAGTTGTCAATAGTTAAGACCCAATTTTAAAGGATATTTTTAAGACACCTGCAAACCCGCATAAACACTGAGTCTCGTAATCCAATCTTAACTAATACATAAAAGTTAAGACCGGAGGCATGGAAAACCGGCCAAAGGTAAAATGCAAAATTTGAGTTTTGAGGGCCAAAACCGTAGGAAGATATAATGCGTAATGTTGAAAAAACGTAAAGTCCCAAAAGATGGTCTTAGGATCATATCTTTTGAATATCCACGATCAGCTCAAACCGTTTTTATCCGGATTCCCTTTTCTTTATTGTACCGATACCGGACACAGAACAGGTCATCGCCGTACTTTTCGAACATTTTGATGGTGCCCTGTTGGCCTGGGGCCAAGGTGAGCCTAGTTTTGTAGTCGTCTCTTTTACGAGTAAGGGTCATTACAGATCCTATGGTTTCTTGTTCGAGGCCAGTACACCCGATTGAATTCTCTTTCTCGCCAGGGAGCTATCAGCCTCTATGCGAGCCGCAATCTTCTTGTCCATTGATGAACCACATCGCGCTGTACATTTTATAATATCCGCTGTCAAGCCAGTTCCATAACGCTTAACAAGACGAGGCATGTATGCGTCCAGAAACTCCTGCGCCAAACTTTGTGAGTCAAGATGCGCGCCTAATTCAGACAGCCTTCCATTTGCGGTCAGATATAACTCATCATGCTGCTCCTGGTAAAACATCATTGATGGTGCAGATTTATTCATACGAATATGGATAGTAAAATATTCAAAATCAGCCATCACTTAACCTCACATTCTGACAAATGTTTCATATCAACCGTAAACCCGCATAAATAGCGGCTTTACGAGCGCGGCCTCCAAATTTGCGTTTTAAAGCCCGAACTCGGCAAAAGGTATATCTCAGTATGGGTTAAAATTTTGCGTTTTTATTGCCTAAAAGATTATGGGCTCATAATTATACAATACTCGACTTTTTAGCGTGTCAACCGCATATAGGGCTGATTCTATGCGGTTGATAACCGGACAAAATCAAGTCGTATGCGTGACTCTGAACCCCCATGGTTAAAGCGAGGAGCTACACGGCGACTTTTTGGTGTATTGAGGTTTTTGGTGCAAAAAACCAGCAGCGGGGACATTAAGCCTCCGGCTTTGAAATCCTCGCCCTTCGGGGAGGCAGAAGGAAGATGTCGTATTTACCGCAAAACTCACAGCAATAGAGAGTTGTTTTATCCTCCTGGGAAAGAGGTTCTACCTCGCGATAGCTATGGCCTGCTTGCCCGCAATATAGTTGTTGTACAATACATACAACCCACTCCCCATACCCCATAACAATAAACGGTAAGGCCCCGGCCAGAACTATTATTGCAAAGCGCAATAATAGCGGCGGGTGTGACCTTAAGCCAATGGCCCCCAAATAACCTATAAGGCAAAGTAGTAAAAACATAACAACCCAGACAATGTTACCTATTCTCTTAAAAATTTTTTTGCGGTGGTATAGCTTTTCTTCGTTGATATCGGTGCTCATAATCCAACCCCCTATAGCTATTTTTCGGGAAAACGAATTCCCCCACCCTTAACGACGGGGTTTTACGGTGAGTTTGATAAGAGTGGTCACCGTGTATTACCCACTAATTTCTTAAGCTTCCTACCGCCATCGAGAACGACTTCCTTAACCGTACTGATTCGCCATTGGCCAGCCAGAATCCAAAGACCGGATCTACAACCTTCCAAATCTTGTCGTCACCTTCTTCGATATAGTCGAGGTTTAATAACTGTTTAGTTGAATGGGAAATCGCAGAAGATGAACCCAGGTCATGTTTTCTTACATAGTCCTTGGCCAGAAGCTTGTCAGTTGGCTCTTTCGCTAAAGCGCGAAGTAAAAGCTTCTGTTGGGGAGGAATCGCCTGCAGCATCGACTCGTAAAGCATATGCTCATCGGCAAGCAAAGAGGCAAAGCCGGCGTAAATATCATCACCGCTTACTTCATCGGCGGCCGCTTCAAATACATGGTAACAGAGCTTGATTGTGTAATGCGGGTGACACCTGACCATCCTTACAAGCATCTTTGCAATCCCGTCCGGGAGCTTCTTACCACCTTTAGCAAACAGATCCACTATAAATGGCACAAAATGATCACTCGTGATCTCTTTGAGGTTAAAGTCCAAAGAACTCCGGAAAAAAGGCCTGTGTTCATCCTTAAACATGTTTTGGAGAAGCCGGCGCTGGCTTCCTACAAAAAAATGCGAGGCTTGATACTGCTGAATATGGGTGCGCATGATTGCTTCGATATTCTGCGCATCCGGTAAAACCAAAATTTCCTGGAACTCATCAAAAACCACATTAACAAGCCGATCCGACTCGTTAACGAATACCTGCAACTCTTTCATTATTGCATCCAGAAGCTCAATGCCAGTCCTACCTGCAGCCACTTCTGCGGTTATTTCTATATTCATTCCGTCCGATGAAGGCCGCATGACAGGTCTGAATGAAGTAAGTACCCGGATTGCTTTTTTCCAGAGATTCTCGTTGCCGTGAGTAACTTCGTAGACGGCTGCAGCGAGCCTGGTTGCAACAACATTGACAGACCCTATCCCGCTAAAATCCACGAAGATGGTAATTGCACCCTCGGCGGCCAAACGCCTTTGAACACGGCGAACCAGAGATGTTTTCCCGAATCGCCGTGGAGCATAAATGACTACATCGTTTTTAGATTTCGCCATTTTAACCAGAGCGGACAATTCGTCCACGCGGTTGCAAAACAGTTCATCGGCTGAATCCGGCAGTGCTTTGAGGTAAAACGGGTTGATTGGCATAACACATCCTTTAATCCGATAGTGTCATTACTATACCATCGAAACCATAGTGCGTCAATAATCGTTTATAATGTATCGAAACGAATCTATAACAATAATCACCCCTTCATGTTCCCGACCGCGCGGGCCTCAAAACCCATAAGAGTCACAACTCCACCTTTCGAGCACCTTGGCGTCCCCCTCGGGCAAAGGACTCATAACACCATCCAAGATTGCTTTAGCTACCAATTTCCCCGCAACATAGGAAATCCTATTCCCGTGCAGCATGTAAAAATACCAGGCAAAGGGATAGCCAGCGGCTCTGTCGAACTGCAACAGCTCATCGATAACACGATATGGGGAATCTTCCCATTTTGGCTCTATTACGGGGAGTTCCAGGCCACCACCAGCATCAGCCCATCGTGGGCAAAAATACAAATTCTTTTCACCCCTACTGTTGACATATTTATTGGTTTGTATCCACCAGTGGTCACACAACCTTGCTCCCGATTGTCCGGCGCTGCTCTCTTGCCAATCCTGAAAAAATCTCACCGCATTAGGGATTCGCCCAACCCAGTTGGGGCATAAATCAAGAAACGGTATAACTGCAGAATACTGACTACCATCGAGGTCAAGTTCGTGTACACGGACAGTCCTCTTTTGCAGCTCAGGCAGTTCGGCAAGCCTGTTCGCCTTTTCAACTTCCACCAGTTCACGAAGATAATGCCTGATGTTGACCACTTCAAAAAACTGATAAACGGGCAAAGATAAGGTTTCGCGTTCGGATTCCCCAAAGACCATGCATGGGCCTGTGAACAAATCCTGGCTATCTTCAGGCATAAAATAGGCTTCAGGGCCAAATAGTAGTTGTTTGGTAGTTTCAACCCCGCACCAGATTTCGATCTGGTAAAATGCATCCGGTTCAGCGCCAAAAGGCACAGAGATTAATAATGCATCGCCGGTGTACTCTGTCCTTATCAACCCTGAATCTTTATGCCGGCGCCAGACGTCTTGTACACTACCTCCGGCCGCATCAATCTCTTGATCAACCCATCGAACCAAAGAATCAGCAATTCTATTGCCGTCGCGGTCAATTATGCCGGGAGCCCAAGATACCCCTTCACGCTTCGCAGCTATCCGAAATTCAAAGTTAGGATATCGAGACCGAAAGGCCTCCAACAGGGTTGCATGTCCTTCGGCCACCGGCGCGGTTTTGCATATTTCCCTGATTTCATCTTGATTTAGAATTTCAAGCATGTCTTACTCCTGGTCCGTGTCGTTACCAGACATCTCGCTGATCATCTGCATAGCACGACGCTGCACAAACTCCGATTTCGTCATCTCCTGAAGCTCACCGGCTTCTTCCGGATTCCGCGCCAAAAATGCGGCCATCTTTATGCGGATGGCCTCAATGGTGTCCTCCGCATCCGCGCCAGGAGTTTCAATAAGTGACTGCATTTCCTTGATCAGGTTCTCAATTTTTGATGTGTCCAAAGTCAATCTCCTCAATCATCGCAGGCTTGTCAGTGTTACTAGCTAGTGTTGACTTTCCCTTAAAAAATGAGTCAAGCCGGCTAACGTTTTGGAAAAGTAAGTCTGATCGGAGAGAGAATAGCTTACCAATCCCGCAAGCGGACTACTGAAATTATCCTGCACCTTCTGAGCCTCTTCAACTATCTCTGTAAGCAAAGAATGTTTCCCTTAAAGAGATAACAAGGGAATGTCAGCCCACGACGTCGTTACACCATGCACCTGAATATCCATTGTTACGGACTTCAGAAAGAACAAA
>Ga0116183_1005795_pt1 | contig 11576 bp, 4 predicted proteins | sample AD_UKC078_MetaG_FD_89753 | JGI IMG/M metagenome (GOLD analysis project Ga0116183, IMG submission 89753) | Active sludge microbial communities of municipal wastewater-treating anaerobic digesters from USA - AD_UKC078_MetaG | ecosystem: Engineered > Bioreactor > Anaerobic > Digestate | place: USA...
AAGAATCACCACTGAATTTACCATTGCGTAACATTGCGATTCTAACTACACAAAACAATATTTCCTTTGAAGTATATCTTAGCCAGAGAAACTCCGATAATCAGTATTTTAAAACAGGAGTTTGTAAGATTTTTGACCATTACGAAAACTATTCTGCAAGGAAATGGCACAATGTGATTCCCATATATAGCATCCTCGACAGTGTTCCAATGTTGATTGACAAAATTGCAAATAACGAAGTTGAGCCTTTGCTTGCGCTCTTACCAGAAGACAATACGAGAACTAAACAAATATCAATTACTAATGTCCAAGATTTATGTACAACTTTGGAGGTTGCCTACGATTGGAGCAAGAGGAGCAAAGAGGAAGACCTTCTTATAGCAGAATTAAAAAGGAACATAAAAAAAACAATAGCCGATTTTATTGAAACCCATAATGAAATTGATATTTATAAGGAAACTACAATAAGCAATGCGTTTCAATATCTGGATTATACGCTGAAACAAAAAATCCTCACAATGTACGATGAAAATTGTGATGTAGTCGATGCAATAATTTCAAAATGGTCGTTGCCACAAGTAGATGAAGCTAATGTAGGTTCTTTCGTAAAACTTCGCAACAAAAAAACACATTCCGGCAAAATTGAATGGGGCGACAATGCAAATCTTTATACAGTGTTACTTGCTCTTGGATATGCTTGCCTATTTAAATATATTGGACTCTCTAACGAAGTAATCAAGCCCACACTCCTTCATATATTTTAGATATAATAAAATATTTGTAAGCTATTCCACCTTGAAACTAAAGATTGAATTACGCATTATGTTTAGGAAGGACAAGAAGTATCACAACTATGCGAAGTCAAAGACTTACAAGAAAATGAACTAATTATAACCTTTGGCTTTGGAGGTGAATGTATGAGTATTCTAGACAAACTGTTTGGCAAAAAAACTACGGATCAAAGTAGCAGCCTTGTATCAGCGAACAGTACAATCGCTGTCCCAAATAAAATGCTGGATGTACATCCTGATTTACAGAATTTACTCTGGGTTGCAGATGGGCCAAAAAGGAACTACATACCGCAAAACCATGACCAAGTTTTTGAATACGATGGAATTCGGATTACGTTTTCCTCTTTCTCGTCTCAGGAACCCAGCCTAATGTCTACGCGGTTGCCGATCCAGGAGGGAGTGAATCCTCAGCAGATTGAACGCCCGCCGTATTTCCCGACTTATGCTGGGTTGACTGCAGCACAAAGAGGTGTCTATTGGAAACTGCTCGCAGATCCATATAGCGGACAGTTTGACATTGGGTATGTGTTCATCCTCTATTATGGTTTGGAGCGACACCTACTTGAGGGCAGAGTTGAAGATGCTTTTCACGTCATTCTGAAGCTGCGCGATGTATATGATAATGCCTCTTTTCAGAGCTATTCTGCTTGCGCCATCATTTTGACATGCCTATTCAGGCAACGCTCTGATCTTGTCGAAAAATTTTACCAGTCTTTAGATAAAAGCCATGAATTCAACTTTTCGGACAACCTCTATTTGCTCTGCAAGACAGGGCTGAATCTTCCTTTGACAGCCTACGACATTATGCGAATGGCTAAAACCTTTGAGTTTACTAGGCAGAATTACATAAAGAAGTATCCGGAACTGTTTCATAAAGGCCTAACTGACGCGATACAAAATGGATTTGGTACTGATGGGCTGAAGATCAGCAAATTTATTAAGCAAACCGAATGGCGAAAGCTGCATAAACAGACGGTGCTAATTTTTGCGAATGTATCTATTCGTGATAAATCGATTAATGTCCCGCTCATCTCGGAGAGCTTCAAATTAAAAAAGGCCGTTTATGATTTGCTGGAACATGCTCATGAAGGTGTGAAAAAAGAGTTGACCCAAATGAGACAAGAAGGGACATTGCCTGTTGAGAATAAATCTAAGCCTGACAAAGTAATTGAATCACTTACGATTGACAGTACGCAAGAAAAGGAATTGTTGCGGCAATACAAAAGTGCCCATAACAATGCAATGGACAGGCACTTTGCGTTAATTGCGCTGCAAGATTTTTACTACAGGTATCGAGCGTTGGACAGCAGATATCTTCAGATGTGCATTGATTATTGCAATGAAGATATAACTTTGCTTCCGCAGGTGCAGTCGCAGCATGTACGAGAAGAAAGAGCAAATCTACTCAAACTTGCCTCCGTGTACAGCAAAAATGAACTCGCTGAAAGGCTTGCAGCTATCCATGCGTTCAACGGGAATATTCCGGCGTTCAAGCGACTGGCAATTATCAATGAGAAAAGCAAGGACTATGCCATGGCAATTGACATTTGCAACCAGGCAATTGGGTATTACACAGGCATCGATATGCATAATGCCGTTGCTGAATTCCAGCAAAGAAAACAGAAATTAGAAGCTAAAGCAGCAACAATGCATGATATCTCCTGAAGCAACTCAGCTAAGGTTCAAGGAAACTATATTGATTTGAAACTTAAAAGACCGAGCTTCCCATTATGTTTATACCAAGCAGCTACGGCTGCTTTTTCTTTACCCCGAAACTCAAAAAGGAGGTATGCTCATTGACCAAAAAACTTCAAACGGTGTCTGAACTGACAGACCAGACAATGAGCAAGCTCACCCGTTCTATTGACGAATGGATGAGCTTTTTAGATTCCGCCGCGTGGCTTTACAAATACCCGTGGCATGAACAGGTCATGATCTACGCGCAGCGGCCGGACGCCACAGCCTGTGCGTCCATAGAACTTTGGAACCATGCGTTTCGCCGTTGGGTAAACAAGGGCGCAAAGGGTATCGCGATCATAGACGATAGTAGGCAAAAGCCTGCGTTGCGGTATGTGTTCGATGTCTCCGATACCAACGCGCGCCATAACATTCCCTTTCAATTGTGGAAGATGCGCGAAACACATGAACCGCAAATCCTTGAAGAGCTGCAAAACCATTTCGGGGAGATACCCAAATATGAAGGACTTCCATTCTCCGACCAGCTTTCGGGCGTCATCCATAACGCGGTCATCGACAACAGCGCCGATTACGCAGATGCGCTCCTGCATTCCCTTGCGGACAGCGCCCTTGGCGAATACGACGATTTCAATATCCGGGTTTGGTTTGAGCAAATCACGGAATTGAGCGTTCTTTACTGCGTCCTCACCCGGCTTGGATATGATGCGCGCGAATACTTGGACGCTTCCGAATTTGTTCCCCTAATCGACTTCAATACGCCCGACACCATCGCGCAGCTTGGCACGGCAACGGCGGATATTTCTGAAATGGTGCTGCGCCAGATCGAGCGCAGCATCCGCAGTATTGAAAAACAGGAGCGCGGTACACTTGCAAACAAGCGAATTGTTTTGCAGAATGAAGATAGAAAAAGTGAAAGGAGTGCTGAACATGGAACTGAGTTACAGCCGGAACGGGGATTATCTGATTCCCGATATAGAGATGGATACGCAGCCGACCGAGCAGATCGGCAAATACGGGATGATGAGGAAATCGTTTCTGAGGGAGCATCGCAAGGGAACGTACAACAGCCTACTGCTCCAGAACCGGCTATCGGCGCACCTGCTGGAGATCGACCAAACCGCGAGGATGCAGATCGAGCAAGCGGCAGCGCAGATGGCGAAAGCCGAGGGCGTGAACGAGGACTTGAAAGCGAAAGACCAAATGGCTTGGGTGCAGCAGATGAACAACATCAAGCAACGAGCCGAGGAAGCGGTGATAGTGGACCTGATCCACAACTAAACCCGTTCCCCACAGCGGACGATCAAATATCCTTTATCGGAAGGGCAGAAGCCGAAACAGCTTCTGCCTTTTCTCTTTCCCAAGCTGACCTCGACAATGAACTCACACGCGGCAGCGGATTTTCCGAGGGCAAGTTCCGAATCTTCAAGTTTTATCAGACCATTTATACGCAACAGGACGCTCTTTCCTTTCTTAAAAAGGAGTACGGCACAGGCGGGCATTCCCAAACCTTTTTGGATGGGCAGCGGGGTTTTGTCGATCACGATGGGAAAGGACTTTCATTCAGAAAATACGGCAGCGATACACCCACCGTCTTTTCATGGATAAAGGTACACCGCAGGCTATCCGAACTCATTGCCCTTGACCGTTACCTGTCAGAAAAAGAAAAAGCGTATCTGCCCGAATGGGAGCAGAAGCAGGCTGAGCGAGAAGCGGCGCGACAGGAAGAACAGGTTGCCCGCGAAGCGTTGCGGGAAGCCGCGGCAGCGATGGATGAAACGCGCAAGGATGCCGAGTATCACTTCTCACTTGGCGATGAGGTGCAGCTTGGCGCGCAGACCTACACCGTTCTTGGATATGACGATGCCACGGTCATGCTGTCCAACCCAAAATACCCGCTGTTATATGAAGATATGCCGCGTGAGGTTTTTGAGCGCAGACTTCGGGAGAACAATGCTAACGACCATCTTATTGTTACCTCTTTTGATGAAGCAACCATCGCAAGGATTGAGCGCGAAGCAGAGCAAGTCTCTGAAGTTCAGGTCGGCACGGTCATTGAATGGCAAGGGCGCAAGTACGAGGTCGAGAGCGTCGGCTCATTTGGTGATGTGTCCATGCGAGACGTTACCTTTCACAGCGGGGTCGGCTTTCCCATCAACCGCGTGGAGAAGCTCCAGGTTGTGCAGCAATGGCTGAAAGAACAGCCGCAGCAATCCGAGCCGCAGCCCGAACAGCCGCTTACGCCAACATGGGAAAAGCCTGTTGAACCGAACCTGAAAAGCATTGCCATCGACCTGATGCAGCCGCACAAACATGATTTTCGTATCACCAACAACGAACTTGGTTACGGCGGTGCAAAGACCAAGTACCACATGAACGTGGACGCTATCCACACCTTGCAGAACATCGAAGCGGACAGGCGGCTTGCCACTCCCGAAGAACAGGAAATCCTTTCAAAGTATGTCGGTTGGGGCGGCGTTGCGGATGCCTTTGACGAAAGCAAGGATAATTGGCGCGCAGAATACGCCGAACTCAAAGGCTTACTGTCCGAGGAAGAATACGAATCAGCAAGAGCCTCCACCTTGAACGCCCACTACACCTCGCCCACGGTTATCAAGGCAATGTACGAGTGTATTGCGAACATGGGGTTTCATACGGGCAATGTGTTGGAGCCTGCCTGCGGCATCGGTAATTTCTTCGGGCTTGTGCCGGAGGCTATGAGCAAGAGCAAACTATATGGCATTGAGCTTGATTCCGTCACGGGCAGGATTGCGCGGCAGCTCTATCAGAGCGCCAACATCGCTGTACAGGGATATGAGGACTCCAATCTGCCCGATAGTTTCTTTGACCTCGCCATCGGCAACGTGCCTTTTGGGGACTATGGCGTATCAGATAAGCGGTACGACAAAAACCACTTTTTGATTCACGACTACTTTTTCGCTAAAACTTTGGATAAGGTGCGCCCGGGCGGTGTGATTGCCTTTGTCACTTCATCGGGAACGATGGATAAGAAAAACTCCGCTGTCAGAAAGTACATCGCGCAGCGGGCGGAGCTTATCGGCGCGGTACGCCTGCCCAACAATGCCTTTCTGCAAAATGCGGGTACGGGCGTCGTTGCGGACATTCTGTTTCTGCAAAAGCGAGACAGGGCTATCGACATTGAGCCGAACTGGACACATCTTGGCAAGACCCCAGAGGGCTTCTCCGTCAATCAATACTTCATCGACAACCCCGATATGGTGCTCGGACAGTTTACGGAGGAAAGTACACAGTACGGTAGGCAGGAATGTACCGTGGCGCCTATTGCGGGCGCAGACCTTTCCGAGCAGCTTCGGGACGCTATGGCAAATATCCACGCCGAGATAACCGAATATGAACGCGAGGACGATGATCTTTCCGAAAGCACGACTGAATCCATCCCCGCCGACCCCGACGTACGGAACTTCTCCTTTACCCTCGTGGACGGTCAAATCTATTACCGTGAAAACAGCCGCATGAACAAGATGGAGGTTTCCGTCACGGCGGCAAACCGCATCAAGGGCATGATAGCGCTTCGGGACTGCACCCGCAGGTTGATAGAGTATCAGCTTGAGGGCTACCCCGACGAGGATATTGCGCGGGAACAGCGCAACCTAAACACGCTCTACGACAGCTACACCAATAAATACGGGCTTCTCAACAGCCGCGGCAACAATATGGCGTTCTCGGACGATTCTGCATACTGCCTTCTTTGCTCACTTGAAGTCATTGACGAGAATGGCAATCTGGAGCGCAAAGCCGATATGTTCACGAAGCGCACCATACGGCAGCAGAGCGTCGTTACCTCCGTGGATACGGCGAGCGAAGCCCTTGCGGTTTCGCTATCCGAAAAAGCAAAAGTGGATATGCCGTACATGGCAGGGCTTACGGGCAAAACCGAGGAACAGCTTGCCGAGGAACTGACAGGCGTTATCTTCATGAACCCCTCCACCAAGCGATATGAACCCGCCGATGAATACCTTTCGGGCGATGTGCGTTGGAAGCTGCAACTGCTTCGTGAGATTGACGACCCGCAATACGCTTCTAACATAGCGGCGCTTGAAAAGGTACAGCCCAAAGACCTGACTGCGAGCGAGATAGATGTGCGGCTCGGTGCAACATGGCTCCCGCCGGAGGATATTGAGAAGTTCGTGTATGAGCTTTTAAGCACGGCGGGCTATTACCGCAGCCGCATCAAGGTGCATTATTCATCCATCACGGCGGCATGGAATATCGAGGGCAAGAACGCCGATTACAACAACGTGGCAGCGGGCGTCACCTACGGCACAAACCGCATCAACGCCTACAAGATCATCGAGGAAACCTTGAATCTCAAAGATGTTCGCATCTTTGATACCAAACTCGATGAAGCCGGAAACGAAGTGCGCGTGCTAAACAAAAAAGAAACGATACTCGCGCAGCAAAAACAGCAGGCTATCAAGGACGCTTTTCGCGACTGGATATGGAAAGACCCCGAACGCCGCGACAGGCTGGCATCTCACTACAACGTCAAGTTCAACAGCGACCGTCCGCGGGAATATGATGGGAGCCATATCCGCTTTGTGGGCATGAACCCCGAAATCACGCTGCGTCCCCATCAGGTAAACGCCATCGCCCGTGTGTTGTACGGCGGTAATACCTTGTTGGCGCACGTTGTCGGCGCTGGCAAGACCTTTGAAATGGTAGCATCGGCAATGGAGCTAAAGCGGCTGGGCTTGTGTCAAAAGAGTCTGTTCGTCGTGCCGAATCATCTAACCGAGCAATGGGCGGCGGAGTTTTTGCAGCTTTATCCTTCCGCCAACATCCTTGTTGCCACGAAGAAGGACTTTGAAACGAGAAATCGCAAGAAGTTTTGCAGCAGAATAGCCACCGGCGATTACGATGCAGTCATTATCGGGCATTCGCAATTCGAGAAGATACCCATGAGCATTGAGCGGCAGCGCGCGGTATTGCAGGAACAGCTTGACGAGATCGTGGACGGTATCGCGGACGCAAAGAGCGACCGCGCGGAACGTTTCACGGTCAAGCAGCTTGAAAAGACCAAGAAAACCATCAAGCTGAAGCTCGATAAGCTCAACGACCAATCACGCAAGGACGACGTTGTGACCTTTGAAGAACTCGGTGTTGACAGGCTTTTTGTAGACGAAGCGCATTTTTACAAGAACCTCTTTTTGTTTACGAAGATGCGAAATGTCGCAGGGCTGGCACAGACCGAAGCACAGAAATCCGCAGACCTCTTTATGAAGTGCCGCTATCTTGATGATCTTACAGATGGGCGCGGCATTGTATTCGCCACGGGAACGCCCATCTCGAACAGCATGACCGAGATGTACACCATGCAGAGGTATTTGCAGTATGGACTATTGAAGCGCAATGACCTGACGCATTTTGACGCATGGGCGAGTACATTCGGCGAAACCATCACCTCCATCGAGCTTGCGCCGGAGGGTACGGGGTACAGAGCAAAAACGAGATTCGCAAGGTTCTACAACCTGCCGGAGCTTATATCCATGTTCAAACAGGCAGCGGACATTCAAACCGCGGATATGCTCAATCTTCCCGTGCCGACGGTTGATTACCACAACGTAGCCTTGAAACCGTCGGAACATCAGAAAGAAATGGTGGCATCCCTTGCCGAGCGCGCCGAGCGTGTCAGAAGCGGCATGGTCGAGCCTACCGTAGATAATATGCTTAAAATCACAAACGATGGCAGAAAGCTCGCTCTCGACCAACGGCTTGTAAACGGGATGCTGCCCGACAATGACGATGGCAAGGTCTACGCCTGCATGGACAATATCTACCGAGTGTGGGAAGCGGGCGAAGCAAAGAAGCTGACGCAGCTTGTGTTCTGCGATCTCTCTACGCCTCACAACGACGGGACTTTCAATGTGTACGATGATCTCAAAGCAAAGCTCATCGAGCGCGGCATACCCGCCGAAGAAATCGCTTTTATCCACGACGCAAAGACCGAGGTGCAGAAAGCGGCGCTCTTTACGAGCGTCCGGCGAGGGCTTGTCCGTGTACTCATCGGTTCAACGGCGAAGATGGGAGCCGGTACTAACGTACAGCGAAAGCTCGCCGCAGAACATCACTTGGATATTCCGTGGCGACCCTCCGACATAGAGCAGCGCGAGGGGCGCATGATCCGACAAGGGAACCAAAATGAAAAGGTCGATGTGTTCCGCTATGTGACCGAAAACACCTTTGACGCCTATATGTGGCAGACGATTGAGAGCAAGCAGAAGTTCATCAGCCAGATAATGACGAGCAAAAGCCCCGTGAGAAGCTGCGAGGACATTGACGAAACGGCGCTCTCTTACGCCGAGGTAAAGGCGCTTGCCACCGGCAATCCGCACATAAAGGAAAAGATGGACTTGGAGATCGTCGTGTCGCGGTTGAAGCTCGTCAAAGCGAACTACCAAAGTCAGAAGTACGCGATGGAGGACAGGCTGTTAAAGCATTTCCCCCGTGAGCTAAAGACTACGGAGGAACGCCTGGCAGGTTTCAAAGCGGATATTGCTCTCTACGAGCAGCATAAGACTGAGGACTTTCCGGGCATGGAGCTATGCGGCACGACCTACGCCGAGAAGAAAGACGCGGGCGCGGCTCTCATTGAAACGTGCAAGGCGCAGACCAATCCCGCAGCTCGAGAGGTCGGCAGTTTCCGAGGCTTCACGCTCCTGCTTTCCTACGACACGTTCAGCAAAGTATTCAATCTGACGCTCAAAGGCGCGCTATCCCACACGATAGACCTAGGCAGCGACATTCACGGCAATATCCAGCGTATTGAAAACGCCTTTGAGATGCTACCGACAAGGCTTGCAGTCTGCGAACAGGCGCTTGTCAATCTGCACACGCAGATCGAGAACGCAAAAGCGGAGGTCGAAAAGCCCTTTGCACAGGAGGAAGAACTTAAAACGAAGTCTGCCCGTCTTGCGGAGCTTGACGCGATGCTCAATATGGATAAGCGTGAGAACGACACGCTGGACGCCGAGCCAGAACAGGAGGACGAAAGAACAAGACGGCGCAATGAGCCGGAATATGAGAGGTAACGATGGAACACAGACGACAGGTATCAAAAGCAGAGATAGAACGGGCGCGAGAGCTTGATCTACTCACATATTTGCAGATGTATGAGCCGCACGAACTTGTGCGGCTTTCGTCTGCCACCTATTCACTTCGCAGCCATGACAGCTTGAAGATTTCAAACGGTAAATGGTATCAATGGTCTACGGGCATCGGCGGCGTTTCTGCCCTTGACTATCTTGTAAAGGTACAGGGCATGGATTTTGTTTGTGCCGTTTTGAAGATGCTTGATTGTGGGCGCAGCGTCGAGCCGACAAAGACCTATTCCATTCAGCGCACGAAGCCTTCGGACTTCGTTCTGCCCGTGCCATATAAGAACAATGACCGTGTGCGCACCTATCTTATGGGACGGGGACTTTCAGAGGACTTGCTCAATATGTGCTTTGAAATGGGGTTGATCTACGAGGACACCCGCCACAACTGCGTATTCGTTGGCTTTGATAAGAACGATGTACCCCGTTACGCCATGCTGCGGAGCAGCAGCCCCGCTTCCGCTTTCCTTTGCGAAGTAGAGGGCAGCGACAAACGGTATTCCTTTTCTTTGCCCAGAAACAACCGCGAAGCGCTTTATGTGTTTGAAAGCGCCATTGACTGCCTTTCTTTCGTGGAAATGCAACGCATGAAGAAGCCGCGATGGAAGCTGGACAACTACCTTTCGCTTTCAGGTGTTTATCAACCGCGCAAGGAGCAGTCATCAGAACTTCCCGTTGCCTTGACTGAATATCTACAAAACAATCAGAGCATCAGGCACATCGCTTTGTGCCTGGATAACGATGACATAGGCATAAAAGCCGCTGCTGCAATATGCGCCGCCCTGCCTGAACGATACACGACAGAGCTGCTGCCGCCGGAGGTTGGCAAGGACTACAACGAGCAGCTCATGTTGCGAAAGCATATCGAAACGCCAGTCAAAACAAGAGGCGCGAATAGCGCCATCAATCATTCGATGGAGGAAAAAGAAAGATGAGCAATAGAACCTTTGCGTATGTATGCGCGCCTGTAAACCAAGCGACGGGCTTTGTGTCCGGCAAGCTGAAGGAGTACAGCAAGGCCCTTTACGAGCTTGGCTACTTGCCGATCTGCCCCTGCATGATGTTCTCCCGCTTTCTGTCCGATAGCGTGCCCGAACAGCGCAATGCACGGAAAGCAATGTCGCTTGAACTGCTGCGCCGCTGCCGTGTGCTCGTGCTTTGTTCCAACGAAGTGACCGAAGAAATGGAAGCGGAGATCATGCTTGCAAAGCGCCTCGGCATCGTGTCCACCACGCTCGCGGCATCAAGAAAATCTCGCTTCAGACCGAGAACGGTGCGAATGAGGAGTGATTCATTTCTCGGAACGTGCTATCTGGACAATGCTCTGCATTGGACAAACGAGCATTGGATTTGGTTAACCAAATCCGCTCGTAAGGGTGTCCCCTTAAACCCCTTCAACTACAAAGGAGGTCGATTTATGCGAAAACGCAATATTCAAGTGATGCTGCATCTTGACAGTAAAGAGTATCAAGCTCTTATGAAAAAGGTCAAGCGAACAGGGCTATCAAGAGAAACGTACCTGCGACAACTGATTAACGGCTTTGTGCCGAAAGAGCTACCGCCGCCCGATTATCATTCCATGATGCGCGAACTGAACGCCATCGGCAACAGCATCAATCAGATTGCTGCCCGTGCAAACGCCACGGGCTTTTTTCTTGCCGAGGACTACGCCTGCTATATGGACGAGTTCCGCAGGGTGACGCTGGAGATTCAAAAGGCGGTCACGCTTCCTGTTCCGCTGTGATATGGCAACGACCCGAATATGGAAAGTGGATAACAAGCTGCCCCGCGTCCTCGATTATGCCAAGAACCCCGACAAGACAGAGAACCCGTGTTTATACTAATCTAAAAACAGTCCAAAAAAGCTATCATTCTAATTTAAAATTAGGCCACTTAAATGGACTAAAAAGCTTTCGTGGTAAAATTCCAATGTTGCAATAAGCAGCAAAAAAGT
>Ga0116183_1005800_pt1 | contig 11568 bp, 14 predicted proteins | sample AD_UKC078_MetaG_FD_89753 | JGI IMG/M metagenome (GOLD analysis project Ga0116183, IMG submission 89753) | Active sludge microbial communities of municipal wastewater-treating anaerobic digesters from USA - AD_UKC078_MetaG | ecosystem: Engineered > Bioreactor > Anaerobic > Digestate | place: USA...
CAGTTTATTCCAAGTTTTAACTAGGTTATACGCCATTTTGAAAGCCTGTTTTCTAGTCTTTGCTGCTTTTTTACTCACTAAAACCAGTCCAACGTGCGATGTATCCCAGCCTCCAGGGTCACAGCTAAAACTATCCTCCAAACTCAGCCAGACCCCACTATGCACTAAGCAGCTCAAAGGTATCAGCCAGTAATTCTTTTCTTTTTCTAACTTAGTCCATTTCATTTCTCCAGTATAAATCGCTTCTACTTCCTCCTCAGTTATAATCTCGTCTTCCTTCACTTCAAAATCGCGGTGATAATTTACTAGAAACACTTCAGGATCTTCTTTTATCATATCAAACAAGTAATTATAATCTTCTTCCTGTCTAATCTCAAACTCCAAATCGCCAGCTTTAACGACTTCATAATTTACCTCGCAATAGCTACTCGGAATCATTTCACTTTTTTCTTCACTGCTTGCTCCTGCTTTTTTTAACTCCTGCCAGACGCTCTTTATTATGACATCTTTTAGCATATCTTTTTATTTAATTTATTTATTTTAGCAAGCCGACTTACTTGCCGTTTTAAAGGTTCATTTCTGCCCCCTATTTTTAATAAGGAGCAGAATCAGCCTTCAAAAATTAGCACTCATTAGCAATATCTTGAATCACTTCGTCCAGATAAATTGCTTGCCCCGTTGCTTGCCTGCCCCAGACCCAAAAATCCAAATATTCAAATGTGATCTCGCCCTCTTCTCTTAACCTATCATATAACCATTCACTAACTGCCCAAAATTCGTATATTTCAGGTTCTTCCCAATTGTCCCTATCTTCATTGCCAGCGTTTATTTCTTCCTTTACCTTCTCGTAATTGTGTGCTTCGCATAATAGTTCAGGTTCTTCTTCAAGCGCCTTCTCCATTGTTAAACAGAGATTGTGTAATACGTGATTATTTACAATCTCCTTAGCTTTTTCGTAGTTCTTCATATCTTTGATTTATTATTTTAGCAAGTCCGACTAAACTTGCTTTTTTAAAAGCACTTTTAATCGTTAAATATCTTTTCTATTTCAGGAATTATTATTTCCTGTATTTCTTTATCAATCTTTTGAGCTATTTCTTTACTTGTTTCTTCTTTGTCTAGAATTATGAAGTTCTTGCTAGTTTGAAATATTTCGGAAGCTCCTGACAATAAATAGAATTGTCTTATTAATTCTATCAGTTGTCGCCATTCCTCTTCTGAAAGAGTAGTTTCTTTAAGATATTTTTTGCCAATTTTTACATGCGTGCAGTTTAAAGAATCGTTTATTCTATCATAAAAATCCTCTTCAGGAAATATTGCATCAAATTTAATCATTTTATCAATTCCAAATTCGGGATTGTCGTCATAGCATGTTGTTATGACCCCGCCAATCCAGCCCGTGCTTGTTCTCATTATTTCTTTTAGCCAAATTTTCCTTCCATCTTCCTTTTTGACCCCTAATAAAAAGTATTTCATATCAAAGCCCTTAATAGTTTGTTTCTTCATAAGTATTTCTTTATTCATAGTTTTAATTGTTTATTTTTTAGCAAGCCGACTTAACTTGCTTTTTTTAAAGTGCTTACAAGTCAAAGCTAATTTATTTGACTTGTATTTAACTTTAATTATACTCCCTTTTTGTAAAAAGTCAAGTAAGCAAATAGAGTATAACACTTTTAGGTAGAATTTAAGCGGTTAAAATGTATATTCAGGAAACAAGAGCAACACCTAAAACCACCATAATCAAAATTAAAACTATACTAACAATAATAGCTAAAAACACTATAAAGCCCGCTAAAATCAAGAGTAAGACCCGCCTTGTTTAAGATTTTTAAGGTATGAGGGGGCGTTATGCTATTATTTAAGCCAATTTTTGAACTTTTTTGAACCTTGCAAGCACCCGAAAGAGAGAAAATGGCAGACGGGAAGGGTAAGTAAGTGCCTATATCCTCTCATAAATTTTTTTCCCAAAATGACCAAGTTCTAAATCTGTTTTCTAAAATGACTTATTGTTTCAATATACTGGTAAATACCTTTAAGCTCGTTTTAGCCCTTGAATACTAATTAAATCCCTATAAGGCGGTTTAGACTAAAAATACCTGAAAAACCTGAAAAATTGAAAATCAGGGGTGTTTTTAGAGGAAATTAGAGGGAAAGGGAAAATTCATTGTGTCGCAGGAGAGAAGATATTAAAGTTGCCAAGATGAATAGTAAAAGTTTTTAATTGAACCCTTTTTATAAATACTCAAACAGGGAAGAAAATGTCGCCAGCGACAGAATGTGAAAATTGTAAAAGACCGCTTAAATAAAGGATAAATAGCAAAAGGGCTGATTTATATCAGGTAAATGATTTTGGGATTTTGTTTTAAATATGATACAATAAGATTGTGGAAAACTGAAAGATAGAACATCTTCAGACAACCACTCTTCGCCCATAAGCGGAATGAAGGCTTGCCCTATAGGGCTTCAGGGCGAAATAAAAATTAAAAAACTTATGCCAGAATATAGCCAGAAGCCTCCTTACAGATGGAGACCAGGACAGTCAGGAAACCCCAAAGGCAAGAAAAAGGGGACTGTTTCTATTTTAACTCATATCAAAGCGTATTTAGCTGACCACCCAGAAAAGATAGACGAGCTGGTTCAGTATTATTTGAATAATAAAAAGCTAAGAGACCTGTTGTTAAAAATGATAGACGGCTCACCAAGACAGCAGTTAGAAGCCAGCTTGAGAACTACTGTGGTGAACATTGATGCCGATGTAGCTAAAAAATATAATATTATCAACGATGCTTCTACACCCAGCACAGAAGAAAGTAACGAGTGATACTCACAGGTTCAGAGTATTAAGATGCGGAAGGAGGTTTGGTAAAACGGTAGCTCTTATAGAAGAAATTAAAGCAATGTCTGTTTCCCGCCCTTCCCGTATTGCTTATATTGCTAAGAACTATCCGCAAGCCAGAGACATTGCTTGGGATTTGCTGTGTAAGGAAATGGAAGGAGCGATTATCTCTACCAATGAAAGCCGACTGGAAATGAGAGTTGCTACCGTAACTGGAGCTGAAAGTATAATATTTTTAAGGGGCTGGGAAAGTATTGAAAATTTATTAGGTCAGGCGTTTGACTTGCTTTGTTTAGATGAAGTTGCCTTTATGGATAACTTCTGGGTCAACTGGGAAAATATCTTGAGACCTACTTTGACTGACAGACACGGAATTGCAATTTTTGCTTCTACCCCTAACGGATTTAATCATTTCTACGACTTATGCAACAAGGAGCTTACTGATATAGATTTTAAGACCTTTCACTTTAAGACCTCAGATAATCCCTATATCAGCAAAGAGGAGATAGAAAGAGCCAGACAAACCTTGCCAGAGGAAGTATTTGTTCAGCAGTATGAGGCAGAGTTTAGAAAGAAAAGCGGTTTGGTTTATAAGGAGTTTGATAGAAAAATCCACGTATATGACGAATTGCCTCCAGAAGTGAAAAATTGGACTTATTTAGCTGGGGTGGACTTTGGTTATCAAAATCCCGCTGCGGTGCTTCACGTTTATACTAATGGAGAAATGTTTTACATAGATGACGAGTGGTATAAAAAAGAGCGAACTGATGCTCAAATAGCTGAATATGTAGCCAGTTATAACTTTAAGGCGGTCTATCCAGACCCAGAAAATGCAGGCGGAATTGAGGAATTAAGAAGGAGAAGGGTAAATGTTAGAGAAGTGAAAAAAGGTGCTAATACCATAGTCGAAGGTATTCAGAAAATTAGAGAACTTTTATTAAATCAAAAATTAAAAATAAACCGCAGGTGTGTTAATCTCATCTCGGAATTTGAAATGTATGCCTATGAAGAAGAAACGAACAAGGATAGTGGTAAAAGCCTAAAAGAAGTTCCTGTAAAAGCCTATGATCACGGTTTAGATGCTTTTAGGTATATTATTCTAACCTTCAAACCCATAGATTCTATTAACAGGAGACAACAGGAAATATGGGAGAGAAATCGTTATAATTTAAATTCAACAAGATAATGGATACAATTTATAAAATTATTAAAAAACAGGAAAGCAAGTTTCTTTCTGGAACTCCTATTAAACTGGGAAAATATGCCACTTATAACCATTTAGAAACAATTTCCACAATTCAGGCGTATATCAATTCTCAATATACGACTGGTAAATTTGACAGCAAGGGCAGGGAAAAGCCCTTTATGAATATCGTTGTTCCTTCTATCAATGTCTGGTATAAGGCAACTGACATAGATGAAAAAGATATTAAATTCAGACCTTCAAAGGCGTCTCAAAGGATTAAAGCGTTTATTGCTACTATTCTGCTACGCAATTGGATGCGGGGACAAACCAAGCAAGGTAGAACTTCAGAAAACTTTGGTCTCTTTTTAGACCAGTGGGGCTATACTTTGTCAGCTTATGGTTCAGCAGTAGCCAAATTTGTAGAAAAAGATAAAAAACTTATTCCCTCTATTATTTCTTGGGATAGAATTATTTGCGACCCAGTTGATTTTGACGCCGCTCCTAAAATAGAAAAAATCTATTATACCCCAGATGAACTGATAAATTCAAATTATGACCAAGAAGCGGTTCAGCGAGTTTTACAATTACACCAGAAAAAAGATATTAGAACGACTTTGGATAACCAGCCAATAGATTTAAGCGACGAATATATTGGAGTTTATGAGTTGCACGGAATGCTTCCTTTGTCTTATTTGACTGACAGGGAAAGCGACAGTGATATTTATCAACAGCAGATGCACGTCGTTTTTATTAAAAAGGGTTATCGGAATAAAGATAATGTAGAAATCACTTTATACAGAGGCAGAGAGGAAAAAGACCCCTATATGATTTCTCATTTAATCAAACAGGAAGGCAGAGTAATGGGAATTGGAGCAGTAGAATATCTTTTAGATACCCAGTGGATGGTAAATCATTCTATTAAAAATGCTAAAGACCAGTTAGATTTGGCTTCTAAAACGCTTAATCAAACTTCTGATGCGAATTTTCTGGGAAGGAACACTATTGAGGATATGGATGTAGGTGATATTCTGATTACTGATGATGACCGCCCCTTAATTCCAGTTAATAATCAGGCAACAGCAGTTTCTTACCTAATCAATTTTGCCCAGCAATGGAAGGAAAACGGAAAAGATATTACGGGGGCTTATGAAGCCATTTCTGGTGCTAATTTGCCTTCTGGAACTCCTTATCGTTTAGGTGCTATTCAAAACATTGAAGCTCATAACTTATTTGAAGTAATGAAAAAGAGTAAATCTCTCTATTTGGAAAGAATGTTGCGTTCTTATGTCTTGCCTTACTTCAAAAAACTATTAAAAACCACAGATGAAGTAGTTGTGGCTCTGGAAGGAAATGAAATACAGGATTTTGATAAAATGGCTTTACCTGCTCAATTGGCTCAAGAGTTAAAAGTTGCCTTAATGGCAAAAGAAATGCCAACTTTAGACGAGTTAATTGCTTCTATTCAGGAAAAGAATAGTTTATTGGGTCAGAACAGGGCTTTGGTGCTTGGCGAAAATCAAACTTGGGCTGATTATTTTGGAGATTTAGATATGGATGCTATTGAAATTGATATTGCTGGAGAAAATAGAAATAAAGCTGAAGCGTTCTCAATAATCAACGGTATCTTACAGCTGATTATCCAAAATCCTAACGCCCTTAATGATACTAATGTGAGAAATCTTTTGAACTGGATTATGGATGAAGCAGGATATATTTCTCCTTTGCAGTTTACTCCTGCTCAACCTGCTCAACCTTCTCAAAATATACAAACTAATGTCGGTGGCGGGACTAATGCGTTAAAGGGAATGGCGGGGCTTAATATGTCTCCTCCTACAATCCCTGGGGTCGAAGTTCTGCCTAAATAAAATAAATCTATGCCTAAAAAGTTAGAACAAAACTTAAAAAAGGAAGCCCTCAAGAAATTTGGCTCTACTACTTCTGAAAGAGCCAGAAAATACATATATGGCGGAATGAGGAATATCGGCTGGATTCCTTCTACTCAAAAAAAACATAAAAAATAATATGGAAAAAGGACAACAAATGCGTTTTACAGAAAGTGAATTGGATTTAATTAGGAGAACTTTTAAGGGAAATGAAACTTTGCTTAAATTATTAAGAAAAGTTTTCCTTCCTGAACTTGACCCTAATGCTCCATTGGGTCAAATTATTGATTTGTGGATGACAGTTCCAGTAAATCAGTTGCCTCCTGACCAAGCTATAATCAATTTATTGGCAAGAAACCAATTGATTATGCATATTGAACAGCAACTGATACAATTACAAAAATTAGCAGAAATGAATGGGGAAACAGAAGAGGAGAAAAAAGAAAGAATTAAAAAAGATAGTGTAAAATAATTTATTGGCAGAGAAGGAACTGCCTTAACAACCTTCTAAAACTATGGAAGAACAATTAGGCAATCTTGATGCCTTAAATCAAGAACAGGATATTCAGGAATCCTTAACTCCTGAAAAAACGGAAGAAACTCCAAAAGAACCTCAACCAGATAAACAGGAATTAGAGAAACTTCAAGAGTTGGCTAAAAATTATAAAATTCGTGCTGAAAAAGCCGAAGCCATGTTAAAAGAAACTCATAAAGAAGTTTCTCCACAGGAATTGTCGGTGAAGGACTTAACTGCTTTGGTTAAAAATAATATTTCAGAGGATGATTATGACGACATATTTGATTATGCTCGCCTTAAAAAAATCTCTGTAGCCGAAGCATTAAAAAGTCCTGTTGTAAGAGCAATTCTATCAGAGAAAGAGGAAATGAGACGCACTGCGACAGCAACTGCCACAGGAAATAAAATTCAAGGCGTTTCTGTTCCATCCTCAGATGAACTCTTACAAAAAGCCCAATCTACTGGAGAAATTCCTGAATCTGAAGAGGATATTGAGAAGTTGATTTCCGTAAGATTAACAAAAAATAAAAAATAGGTCGTCGGTGGTTCGGTGGATAAAATGAACTATGGCTAACACAATTACAGAAAAAGTTTGGCGTGATAAATACCGCCAAGCTACTTTAGACCAAATTCTTCGCCGAGCCTTAATAGCCGAAGATATTTGCGAAGTTGATAGAGACACTGCTAAAACAATTCAAAATCCTTATGGTGATGGTGCTACTGCTGTTATTCAGCCTTTGGCTGGAACTTACAGTGTAGATACTTTTACTACTCATGAGGATACTTTAACAGTAAACTACGAAGTCATTGTAGCAGAACACATTTATGATTTTGAATCTGTTCTCTCTAACTTTGACTTATTCGCAAATAGAACTGAGGAACAAGCCTTTGCTGTAGCAGAAAAAATCGACAAATTCGTTTTGAACGAACTAGTTGATAATGCTGGAGAATCATATTCTACCCCAGCGGGTGGATTTGCTGACCCAAATAATATTCCAAAAATCTTTGGTGATTTACTTGCCAAAGTTGCTGGATATGCTGATGCTTACAAAGGGTTATTCTTGGTTCTTGAAAGCACTGACCTTTCTGGTCTTATTCAGAAACAGGTAGCCAGTGGTTTCTCTTTTGCCGACTCTGCTCTAAAGAACGGGTTTATCACTTCCTATATGGGAGTTGATATTTATGTAACTCGACCTGGAACTTTCATTACTGATGTAATGGATAGCGTTACTTCATTAGCTTTCGTTAATGAAGACCATAGAGTATTTGGGGTAAAAGGAGTTGCTACTTACGCTTCTCCTCGTGGTGTTACTTTTGAGGAAAAGCAAGTTTCTGGAAAAACTGGTATAGAGTTTGTGACTTATGGCTATGTTGGCTTTAAACTCTGGGAAACTAAAAAGAACTTGATTGTAAATATTACCCTTTCTCCTGATAGTGGAAGTTAGAAAACTGCCCTCAGCCCTATAAGGGCTGGGAGGAGAGAGTAACCACCACCGATTACTCTTTCCTCTCAACCATTATAGGTTTAATATATGGACTTAGTATATCCAAATATAAAAAGCAGATGGGAAAGCAATGAATTAAAGTTTTCCCTGAGAAGTGCTGAAAAGCACTTGAAATTTGATAAAGTAGTAATAGTCGGCTATCTACCGCCATTTTTAAGTTCTGATAAGGTAATGCATATTCCTTTTACAGAACAAATTACTAAGAAATGGAAAAATGTGGCTGACAAGTTTGATATAATAATAAATCACCCAGATATAAGCGAGGATTTTATTTATATGAATGATGATTTCTGGTTGCTTCAGGATTATCCTAAAATTCCTTATTTGCATAGAGAAACTTTGGCTGATTTAATGAAAAAGTATAGAAACGGGGTTTACTGGAACAGAATAAAACGGACTTATGAATGTTTTCCAACAGGACTGAATTATGAACTCCATTTCCCTATGGTTTTTAATAAGGAAAAATTAAAAAAGGTTATTAAAAAGTATGGCTGGGAAGTTGAAAGAAGAAGTGCTTACTGCAATGAATACCAAGTGCCTTCAGAATATTCAGAAGACCATAAAATTTTGAATATAATAAAAAATTTAGACCAAGTGAAAGATTTTCCCTTTTTAAGTGCTAATGACGAAGTTGTTTTACACCCTAAATTTGCTCAATTTATGCACGAAAAATTCCCGAATTGTTCTAAATATGAACTCAACCAAGAGGATATGTTCAAATTAAAAGAGCAAAAACTGCGACGGATATTGGAAATTTATAAGCAAAAAAATCTAGCCAAATATGAACAAAGAAAAGAGGAGTTAGAAAGAAAAATTCAACTTATGAAATTACAACTATGATAAAAAAACCATTAAAAAGTGCTTTATTACTCAATTTAGAAAACGGCGATATAATGGCAAGAAGTATTGAGAGGTTGATAAAAGAGCCAGATACCGAGATTTTAATTATTGATAATAATTCTAAAGATAGTTCTCTTAAGGTCTTGCGAAGGTATTGTGCTGATAGATATCTTCATCAAATCAGGGCTTGGAGGTGGAATAGGATTAAAGGTCAGTCCTATAATAGAAACTTTATGATTAAAAAGGCGTTAGGAAAATATTTCCTAATGCTGGATACAGATATTCTTTATGTGCCTGGAAGTTTTGATTATCTAATCAAACGATTAGAAACTGCTCCCTCAGAAGTAAAATGCATTGGTTTTGATTATAAGTATTTTACTAACACAGAGTCAGAAGCCGATACTCAACTTCCTCCACTGGATGCTCCTTTAAGTTTTGAGTATCCTTATATTGCTTTTACTCAATATGGGGTTTTCAAAAGAGATGTTTTTACCAGATACAGAATAAAATTTGATGAAAGATATGGAACTGGTTATAGCTGTGAAGACAACGATTTAGCTTTGCAAATGCGTAGAAAGGGGTTATTGTGTGCCTGCGTTAAATTAAAATATTATCACGATAAAAATACTTCTGCTTGGTGGAAACTGCATACTCCTGAATTTATGAGAATAAACGAGCGAAGGGAGTTATTTAGACAAAAGTGGGGAGACGAAATGTTTCATAAAGTTTGTGGGGTTGTGCCACCAGTTAAGAAAGAAGAAACGATTAGTTTCAAACTGCTGGAGGTTGGAAATGTAGATAATATACCCAACATTAAACCAGAAACCAAACAGAAGGCAAAAGAGTTTTTGAAGTTAGTAAATATTTATAAACAAAAAAATCCCAAAAAGTATGAGGAGAAAAAAGATGAGTTTTCTAAAAAATTAAATAAAATAATCTATGGTATTTAATGATACAAGCGGTCATCAGGGTTTAATCCAGTTAGCTGAATTTTGGGCTGGATTAAATGCTGGCGACATTTCTGGAAACGCCAACTTATTGGCTGTTTTTACTAATCTTATAAACAGGCGGTTGGATAGATATTTGGGTATGTTAGGCGGAAACTCTTCTTTGACTAAAATTGATGATACTTCTTATAACACTCACCCTTTTGCTATCTTTGATATTATACAAGGACAGCACGACTACGAATTTTTAGAAGATGAGGATGGAAATGCTATTTCTGATTTTACTGCGGTAATGATTAAAATAAACAATGAATATAAAAAATTAGATAGAATTACATTAGACCACCCAGATGCTGAATATATTATGAGTCCAAACTCTGATGATAAAGGAGTTCCTACCAGATTTTTAGAAAAGAATAATGTTATTTTCTTAAATCCAGTTCCTGATTATGATAAAACAGACGGCGGAAAGGTGTTTTTCAAAAGGTGTCCTTCATATTTTACCATTACAGATACTGTAAAAGAACCTGGACTTCCTTTTCAGTTTCACCAAATGTTGGCAATAGGTTCGGCTTTGGACTGGCTGTTGGTCAACAAACCTAATTATCAGGTCTTAATTGTGACTACTAATAATGAATTAGCTAAATGGGAAAAAGAGTTTATAAATTACAACGAATTGAGAAATCCAGAAAAGAGAACTCTTAAACCGAAAATTGAAAATATGAGATAGAGGAAATCGTCGAATCCTCTTAAAATTTTAATTTAGAAATATGGCTATACCTTTGAAAGTTACAGGTGCTGGCAATAATTCTACCGCAAGAAATTGCTATAAAGTGACATTTACGGAGGCATTATCTTCTGCTCCTATTTATAAGGCGTGGGATAATTCTAAAACTTTTCCTGACAAAGATGCTGCTAGTTCTACTACAAAAGAGATTTTTACTGGGACTGCTGGAAATAGCAACAAACCAATGCTATCGTTAGTAGATACTTCTTCCTCCGCTCCTACTTCTGCTTGGAAACCTGCTTCTGCTACTGCTGGTTCTGCTAATCCAAATAGATTAAAAGGTTCTACAAGTTATGTCACAGCGACAAAAACTCCTGCGGCTAATGAGTATATTACTTTTAATACCTGTTTGGAAGTTCCCTCTGATGCGACAGTTCCATCTACTTCCTCAATGAACGCCCTGCTTGAAATAACTTATACTCATGCAGGCGATGCTCCCACAGTTACTTGGTATGCTAACGAAGGAACGGAAGGTTCTCCTACTTGGACAGAACTTACTCCTGGCACTCACGGAATAAGATATTGTAATTCCTCTGCTGATGTTGGAAATAATGCTACTTGGAAGTTATCCTTACCTGCTTCTGGCACGGTAGACGATGGGGCTCAATTAGTCACCACCTAAACTTTTAAGGGTTGCTTCTCTCTAAATTGAGACAAGTATCCTTTAAAATTATGTTTATTGTTCATTTATCAAACGGCGAAACTTTAACCGAAGGGAAGAATTGTTCTAATTGGGACGCTGTTCCCAAAGAAGGAATTTCTTCTCTTGAATTACAAACCTTTTCTGGTGAAATTATTACCCTCCCCAAATGTGAGGAGTATTTTTATTCAATAGAAGCAGTTTCTCAGGTTGGTTTAACTGTCCCAGTTTCTCCTGCTCCTATTATTACTGCTAAAATAATTGGCGGAATAGTTGGAGATAAAGCAATTATGCTAAGGGCTGATACAAGGGGACATATCAATATTCAATATCTAAATAAAAGCGAACTTCCTTTTAAGGAGTTTGTTTATAAAAAAGGTCAATTAAATTAAATAAAAAATATGGCAGAATATAAACAAAAGTTAGC
>Ga0116183_1005805_pt1 | contig 11561 bp, 11 predicted proteins | sample AD_UKC078_MetaG_FD_89753 | JGI IMG/M metagenome (GOLD analysis project Ga0116183, IMG submission 89753) | Active sludge microbial communities of municipal wastewater-treating anaerobic digesters from USA - AD_UKC078_MetaG | ecosystem: Engineered > Bioreactor > Anaerobic > Digestate | place: USA...
AAAGCACCAATGGCGATACGGCCTCCTCATCCCGGCTGCCGACAGCAATGGTAGCCAATCATGAGGTGAATCTCAAGTTACACTATGAAAAATCGCTCCCGAAGGGGCGTAGGTCGCTAATCAACTGACACATCCGAACGCACCTTTATTTGATTCCTCAGAGATTCCGGTCATATCCTGAAATCATGCCTCGAGTCAACAACATGGAAACATCAAGAATCCAAATCCACTAGCGTTTCCGCCCCTCTACCAGGGCATCCATCAGTCCGCCGTCCCTTACCAGCTTCACATCGACAAAGCCGGCCTGTTCCAGCCCGGAACGTATCTCTTCAAAGGTGTAGGTGTCTCCCCCACGCCGGTTGACCAGCATGTTGATGGCAAACATGGCTCCTGCCGGAGGACAGGTGCGGGTTTCGTCCATGATATGCTCGCGGATCAGGATGGTGCCGCCCGGCTCCAGCGCCCGGTAAATCTTCCGGTACAACTCAAGATTTTTTTCGTGGCTGTTCTGGTGGATGATGGCCGAAAGCAGGGCCAGATCACAGCCGGACGGCAATTCGTCCTGATAAAAATCCCCCTCCACCAGCTCAATCCTGTCCTGCATCCCCTCCTCGGCAATCCGCTTGCGCGCCATCCCGATCACCTGTGGCAGGTCGAACAGCACCCCCACCATCCGGGGGTTTTCCCGCAGGAACGCCATGGTGTAGGTGCCGGAGGCACCGCCGATATCCAGCATCCTTTTAAAGCGGCTGAGATCATAGTCGGCAGCAATCTCAGCGGCCATCTTTCGGCCAATGACATGCATGCCGCCGATGAACGCCTCCCATTGCTCGTCTTCCAGATGGATGCCCGGTTCCGTTTCAGTGTCTCCGCCGTTAATGACCACATCGGTCAGATTGCTCCACACGTCCCACATGCGATCCATGTAAAGCATCATCGGCAGCACCGATTCCGGGTGACGGGCGGAAAAATATGCGCCTCCTTCGGCAACCGTGTAAATGCCATCCTGCTTTTTCAGCATCTCGATGGCCACCAGGCAGTCCATCAGTCTGGTAGTTGCCCGCAGATCATAGCCGTTGATTTTGGCAAACTGTTCGGCAGTACAGGGACTATGTTCCAGCTTGGTAAACACATCCAGTCTGGTGGCGGTCAACACCACCCGGCTGCGCATGAACCATCTCCCCTCCGAGATGGCCGCGTTGGCCTTATCCATTACCCAGTTCATCAATTTTCCTCACGATTCATTCTATAAAAAGAAGTTCCCCTAAGACGTTGAACCCCATGAGAACAAATGCCATTTAAAATTGCTATTCGCAAGGCAGTTGTCCACGAAACACACGAAATAGTCTCATAAAACCTGGCATTAGACTGTAATAAGCGCTTGCGTTTTGGTCATTACAATCAGTTTTCGTGCTATTTCGTGCTGTTAGTGGATACAAATGCCGTTTACAGGATTATAGAGACGCCGTCAGACTGACTACGTCTAAAAAAAAAGGCCCCGGATTTCTCCGGAGCCTTTTAATTCACAACGCCGCCAGTTATGCGCGGGTTACGTTAGCAGCCTGCAGGCCTTTAGGACCCTTAACAAGCTCGAAAGTCACGCTATCACCTTCAGCAAGGGTCTTGAAACCATCTGCGTTGATAGCTGAAAAGTGCACGAACACGTCTTCGCCATTCTCCTGCTCCAGAAAACCAAACCCCTTGCTGTCATTAAACCACTTAACTGTTCCTTTTACCATGTGCTTCTTTCTCCATATACTGCTGTTTTGATTTACCGGGAATATCCACGGCGTTTAAGTACCTTACGCTACCCATTCCGCCAATGTCAATCAAATAAGTTTAGGGGGCAAAGAAATTATTGTAGCGTTCGAAACAGTAGCCCTGAGTAATGTCCGTATAGCAGCGCCAGCACCCACCTTGCCGCCACTGATGATAAACTGGTCAGGGGTGAGCCGCTGCTTTCCGTGACAGGGGATTGGAGATTATTTCTGTCATTATCAACGGAAGAAGAAATGACCACGTTCCGCAAACATGAGCGAACTAGCAGACCGCTTGGGCGAGATGCTTTTATTGAACATATCGAAACCCTGCTTGAAAGAGAACTTAAACCGTAGAAGCCAGGCCCGAAATAAATTGTCGGATAGCTGTAATATTCCCCCCAGAACATAATTGTCTGTCGAATCTCTAATACCCGCCGCTTTTCTAATATTCACAAGCCAACATTAAAAAACAGCCCGGAGGACAGCTTTAAACGTCTCAGATACTTTCTGCGCGTTTTTGAAGTAATGCTCACTCAACATGTAATTATTGAAACAGTTACTCGCTATTGGTTATTGTCTTTGCATTTTGCAATTAGGGCTCATTTACGCAAACTGTTATCAGCATTAGGGGCTGGCAAATATTTTAATGAAGCAGGGCAGAACAAGGTAAGGGAAGGCGTGAGGATGGGAGACAGTGAAGCAAAGAAAGCCGAGTCAGATGGTGGAGACAGCAATAAGCCGGGGAGTGTCCCTAATATCCCTAGGAGCGTGCCTGAACTTATGAATGGGGCTATTGATTTTGTTAAATCAGGCGGGAGAGGAGTTAACCAAATGAATATGTTGTCAATGCCATTTTGTTACTTTAACTATGATATACAAATAAACAACGTCCCCGGAGCTCCCCCCCGAAAACACAACAAGCCTCATTTGGTAATCCAGTTGGATGCGGCCAGGCCGAATGTGCCCACGCTTGCGGAGTGGTTCGATCAGAATAATATCCGGGTTCTGAATGTCGCTGGCCCGCGCGAGAGCAAAACTCCCGGGGTGCATCAGCTGGCGTGTCGATTTTTGGATGAGTTTTTCCAGAATGGTGCTGTCGAACCATGATCAAAAACGCTCCTCAGTTTCTGCCGCTTATCAAAAAAAATCTACGCGTGTCTTTAGAAGGAATTCATGGGATTCGCCACTGGGAGAGGGTTTATCGAATCGGCAGCGTCTTATCGAATCGAACCGGGGCAGATCTTCAGATTGTACAGGCATTCGCCTGGGTCCATGACGCTCGACGCTACACAGACGGTAGTGATCCTGGGCACGGTAAAAGAGGTGCAATCTTTGCTCGTCAGATAAACGACCGATTCCTGCATCTTACTACTGATCAGTTGGATACGCTGTGCATAGCCTGTACCAGCCATTCACGCGGAGATACATCAGTAAACCCTACAGTCGGAACCTGCTGGGATGCTGATCGGCTTGACCTGGCCCGTCTTTCAATCGAACCTGATTTGGGAATGCTGTCAACAGCAGCAGCTCGTGACGAGGAGTTCGTATGCTGGGCATGCAGTTTATCTGATTCATCATTTATTGGATTCAATAGAGCAAAAGTATAAAAACTTGGCTAGAATGACCTGATATAGACACTCAGTTAAATGACATCAGTTTTGGGGAGATTTTTGTGAGTACAAATCCAGACGATTCCAACAAGGTATGGAAGACGAATCCAGACGATGCCGCAAAATTATGGGATGAATTCCTCGAAAAATGGCCAATTGAACGTGTTAAGGCAATGTCGTTATCCGACTACAGTAATGTGGGGAATAAAGACACGTTCACATACTGGATAGAGAAGAAACTGGAGGATCTGGGTAGCATTTGGGGTGGTTCTTCATTCAAATTCGGTGTCTATGAAAGAAATAATACTGAAGAAGCCGTAAGCGAGCGAGGCCGGTCTTACGGGGATAAATACGCTTGGTACTCAAAATATGGTGAAACAGCAGAAGCAGCATTTGAGACCGTAAAAAGTCTCATCATACAAGTTGCTGAAGCCGCTCAATTAGGAGATTTACAAAAAATTGATGGTATTGATATTGGCGATGCTTACAAATGGAAAATAGCATTTCATTATCAGGACAGAAGTAACCCGAAGATTTTATGCATGTTTATCAAAGAATCCTTTGCGTATTTTATTAAAGAGCCGTCTGCCATAAATAAACCATTCAGCTACCTTAACACCCAAGCTCTTAAAAACAAGCCTCCCGAAGAATCAATACTGAAATATGCACAATTTATATGGAATCATTATGCTGGGGCGTTAAGGATCTGGAAGATTTCCCATGGAGGACCAGACTTCAGTAACAAAGAAAAGATTATCGATCAACTGAACAAAAAACTAATTACTCTACATAAGGACACAAAAAAAGGTCAGGGAGAGGCATTTAAAAAGGAGATGAAACAGGGAGACCTGTTTTATCTTTGCAATGGAAACAATGAAATACTCCTAGTCGGTAAAGTAACTTCTGACGTGGTCGATAACTCCACTTTTATTGCAGGGTGGATAGCACGAAAATATGACGTCTTGAAGAAGTCCATTAAAAACACGCCTTACAGCGGAGACAAAAAAGGCTGGACTCCCGATTACAACTCAACATTTAAGCTAATACCCCCCGCCCAGCTTGATCAGTTTGAAAGCTCGATCTTAAAACCATTCTTCAACACTACACTTTCAGAGTTGGTAGCTCTAAAATCTGGTGAAATATCAGTGGAGGATACGATAGTGAATGACGATACCGCAGCTCAGACCTCATCAAATCAGCCAGTAACTCAAACAAAGGCTGAAAACCTGATCCTCTATGGGCCTCCTGGTACTGGTAAAACATTCACACTCACCAAACGCTTTAAACAATATACAACAAGCAACTCGACGGAGTCAGAAGAGAGTGTATTAGCTCGTCTTGTTGCTGATAAACCTTGGTGGCAGATTGTCGGAGCTGCGGTACTGGATAAAGGGAGAGCAAGAGTTCCCGAGCTGCTTACCCATAGGTTGATAAAGGCTAAATTAGCCCTCACTAGCATTGAGAGCCCAAATGCAAGACTCTGGGCAACGCTGCAGTTTCATACAATTCAAGATTGCCCGAACGTAAATTACCAGAGACGACATGATGTTCAATTCTTCTGGAAAGATGAAGATGCAACATGGTCAGTCAATCAGGAGCTTCTGCAAGATTTAGCACCAGAAGTGGCTGAATTACTCGATAAGTCCAAGCAGACATCATCTGCCGAGAATATCGAACGCTATAAGTTTATCACCTTTCATCAATCCTACGGATATGAGGAATTTGTAGAGGGAATCAAGCCCGTAATGGATGATGATGGTGACGGAAATGTTCAATACCGCATCGAGCCAGGTATATTTAAACAAATCTGTCAGATGGCTGAGATAGACCCCGAAAATCAATATGCAATCTTTATTGATGAAATCAACCGAGGCAATATCAGCAAGATCTTTGGTGAGTTGATAACCCTTGTTGAGCTTGATAAGCGTATTGGAGAAAAACACGAACTGAGAGTTGAGTTACCATACTCAAAGCAGAAGTTCGGTGTACCGAAGAATCTGTCAATTATAGGGACGATGAATACTGCCGATCGTTCTATTGCTCTCATCGATATTGCCCTTCGCAGACGTTTCAGATTTGAAGAAATGATGCCCAAACTTGAGGTTGTCAAAGACAAAGTCGGCACCGAGGGACTAATCAACTCTGTAAATGTTGTAAAACTCCTGGAGACGATCAATCTTCGTATCGAGTTCCTTTATGATCGTGACCATATGATAGGTCATTCATACTTCCTCGACTGCGTTACATTGGAAGATCTGAGAGATACTTTGCTTAAAAACATCATTCCGTTGTTACAAGAATACTTCTACGGAGATTGGGAAAAAATCTGCCTGGTATTGGGATGCGGGACCAACGGTAATGGCAGGACCCAGAAGAATAAACAATCAGTCATTAAGATAGACCCGCTTGTAGAGAAGAGCATCCTCGGTTTCGACCATCAGGATTATGAAGACAGCTGCCGCTATCTGATTGACCCGAAGTTCATTGATGCAACGGGTGAAGAGCTAAAAACCTATCTGACCGGCATTTATTCAGATAAATCGAATCAAGAAGCATAATGCAGTACCTCATCGTTACAGAATACGAGAGAATATCTCGTACCGATCATAACAGAAAACTTCTATCGCAACTTCAAAGTTTCGATGAACAGAGGTTGCGCTCTAGCGGTGACACCATCTTTGACTGGAATGATAGGCGTTTTGTCAAAGCAAAGAACTACGTTGGTGTCATTGCAGTTCCTGGGGGAACTATTGAAATCCTCCCTAAGATAGACACTCCCGATAAAAGCGGTAATGAGAGGGCACAGCACAACCTTCTATATATGCTGTCGATTACTCGAAAGATTGTTGGTGAAGAGCGTGATTTGGCTTCTATTGGCAAACAAAAAATGCCACTTCTGGAACAGCTTATCACCATGTTTGCTGAAAAAACCCTGAAGGAGCTGAAACGAGGGATAGACCACACCTATGTCACTCAAGAAGAGAACCTTCATCGAATGAAGGGTAAAATCTTGGTGGGGCTCCATGCAGTCAAAAACGCTGTTCACAAGGAAAGGTTCTATTGCCGGTATGATGATTTTATTTCAGATACGCCAATCAACAGGATTATTAAGGCATCATGCCAGATTTTACTCCAGGTCTCAAAAACCGCTGCAGCCCAGAAGAAGCTAAGAGAAATTGTATTCCTACTGGACGAGGTCACAGATCTTGAGGTCGCAGAGCATCACTTCAATGCGGTCCATTACAGCCGTAATACCGAAAGATTTAAGCCAATTGTCAGCTTTGCGATGTTAGTTATAAAGGGAATGAGCCCAATATGGACAAAGGGCAAAGATGTCTCATTCTCATTACTTTTCCCAATGGAGAAACTTTTTGAGGAATTCATTGCTCGGTACGTCTACCGTTATGCCGAAGAATTTGGTCTGTCTCGGGAGAATATACATGCTCAAGCAGTTGGACGGCAGGAGTGGTTATTACAAAGAGAGCATGATCAAAAGGATAAATTTCGCCTAAAACCTGACTTGGTTATTGGAGAAGAGCAAGGTGACGGGCTCAGACTGATCCTGGACACAAAATGGAAACACCTAAAATCTGATGAAGAGGACAGCACGAATGGTGTCTCTCAAGGTGATATTTATCAACTGTACGCTTATGCTCACCGATACAAGTGCCCTGAAAACATCCTCCTCTTTCCGCAAGTAACTGGTGTTTCATCAAAATCATACAGTATCATTCAAGGGTATTGCAGTCATAAGATACGAGTTGAATTTGTTAAATTAAATAGGGATTTAAAGGCTGAAGGTAAATCTTTTCGTGATGAGCTCAAGGAAATTTTCAGGCTTAACCCGGCAATTTGAACACTGAATAAGTTGATTTTACACCCTTCCAATAGAGCAAATGACTTATTATGTCATGCTCTTGTGGCATAATGATCCTACTAAAATATATCCGGTTCTAGGGGAAAAAATGAACAACTTATCCTGGCAGACTATATTGGAAGTAGGTTGTGAAGGTGGATCAATTGCACTGCAGGGCCAGAAGCGTCAAGATGGTTGGATATTCAAGATAGCAACTGATGAAACCAGCTTAAAGTGCATATTCGATAAAGAAGATCTGCCAGGAGAGTTGACATCTAACTCAGGAATTGTTTCTACATGGGAAGAAGCGTTCAAGCTTTTTGATCAATATGAATGGATCACGATGTACCCCGTCAACGCTCACCAAGATTTTGAAAAAGAAATCATGGACGCAATATTTGCAAAGCTTGATTCACCCGAATGCCACATCAACAGAGACGATTACTCTTATTGGGGTAGATGGAAAGAAATCTTATACGGTGACTCTAATGATAACTATCAGGACGATTACTACCCGAAGCCATACTTTGTAAACTCAGTAGCTCCGCCTTCTGGTCGTCTTATTGTAAAGCGTAACGGAAGGAGTATTACACGACAGATCCCTAAACCTGTTGTCTTGATTGACACCCGAGAGAAAGATGCTTTCTACTTCAAGGATCATCACAACTGGGTTAGCGGTGTTAAGTTTGAAACACTGAAGGCGGGAGATTACACCGTAGAGGGGATGGAGTCACTTCTCATATTAGAGCGTAAATCCCTATCAGACCTGATCAGCACACTGATCCACGAGCGAAAACGATTTATCAAACAATGTGAATTGATGACAAATTACCAGTGGAGAGCAATACTGGTTGAAGCCAGCTATGAAGATGTAAAGTCACCTTATGACGAATATACGAACGCCCACCCCAACGCTGTGTCTGGAACTCTCGATGCGATCGAGGCAAAATTCGGTATCCAGGTAATTTATACTTCCCGTTATAAACCTTTGGCTGAAGAGAAAGCTGCAAGCTGGCTTTCAAAGCATTTTACATATTGGTATTTGGAATCCCAAGGACTGGGCCGAGTGTTACAGGAGGGGGATTTATAGTAACCAGATAAAGATATTGGTAGCGGGGGTGGGCAGTGACCGAATCCATTTAGACATCTTTATAGCTTAGTGTGAGTCTTTAGCCTGGAAGCGACTAAAGGAGGAATGAAGTATTGAACTCGCAATTGACTGAAGTTGCTTCATGGCGAATTTTAAGCGAACTATTCCGCCGTTATCCGGGGAAATTCCAAGTTATCGAGACACACCCCGGTGGAGGGCAGTATGATTGCCTGTCCCTATTTTTTGATAACAGGCATATAGCAGATTTGAATCGTGTTGGAAGTTTCCACGTTTTTAACTCCACTGGTCACTCCCCACCAATGGATATATGGCAGTCATTAGCGGAAGAAGACGTCCAAGATGTCCTTGGTCAGATATGCAAATGTCTTGAACTGCAAGTCCCAATCAAGCTACCCCCAAGCACTTCAGATGTAATTGTCTACAGGTTTATTGCAGCTTTTCTCGGCCATTCAGCATTTGGTAAGGAAAAATGGGAATGTAGAAACGGTTATTTTGATTCTTCTGGAAACGAAGAATCTGGTCCCAGTTTATCATTTGACTTATTCCCTGAAGCGAAAGAGAGGGCTAGGATTAGCCTTCCCAGTGACATTGCTAAAACTCCTACCTATCGATTCTGGTTTATTAAAAAGAATGGAAAGCCGGTCATATGCTTGGAATCTACCGGAACAGCTTGGAATAATAAAGGGTTATCATTTGACCTCGCTGCACTTTATAAAAAGGAAAAAAGAATATGGCCGGTGGTTTGGGAAGTCGCCGGATATTTATTGCCTTAGAATAGTATTTTGAATACATCTATCAAATTTTATATACATGAAAGTGTGTGAGGATTTAATTACATGAAAGTTGTTACCTATAATCTTCGATTCGGTGGGAAGAAAGGTCTGCAGCACTGGCAAAGACTTTTTGATGAGTTTAATCCTGACTTGGTATTAGCGCAGGAGACTCATAACCCTCAAGACTATTTTCCTGGAGATCAATTTTCCAGTATAGCGAGAATGCCAATCTGGGAGCCTAATTTTGCAAAATGGGGGAGTGCTATCCTTTGTACCCGGCATGAACTTGAACCAATTGCCCTTTCAAAATTCAAAGGCAATGTTGTTGGAGGAAGAATCTCTGATTTCTCTATAGGTGGTGTTACCAGGCCCCTATCTCTATTCAGTGTGCATACACCTGGAGATGATTACGAGCAAAACGTGAATGAGATACTTGATTGCATTCGAGAGGTTTCAGACGGCTCTGACATGCTAATTGGTGGTGATTTTAATATTACTGTTGCCCATAGGCATCAATCAGAGGGACGCCCAAATTCAGTAAGGGGATTGGCAATTCTTGACCGCTTAAGAAAAGAGTTTGGCCTCATCAACGCTTGGCAAGCAATTCACCCGAATAACGACTTACAGCAGACTTTACGTTGTGGTAAGGAGAAGACCTACCCTTATCATTGTGATGGTATCTTTATCCCGCACTCATGGCTTCGTCATCTTGAATCATGCGAAATTGCAACAGACGGATGGACTGAAATGAGTGACCATAATCCTGTCATAGCAACTTTTCTGTAGCACTTTTTGAATCTCTTATATTGAATGGCAACTACTGAATATTGGAGTTCTCAATGCCTAAATATGGAAGAGGGTTAAATCGAGAAATTGTAGCGGCGGTCAATGCAGGGATGATCCTGGAGCCGTTCTCAATAAAAGATGTCCGAAAGCTGATCAAAACAAAAAACTGGAAGCCTGAGCCAAGCGAGAACCACATCAACGTCACGCTTGCAAACGGTGCCAGTGACAGCCATAGCATCACCTACAAAAAATACTTCCTTTCTGTCGGTGACGGTCAGTATAAAGTCAAGCCGCATTACAAGGGTAATGAATGGCTCTGAACATAACAGTTCAGGAGGTCAACGCTGCGTTCTGAACCCAGCTTTGAACGGCTTCCCGCTTCCGAAGGTCTGTCAATTCCCATCGCCAGTGCATCATAGCGCAGTCATCGGAGCAATAGGATACAACCCGAATGCGCGGATCGTCTTCCTCGGTGAATCTCACATGAATCATACCGTCCTTCTGCCGGGGCGAGGTGCAGGCTTCACAATGTTGAACCGCAGGACCATCGAGTCCGTCATCATTGCTGACTGACAGGAACCGAGTGCCAGATGTGTTGATGAAGGTGCGGTGCCAATAGGCGTCTCCTTCGACAACCAGGATATTGCGCAGGTGATGGCATGACAATTCCTGGGTATAGCTTCTGTTACAAAATGGGCAGGTCCCGCGGTCGAAGCGGTCGCTTATCCCGGAAATCATGGTCAGCACGCCAGGGGTGAGATCCTTCTGATCACAGACAACGGGCTTGCCTTCGTGGTCCCAGAGAATCATGGCGACTCCTCTGTCTCCTGGACAGGGGCGGATGGTATGCATGAATCATCAACCGGCGGTGTCGGCGCCGTAGTGATTGCCAGAGGAATTTTCCTGGTGAAGCGTTTATGCTCCCGGCCACTGGCGGCATAGATGGCGCTGGTGCTGATGTCCTCATGGCGTAACGTATCCTGAACAGCCCGGATGTCCTTGGTGACATCGTATAACATTGTGCCGCAGGTGTGCCGAAGAGCATGGCAGGAAACCCGTTTCCGTTTCAGGCCGGCTTTGCTCAGGTAGCCGTCAATGACACTATTGAGGCCGATACGCGATATCCGACCCCTGCCTCGGCCATTCTTGCGCACGCTGAGAAACATCGGCGTAACGAACGCTTGCCGGTGATGGATGGTGGTTTCCTCTACAGCAACCTCACCCCTGGCCGCAAGGTAGGCCCGGATGGCAGCCACTGTGTCTTCCCGGGGGTAGATATAACCATCTTTGCGCTTGCCGTGGACCAGGATGCGCACGCCGCCTTCGACGTCTTCGATGTCTTCGACGTTGGCCCGTTTGATTTCGACACGCCGGAGCCCTTCGAGCAGCATAAGGGCAATGATGGCCCGGTCGCGCAACCCTTTGATGCTGCCAAGTACGGGAAGGTGCATGATCAGCAGTTCCGCCTGTCCGGCAGTAAGATGTTTTTGCTCCGATTTAGCTTCCCGGGCAACAGGGGGGCGAACATTGGCCGCCGGATTGATGGCGATCAACCCCCGGTTCATGGCGACCTGGTAAAATCGTCTGATGACGGTCAGCTTTACCGCGATTGACGATGCTTTCATGCCGGCCTGGATGAGTTCATGGCGAAAGCTCTCCACATCA
>Ga0116183_1005807_pt1 | contig 11560 bp, 9 predicted proteins | sample AD_UKC078_MetaG_FD_89753 | JGI IMG/M metagenome (GOLD analysis project Ga0116183, IMG submission 89753) | Active sludge microbial communities of municipal wastewater-treating anaerobic digesters from USA - AD_UKC078_MetaG | ecosystem: Engineered > Bioreactor > Anaerobic > Digestate | place: USA...
AATCCCTGTTCCGTCTGCCGTCCGTTAAAGAATGTTGATAATCCTGCAGATGAATAAAAATAGCCTATTCTTGATAATGAATGTCCTGCAGACAGGTTTATGCCCGTGTAAAACCTTTCCTTATACTCGTTTATCTCCTTGCCTGCTGTCAGATTTACAAGAACTCCGTAAGGAATATCTTCAGTCCGTCCGTAACTATATATAAGATTAGTCTTATAAAATTTCTGTCTTGAAAAGGCAGCCGAGAACAGGAACATCTTGTATTTTTGCAGGAAGTGGAATGAATCAGGAGCTATATAAGGGTGAGAGAAGACATTATTGTTCAAATATCTTAACCCGAAAATTAATCTTGTAACATTTTCCATGTTAAGGAGAAAGGAACGGGAGAACCAGTAATCCTGGAGATTATACTTGAGGGGTTCGGGAACAGACATTGTGTCGAGGTCTTCGGTTGTGAACATTTGCTTTATAGATATCCCTCCTGCATATTTTGTAGTGGCGCTTACCAGTTTTCGGTTAAGACTGAAGCCGTAGGTTTTTTCACCGAGACCATCGAAATAGAAAACATTCAGGTCGATAAATGACTTTGCGATATTAATGAAATTATATTTCAGACCGAAACCCGGAGAATCAGGAAGATCCTTATCATAGCTCATTTTAAGCCGGATCTCCGATCCGAGTCCAAGGGTGTTTTTGTTGAACAGGGAGAGCGATCCTTTTTCCATAGAGCTGAACGCCATAGTTCCGCCAATACCAAAAACATCTTTTGTAATTACAACAATATCAACTTCTTCAGATGATACAGGTGCTATAAGTATCCGGGAATCGTTTATATAGGGCAGTTCCCTGATTATTCTTTCATTATCGCTCAGTATAAGGGGAGAGATTGTGTCGCCCACGCTGAAAAGCAGGTTTTTTCTTATTATAAATTCATTTGTATTCAGGTGGCTCTTGTTAAGGAAGTTTTCCATCCTGTTGGGATTGGATAAATCGGGATAGTCAATATCTGTACCAAACACATCAAGTCTCCGAATCTCGATCTTTCGTATTTTTTTTCCGGCAAATGGAGAAAAATCAGTTTCACTTGATTCATTCATCTGTTTGTAAGACGATTGATCATTTGATACGACCATAAAATCATACAGTTTTCTTGTAATGGTGTATTTTTCAGCCCTGATCTTTAATGAATCCAGAAAAACAGATGATGTCTCAAGCTGTCTTATGTTGGGAGGTATAAGACTGTCTGTATTTACGGCGAGACTATTAAACTGCAAAAAACGCAGGTCGGGCATTAGAACTATATTTTTATACAACCCGCCTGATGATACGGAATCGGGGGTGTATTTGTCCTGGCTCAGAAGCGGATAATTAATAAAAAAAAGTGCCAGAAAAAAAAGAGGCCCGACAGATCTTTTGTATTTCAACTGCAGGAAACACATCAGGTATAATGAACAATTCTTTCAGGAATATTATTTGAGTTGAACTGGAATCCAGGCTTTTTGCCTGTTATTATTCTTGAATGCATTCTAAAGAAGAGAATATCGCCGGCAATTATTATCGTTTTCTTTTCGTTCGGATCAGACATAATACAGGGTGTTTCAGATGTAATTGCAGCATCTAATTTAATAATATTTAATTAATAATAAGAGAGATTATTCCTGAATAAAGTGTCCGGTCTTAATATGACCTGGCAAAAAGAACCCGTCTTTTTGAAGGTTTGCCTGTATAGATGCATTTTCCTTCTTCCTCAGGTGAATCAAGGGGGATACAACATATTGTAGCCCTGGTCTCCTTCTTAATTATCTCTTCTGTTTCAGCAGTGCAGTCCCAGTGTGCCATTACGAAGCCGCCACGATTTTCAATTATATCAGTAAACTCATCCCAGGTATTTATATAGAAAGTGTTTTCTGTAAGGAATTTTGAAGCTTTGCTGAAAATGTTCTTCTGAATATCTTCAAGAAGCTGTAATATATGGTCATTGACACCCTCAACAGAAACAGTTTTCTTAACGAGTGTATCTCTCCTGGCTATCTCTACTGTTTTGTTTGCCAGATCGCGCGGACCTATTGCAATTCTTACCGGAACGCCTTTAAGCTCATAGTCGGCAAATTTCCAGCCGGGTGTATTATTATCACGGTCATCGTATTTTACAGATATGCCATTCTTTTCCAGTCCATCTTTTATGTTGACTGCAACTTTCGATATTTCTTCAGCTTCATTCTGGTTTTTGTAAATAGGTATTATTACAACTTGTATCGGGGCCAGTTTCGGAGGAAGCACCAGTCCGTGATTGTCTGAATGAGCCATTATCAGGGCTCCAATCATCCTTGTTGAAAGACCCCAGGAGGTAGCCCATACATATTCAAGTTTGCCTGTTTTGTCAGTGAACTGAACGTCAAAGGCTTTGGCGAAGTTTTGTCCAAGAAAATGACTTGTTCCGGCTTGCAGTGCTTTTCCGTCCTGCATTAAAGCCTCAATTGAGTAAGTATCAACTGCACCTGCAAACTTTTCACTTTCAGATTTAAATCCTTTGATAACCGGAAGAGCCATGAATTTTTCTGCAAATTCGGAATATACATTTATCATCCTTTCGGTTTCAGCAACAGCTTCTTCCTTTGTAGCGTGGGCGGTATGACCTTCCTGCCAAAGGAACTCGGAGGTTCTGAGAAAAAGCCTTGTCCTCATTTCCCACCTGACGACATTAGCCCATTGGTTTATCAGGATAGGAAGATCACGGTACGACTGTATCCAATTCTTATACGAGTTCCAGATTATCGTTTCAGATGTAGGGCGAACTATCAGTTCTTCTTCCAGTTTTGCCTCAGGGTCAATAACAACACCATCCCCGTTTTCGTCCTTCTTAAGACGGTAATGGGTCACAACAGCGCACTCTTTCGCAAATCCTTCAACATGTTTTGCCTCTTTACTGAGGAATGATTTAGGAATAAAAAGCGGAAAATAGGCATTAACGTGTCCTGTTGCTTTGAACATTTTATCAAGCTCAGCCTGAATTTTTTCCCAAATTGCATATCCGTAAGGCTTTATAACCATACAGCCTCTAACAACAGAATTCTCAGCCAAATCTGCTTTGATAACCAGATCATTATACCATTGAGCGTAATTATCATCCTTGTTTGTTAAGAACTTAGCCATGATTTTGGTACATTATTTGAGTTGTATATATATACTGGATTGAAAATTAATGGCGTAAAAATAGGTAAAAAGTTATCATTAAAAAAAGCTGATGATTCATCATGAAAGTAAAACTCTATATCGTAACATTATTAGTTGAGATACTTTCAGGGATATGTTAAAGTATATCCTTTTTTTATTATTTTTGATCATTCAGATAAACCTTTTAATCAGTAGAGTAATTGGTTTTGTTAATTTTAAAAGACAGGTGTTTTTGGTACAATATTTGTATTGGATTATAAACCAAACAAGGAAATCGAAAATGAAAGCAATCAGTTACATATCAGTTTTTGTCCTTCTGACAACAATATCCTGTACATCAGGGCTTTATACGGGCGTTGAATATGATGATATTTATTTTCAGGCCTCAGACAGGCAGCTTGTTGCAGCGAGGACCCAGGCCAAACGTCAGATAATTGAAAATGATCTGAGATCTTCAGATTATTATGATAATATCTATGCTGCCGATACACTTATGTCTGAAGAGTATTACGATGCAGTAGGCTACTATGATGATGCCGTAAACAACAAAGGGGGTACGACAATATATAATAATTACTATGACAATTATTATGACTACTCCTACGCATCGAGGCTCAACAGGTTTTACGGAAACTATTTCTACCCTTACTGGAGGGATCCTTTTTACTATTATCCTTCAATCAGCTTCAGTTTTGGATATCCTTATTATTACAGCTCATATTATTATAGTCCTTATTATTATAGCCCTTTCTATTACGATCCTTTTTATTATGATCCTTTCTATTATGGTTACTCAGGATTTTATGGCAGCTATTACAGACCTTACAGATACTATCCCTATTATTCATACTATTCCCCATACTATTACGGAGGAGGCTGGAGTTATTACCCTGGCATATCCGATGTTTCCAACTCAGTAGTATATGGAAGACGTGAAAGACAGAGTAATTTATCAACGCGATACAATGAAAGACTTATGCCTACTTCGGCATCATCAACTGTAAGGAGAGAAGAGAACCTTTCCAAAGGCTCAGCATCAGATGTTTCAGTAAGATCTTCCGATATCAGAAGAAGTGATCTTCCTTCTTCCGCTGCAAGACAAAATACCAGGACATCAACTTCCGTTAATTCTGCACAGGATGCAGCAAGGAATTCTACCACGACTACTGAAAGAAGAACATCAACAAATTCAACAGTCAACAGACCTGAGTATAATAGTGTAAACAGGTCTTATACGCCAAGTTACAGCAATCCCAGAATGAGCGAAAGGCCTTCCTATAATAACAGCCGTGTTAACTCAAATACAAGGTCAAATTCAGACACCCGGATCAATAGCGTTGCACCGGCAAGAAGCAACAGCAATAGCAACAGAGGATCAACTTCGATTTCCGTTGAACGGAGCAGGCCATCACCGACACCGGCAAACAGAAATTCTGGTAGTAGCTATTCTGTTCCGTCAAGAGAAAGTGTACAGCGTTCCTCTGGCTTCTCATCAGGATCCGGCAGCTCAAGCAGATCGTCATCTTCTTATAGCAGGGGATCTTCATCAGGCGGCGGTGGCTACTCAGTGATGCCATCATCCAGATCATCTTCAGGTTCATCCGGTTTCTCCGGTTCTTCCGGGTCTTCCGGTTCTTCCAGATCATCCGGCGGAAGTTCATCATCAGGAGGCAGGAGATAGGACTTTACTCAGATCAATCTAAATTAACGATTCATTCTATCTATTAACGGAGTAGTGAATAGCTATTAATGAAAAGATTATATTTATGAAAAAACAGTTATTAATAATATTTCTGGCCTTGTCTCTTACAGTCCTGTCAAATGCCCAGACTGTTGACGATGCCATCAGATACTCACAGGTATTTTATTCGGGTACTGCCAGATTCACTTCAATGGGAGGAGCATTTACAGCTCTTGGCGGAGATTTTTCAACGCTCAGCCAGAACCCAGCAGGAATAGGTGTATTCAGATCTTCAGGAATATCGGTTACACCTCAACTCTATCATATTAATACAATAGCTAATTTTAAAGCAAACAGCAGGGAGGATTATCTTTATGACTTTAACCTGTCTCAGGTGGGATTTGTAGCGAACCTGATAAACAACAATAGCTCGGGAACAGGACTAATGGCATTAAATCTTGGATATAGCTATAACAAAACAAACAACTTTAACCAGACTATAGTAATTGAAGGTACCGGCGACCGGAGTTCACTTGCTGATTTCTGGGCACAGTATAATAATGGTTATATTCTCGATGACATGTCAAGCGATGCATATCTCGGATGGAGAGCATTTGTTATTGACTCTGTGTCGGGTTATTACGACCAGTGGGCTACAGTTTATTCAGGGTATGGCAGTGATGCCTCATTATATGGCCAGACAATTACACGGTATATAAATTATATGGGATATACCGGTGAACATGCAATTTCTATTGGGGGTAACTGGTCAGATAAGTTATATTTCGGAGCTACTCTGGGTATTAACCGGCTGAGCTATACAAGCCATTATGAACATCTCGAAGCAACAAATAAGGATTTGCCGGCAAGGTATTCGGATGTGGCAGGTTTTTCTGACTTCAGATATACATTTGATTACAAGAATACAGGGACAGGCATCTCATTCAAAACAGGTGTCATCTATAAACCGATGGAAATTCTGAGACTGGGATTTGCCTTTCATTCGCCGATGATGTACAGGATACATGAGGAAGCTTATGATAATATCACATCCCGTTTTACTATAGGAGGAATTAAGGAATTCTCAAATAAATTTGAAGGATTTGATTATAATTTGACGACACCTTTCAGGGTAATTGTAGGAGGAGCTCTTCAGATAAAGAAAATTGCACTTTTAAGTGCTGAATATGAATTTGTTGATTATAAGACAATCAAATTTACAAATGCAGGCGACGATGATTATGATTACAGCTTTAAAAACCAGCAGATAAAGAACAGTCTCCATTCTGCCAATAACTTAAGGCTGGGTGCTGAGGTCCGTTTTGATAAATTATATCTGAGAGGAGGGTTCAGCTATTATGGAAGAGTCTGGCAGACAGGTGAATTAAATTATAATCTGGATTATAATGCCATTTCATCCGGAATTGGTTTCAGAGAAAAAAACATATCCTTTGATATTGGATACACTTATATGTCTAATCCGATGACCTATATATTGTATGATACATTTAGTGAGACAGCTGCATCGGATATAGGAATCAACAGGAACATTTTTAATGTCACCTTCAGTTATAGTTTTGGTTACTGATACTTTGTTTGACTTCCTTATGTGTGCTGGTTCTGTGAACCAGCACACTTTGTTTGTCACAGATAGGTTTTTGTTTCCGGACCTGCATTGAACAAGATATCTAAAATGCTTAATTTAGCGGAAACCGGAAGTCCTGACTCAAATACCTGCTGATATTTTCCCGGTCTGTATTCCGACGCTTTCTTTGGATTGATGCTATAGCGCAGATCATTTGGATTACCTTCAACAGGATTGAAGACATCTGTAAATGATACTTTTTTATCAAGCCTGATCATTTCCAATATTGTTTCGAGCAACACTTTATTTAGATCAATGAGGTAAATATGGTTTCCGTTAATAATTTCCTTTATAATTTCAAAATAGTAGATAAAAAACGGTGATGATCCGTATGCTGACATTAAAGCACCCAGATGAACCTGCTGCCATCTTTTTGAGTAATCTATCCGGATATCTTTGATTGGTGTTTTATGAAAGCTGCCAAGCAATACTGGCACACTGAGCTTCTGAATGCCGTTTGCAGAAAGAATATAACACCTGTTTCTGTACGTTTGTTTAAGATAGTTTTCCTCTCTTTCAATAAGAACTTCATCATACTTTGCTATGGCAGCGAAGTATTCAGATGGAGGCAGGTATGCAGTTGAAAGCCAGACTTTACCATGCATATCTTTTCAGGATCATTTCATCTTGTTGATCATACTTGCTGAGAAACCAGCTCCGAAACCGTTATCAATATTTACAACAGTTACTCCTGAGGAACAGCTAGTAAGCATAGCGAGCAGCGCAGATATTCCCCCGAAATTGGCTCCGTATCCCACACTTGTCGGAACAGCAATTACTGGTTTATCCACAAGTCCGCTGACAACACTTGCAAGGGCACCTTCCATGCCGGCAATAACTATCACAACCTTACATTTCCTTATCTCCGGGAGTTTGTCAACAAGTCTGTGTATCCCTGCAACTCCTGTATCATAGATCCTTGTTACCCTGTTGCCTAAAAGTTCTGCTGTAACCGCGGCTTCTTCGGCAACCGGAATGTCTGATGTACCTGCCGTGATTATCGCTATTGTACTTTCAGATAATCTCGATTTTTTCTTTTTTATTGAGATGATCCTTGCCTGGTTGTAGTAAATTGCTTCGGGAAAGATGGATTTAATTTCATTGAACATGCTCTCACTGGCTCTCGTGCCAATTATGTTGTTCTCTTTATTCTTCATCACCCGGAAAATTTCCCGAACCTGTTCAGTTGTCTTTCCTGCACAGTAGACTATTTCAGGGTAACCCGTTCTTATTTCCCGGTGATGATCAATCCTTGCAAAACCGAGATCGGTATATGGGAATGTTTTTAGCACTTCAAGAGCTTCAGCGACACTCTTGCTGCCATCTTTAACTTCTTTCAGGAGTTTTTCAGTTTCTTTTTCAGTCATATTATTTTAATTCATCGTTCATACTGCCTGTTCTGTAGCCCTCAAGGTCTAAAGATATGTATTTGAATCCCATTCTTTTCAGACCGGCAATGATACTTTCTTTTTCCGGATCAGTAACAATTTTTTCAAGATGGCCTGGCAGCAGCTCTATTCTTGCTATACCTGAATGGGCTCTTACCCTGGCTCCGGGGTATCCCTTTTTCAGCATCAATTCTTCAGCTGCTTCGATCATGCGTATAATTGAGTCGCTTATCTCCGTATTATACGGGATTCTTGTAAGGAGGCATGCCATAGCAGGTTTATCCCATATTTTAAGCCCTGCATTTTTGCAAAGCTCCCTGATCTCATTTTTTGAGAGTCTGGCTTCTGCAAGAGGGCTTCTTACTTCAAGTTCTCTTAAGGCCCTGAGACCCGGACGATATTCCTTTTTATCATCGGAATTCGTACCGTCAACCAAATATTTAAAACCATTTTCACGGGCAAAACAGATGAGATGATTAAATAGTCTTCTTTTACATAAATAACATCTGTCTTCAGGATTATGTCTTATTTCTTCAGGGAAGCTGATATTAATTATTTTGTGATCTGCGCTATGTGCAGATGCGAATTCAACAGCTTCGTTGATTTCACGTTCCGGTATGTATGGTGTTCGTATTGTAACGGCTGTGAATCTGATGTTTTTAATTCTGCTTGCATGGTAAACAAGGTATGAGCTGTCAAGGCCACCGGAAAAGGCAATAACAAAAGACCCCAGTTCTTTTAACAGAGAATTGAGTATTTCTGTTTTCTTTTGCTCCATAGAATTTAAATAAATGAAATTATCCCAGCTATAAGCAAAAATTATTCCTATTTGCCGTTTATTAATGCCATGATCCTGAAATAGACCTCTTTTACGGGGAGTCCGTTATCCAGGGCAATTTTCCTGCATTCCTCATATTCTGGTTTGCACGATACTTCCTTGTCTTTATAAAAGGAACGTTTAACGGTAATGTTTCCAAATGGGGTATTTATACTGTCAAATTTTCTTACAAGAGTATCTTTTCTGAAAGGGTAAGTTCTTATGCCAACGGATGTTGTTTCCGTAAAAATGACCTCCTTTATTTTATCCTCATAACCACATTCACAGATAATATTAAGTATAATTCCGGGTCTTCCTTTTTTCATTATGATATTTGACAAGAAGACATCAGCGGCTCCGGCCTTAAAAAGTTCATCCGAAATATGTTCAAAGAATTCCGGATTCATGTCGTCAATATTGCATTTTATCATTAGGGCATCATGTCCTTTATGTATTTCTTCAGTTTCAGCAAGGTAAACTCTTAGAAGGTTGGGAACTTCTGAATGATCTTTCTGCCCGACTCCGTATGCCACTTTTTCTATCCGGATTGCAGCCGGTGCTTTTGTCAGATTTACAAGTGTAGCGAGTATTGCTGCCCCTGTAGGGGTTGTAGCTTCAAAATCGACGCCTCCTTTTTTCACAGGCAATCCCTTGATAATTTCAACAGTTGCGGGAGCCGGTACGGGCAGTCTTCCGTGAGCGCATTTGACAAATCCGCTTCCAAGTTCAACGGGAGAGACAGCTACTGCATCAACATTCAGTTTATTAAAACATATTGCAGCGCCAACTATATCAACTATTGAATCAACAGCTCCCACCTCATGAAAATGGATATTATCAACAGATACGCCATGGACCTCAGCTTCAGCTTCGGCAACAACTCTGAATATTTTAGAGCTCAGTTCCTTTGTTTTTTGATCCAGTGCCGACTCATTAATAATCTTTTCAATGTCAGATAAATGTCTGTGAACATGCTCATGGTGGGTTTGTTTGACAGTGACTTTTGTGCCGTTTATCCCATGCCGTTGTGCTTTCTCAACAGCAAGTTCCCATCCTTTGAGATTCAGCTTATTCAGTTCATTTGTAAGAAAGGCAGGATCAATTCCCAGATCAATCATAGCTCCGAGGTTCATATCACCGCTGATACCGCTGAAGCAGTCGTAATAAAGTAATTTCATACATTGATAAATATCTTGTTAAACAAATAAAAAAGACAATTGTTGTAAAATAAATCAAAATCTTAGATTGCTAAGATACTATTTCCCTCTTCGATAAGGTTCTTCATTGCACAAAAAAACAGTATCTTTTTTCATGAGTTTAAGAGTATTTAAGATTTAAAATTACAGAATGAAGAAAATAAATTGTAATTTTCGACATTCTATATTTAGATTTGTTAGAAAACTAACGTAACCACTATGAAACGACGGGATTTTCTTAAATCATCAGCAGGAGCTGGTTTGGCAGCCGGTGCTGCTTTTGGGCTGGGCAGATATGATGATCTGTTGGCAATTCGTTCGGAGAATGCCAGATACGATATGGTAGCTATAATGGGTGGTTCTCCTGATGCGATGTTTGATCTTGGAATACAGGAACTTGGCGGGATGGAAACATTTGTGAAGAAAGGTCAGAAAGTTCTTGTTAAACCCAACATCGGATGGGACGTTGTACCTGAATACGGAGCCTGTACAAACCCTCTGCTTGTTAGTCGTGTGATAGAACATGTTCTAAAGGCGGGAGCAAAAGAAGTATATGTATTCGATAACTCAGTTGACAATGGGCCAAGCTGCTATAAGACCTCTGGCATTGAAAGAGCTGCCAGAAATGCCGGAGCCAAAGTTGTTCCGGCTCATACGGAGCGTTATTACCAACAGGTGAATATTCCTGGCGCCGTAGTACTTAAAACGGTAAAGGTTCATGAGGTATTGCTTGATACGGATGTGTTCATCAATGTGCCAATTCTGAAGAGTCATGATACAACAAGAATGACTGCATGCCTCAAAAATATGATGGGAGTGATTTGGGACAGAAGGTGGTGGCACTCGAATAATCTCGATCAGTGTATTGCAGATTATGGCTTGTTTGAGAAGAAACCCGTATTACATGTACTTGATTGCTACAATGTAATGTTCAGAAATGGGCCCAGAGGAATATCAAGGCAGGATTTAGTCCAGATGAAATCTCAAATCATTACTACCGACTGGGTTGCAGGAGATACAGCAGCAACAAAGCTTATGAATTTAGAAACTTCAAGAATAACACATATATCCCTTGCGAGTAAACTTGGACTTGGGACAATGAATATTGACTCTCTCAATATTAAAAGAATTCAAATGTAATTTAATGAAAACACCTTTTCTGAGAAAGTTCAGGATATTTTTTTCGGCACTTGTTTTTATTGGCTTCTTTCTTGTTTTTGTTGATTTTAAGAACCTGTTACCGGCAAAGTATATTAACATTCTTTTGTCGTTACAATTCATTCCTTCCATACTCAAGTTTTTTGATCTGAAGACAATAATTGCAGCTGGTTTTATTGCTGTTGTCGTCCTGACTTTATTGACTGGCAGAACATACTGCTCGTTTTTATGTCCCCTTGGTATAGGCCAAGATATTTTCAGCAGGATAGGAGGCAGGATACGAAAGAAGTTCCGGAGATACGGTTACAAAAAACCATTTACGGTTGTCAGGTATACACTTCTGCTGCTAACGATAATAGTATCACTGATATGGGGAGTCTATATGTTGACACTTCTCGACCCTTACAGCATTTTCGGAAGGTCTATGACGTTTTTTATAAGGCCTGCCGTTGCAGTTTTGAATAATTTGCTGGAAGGGATATTGGCTAAATTTGACATATA
>Ga0116183_1005810_pt1 | contig 11558 bp, 10 predicted proteins | sample AD_UKC078_MetaG_FD_89753 | JGI IMG/M metagenome (GOLD analysis project Ga0116183, IMG submission 89753) | Active sludge microbial communities of municipal wastewater-treating anaerobic digesters from USA - AD_UKC078_MetaG | ecosystem: Engineered > Bioreactor > Anaerobic > Digestate | place: USA...
ACTTGTTAAACATGATGTGACCTCTCTTTGCATGCGGTAATGCATACTGTAGTTGTAGTTATGACCACTGTAGTGCTAAATCCACGACTTTGCAAATCCAGGGGTCACATTCATATTGTTTACTCATACAATGAGCGATAATTCCAATTCCTGATATCCCTAGCTACTCCAATATATCCCCTATAGGAACTCTGCTTCTCTCCCCTCCAACCACTTCATCACCTGCGCGGCATAGGTGGGGTCCTCTATCCGTAGGAAGGTGTCGGTCTCTCCTATCGCTCCGAAGATGTTGATGGAACCATACCAGAGGATCCGCTCTCCGATGAGAATGCAGTTCACCAGGTCTTCTTCGGTCTGTTGGAGTGTGATCCCATTGGCTTCGAAAAGCGTAGTCGATGAATCCTTCGGGGCCCTGACCACTACCTGCTTTGAAGTTGACAGATCTTTGAACAGAGGCAACAGCCGCTGCACCCTCGCTGGACTCACATATTGGGTTGAAAAGAGAATTGGACCGTTTGATTCTCTCAGATCACGCTCCAGGAGAGCCCAATACGTCTCTCTGGTATATACCAGCTCATCATCCGGCTTTTGCCCATGTTGCGTGATGGCAAACCCCTCCTTTTTGAACGCCTTGACACGCTTGGCGAACATCCGGGTGAGCACCGGGATCCTGAAGTCCACATAGTCAAGCACCAGGATCTCACTCTTTCCCTCATACTGGCGGCTCACCCGCCCTACATACTGCGTGATGCTCCCCTTCCAAGCGATCGGGGAAGCAAGGACCAGCGTATCGAGGGCGGGAAAGTCAAAGCCTTCCCCGATGTATTTGCCCGTGGAGAGGATCAAGGCAGGATTATTCGTTGTCTTGAGATCATCAAGATACGCAGTGACCCGTCGCTTTTCCTTCGCCGATTGGCTGCCGCTCATCAAGAGCGACTCCAAGCCTCGCTTGGCGAGCAGCACTTGAAGGGTACCAAGCTGCTCCAAGCGATTGGCGAGGACAAGGATTGAGCGGCCCTCGTGAACATACTGCCCAATGTCTTCGGCAAGCATACTGTTCCGCTCCTCGTCTTGGCTCAGCTTCTCATAGACGTCCTGGATGCCCAGTCTCTGGTAATCGCATCGAAAGGACGTGAAACGTGCGATGACCGTTACAGAGAGCTCTTCTTTCTCCCGCCACGCCCGTGAATCGATGCGATGGATCAGAGGGCCGCACTGCATGAAGATGATGTCATGGTGCCCATCGCTGCGCATCGGGGTGGCGGTCAGCCCGAAGACGCGCTTCGTGCTCACCCGCTTGAGAACCTGCTCATAGCTCACTGCTGCCACGTGGTGGCACTCATCGACGATGACGACTCCATACTGACTGAGAAGCTCATCATACTGCTCTTGCCTCAGCGAGTTGATCACAGCGATGTCCACAGAGCCGGTCAAGGAGCTCTTCCCTCCACCGAGAAGGCCACAGGAGATGTCGAGGAACTCCTCAAGGCGCTGTTGCCATTGACGCAAGAGCACTCTCGTATGGACGATGATCAAGGCACTTTGCCCAAGCTCGGCGAGCAAGGCGGCGGCGATCACCGTTTTACCGAAGCCTGTCGGGGCTGACAATACCCCCGAATCGTGCCTCATCATCTCATCTACCACCGCCTGCTGCTCCTCTCGAAGCACCCCGTTGAATAGAAGCTCAAGGCGCTGCCCAGCACTGCGTTTGTCATCAAGCGTCACCTCAATACCATTCTGTCGAAATACATTCAATGTTGATTCCAGACATCCTCTCGGAAGGGTCATCGCGCCATCCTCCAGATCTGCACAGCAGATGATACGTGGTATATCCCAGGTGTTGATGCGCATCGCTTGGGCCTTGTAGAACTCCGGGTTGTGGAAGGAAGCGATGCGCTTCAACTCGTTGACCAGCGAAGACGGAAGACCGGTGATGGGAAATGCTATGCCGCTCTCCAGCGTCACCTCTATTGTCTTGGGTATTATTGTATCGCTGACTGTATCAGCACTCGTGAAAAGAGGCAGCGCCTTGCGAGCAGCATCCATGCCCATCTTCCCGGTATCGAAGGAAGGGCCTACGGAGGCCAGGAATTCATCGATCTCCTCTTCACGGATCTTCTTCTGCTCTCTCAAGGCGAGCCACGGATCGGGCAGCTTCTTGAGCTCTCTGTCAAGGAAGACAGTGCGCCCCTGCTTCCTCGCCTCCCCCTCCAAGGGGAGGGCGATGAGACTGCCAAACCCCCCGATGGCCACCTGGTCCTGGGAGGGGAAGATCCGATCATAGCTCTTCATCCCCAAGAGCGGATGACGCTCCATCGTCAGCGTGATGAGGCTGCTGCAGAACTGACGCGCTTTCTTCGCCTTGATGGTATCCTCGAAAAAGAACCAGAGGTGCGCCCCTTTCCCCGATTGAGTGAGTTCGATGAGGGAGGGAAAGCCCCGCTCCTCGATGGTTTCGACCACCACCGTGATGTCCTCTCTCCACCCCTCCCCATCGAAATCGAAGGCCGCGGTATAACACTCATCTTCGGCGACGATGAGGTAGATGCCATAAGCGTGTTTCTCACTCCCCTCGTCTTTCTTGAGATGGCGCGCCACGGCCTCATCATCGAAGGGTTCGTAGATGTCGATTCCCTGTTCTGTCGCAGCCTTTCGCTCATTGGTTTTCAGGTATTGGTATTCCTCCCTCATCTTCGGGGAGTACTGCTTCTTACCTGCCTTGTTGAACCACCGCTGGGCATAGACATCCTCTCGACCACGAAAGAAGGAGCGGTAGAGCGCCAGGCGCTGGGTGGCTATATCGTGCACATTGGGTTGCTCGAAGGCGATGCCATGCTGCGCCAAGAGCGCACGAAGGCGCTCGTTCTCAGCCGTGAGTCGGTTGATCTCTGCTTTCAGTTCTTCGATCCTGTCCATTTCAACTACTCTATCTTCGTGTGATGGACAGTGTAGCATACGGGAAGGCGACTGTAATGAGAGAAAACGAACCCTATCATCCACCGTCCGGTGCCAGACGGAGGCGTCCTGTACACCGTTGGCGCGAAGATAACCAATCTTGAGCAACAACAGCTCACTGAACACTACGGCACAGTTGTAGCGCCAAATGATGATGACAAAGAACAGAGTCTTGCTAAATCGCATCCGCAATGGTAATTTACCGGTGGGCATGATCTATCGATCGTGAATATACAGAGGTCTGCCGCTGAACCAGCCTATGCTAATCAGCGGTTATTTTTGTTCTCAGTTTTAGCCTGATGTGTTTTGCGGCCAGCTCATCGATTCTGTTCATCTCAAACACCCTACCGTCTTATGCTGGACAGAGTAGCCTATGGAGAAGCCAATAGTGTGTAGATGAGGAATTCTGATGGCATCACTCAATCAATCCCGCCTGCTTCAGCTCCTCCTTGAGCATCCGCTTGGATGGGTACCGCTTCAAGAGCGAGGCGATGCGTCTCTCTACCGTCTTTTCCTCGCCAAGACTCTTGAGAATGCCCAGTAATTTCGCTAGATGGACAAACTCCTCGCGAGGGCTTGTCTCATTCACCAAATTTGAGCTGCGAGAGGCCACCAACGTGATGAGTTCCTCTCGATACTCCTCTTTCAATACCTCCCAGTACGAGAGTACAAGAAACGGAAACCGCTGCACGTGGGCAATGAGCAGATCAAATCGTTCTTCAGCGATCAACATGTTGTCGCACGTTCTTCCCTTCTGCTCCAGCTGATGGCAAAGCTTCTCAACCGTCTCTCTCCACTCCTGTGGCGGCACCAATGCCTTGAGCGCTGTATATCCAAGTCGAGCACGAGAAGCCAGATCGAAGGCCAGCTCTTGGGCTTCAACGTTCTTGCCACTGCCCTTGTAGGCCTCTAAGAGCAGGTCCTTCCATACATCCCAACCGGAGAAGCGCTTCATGGCCTCTTGACAGTACCTGATGGCCCGCTCCCACTCACCGCTGTCATTGGCATCTCGAACCGCTCGCTCCCAAATATCGGGACCTACGTCCTTCTCAAAGAGAAACGCCTCCTGCTCTGCCCGATCCGTCGATTTGAGCAACAACTCAAAGGCGAGCTTCTGGTCATACGGATCGTCCAAGACCAGGGCGCTCAGTGTGGCCCACTCATCCGCACCTCGGGAAAGAGCGAAGGCGAGGCGGCGACACCTGCTCTCATCGGGATAGGTCTGCACCACATGAGAGAAGAGCTCTGAGCGCCTCTCATCATCTACTGCGTTGGCGATTGCATCAAAACGTTTGGACACCTCATCCAACAGAGCTCCGGTATCCACCCCATAATCATCAAGGGCGCCAACCTCCTCATCAGCGATGAGGAGCAGCGCCACCGCTTCCTTGAAGCGGCCGATTGTGATGGCTCTATCCACCTGTCGGTAGAAGAGCGCGAGCGCCTCTTGGGCAGACTCGGAGGGTACGCAGTCACCATACCAATCGATTTCGGTGTCCTTCAGTACTGCGTGTAGCCACCGCTGTCTGTCACCAAAGCACTCTTCATCAAGCCAATCATCGGTGAATTCAGTGAGCACGTGATTGAGCAGTATTGCATCACCCTTCACTTCTTCGATGAGGAAGTCGATCAGAACACCCTTGTCTTGCTCTTCCAAGATCGCCCGCAGCTCACCAATGGTCATCCGCATCCTCATCCGGGATTACATCCTCTTCGTAGGTAACCCACCGCCCATCGGGATTGGGCATCCGGGGCTCCAGGTGATAGACCAGGTTGTACTCCTGATGGAAGGAGAGCAGGTCGACCAGATCTTCTACCGAGAGCTTCTGCCCCTTGTAGATGAAGTACGGATCTTCACCCCACACCTCATCGAATGCCCCCACCCCGATGGCGCCGGCCATATCGAGGAAGCTCTCATCATCAGAAGCCATGACCTGATGGATGGCGACCTTCTCCTTCAGGAAGTCCAGCGCCTCCTTCCGTTTGATGGTGAAGGGCACCTGGACCGCCCAACTCTCCTCCACCCCCTTGCGCCCTCGATACGCATAGTAGACGACCCCGAAGGAGACAACCTCCATCGCCACCTTGTAGCGCTGCTCCAAGACAGAGATGGTCTTGGGGGGCACATACTGATCGTAGTCGTAACCGAGGCGCTCACACATCCACCGGTTGTAGTGCTCGTTGCAGCAATGAAGCTCTTCCCCGCCCTTGAGCTTGACGAAGTGGTTTGCTTCCTTCTCACAGAGATAACATTGATCTTGCATCGCTTCCTCCTGCACATCAGTATGCGGTATGAAGGAGAGGAGGGGAAGAGAAATTTAAACGGCTCAGCTACGCAGTCACCTGCAACGCCGCCCGCCTGTGATTCAGCGGTGTGTAGGTGCCATTGCCTCACCCGATCAAACCCGCCCGCTTCAGCTCCTCCTTGAGCATCCGCTTCTTCGGGTAAAGATCCAAGAGATCATCGATGATGTCCTCCGCCTCCACCCTCCCCCCGATGCGCTGGAGGACACCGAGCAATTTCGCCAATTGCACACAATCCTTACGTGAGCTTTGGCTGTCCACCATCTCAGAACAGCGCCTTGCCAAGAGCAGCATGGTTTGTTCAGGGTACTCATCGCGTAGATCAAGCCAATGCTCATCGATGAGGTGGAGATTCTGTTGCACCTGCAGGAGCAGGTGCTCATACTTTTCCGCTGCCGCCAGCATGGGGGCGCACGTCTTGCCCTGCATCTCCATATGCCTGCGCACCAGCTCCACCGTCTCATCCCACTCCTCTTCGGGCACCAAGGTCTCGAGAATTTGATACTCAAGCCTCTCCTCCACCACCATGGTGAAGGCGAGGGCGCGAGCCTCTGTACGGTTGCCGGCGCCGATATAGGTATTGAGCCGCAGTCGATCCCATACGCCCCAAACGGGGAAACACTCCTCGCCTTCTCGGCAGTACCTGAGAACACGATCCCACTCCTTGCTCTCGAGGGCGTCGACGGCGGCCCGTGCCCACAGCATGGGGCTCACGTCCCGTTCAAGGAGAAACGCCTCCTGCTCTGCCCGCCCACCATCGATGAGCAACAACTCAAAGGCGATCGCTTGGGCATCCGGGTCGTCCTCGACGCGAGCGCGCAACGCCGCTCGCTGTTCCTCGGTGTCGGCGAGCCGGAGGGCCAGGCGCAGAGGGTATTCACCAAAGAGGCGGTTCTCCAAGAGGTATTGAAAGAGCTCACAGCGTTGCTCCTCGGCCGCTGTATCTGTGATCGCGAGAAAGCGGTCATCCACCTCCTCCTGCAGCGGTACGGGATCGACGCCGTAGTCGATGAGGCCATTGATCTCCTCATCGGCGATGAGCAGCAGCGCGACCGCCTCCTTGAGACGGCCGAACGCGGTGGCGATGGCGACCTCCTTGTAGAAATCAGCGAGCGCTCTCTCGGCCAAGGCGTTGAGCACACGATCCCCGTCCTCATCGACGGTGATGTTGTTGGCCAGCATCAGGTGCATCCAATGCTGTTTGGAGGCGTACCGATCATCATCGAACCAATCGTCGGTGAAGGCGATGCGCAGGTGGACGTCCACCGACGTGCCGGCCTCCATCTCCGCGGTGAGGAAGTCGATCAAGGTCTCTTTCTTCATGCGCTGCAGCAGCGCCTTCATTTGCTCAGTATTCATCGCGTTCCCCCTCTTTCGGCCCTCTCTGTCCATATCGCTTGTCGTGCTCGCTGACCGGGTAAGCGTTTCCCTGCTCTGGTATGCGATACGTACAGGTGATCATCAGAACATGCCTTCGCCCTGAATATCAAACGACAGCAAGCTCTCCTCAGTGGCGAACCACTGGGCCCCTGGTTCGGGAATCCGGGACTCACGGAAGTAGATCAGGTTCTGCCCTGCATAGAGGGCGAGCAGCTGGCCAAGTTGGGTGGCCGTCATTTTTCTTCCCTTGTGGATGAAGTAGGGTCCTTCCATAGCCACCGGATCCTCCCATGCAATCCCGATGGTGCCGTTGGGATCAAGGCGATCCGTGTCGTCGGTAGCGTGGTTGAGGAGCATGGCGACCTTCTCCTTTAGATGCTCCATCCCCATCCACGAATTGAATGAATACGGGACAGAGACCGTGTAGGACTCTTCGACGCCGCTGATGCCCCGGTATGCGTAGTAGATGACCCCCTCCTCGAAAAATTCCATGGCCACCTTGTAGCGTTTGCCGGAGACGGTGATGGTCTTGGGGGGCACATACTGCTCATAGTCGAGGTCCATGCGTTCACAGAACCATTGGTTGAAGTGCTCGCCGCAGCAGTGCATTACTTCACCGCTCTTGAGCGTGATGTGGCGGTTGGCTTCTTTCTTACAGAGATGACATTGATCTGACATGGGTGACTCCTTAGACGCAGTATGGAGGAAAGTGGGGAAGAAGGAAAGATGGAATTTACCCATATTGTCCAGCCGACGCCGCGATGGTCTTGAGGGGAGGAGCATGCTCCGGCCATTCATCACAGCTCCATGCCTTTATGTAAAATCATTGATCTCATCTTGATGGTTTCCCCTTCCCAACTTCATAAAACCGCCATTGAGCGAAAGACACAGGGACAGGCGATGGAGATCCATGGGGTGCAGGGCAGAGCATCATCACTGCGGTGATCCATTGCTCGATCGCCCTTGGGTGAACGCCTCCCATATTGCTCCCATCACCTCTCTTTGCTACGATTCTTCCATGATGGATGAAAATCTGCGCCACCTAGTGGCAGTGACAATGCCCCGACTGGATGAAAAGGGACGCCGTCTCTTTCTCGGTGCCCTCGCCTGCTACCTGGGCCATGGCGGTATCACTGAGCTCAGCGAGCTGACCGGCGTGAGCCGGAGTACCATCACCCTCGGCAAAGCCGAGGCCCAAGAGACCGAAGGGGACGCGAGAGCCCGGACCATATCGTCGGCGATCGCGCGGCAGCGAGCCGAGGGTGCAGGGCGCAAACCGGTCGAGTCGACGCATCCGGATATCAGGGAGCAGCTCTTGGCTCTCCTCAACTACAACGAGGAGCATCCGTTGTGCTGGACGACCAAGAGCCTCCGCACTCTGGCCGATGAGTTGACACAGGGAGGCACTTCGGTGAGCTATGTGACGGTCAAGACGCAGCTGGAGGAGCTGGGCTTCAGCCTGCCCTCAGGCAAGATGGTGGGCAAGCAGGGAGCCGACTATGATGCACAGCTCGCCTTCATCAACAAGAAGGCCCACGCCTTCATCCAACGGGGCATTCCGGTCATCGCGGTGGAAACACAGAATCGGAGGTCGGACGCTCTGGAGACATTTACCGCCGACTGCATCCAAAGCTGGTGGACCTCGGTGGGAAGACAGCGCTGCCGTGAAGCGAGCGAGCTGTTCATCATCACCGGCATCGAGAGCAGCGATTCGTTCAAAGAGTCTCTCCAATCATTTGTCGATGTGAACGACCTTGTCGTGCATGTCTCTCTCCTTCCTCCATGCACCATGCGATGGAATAAGGCTGGGCATCACTACCACTGCTCCTTGACCAACAACGCTGACGATACATCACCGCTGACGGTGAGCATCGCCTTGATCGAATCGAGCTGACCGGACACCAGTGGTCGATCGAAGGCAGTGTGCCGATGCGCACAACGCTCCCACCCCGTCATCACTCTGGCGATAGTGACACCACAGATCATCGGACCTCATCAAGGGGATATTGAACCCCCTCTCCTTCGCAAGAACCAAATTTCTCGCCCCGGAGTTGGGATGGCACTCTGCTCGTAGCCCTTCATGCAGCCGAGAGCCATGCGAGGGATTGCCCCTTGATTCGTAGGGTCCAGTATGCTCCGCATTACCGGTCACTCCATGTTTACTGTTTTTGAGATACGCATCGAGCACGCACAGAGGATGGGAACACGCACCGTGCGATCCTTGGGTCTCTCCCGGCGGTTGATCAGGGATGGGCTTCCCACACCCAACGGTTGCCTACCACTCGGTCGGACTCCAAATGAGAATTCCTACCCACTCCATAAGTGATTATTACCACAAGGGGGAAGAGGTGAGCACGTGATTGAGCAGTATTGCATCCCCCCTCACTTCTTCGATGAGGAAGGCGATCAAGGTCTCCTTGTCTTACTGTTCCAGGATTATCCACAGCTCACCGATGGTCATCTTCTTTCTCATCCGGGATCACATGCTCCTCGTAGGTGAACCATTGGACATCGAGGTCCGGGACCCGGGGCTCAAGCTGATACGCCAAGTTGAATCCTTGATAGGGGGAGAGCAGCTCGATGAGCTGCTGAGGGGAGAGCTTTCTCCCTTTGAAGATGAAGAGCGGACCATCTGTATCGTCATCATACTCAATGCCGATGGTGCCTGCATCATCAAGCTCATCTCGACCCTCACTGCTGAACATGACGGTCAAGGAAACTTTGCCCTGTAAAAACGGCATGGCATCCTTTCCACTCACCGTAAAGGGGAGTTGTATCGCATAGGACTCCTCCACCCCCTTACGACCACGATACGCATAGTACACCACCCCATTACGAACGACCTGCGCCATCACCTTGTACCGTTGACCGAAGACAGCGATGGTCTTTGGGGTGGCATACTGTGAGTAATCGTGGCCCATTCGTTCACAGAGCCATCGATTGTAGTGCTCGTTGCAGCAATGCAGCTCTTCCCCGTTCTTGAGAGTGATGTGGTGGATGGCTTCCTTCTCACAAAGATGACAGTGGTTCGGCATGGTTGACCCCTTGGTCGCAGTATGGCGCATGAAAGAGAGGAGGGGAAGACGGAGAGAGTACCGGGATTTCGCTTCACGCTGCCAAGAGCAATAACCGTCAACTTCATCTGAATGCTTTTGGCTAAAACCGTTCATCTCATCTGCATGGTTTTAGCTAAAACCATGCATCTCAGCTTGATGGTTTTCCTCTTCCATAGTATACTCTCCACATGGACACCACGAACCTTGAACAGATGATCCGCCGGATCATCCTCGATAACCAGAACAGAATCGATGACGGCACATACGTTGAACGCGAGCTTTCCGTTGAACGCATCAAAGGGGAAGGCCACCATCATCACCGGAATGCGCGAAACCGGTAAGGACGTGTACCAGCACCTCTATTGCCAAAAACTCAAGGAACGCGGAGTGCCGAAGGAGAACTTCTGCATCCTCGACTTCTCCGATGATCGTCTCTTTGGTCTCAGAAACCACGATCCGGCCATTATTGCTGATGCATATTATGCACTCTTTGCCGAGAAGACACAGGAGACGGTGTACTTCTTCTTCGATGAGATCCAGTATCTCCACCATTGGGAGCTCTTCGTCAACCGCCTCATGCACACCCTCCCCTGCCAGGTCAACATCACCGGCTCTTCAGCCACACTCTTGGTCAAGGAAATCGCCACCGAGTTTGGTGGCAGGAGCCTTGCGTGGGAGCTCTACCCCTTCTCCTTCTCTGAGTATGTGGCATCGAAGAAGAAGGTCAGAGACATCCCTCCCCCTCTCTATATGGGCAGTGACGATATCCAATACGTCAGACAGTGGTTTGATGAGTACCTCACCATCGGGGGCATCCCGGAGAGCCTCTTGATGAGCAGTGGGATAACCCGGGTCAAGTTCCTCCAAGATCTCGCCCACACCGTGGTATTCCGTGACGTCATCGAGCGTTTCAACCTCACCAACGTGACCGAGCTCAGGCGTTTGATGCAGATGGCCTTGAACCAGATGGGAGGACTCACCTCCTTCTCCAAACTCAAGAGCCGGATGGCCGGTGAAGGATACCGGATCTCAGCGGCCATGGTACGTGACGCCATCGAGTACTTCGAGGATGCCTATCTCATCCATACCGTCGAAATCTTCAGCATGAACAGAGCGGTACGATCGACTAATGCGAAGAAGTTCTACGCAAGCGATCATGCTCTGGCGATGGCTGTCTCACAGACGATCACAGCCAATCTTGGCAACATACTGGAGAACATCATCTTCCTGCATCTCAAGCGCAATTACCACCAGATCTCCTGGGCGAGGACGGAGAGCGGGAAGGAGATCGATTTCGTCACCATTGCACCTGGCACTCCCGCCCATCCGGTAGAGGCAATCCGACTGTGGCAGGTCTGCTATGAAATGGAGAATCTGACAACCTTTGAGCGGGAAACCCAAGCGCTGTGGGAAGCAATGAATCTGTATGGGGTGAAGAGGGGGACCATCATCACGTACAGCACAGAGCAGCAACTCTGTAAGGAGGGGATGACGATCGCCGTCATCCCTGCCTGGAAGTTCCTGCTCTCCCCAGGTGCTCTTCAATACCAATCGTTCAATCTACACGACGCTACCCCACCCGCACCCCGTCGTCACTCTTGCAGTAGTGGACTGAAAACTGCCCCGCATATTGGGGGAACTGAGCCAGGTACAGCCGGGTGAGCTCCTCTGTGATCTGCTCCTTATAGGCAGGGTCCACCAGGGCCATACAGCACCCCTTGAAGCCCGCCCCGCTGAAGCGGCAGCCGTAGATCCCATCGATGGTCAGTGCCGCTTCGTAGATCGCCCTCAGCTCATCCGAGCCGGTCTGCCAGCTATGGATGGAGCTGTAGCCCGACTCGTTGATCAGGGCGCCGAAGGTGG
>Ga0116183_1005813_pt1 | contig 11556 bp, 14 predicted proteins | sample AD_UKC078_MetaG_FD_89753 | JGI IMG/M metagenome (GOLD analysis project Ga0116183, IMG submission 89753) | Active sludge microbial communities of municipal wastewater-treating anaerobic digesters from USA - AD_UKC078_MetaG | ecosystem: Engineered > Bioreactor > Anaerobic > Digestate | place: USA...
TCGAAGGCGCACATGCCGCTGTAGGCGGCAAACTCGGGGAACGCCTTGAAGAGGTCCCGCTTGTCGGTGTGGGGGACCATGATCTCGCGGACCCCCGGCGTATCGACAATACGGTAGTCGCTCCCCTCCAGAAGGAGGGCGTGGTTGGTGGTATGGCGCCCCCTGTTGTACTTCTCGCACACATCGGCGGTACGCTGGTCACTGCCGAGAAGCTCGTTGATCAGGGTGGACTTGCCCACCCCGCTCTGGCCGACGAAGGCGACCGTCTTGCCCTGTGCCACCTTGGCGAGGCGCTTGAGGTTCTTGCCGGTAACCCCACTGACCTCGAGGATCTGGTAGCCGAGCTCCTTGTAGAGCTTGAAGCGCTTGCGCTCGAAGGATGAGATGCCTATATCACTCTTGTTGAGGACGATCATCACGGGGACGTTGTCACAGCAGGCGATGACCCGGTCGACAAAGCGCGGGCGGAAGGGGGGATTGTCACAGCTGGTGATGCAGACCACCAGATCCATGTTGGCCACCACCGTCTGGTTGACACCCCCCTTGGCGTTCCATCGGGTGAAGGAGCTGTGCCGCTCGAGCCGCTCGCTGATCATCCCCTCCCTCGCGCCGGTTGGCGAGAAGCGCACGTAGTCGCCCACTGCCAGCGGGTTGTACTCCCCGGTGATCTCCTTGAGCTGCTTGCCCCAGATCCGGCACTGATAACTCTCACCCCCACTGAGCACGGTGAAGATATTGTTGATCCCCCGGCTCACCTGTCCTGTTAACTCGCTCATACGCCTCCAACCACCTACTGTAATGGGAAAGACCGCTCTTGACAACTGAGGTCCATCTGCTACGCTTGGGTATGTTTTCCCTCCAACAATGCAGTACGGATGGCTGCCACCACTACGCCTACACCAATAGCCCCCACTGCTACTACCACGCTGTTGACAAAGAGCGGATCCTGGGCGAAGTGAGGCAGCTGCTCATCGCGGAGGAGACGATCAATGACCTTTCGATCAGCGAGGCGCACCTGTCCGGCCTCACCCTCCCCGCCACGAGGATAACGGGTAGCAACCTGGCGTGGTGCACCTTCACCGATGTTGACTTCAGCTCCTCGGTGATGACGAATTGCTTCTTTGACTTCTGCCTCTTCGAGCGCTGCCGCTTCAACGGGGTCGATGTGCGCTACTCGGTCTTCGCCGGCAGCCGTTTTTGCGACTGCGACCTCTCAGACTCACGCTACATCCACTCCAACTTCAGCGGCATCACCGCCCATCGGACCAATTTTTCATCCTGTGACTTCTACTACTCCACCTTCATCACCGCAACCCTCATCGACTCCAGCTTTGAGGATTGCAACCTGAAGAAGACCGACCTGCGCAATACCGAGCGGCGGGGTGTCTCGTTTCGGTACTCCAACTGGCAGGAGGCCCACCGATGATCATCCATCAGCACTTCTCCGTCTCAGCGCTCTGCAACACCTATCTGGTGGCCAGCAAGGCTACCGGAGAGGCCCTGCTCATAGATCCGGGCTCAGTTGAATTGGATCTGATCAATCTCATCGAGGCCAACGGGCTCGAATTGACCACCGTCCTCCTCACCCATGGCCACCTCGCCCACCGTGAGGGGCTCGGTACCTTGGAGAAGATCTATGACGTCTCCGTCTGGGCCAGCGAGTACAGCCGTGTCCCCTTCCCCTTCAATGCAGTGGGGGATCATGACGTACTGCACCTCTGCAACATGGAGATCGAGGCGATCCACGTCCCGGGCCACAGCCTCGACTCGGTCGTCTGGAAGATCGGGGGGGCGCTCTTTACCGGTGATGTCCTCCACAGCGGGTGGATAGGGAGGAGCGGGGGCTACCGCGAACAGGCCCTGCTACTCCAGCTCATTGAAGAGCGGCTCTTCACCCTCGATGAGAACACGCTCCTCTTCCCCGGCCACGGCTCACCGAGCAAGCTCAGGATCGAGACCCTCTTCAACCCCGCGCTCAGGACACGGGTGAGCCGGCGAGCAGTGCCCTGATCCGCTCTGGCAGGGGGGCGATGACGCGCATGCGCATCCCGGAAACCGGGTGGTCGAAGCCGAGGATGAGGGCGTGGAGCATGAGGGTGGCACCCCGGCCATCACCATAGATCGGGTCTCCGATGATCGGATGGCCGATGGACTTGAGGTGGACCCTGATCTGGTGGGTACGCCCGGTGAAGAGCGTGACGCGCAGGGCCGTCCACCCTGCCCCCCGCCTGATGACCCGGTAGTCGGTGCGGGCGCTCCTGCCCTCATCACCCGAGCAGGTGACAAACTCCTTGCGCCGGTGCTCATCACGCTTGATATTGGCCGTAATCGAGCCGGAGGAGGCCTCGATGCGTCCCCGAACCACCGCCACATAGATCTTCTCCACCTCCCGCTCCTTGAACTGGAGGGCGAGGGAGCGGTGGCTCTGCGGGGTACGGGCGATGACCATGACCCCGCTGGTATCCTTGTCGAGGCGGTGCACGATCCCTGGCCGGGACTCATCACCGATGGTGGAGAACTCCTTTCCATAGCGGGCGAGCAGGCCGTGGGCGAGCGTATGCTCCCAGTTGCCGGATCCGGGATGGACCACCACCCCCTGCGCCTTGTTGATGACCAGAAGCTCCCGATCCTCATAGAGGATGTCCAGCTCCATGGGTTGGGCCACCAGCCCCTCGAAGAACTCCTCGGTATAGGTGACGGCGATGGTATCCCCCTCTCTGACCAACCGGCTCTTCTTCACCGCCTTCCCATTGACGAGAAGGGCGGTATCAGGGCGGGAGAAGATCGTGCGTGAGAGCGTCGGGTTGGCAGTGACCACATAGAGATCGAGGCGCATCGGCTCAGGGAGGGGGCCCACGGTGAGGGTGAGTGAAGAGGTGCGGATGGCCATCAGGGGTTCTTCACCTCACCGATGATGAAATCGGTAATGCTGATGGAGAGCGAAAGGCCGGCCGCGATGGCGCCCTGGATGAGGTACGCCTGTGCCTCGCTCTCAGGTGACGGGACGACGTTGTTGTTGACCAGCAGCGAGTAGACAAGGGCGGTAACGGGGATGGTGAGCATCATCGAGCCGAAGAAAATCTGCTCGGCACGCCGGATCTTGTACGTCCAGAGGGGAAACTCATCCGCCTGGTAGGGCTCATACTCCGGCAGGGCATCGGCAATGACAACAGAGGGGGCGAGGATGAGGATGATCAACAGCACCACCAATACGCGCCTCATCACTGCCCCCGCTTTCCGAAGAGGGCGGTGCCGATGCGCACACACGTCGAACCCTCCGCTATGGCGAGCGGGAAGTCTCCGCTCATCCCCATGGAGAGTTCGGTGAAGGCGGGAAGGTCAAAGCGCTCCCGTGCCCGCTCAAAGACACAACGCAGGTGCCCGAAGCTTGAGCGGATCGCCCCTTCACTGCCACCGAGGGGGCCGAGGGTCATGAGTCCCTCCACCCTGATATTGGGGAGGAGGACGATTTGTTCGAGGGCAGAGAAGAGCTCATCCTCGCTCTCAAAACCGTGCTTGGCCGCCTCCCCGCTGGTGTTCAGCTCGAGGAGGATGGGATAGCGCTCAGCAGAGAGGCGATCGATCCGCGTGGCAAGGCGCAGCGAATCGACGCTGTCGATGCGGTCGAAGAGCGAGAGGGCCTTGCCCACCTTGTTGGATTGCAGGTGGCCAATGAGGTTGACTCTCATGGGTCGCTGTCCCTTCGGGGCAAGCTTGGCCTCCCCCTCCTGGACCCGATTCTCCCCGAAGAGCAGCTGCCCTGCCCCGCTGAGGGCGAGGATCTCCTCCCAGGGGTGGGTCTTGCTCACCGCCATGAGGCGCACAGAGTCCCCACTGCGCCCGGCAGAGGAGGCTGCCGCTGCTATACTCTCCCTGATCTGCGCCAGATTGTGCGCAAGCTCCTCACTTCTTGTCACGCGTTCGCTCCTTCAAAGCCTCATCCAGACGTGCGCGCAAGGTTGCCAGGTGGCCTTTGCGCCGCTCATTGTGGGATGTAGCGGACGGGAAGCGTGTCATGATGGAGCGTGAACGGGTGACGAGGCGCTCGTGCTGTTCGTTCCGCTCCTCCTTGAGGCGCTCGATGAGCAGATGGGTGTTGCTGTTGGCGACCATGGTTGCCAGCCGCTCCTCGATCTCCTCCTTGCGCTTGTTGTACTGCTCGATGAGGCGGGTGAAGGAGAGCATGCCCATCACCGAGGCGGTGGTGTCAATGGCGATGACGAGGATGATGGCATGGGATCCCATGCTGAGGGTCCGTTCCCCCAGGGTGGAGACCAAACCGCCCACGAAGGGGTGGATGAGGTAGACGAGGGTGAGGCCGAGGATGCCGAAGAGAATCGAGTTCTTCAAACACACCCGCCCCTTGATATTGAATCGGTAGCGCGAGTAGTCCCAGAGCTGGACACCGAAGAGCTGCTCAAGGGCCCAGCTGCCGATATACTCGACCGCGCTGGTAAGTACAACCGTGACAATGAAAACCAGCGGGGCATGTGCCGTGAAGGAGATGGTGGAGATGATGATCAGGAGGGCGCCGATGCCGTAGATCGGCAGCCAGGGGCCGTGGAGGAATCCACGATTGACCAACTTTCGTTCCCTGATGGAGCAGTAGGCCACCTCCACCAGGTAGCCGATCATGGCATAGATGAGAAAGTACCAGATGAGTCGATCGATATACATGCTGCACCTCTCTGCAAACTATAATCAAAAGTAGCAGAAAAAAAAAGGATATGCCACAGAGACACATCCTTTGACCGGAGAGGGATTTGAACCCCCGACCAATTGCGTGTAAGGCAATCGCTCTCCCGCTGAGCTATCCGGCCGACGTGGCAAACCTACCACAAAGAAACTTAGCCTGTCAACGCCTCCCAAACAGAGAAAGCTCTGCACAGAGCGGAGCCGAATACGAAAGAGGCAGGCGTATGGCAGTCCCCTGCCCCTTTCGGCTGCCACGGGGGACTCGGGCAGTGGACTGAAGCCCATCGTATGGTACTATTATAGGCAGGAGGAGGCCATGCTCGATCCAAAGCTCATAGAGATCCTCACCACCGGCTCGGATGCGGCGCTGACCGTCGTCACCAACGGCCCTGCCGGGCCGCACCTGGTCAACACCTGGAACAGCTATGTCACCATCGATGGCAATGACCTGATCATCCCGGCGGGGGGGATGGTACATACCGAGGAGAACCTCAAGCGGGACAATACCGTCTCCCTTTCGGTGGCCAACCGCGATGTCATGGGCCTTCGCTACAAGGGCGCAGGCATGACCCTCTACGGTACGGCCCGCATCGAAGAGGACGGCCCTGCCTTCGAGAAAATCCACCAGCACTTCAGCTGGGCACGGGCCGCGTTGGTGATAACTGTCGAGCGCAGCGTCCAGACCCTTTGAAAAAAAGCCTCGTTGACGCCTCATGAAAACCGGTTTACTATCTCTATAGTGGCAGTCGACCTAGCCCCGTGCTTCTTTTGTACGACTGTGCTACTATGCTCGACAACAAGATGAGGACCGGTAGATGAGAGATTCGAAGAATGGCACCAGACGCCCGACCATCAAAGACATTGCCCGCGAGAGCGGGTATTCGAAGACCTCTGTCTCCTTTGCCTTCAACAACCCATCACGCATAAGCGAGAAGACCCGCGACCAGATCCTCAAGACCGCCGAGCGGCTCGGCTACATCCCCAATCCGATGGCACGAAACTTCAGCCTGCAGCGCCACCTCTCCATCGGCTTCCTCCTGCCGCAGATGGTGCAGTACTCGCTCAAGAACCCCTACACCCTCGAGGTGATCGCCGGTATCGGGGGGGTGTGCGAGAAGATGGGCTATACGCTGACCATCATCCCGCCGCTTCACAAGTCCCTCGCCCTGGCGGTCCGCAACGCCGCTGTCGACGGCCTGATCACCCTCGGCAGCCAGATCGACAGCGACATCATCACCGTCATGCAGACGCGTCTCCTGCCCTTCGTCATGATCGACGGCCCCTCTGACGAGAAGACCAGCAGCATCTATATCGCCGAGGAGGAGGCTGCCTACACACAGATGAAGATCGCCCTCGACTATGGACACCGCAAGATCGCCATCATCGGCCTTGCCAGCGCCACCTTCGCCATCGACGAGGTGAGTGAGAGCGTGTCGGCCAAGCGGATGCAGGGCTACCATCGCGCGCTGAGGGAGCAAGGCCTCGATTTCACCAATGTGACGACCATGGTCAGTGAGTGCTCCCTCGAGGATGGACGGCAGGCAGGGCGCTCCATCCTCGCCCTCCCCTCGCTGCCCACCTGTGTGGTGACGATGAGCGACATCGTGGCCATCGGCTGCATCACCGCCTTCAGGGAAGCCGGCATCTCTGTACCCGACCAGATCTCCGTGGTGGGCTTTGACAACATCGAGGAGGCGTCGACCATAACACCGGCGCTGACCACCATCGACCAGCCGGCAACCGAGAAGGGACGCATGGGAGCGAAGGTGCTCTTCTCCATGATCGATGGGACAGAAGAAGAGCCGGTGCACCACTTGATCGAGCACCGACTCATTGTCCGCGATTCACTGGCTCCACGGTGATCAGGGCGCGAGCACCTCTTTTACCAAAGCAAAGATCTCATCAGGGCTCCCCGATGCATCGACATCGATGAGCAGGTTGCGCTCGCGGTAGTAGTCGATGAGGGGGAAGGTCTGCCTCTGGTAGACCTCGAGGCGGTTGTGGATCGCTTCGATCTGGTCATCGGCACGCTGGATCAGGGGCTCGCCGGTCTCATCATCAAAGCCCTCGCGTTTGGGCGGGTTGTAGAGGATGTGGTAGATGCGTCCCGTTGACCTGCACATCCGCCTTCCCGAGAGACGGGCGATGATCACCTCGTCATCAAGGACGAAGTTGATCACACCATCAAGGCCGCTCATCCCCTTGAGTGCATCCGCCTGGGCGATGGTCCGGGGAAAGCCGTCGAGGATAAACCCATCGGCGGCATCCGGCTCACCGAGGCGCTGGCGTACCATCTCGACGGTGACCGAGTCGGGGACCAGGTCCCCCCTGCCAAGGATTGCCTCGACCTCAAGGCCAAGGGGGGTGTGTTCCTTGATATGTGCGCGAAACAAATCCCCGGTGGAGATGTGGGGGATCTGGTAGTGCTCCTTTGCAAGAGCCGCAATCGTTCCTTTTCCAGCGCCCGGAGGGCCTAAGAATACTAACTTCACTGCTGCTACCTCTTCTGTACTAGATGGCTCCAATCCTACCATATCGTGCCGGAAGTGGTCAGTAGGTTTTCACCAATTGATGGAAAAACCGTGATTGGCGCGCCCCAGGCCATCGCTTTCAATGAACAAGTGCGACCTCCGCGGCGGCCAGCCTGCCAATATCGAGAGAGCGTGTTGTACAAAGGCTGGCCATGGGGTAAAATCGCGGTGACCATATCCAAGGAGCACCCATGAATAAAATCATCCTTCACGCCACGGACCTTGACGGTTACCTCAAGGATTCAGACAAGGAGACCCTTGCCCACGTCGACGCCATGTACAAAGAGTATCTTTCCCACTGCCAGAATCTGGAAGCGCAGAACGACCCGGCCGCCCGGCTCGAGGCCCAGCAGGCCCTCAGCGACAGTGCCGGCGAGATCGGCCGCCACCTCAAGACCATCATGGCCGATGAACCCAACATTCATGTCTACTCCTTCGAGACCCCGAGAGAGCAGCACGCCCAGGCGAGCCGCCTGATCGCCAAGCTGCGCAACCCCGCCACCGGACACGAGGAGTTCCTCTACTATATCCAACGCGCCTACGAGCTGCTCTTCGGCCACGTCTACGCCGACGCAGCCCTGCCGGCCAAGCGGTCGATCATCACCCGGACCCCGGTGGACCAGCCGCAACAGAACTACGCGGTGCACCGGATCCCCGATGTCGACAGCCAGATCCACAACAGCGTGATGTGCGTCATGCTGCGCGGGGCACTGCTGCCCTCGATGATCCTCAGCAAGGAGATCCAGGAGTACAGCAGTGATGGGTTTGTCACCCCCTTCGCCCTCTTCAAGATCAAGCGCGATGACTCCAAGAAGGAGGCGAACATGGACTACATCCTCGATCTGGACAAGTCCTACTTCAACCTCGAGGGGCTCGATGGCAAGGACCTGATCTTCGCCGACCCGATGAATGCCACCGGCGGCTCGCTCGTCACCATCGTCAAGTACCTCAAGGACAATGGCATCAAGCCGAAGAGCGTGAAGTTCATCAACGTGATCAGCGCACTCAAGGGGTCGCTGAGAATCGCCAGGGCCATCGAGGGGGCTGAGGTCTACACCCTGTGGATGGACCCCGTGCTCAATGAAGCCGCCTACATCCTCCCCGGCCTCGGCGATGCCGGAGACCGGCTCAACGGCAAGGACCGGGAGGAGAACCCGCGCAACATCATCCAGTTGATCGCCGACTACGGTTCTGCGATCACCAACCTCTACCGCAGCCAGGTGCGCGAAATCGAGAAGACGGTACTGGAGCGTTGAAGATGAGACGCCTCTTTCTGGCCGTAGGACTCTCTCTGCTGCTGCTCTCTGTCAGCTGCACCTCCCAACGGTCAGTGGAGATGGCCCGGACCGCCCAAGGCCTCCTCTCTGAGGGGAAGGGCCTTGAAGCGGCCCACTACTACGAAGCGGCGGCACACGCCTCCCCTTCTGACGCACATCTGAGGTACAACCACCTCTATGCCCTCCATGCAGCCGGGGAGTATGAGCAGGTGCTCGATAGTGTGGATGATGCCATCGAGCGCTTCCCTGCCCGTCTCGAGTTCCTTCGCCTCAAGGCGAGGACCCTCTCCCTCATGGGGCGCGCAGATGAGGCTGCCGAGGTCTATCGAGCCCTGCTGGCCCTCAATCCTGGAGACACAGCCTACCTGGCCCTGGTGATGGACGAGGCCGTATCAAACGGCATGGACACCCTTGCCGAGGAGGTGGCGCTCCACCTGCTCTGGGAGCCGGCATATGAGAAGCGGGCGCTCACAGTACTGGACGCCCGCTCTCCCGGCTCATGGTATGGTGAGGCACTCGTGTACCTCACCCGCCAAGATTGAGGAAGATCCCCCCCACCGCCCCGAGGCCGATCCACACCAAGGGGTGGACCTTCTTGAACTTCAATACGCCGACGACGAGGATGGCGAAGGCGATCATGGCCCGTCCGTTGAGCACCCCCTCCCCATAGACCACGATCTGCAGCAGCTTGAGGCCGGCGAAGGTGATCAGGCCGACCACGACGGGCCGGAGGGCGTAGAAGGCGTTCTCCACCTTGGGGTTCTTGTCGAAGTTGGAGAGGAACCGGGCAATAATTATTATGATGATGACACTCGGGGCTACCTCGCCGAGGGTGGCGATGAGGCCACCCGGATACCCTGCCGCCTGATAGCCGGCAAAGGTTGCCATGTTGATCCCGATCGGGCCCGGCGTCGATTCACTGATGGCCACCATATCGCCGATCTGGGCGGCGGTGAGCCAGTGGGGGTGGGTCTCTGCGAGCTTGTAGAGGAACGGTAGGGTGGCCAGTCCCCCTCCGATCGAGAAGAGCCCGATCTTGAAGAACTCCCAAAACAGTTCAAGGTAGATCATGCTGCCCTCCTTTCCTTCACCTTCCCGATGATCAGGCCGGCGACGATGGCCAACACGACGACAGCGATCGGGGAGAGGCCGGCGATCAGCGTCAAGGCGACGGAGGCGAGGAAGAGGAGCACGGTCCCGGTGTTGGTGATGCTCTTCTTGGAGAGGGTGAGCACCGACTGGACGATGAGGGCGCAGACTGCGATGCGGATCCCGCCGAAGGCACGCTGGATCACCGCAAAATCCTGGACACGCGTCAGGACGCTAGCCAAGATGGTGATGATCACCACGCTGGGGGTAATCTCTCCCAGGGTGGCCACGATCGCCCCCACGATGCCGCGCTTGCGGTACCCGATCATCGTGGCGGTATTCACCGCGATGATGCCGGGGGTGCACTGGCAGATGGCGTAGATGTCGAGCACCTCCTCGATTGTCGCCCAGCCGTGCTTGTCGATGACCTCTCTCTGCAACATCGGCAACATCGCATACCCACCGCCGAAGGTGAGCCCGCCAATCTTGAGAAAAGCCACATAGAGATCAATGAGTCGAACCTTCATCGGATCCTCTCCATCGCCTCGCGTACCAACTGGTCGCAGCGTTCATTGCCGGCGATGCCGGCGTGTCCCTTCACCCAGTGCCAACTGATGGGCAGCTGTGAGGAGAGACCATCGAGGGCCACCCAATACTCCTTGTTCTTCACCGGACTCTTCGAGGCGGTACGCCAGCCGTTGACCTTCCACGTGTGGATCCAGCTGGTGATGCCGTTCTTTACATACTGGCTGTCGGTATAGAGTGAAATCTGCTGTGCCCCCAGCTCCTTGGCAGCCTTGAGGGCCTCGATGACGGCAGTCAGTTCCATACGGTTGTTGGTCGTGTCCGCCTCCCCCCCACTCTGTTCCTTGACAAACGAGTCGTCACCTTTGAGCACATAGGCCCACCCTCCGGGGCCGGGATTGCCCAAACAGCCACCGTCGGTATATATGATGATTTCTTTGTATGACATATGCCGATAATACCCAATCGATAGCAGTGTTGCAACCAAGGCGCCTTGACATGTGGGGGGCCACTCCGTACGATTGGGGTGTCCATGCCAAGGGAAAGGGGTACAAGCCCCTGCGGTCCCGCCACTGTAGAGGCTGGGAGGCTGCACCATGACACTGCCGTAGGGTGGGAAGTCGCAGTCTCTGTCAATGCCTGAGCCAGGAGACCTGACATGGATAAATTCCGGACGGCCTACGGAGTATGGGCCAGGGTATGTTTCATGCCCATAAAGGGGCGGTATGCGCAACACCACCACACGTAATCGTATCTTTCTCACAGTCATGCTTATCCTGCTCGTGCCAACCCTCCTCTTTTCGATGGCACACGTCGAAAAGGAGGGGAAGGCTCCCGACCGCGTCGTCAGTCTCTCCCCCAATGTAACCGAGACGATCTTTGCACTGGGCAAAGGGGAGACGCTCATCGGGCGCAGTGACTACTGCAACTACCCTGAGGAGGCGCTCGCCCTTCCGTCGGTGGGCACCCTCTACAACCCTTCACTCGAGAAGATGCTCTCCCTCGAGCCGACCCTGGTGATCAGCAGCGCCTTCTCCGGTGACCAATTCCTTGCTGCCGTCGAGAAGGCGGGCATCGAGGTCCTGCAACTGGATGCCCAGGAGACCTTCAACGGTACCTATGATCTCATCCGCTCCATTGCTGACGCCGTCGATGCCGATGAGCGCGGGGAGCTCTTGATCCTCTCCATGCAGAACACGGTGCGCGAGATCGCCATCAAGGCGCAGACGGGGAGCCGGCCAACCGTCTACATGGCCCTCGACTTCGGCTCCTTCGACTCGGCGGCCACCGGCGACACCTTCCTCAGCGAGATGATCGAGATGGCAGGCGGGGACAACGTCGCCAAGGATGGTCTCCACTGGACCTACTCCAAGGAGATGCTGCTCTTCCACGACCCCGAGATCATCCTCCTTGCCCCCCGCTGGGGCGAGAGTGCCGAA
>Ga0116183_1005819_pt1 | contig 11548 bp, 7 predicted proteins | sample AD_UKC078_MetaG_FD_89753 | JGI IMG/M metagenome (GOLD analysis project Ga0116183, IMG submission 89753) | Active sludge microbial communities of municipal wastewater-treating anaerobic digesters from USA - AD_UKC078_MetaG | ecosystem: Engineered > Bioreactor > Anaerobic > Digestate | place: USA...
ATCGCTGGTCAGAGCAAGCAGAATTCCTCCCCTGATATTCTCCGGATCGGAATTGTCAAAGAAGGTCATATCGCCGGCGTTGCCGCCCGAATAGAGATTATTTATATCTGCTTTATTCAGATACCAGTTGGGACGTATGCCCATCGCAATTTGGTCATTACCTCCGAATACCCGGTCAAACTGATATTCGACAGTCTTGAAGGAGGGACTTCCCGTGTCAATAAAGATAGGCCCCAGTTCCGCTTCCAACTCCGAAATATATTCTGAAGGTATCGATGCAAGATCTTCGGTTAGATTATCCAGACAGATGTCAACGCTGTTTCTTACGGTAGCCGCATTGCCGCCGCCGAATACGTAACCGAAGGTGCCGCCGTTTAATTCAAGATATATTTTGTCGATCTCCGGCAGGCTCAGTCCTGTAAATTGTTTGTATGTGGGTGTCTCGCCCGGCTGATCTATAAGCGAGAGCGTACTGTCAACATAGTTATAATCGCCGTTGCCGCCGCCATAGACTTTTCCTATGAAGATGTTTTCCGTACTTGAGGCGGACGAAAGTATGAACGCGTTCCAGGTGTTGTTGATAGACGGTATCTTAAGTGTGAAAGGAGCACTCAGATTTTCCGCTTTTGTCCATTCCCAGTTGTTACTTGAAGAGATTGTACCGCAAATGTCATTACCACCGTAAATTGTTTTTATTATCAGATCGTCTGTGGCATTAGCGCCGTCAATATTCACAAAGCTGTAACCGAATATCTGGGCCATACGTGAACCGCCAAACACATCACCCGCTACGGCGCCGCCGCGTAGAATAACAGTCGTACTGCCAACCAAATGAGCCTGGTTGCCGCCACCGTAAATATTGTTGTATATGGTGCCTCCGGTAATGGTTACTCTATCGTGCCCGAACACATGGGCACTTTCGCCGTCTCCGGCGCCGAAAACTCCGCCGTGAATGGTGCCTTTCCAGATGCTGTCGCCAACCACACCTCCCGAAACGTTTACCGTAGTACCGCCGTAAACACGTCCGTTTTCACCGCCGCCGAACACCGTGCGTACCGAGCCGCTTTTGATGGTTACATCTGTTATGAGTTGAGGAGTGTCACCGGCAAGTTTAACCTTGTCGAAAGCGGCGTTATTATTTATGTCGCCTATGGAGACGGGAATATACCCTTCCTCATATGTTGTAACATATCCCGCATCGCCGGGGTTACGCCCCAAAGAATCGGCCGTCAGATGTTCGTTGTTTTCCGCATCGACCTCATCTTGTGTTAGGAATACTGTCACATTGAATCCGGTTCCCACAGCACCGTTACGGCCGCCACCGTACACATCGCCGCCAATATGGACTATAACGTCGGCATATGTTTTAATGCTGGTAGCCGCAAAAAACAGCATGCTCAACAGACATAGTCCGACAAGTGCCGCTTTTTTTATTTGCTTTATTTGGGATGGTATATTCATAATATCCGGTTGTTTATTCAATAATCAATTCCAATGAAGCATCGGAATCACTCAGCTGATAAAGATAAGTGGGATTAACCCTTACGGTAATATTGTAGTTGTTACCGGCAGCGACCGAACTCAAATTTGCCAGAATATTGGCGTTCGTTACGGTTTGGTCGGCACGGATAAGATTTCCCTCCTTGTCGTATATATCGTAAACCACTTTCAGGGTCAGAGCCGGTTTGGATTTGGGCAAGAAACAGAACCATGCAAATTTTTTGGACGATGCACTGAGTGTTACCTGATTCAGCGGTTGTGGCTCCGGATCGCCGGAAAGGTCGAGCAAGTCAGGCTCGGCTGTGGGTCCGAACATAAGATCAATGGTTTTCGCGTCACCATTCAGATCTGAACTGCTCCATGTCGCGACGGCAGGCGATGAGCCTTTGGCAAAAGTGTAAGTTGATAAGCCGGGTAGTATCCCGGTCGGTATCGACACTGTGGCATTTTTCAGTACGATTGTTCTTATGGCATCGTAACCGGCATTGACAACAAAAGAGATCGTGGCTTTGGAGTAAATATGGTTCATAGCGAGCCATACTTTTGTTTTAGGGGAGGTGAGGATGTTTACTACTCCTATTGAGAATGAACCTTCCGAAAAATCCGTTGCAGGCGTATCGCCGGTACCACCTGCTGCGGCAACGCTCGCCATAGGGTCAGTTTCTGTAATCACACTCAGTCCTGTAAATGTCAACTTCGGAGTTCCTCCATTATAATCAAACGAGATCGTTTCGGCAGGGAATGGTGCAGGCGAATAAGCATAGACTCGGTATCTTAAGTCGTGTGTCACTTCGAGTGTGGAGGTCCAACCGGGAATTTTACGTAAGAAAATACCATCGGCATCGTTACCGCTTACTCTAATGTCGATATATTTATTGAAAGCTAAAGCATATGCTTGTATTCTTGTTCCTACAACTTCGAATGCTTTGTAGTCGGAACTCAGAGCACGGGTTTCAACAACCGTCTCAACATTACTGCTTACAACAGGATAGAGCGTAACCGTCGAAGCAGCATCATCCCGGCACGATGTCAGGATCAGTGTTGCGGCCGCCAGAATTGCAGTAAGACTCTTAATTGAGCCGGCAATTGATTTTATTGTTACCCTCATAATCTCCATATACAATCGTTAGCTACCAGTTGTGAACATCTTTATAGGAATTACCCGAGTCAACCCAGTCTTTAACCAGCAGTTCCTCGAGTACTAAACTGTTGGTTACCGTGTTGAATTTAAATATAAGCGTATATTTCTTACCCGACTCAATGGCGCCTAATGAAGCGTCGAGAGTTACCGGATCGAACGAAACGCCATCTATCTTATACCTTAAGGTAAGCGGACAGCCTGTAGCCGAAAAAGGCACAACAAGCCATTCACATACCAAGTCGATGTTTTCCGGCGCTTCATCCTCATAATCGGAGTAAGCATTTATCAGTGTTGTGTCGGCAAGTTTCATACTGTCGGCATAGGTGATAGAGCCCCAACTATTGCTACTCAACGCTGTGGCGTAATCTCTGCTTACAGTTGTTTTTGCCGTATCGGCCGGCACCTTATAAGTTGAATTCCCGATGCTAAGCTCCGTAATTTCAGGTTTCTTTTCCTCCCTCCCCCAATACCAGGCTTTTATCTCAATTCGCGCCAGCAGATGCTGAAAATGGAATCGCACATAGCCGTTGTCTTGGGTAATGTATTGGCTGGCGTATTTCCGGCTTGTCGAGATCAGCCAGTCGTTCTCCGAACTGTCTACTTCCTGCCAACAGGGAAGATTTCTGAGCGTAATAATATGGTTTGTTTCGTTATGGCTAACATACTCTTCGTCGACCGATGGGGTTTCTGAAGTATGTGGCCAGTAGGCGACAAAACGATAATAGGTCACTGCGTCCCAGTATTTCAACGGACTGTAACTCCAGTTGTAATTATCGTCGCTCCCCGTAGCCGTTACCTTGGTATTGGAGAAGACTTGTGTCTCAATTTCCTCTCCTACCACATTGTAGTTTGCAGTTTTGTAGCCGTAAACGCCGAAACCGGCGCCATCGGATACGCTCTGTCTGCCAAGATCGTTTTTTTCATTTATTACGGCACGGGTGGTTTCGTCCTGTCGTGCGCTCATGAGTATGGCATTTTCCGCAGGAACCTCATGTCTACAGCAGGCGGTAGGTATTACAACGGCAATCGCCGTCAGTGTGAGCACCACCGGTCGAAACACTTTACGTATGTTTATGTTATTTCTCATGAAATTCCTTTTATTGTGACCGGCAGGGGACATTCAACCCCTACCGGCCTCTAAGATACCATAAAAACCGATAGGATTATGGTATTTGGCGTTACTACATTTTATAATCGGCATCGTATTCATCGATCCAATTGTCGACTTCGGCCGAGAATTCAATGGCTGAATCCTCAATCTCAACATCGGGGAGGTCGCCCGGTACAATGGTGATCTCCTTCTCAAGTTCGGTCTCGGCCGTGCCGTCGCCATCCCCGTCAACCATTATTACGTCGTAATCGTTGGGGTTGCCGTTATAGTCAAGACCATCGTTGTCATAGCTGTCTTCTATGGTCAAAATGCCGTCTCCGTTCTTATCGGCAATACCTTCCAGTTTTCCGTCTCCGTCTATGTCCATCCACAGAATCTTGATGTCGCCGACTCCGTCGCCATCCTCGTCAATCCAGTATTCACCCTCGTTGTCGGTGATCAGATAACCCGAGGGATTCTGATAATTGTCAACAAAACCGTTGTAATCGATGTTGGGATTTTCAGGATAATTGGGATCGTCTGGATCGGTAACAACACCGGGAACGACTTCAATTTCTCGCTCCAACTCTGTGTCAACAACACCATCGCCATTGGTATCAACCCAAATTACGTCGGGTGATCCGTCACCGTCGCTGTCGTCGGGTATGCCGTCACCGTCACGGTCGGGGATAGCCTCTTCCTTGCCGTCACCGTCTATATCTTCCCATATTATGGGATAGTCGGGATTCCCGTCACCGTCTTCGTCAATCCAATACTCGTCGGTTATTCCGTCGCCGTCGGTATCGATCTCAATGATGTTTACGTTCGGGGTGGTGTCGGGATCACCGCCTGCATAATCGTTTTGGTCATTGTCATCCTTGGCGTTCGGTTTGATTTTAGTCATCGACGGATTCACCGACATTATGTAGTTGTAGCGGTAATTGGGATTCCATGCGGCAAGAATGCTGGATTGTCTTCCATTGTTACCTACAATCTTATTCAGCTTAACCGATTTTGTAAAAGTGGATGATGTGTTGTCGTCATAAACCAGCTGATACACAATATCTATGACAGCGCTATCGCTTATAGCCTGAGGCAAAAGCAACTGGTCTTTTGTGATGACAGATGCTTCCAAGTCGCCTATATTGTATACGATATTGGTTACCTGAGGCAGGTTGTATATCACATCGACATCAGGTGTCCAGCCTCCCTCAAAAACGTCGTCATTACTCCAACCGGTTTGGGCAAAGGAGCCTTTTTTGTACAACTTTTTCAGATCAAAAGTCAGCACTTCGACAGATTTAACACCAGCGGTGTCAAAGTCGTTGGATGTCTTAACGAAGAAGCTTACGTTCGACAAAATGTGGTTGAACACGAAATTGACAGTGTTGTTGGCACTTGCACTCTTTATCTGCTGTGCAATCATCAGGTCAACCTGATCTGCCGGATTAACGTTGACTTCAAAGTCTGTCACACTGAATGTTTTGTTGGCTTTATCAAATGCGTTGCTGTTTGAAAAGGGAAAGATGGCATAGAAATCGTATTCCGAACCTACGTTCCAGAATTTTTTCGGGCTGTACGTCCAGGCGTCGCCTGCGTTCTTTACCACTTGCTTGTCGAACAGGTTGTCGACTATCTCGCCGGTCTTCATGAAGCCGTAAACCTCAATCGAATCGCCTGCCACGAAGGTCTTTCCGGTAGCTCTGGAAGCTCGTGTCATCCCGCCCACATAATTGCTGAACTCTATTGAATTGTCGGTTTTCTGACCGTGACTTAATGTATCGTACATCAAAGTCGTATCCTGACATGCCGCTACTGCCAGTGCGGCTGCACAAAGGAAAAGAATTTTCGGTTTAATTTTCATGTCTTTTTATTGTTTGTTGTTATTTTAATATACTACTTGTTCGGCTTCGTATTCGTCGTTCCAGTTGGTTACCTCGGCCGAGAACTCTATAACATTCTCGAAAACAGGAACCACGGGATCTAAGGGCTGATCTTTCTCCAGTTCGGTCTCGGCTGTGCCGTCGCCGTCCTTGTCGACCATTATCACGTCGTATGCGTTCGGATTGCCGTTATAATCAAGGTTGTCGTTGTCGTAAGTGTCGTTTACGGTCAGTATGCCGTCTCCGTCCTTGTCGGCCACACCTTCCAGTTTGCCGTCTCCGTCAATGTCTTCCCAAAGAACCTTTATGTCTTCGGCGTCAAAAATGCCGTTCCCGTTAAGGTCGATCCAGAAATCGCCGTTTGCATCCTCAACGAGATATGCGCCGGGTGTTTTGTATCCGTCCACACCACCGTTGTAGTCAATGAACGGAGTGGCAGGATAATTGGGATCGTCGGGATCGGTAGGTATCTCGTCGTCAATGAGATCGTCCGGAATCGGGCGCTCTAGTTCCGATTCGGCATACCCGTCGTTGTTGGTATCGACCATGATCACGTCAAAATCATTGAGGTTGTCGTTGTAGTCCTTACCGTCGCCGTCGTAGGTGTCGGTTGCATCCAGTATGCCGTCTGCGTTCTTGTCAGCCACGCCTTCCAGCTTTCCGTCTCCGTCAATGTCTTTCCAAAGGATCTTAATGTTGCCGGTGCCGTCGTTGTCGGTATCGACCCAGAAATCGCCGTTTGCATCCTTAACGAGATATGCGTCGGGAGTTTGGTAATTGCCTACACCACCGTCGTAGTCAATGAACGGAGTAGCGGGATAGTCGGGATCGGTGGGATCGGAAGGTATGGTATCACCGGCATTCTCATTCTTTGACGGGTCAAGAGCAATGGTATAATTATAGCGATAGTTGGGATCCCATTTGTTAAGCGTAATTTTAGCTTCGGGAGTCGACTTTTTAGCACCCATAATCTTATTGAGGCTGACTGTACGCTTGAAAATAGTTTGTGTGCCGTCTGTGTAATTCAGCATATATCTTACATATACTTCAGCGTTGTCGTTGATTGTTTGCGGGAGCAAAAGCAAATCTTCAACAAGTGGTTCACGGGGATTACCTATGGTATAAACAACGTTTGTGACCTGAGGCATGTTATAGACCGATGCGTTATCGGCCGTCCATGTTCCTTCGAATACGTTGCTGCCGTTCCAGCCGCTCTGAGCGAAAGAGCCTTTACTGTAAAGACCTGTAACGTCAAATTCAAGCACCTTGATAGAGCCGATTCCTTCGGTGTCGAAAGTTGTTGCAGCCTTTATGTAGAAGTTAACGTTGGAGAGGATGTGGTTGAACTCAAAGTTTACCGTGTTTTGTGAGATTCGGTTTTCAATGCGCTGTGCAATCATCAAATCAACCTGGTCATCGGTGACGTCTGCAACAGTGAAGTCGTTGACACTGAACTTACGGTCTGTGTTGTCAAAGCTGTTGTTGACAGCATCGTAGGGGAATATGGCATAGAAGTCATATGCCGATCCGTTACTCCAGTATTTTTTAGGAGTGTATGACCACTTACCACTGCCGATGTTCTTTACCAGCTGATCGACGAAAATCTGAGATGTTGCACCATCGGCGGTTTGAAATCCGTAAACCTGCATTTCATCGTTTAAAACGAACGAATTCCCGGGAGTTCTCGATGCGCGGGTGATGCCGCTGACATAATTGCTGAACTCGATGGTTTGACTGCCCACGGGCGAACCGTCAAAATCGTACAGCAAGTCGTTGTCCCGGCAGGACTGTGTGAGCATTGCTGCCATCACTAAGAATACAATAGAATACTTTTTCATGTTTTTATGTTTTATTTTGTTCATTATTTTCAATTAAAAAACTCCATTCGTAAATGCTGTCTCCCAAGAACCCGATCCGGCATCGAAGGTGATAACGTCGGGAGATATGGTGATAACCAGCGTATAATTGTTGCCGCCTACGAAGCGATCAAACACATTGTTGAGATTAAAAATACCGGTATACTTTTCGGTATGAGCGTCATGTGAAGTCGTTGTATAGCTTATCTTCACCGTATTGCCGGGATCGACTTCCTGTGGGATAAGGAGCGACTCTATTACGTAGAATCCTGTAGCGTCGATTCCGACGTTCCTGGCGCTGTTTATGCTGTAACGCGGCTTTGATGGATCAATAGTCCACTCCTGAACCGCATTGTCGTCTGCGTTGCCGGGGTCGGGCGTATGGTTAAGCTTCTGTTCAAAGCTGCCGTGCCCGATGAATGTGCCTATGGTCAAACTGTCGAGTGTTACGGAAACAATACTCGGATCGGCCTCTAGGATGTTGTTAATACGCACCTTGACATTAAATTTGACAAGAATATGTTGCATGTTGAATGTCACTTTTCTGCCAAACGAACTTTTAACTCCGGCCAGCCCGGTGCGGTCGATCATCCAGTCGATATCGGTTACCCCGTTGAAATTGCCCGATGCTGCTCTTAAAGGCGTGTTATACATAATATTACTACCTCCAAGTGTTATATCGTCAATTTTGAAACGGCCCGTTACCGGGTCTATGCTTACCGTTGAGCCCGCCGTGCTGTCGGAATGGGGTGCGTAAGCATAAAACCTGTACTGACTGTCGTCTGACCAGAGTTTCTTTGGTGAATAAGTCCAATCGCCCGTTGCATTGCTGTAAGACACGATCTGATTGTCGAACAATTTCAGCTCGTCGCCTTCGGGGGTGATTTGCCATCCCCATACACCCATGGTGTTCAAATGCTCAGCAAGCAAGGCGGTAGATTTAGTGTTCACCGGCTTATCGATGAAGCCGCCAACAAAATCAATGGTATCGGCTACAGCCTGCCTATGCTGCTGATCATCGATAAGCAGCTCAGACTGACACCCTGCTGTCGTTAACAACGCCAGACAGAGAACCGCCATTATGCTTTTGTAAGTCTTCATCAAACCAATTTCTTTTTATAATATCTTCTTATAATACAAATCATTTATTCTGCTTCTTCCTGTAAAACAGATCGTAGCTGATTGTCACTCCCGCTCCGGTCGGTCCGAGCCATCTGAACCGCCAGCTTCGGGGCTTGAAATCACTGATGTTGCCAAACCAGTGATAGTAGTACTTTCCGGTGAATGGTTCACCTGCATCGTACTTGTCGTAATACGCGATATAAAAACCGCCTTTAAGGAACAATTCAAGTTTCCAGTTTCCTTTTTTGTTAAGAGGCAAAACATAGCCGTAGCCCAAACCCGCGTGGACACCCTCACCTTGTACTCCCGAGCCTTCCTTATCGTCAAAGCAGAGGTCAAACAGGTTCGCTCCGGAATAGGCGCTGAGATAGTGCCTTGTAAATTGGCTGTGTTTCTTTAGATAGTAACGGGCTTCAAGCTGCAGGTTAAGTATCTGCAAATACTGGTGCTCGCTTTCTTTCGACCACCACGGAAATTCGTACTCGCCAAGCAGCGACCACCGGCCGTCTTCGGCAAGATAATACTCCAGTTCGACATTGAGAATCGGAGCGTATCCCAATTTAGGCGTAAACGTGGCGTTGTATAACATGTTGGTTTTTACCGCCAATTTTGGGAACCTGCGGAAAGTCGGCGATACGACGGTATCGGGTTTATACGGTTCGATAAAAGTATCAACCTTACATGGTTCCACTACAGTATCGGTCAGATAAAAGTCAACAATAGTGTCGGGATGATAAGGTATAGTTATCGTCGGTACGATTTCCATCTGTGGCCGTTCTATTATATTGACAATTTCAATGTGATGCTCAATGGTTATGCCCGAAAAACGTATCCTCGGATAATAGGTTTCATAGAGATAAGCGTAAATATCACCCAGCTTGCTGTCTTTACCCAAAGAAGTCTTCATGCGCCATTTTTTTGCCGCTATATCAATGTCGGCATCAATTAGTTGCAGCACCTTTTCTATGGACTGGGTACTGAGGCATGTATCCTTTGCGACATAATCTCGCAGCATCTGCCATGATTCGCCGGCCGGACTGGTCTCCATTATATCGATCAGGTGCGGGTAGTTGTCCTGCATAAACCTGTTCATCGTAGCCGATCGTCTTTCGGACAGCCGTTTATTGTATTCGTACGTACCCTCGGGCGACGAAAGGCTTATGATCTCAAATTTTAAAACATTCTCCATACCTATGGAATCCAGAACACTGTCGAAGCGTTCCATTCTGATTCTGTTCTCCATATAGTCCATATCGAGGCAGTAGTTGTCGAAACGGAATTTCAACTCAAAGTATATGGTATCGGTTGTTTTTATACGGATAGTGTCAAAAAACGGAGCCTCAACCGTGTCGTTGTGAGACGAAGCTTCATAGTCAACGGGACCGGCAGCAACAGAAACACCCGGCCATATTGTTGCCAACATAGCTGCATGTATCAGTATTATAATTCCTTTAAGTCTCATCCGATCGTCCGTTCTTTATTGTTACTTCATTGTTACTTCCCGATGTTAGCGTTCGGGCAGCCTTAGTCTCCATATTTTATTTCTCTTCTAAGGTGACCGGAAGGGGTGTCACCCCCATTCCGGTCTATTTAAAGAAAAGAGTTATCCGATATTATTCAATTGTATAAGTGTAGACTCCGCCGTCGCCCCAATCGGATACTGTTTCCATGTCGAACAGTATGGGTGTCGGGCCGATTACAATTTTGTATGTGTACCGATAGCCCGGATCCCAGGTTCCCAATGAAGTTCCGCTTTTCTTAAACGCCGACAAAGCTATGGTTCTTTCAAACACTTCGTTTTTGATCTTATACTTGACGTAAATTTGGAAAGCTCCGACACCTGTCTGAGGAATCATAAGCATACCGGTAAGTCCGGGAACATTAGCCGCTGAAGTAGTCAAGGTCCCCGAAGCAAAAACATTGCCGCTGCTCTGAGTGGCACTGAAGTCTGCTGTTGTCGGAGATGTGGAAAGAGTCCACTTGTAGGCACTGGCACCGGAGTCATAGGCGTAACTGCCGTCCATTGTGATTGTACCTAATGTCACTGTTTCAACCGATACCGGGTTATCCGTTTCATCGGCTTTCAGGGCGGCGCTGACCGCCATCGTTACATTGATGTTCGAGAGTATGTGACCGAAGGTGAACTTAACCTCATTGGCACCTATGTTTGCGGTTACGTTGTTCTGATTTGTCAGGTCTGTCATAAGGTCAATCTGGTTGGCAACTGTGGTGGCCTGTTTGAAACCGGTGATTGAGAATGTAGTGGCATCGTTGCCGCCTAACGCTACGGTACCGGTAAAATCACCCGAATGGGGCGCATATGCAAAGAAGCTGTACTGTGTGGCTGTCTTATCCCAATATACCAGGGGAGAGTAGGCCCAGTCTGTGGTAGTTCCATAGGTTGATGCGTCCAAACCGGTTTGGTATTCTACCTTTACATCGTTGAACACTTTAGCATTTGTCTGAGTGGCTGTGGTCTTGTAGCCTATTACGCCGAACGTATTGCCTACATACTCAAAATTGTCTGTTGTGTAGGGGCCCTTTCGGATAGCCTTGGTTGACTTGTCAATGTAAACACGGCTGAAACCAATGGGCTTCTCTTTCAGTTCAACAGCCATTTCGTTGCTTGAGCATGCTGCGAGCAACGCGGCTGCAATTAATAATAAAAATGACTTTTTCATAATGATTATTGTTTTAAATGTTTTTTGTAATGAATGTTCGTACAAAATCAATTAACAGAATGTTCAACTACACCTTCAACAACCCACTTAGTGACTTCAGCGTCAAATATAATGGGCTCGGGTCCTATCTTGATGTTCAGCGTATATTCGCTGCCTTGGGCAAATGAATATGCTCCTCCGACGCTGAGCGTGTTATTAAACACACGGGCAAGGTCATAGTATGCCTCGAACACCTCGCTGCCGATAGAGTACTTAACATAGAGGTATTGGTTAAG
>Ga0116183_1005823_pt1 | contig 11542 bp, 8 predicted proteins | sample AD_UKC078_MetaG_FD_89753 | JGI IMG/M metagenome (GOLD analysis project Ga0116183, IMG submission 89753) | Active sludge microbial communities of municipal wastewater-treating anaerobic digesters from USA - AD_UKC078_MetaG | ecosystem: Engineered > Bioreactor > Anaerobic > Digestate | place: USA...
AAAGCACCGGCATCAGGTGTACCAATTGTTTTTTCACCATAGCTTTTGGCTCTGCCAAATTTGGCTGTATAGTTCTTTGTTGCCTCTGCTCCAAAAGCAGCTTCCGTTGCGGCAATTTCAAATAGTTCTTCCACGCTTTCAGCACTGAGCAAACCGGTACTGGCCAGTATCAAAGCATCCATCATGGTCTTATCGCCTATTTTAGCAGTTGAAATATCGGCAAACTCGTTATAGCCGCCGGTAAAAATATCTTTTAACTGCTGTAGCGTTATTTCGCTGGTATTGGGAGCAACCTGCCTCATTCCTTCAAAGTAAGAATTCCACAAAGGAACTGAACTGCCACCATTTATATCCATAATTGCATCGGCTATGTCATTTAACATTTCTCTGATTGAATCTTCGGAAGAGTTGATAGCATCAATAATGGCATTGGAAATCTTAACCATTGTCAAACCATGATCAGCATCCCCGAAATGAGAATCTATCTCAGTTAATTCTGCTTCATGGGCTTTGATTTCGTTACAGCCGCTTATTATTCTGGCAGCAAACTGTTGTTTCGTTATTATCATAATATTACCCCTCTCCTATAATTTTATTATACATCACAACCATCTTTTATTCGGGAAAATATTGTTAAAAAAAATCAAATCTTAACAAAGTAATATAAATATGTTAAAATATCTATGGTGATATAAAATGACAAATGGTAAAAATGTCCCAAAAGCGACAAAACAGAGATATCCGATTTATCTTAAAGCTTTAAGAAAACTGAAAACCAATAATGTGGAGCGAGTTCTGTCAAGCGAACTTTCCGAATTGGTTGATATTGCCTCTACCACCATAAGAAGAGATCTGTCTTTTATTGGCTGTTTAGGCAAGCAGGGTTACGGTTATGATGTGGATAGGCTGATTCAGGTCTTCAATGAAGTGCTGGGTACCGGATTTGATGAAAAAATTATTCTAATTGGGTGTGGCAATTTGGGTCAGGCTTTGTTAAACTATAATCGTTGGGATTATGTCGTGGGTGAAATTGTGATGGCCTTTGATATAAAACCAGAGTTAGTAGGTAGAGCCATTAAAAGAATACCGGTTTATCATATTGATGAACTGGAAGAGAGAATACCGGATGATTGCCGAATTGCTATTGTGGCTACCAGCGGAGATGTGCAGGACCTGATTGAAAGGCTGTATAAATGTGGGGTAATCGGAATAATAGATTTTACCCATACTCATATTCAGGTACCTAAGGGAATGACAGTAAAGTCAGTTGACGTAGTTACCAAGATTCAGGAACTGGTATTTGAAACAAACATTATTAAAAAATTTAGATAGACTTTGAGCAAAGAACAGGCAAGGGAAGAATTTTACAGAGAAAAGGACTGGCTGAGAACCTTAAATTAGATAACTTGAAACTGGAACACTTTGTGAGTCGGATTGGAGAATCAAGTAGACAATCCCGTATTCAGGCGTTAACGAAAAAAGAACCAAAAAGGATGGTACCGCGGTCAATTTACGCTCCTTGTTTAAGGGCGTTTTATTTTTTAGGAGGAAAAGGTATGTTTGAGTTTATGACAATTAGAGAACTTTATGAACTGTTAAGAGCCAATAATATGATGGAAATGGATGGCCTGGAATATGTTCAGCTACAGGGATGGATCAAAACAAATCGCAACAACGGACAGGTTGGTTTCATTGAGTTGAATGATGGAACATATTTCAAAAGCTGTCAGCTGGTCTATACTAAATCACTGGAAAACTTTGAAGAAGTCGGTAGGAGTCTGACCGGGACAGCGATGACAATTATCGGCAGGTTTAAACTGACTCCAGAAATGAAGCAGCCATTTGAAGTTGAATTAACGGAGGCAGTCATTGATGCTCCGTGTTCAAATGACTATCCACTGCAAAAGAAAAGACATTCTTTTGAATATTTAAGGGAAATCCCTCACCTTAGACCTCGAACAAACACTTTTAATGCGGTTTTCAGAGTCAGAAGCGCTTTAGCAATGGCTCTGCATGAGTTTTTCCAGAACCAGGGCTTTGTCTATGTTCATGCGCCAATCATCACCGGAAATGATGCTGAAGGGGCTGGAGAAGCATTTACGGTCACTACCCGAGAGGACGGTAAATACCATGAGGATTTCTTTGGCAAAAGAGCCTCACTGACAGTTTCTGGCCAATTACATGTTGAAGCATATGCTTTAGCTTATCGGGATGTTTATACTTTCGGTCCAACCTTTAGAGCGGAAAATTCCAACACCAAAAAGCATGCCAGTGAGTTCTGGATGTGTGAACCGGAAATGGCTTTTGCTGATCTGGAAGATAATATCAATCTGATGGAGGATATGGTAAAAAGCTGTATCGAATATGTTTTTGCCAACTGTCCTGAGGAAATGCAGGTTTTCAATAATTTCATTGATAAGGACAAAACTCTTATTGAGAGACTGAAAAAGGTGGTTGATACGCCGTTTGCGAAAATAACCTATGAAAAGGCTTTAGCAGAATTAAAAGAAGTGGAAGAGCAGTTTGAATATAAAATTCACTGGGGAATGGATATTCAGACAGAACACGAGAAATATCTGACAGAAAAGTACGGACCGGTCTTTGTTATGGATTATCCAAAGGAAAGCAAGGCGTTTTATATGCGCTTGAATGATGATAATAGAACAGTTGCCGCAACTGACCTTCTGATGCCAGTAGTTGGTGAATTGTGTGGCGGTTCTCAAAGAGAAGAAAGATATGATGCTCTGTTAAAGAGAATGAATGAAATGAACGTTCCGGTAGAGCCGCTGCAGTGGTATCTGGATTTAAGAAAATATGGCTGCTGCATCCATTCCGGCTTTGGTGTCGGTTTTGAAAGACTTCTGATGTATATCACGGCAATGGAAAATATCAGAGATGTATCATCTTATCCAAGAACCCCAAGAAATCTGGAATTCTAAGAAAACAAAGCCTGGTTTACTGAAATCAGGCTTTTATTTTCAGCCAGATTATTTATGAGAATAAAAAAATGATATTTTATATTATTCTTCTTTTAAAAAATACAAATTACTAGTATTATATTATATATATTTATATCAATAGGAAACAGAAAGAAGGAAGATAATTATGAAGGAAACAAGAGCAAATCTTATGGCAGAAGCAATAAGAAAAAATGAAAGATTCTATTATTTCGAGGGCAGAAAATATAACATTGATGAGATTGATGTTTTTATGAATCGCTGGGGCCAGTTTGTCGTAATTGGTATAGCGATGGTAATCTATTATATTATTGAGCAGAGGTTCAACCTGAAAAGCTATCCCTGGTACTATGGTGTGGGAATAGCAGTGGGAATTTCTTTTGCTGCTGTTACGCTTTATATTGTTCTCTACAATTTCTATGTTGAATTTAAGCACAATAAAAGATAATATCCTTTTTTAGAAAAACTACAGTGGTCAGATACTAAGTGTGTAATTGAAGACACACTTTTTTAGATTATTCCGCTGATATTTATTTATTCACTTTTATTGGTGTAAATAGTATAATTAAATAATGGAGGAGTTGTTATGCTAGGTAAAAAAGTTAAGATAAAGTGGAATGTTGTTGTTCCTTTAGTGTTTGGTGTTTTTCTAGTATCATATCTATTGATTTCGCTGATAGTAGGATTGTTTGGTTCGAAAGACGATTATGAAATCTATACTATTGGGAATTACAACGGTAAAAAGACTTTGGAAATTGTTAACGGTGAAGATAGAAGTCAGCCGATTTTAATCAGGGACTACAATTTTTATGGTGAATCATTAAACCTGTATTTTGAAAGTTATGGTGATGATATTACCAAATCCAATACTTTAAATGGTAAAACTGTGATTTTAAAAGATTTGATCAATTCTAATAATGTGGTTATTTTTGCTGATTTAACCAGGGATATAGACAGTCAGATCAGTTTAAATAAACTAACTCCCGGCTTTTACAGCCTATATATCGTTGATGGTGATGTTACTCATCGTGCTTATTACGAAACGGTTTTATCTTTTAATAATGTCTTCTATACTGTTTCCCGCTATGGCAAAAACTATAAGGTTGAAATAATTGCTGACAGGCAGTTATTTGATGAAATTAATACTGATAAAAGAAAACCTCTGACGGGCGTACTGGATAACAACTATATCTACATCAAGGTGACTGTTGCTGAGGAATATCCGCAGTATGACATCGCTATCTCTACATCTCCTGCTTTGACAATGACTGGGATTTCACTGGTAGGTGAACAGGTTGGAGACTTTGTTGAAGCTCAGCAGGTATATGAACTGGCCCTAAAGGTTAAGGCTGATTTAGAAGCTAAAGGCTTAAAGGTTTTAATCCTGAAAGATGAATTTGGCCAGGACATTCAGTATTACGGTAAAGGCGGCACCTTAGAAAAAGCCTACAGCAGTGGAGCTAAGTACATGATTCATTTAGATATGGACTATTATGGCAATATCGGCATCATGTTTGCCAACAGATCGGCAGGAAAACTGGCTAAAGCGGTATTTGACCGTATTTTTGAAGAAACTGAAATTTTCCCTGATGAAAATTATCTGTTTAAATGTGATGTTGATGATGATGGCGTAACAGATCTGCAATATGAAATCAGAGAAGCGGGCGGCATGGCTTTATCGGCTGGCACTTACTCAGAAAGCGCTCAGACCAATACCTTTGCCTACAATAACAGATATGGTATCAATACCATCCAGATTATTACGACTGATATGTCTGATGGTGGCGCGATAAGTTTGTGGAATGAGCAGAAAGACAAGGTTGCCAATGCGATTGTCAAAGGTGTATTAGAGTATTTACAGATAGCCAATTAAATTGGCTATTTTAATGGAGTCATAGATGTTGTTGAAAATTAAAAACGGAAGCAAGAGTTTTGGTGGTGAAATACTGTTTGAAGATGTTGATTTCCAGATTAAATCTAATGAAAAGATAGCAGTAATCGGAAGAAATGGTTGTGGCAAGACAACCCTTTTAAAAATTATCAGCGGTGAATATTCATTGGATCAGGGACAGCTGACTATCGATGGCAACATTTCAATTGGCTATCTGTCTCAACAGGCTTTTAAAGATGAACAGCAGACAGTCAGAGAATCTTTTGACGAAATATACCGACATATCTTAGAAATTGAAGAGCAGCTTAAAAAGGTAGTTAAACAGCTGGAGCAGAATTACTCGGAAGAACTGCTGGCCAGACTGGCTTTTCTGCAGCATCAGTTCGAATGTCATAACGGCTACAGCTATGAACAGCAGCAGGCTATGCTTTTAACCCGGTTTGGCTTTTCGCCTGAAGATTCAGATAAGAGAATATGCGAGTTTTCTGGTGGACAGAAGACAAGAATTGCTTTTGTCAGACTGCTGCTTCTACAGCCGGATATTCTGCTTTTAGATGAACCGACCAACCATCTGGACATTCAGACAGTGCAGTGGCTGGAAGGATATCTGCAGAAATATCCTCATGCGCTGGTTATTGTCAGCCATGACAGAATGTTTCTGGATAAGGTAGTCAGTGAAGTATATGAATTTGAGTTTAACAGACTTAACCATTATGTTGGAAACTACAGCAGATTTGTAGAATTGAAACAGCTGGAGTTTAACCGTCAGCAGATTGCCTACAAAAACCAGCAGGAGGAAATAGCGCGACTAAAACAGCTGATAGAGAAGTTCAGATATAAAAAGAACAAAGCTGCTTTTGCTCAAAGCAAAATCAGCTATCTTAAAAAGATGACATTAGTTGAAAAACCGGGGCAGGACAGAAGAAAGCTGAAACTGCACTTTGAAAAAAACATCAGGGGCGGCAATACGGTACTGGTTGTTGATAATCTGGAAATCGGTTATGATCAGACTTTATGCAAAATTAATCTGCAGGTTTTATCGGGTCATAAATTAGGCGTCATTGGACCCAATGGCTTAGGCAAAAGTACTTTTTTAAAGACTATTATGGGTTTGATTCCTCCGCTGGCCGGTGATTTTATGTATGGTCATCAGATAGAGGTGGCTTACTTTGACCAGTCACTGGCTCAAGTCAGCTCTGATAAAACAGTGCTTGATGAATTATGGGATTTATATCCTGAGTATGATCATACTCAGATCAGAACAGTCTTAGGAAACTTTATGTTTACCGCTGATGATGTTTTTAAAACCTGTGATGTCTTAAGCGGTGGAGAAAAGGTCAGATTACTGCTGTGTAAAATAATGCTTTCTAAAGCCAATCTGCTGATTCTGGATGAACCGACCAATCATCTGGATATTGCCGGCAAGGAAGCCTTGGAAAAGGCTCTGCTGGATTATAATGGTACGGTTATCTTTGTCAGTCATGATAGATATTTTGTCAATAAGCTGGCCAATCAGATTCTATATATCGATGGTGAAAAGACCGGCTACTACCAGTTGAATTATCAGGAATACTTAGAAAAAACCGCTAATATTGAGTATGGCGAGAAAGAGGAGAAAACCAGAGAAGAAAAAACTGCTGATGCCAAAACAGAAAGAGAAAACCGAAAAAGGGCTGAATCTCTGGAAAGGCAGATAACAAGAGCTGAAGAGCAGCTTCAGGATCTTAAATCCTTGCGTTTTGAAGAAGAGTATTATCATGATTATCAGAAGCTGAACCAGCTGGAAGAGGAAATAGATGAAAAGAAAAATGAAATAATCAATCTGATGAAAGAGTGGGAAGAGTATGTCAGTTAAATATGAATTAAAAAGAAGCAATAGAAAAACGATGTCCATTAAAGTTGAAGATGGACAGGTTTTTGTGTATGCTCCAGTTCTTACTCCTAAGTTTATGATAGAAAATTTTGTTCGCAGACATGAAGACTGGATCGATAAAAAGCTTAATGATCCCAGAATAAATGTCAACTATGATTTACAGAATGATGATGAGATCTATTTTCTGGGGAAAAAGTATAACCTGCAGATCTTTACCAGAGAAAAAAGCCGATTTCTGATTAGAGATAATAATCTGATGCTTTATGGCAGCAGTATCAGAAGCATCAGCTCAGATTATAAAAAGCAGCTGTGTGCTATCCTGACTCAATATGTCCGGGAAGCCAAGGATGAGCTGGGAATTGATTTTGATTTAGACTTCAAGTTCTATAAAAGTCGCTGGGGCTGCTGCTACAGCAAAAAAAATCTGATTATCCTGAATTATCTTTTAGCCTGTCTGCCTTATAATCTGATTAAATATGTCATTTACCATGAGATAGTTCATTTCACAGAGGGTAATCATCAGAGAAGGTTCTATCAGCAGCTGGAAAAAATCTGCCCTGACTACAAAAAACTGTCCAAAGAACTGAAGGATTACACCATCTTAAAAAGATAGTGAATGTTTTTAAAAAAAGTTAACTAGTTAATTGAATTGCAGATATAAAAGGAGTAAAATAAATATGTTGCAGAAGTAACATATTTTTTAATAGAAAGCAGGTCTCTGGTGTTTAGTTTAGTTTTTAAATATACTGGCAGATATAAAACCGCCGCCATTCTGACTCCTATCTTAATGATACTGGAAGTTCTTTTTGATGTGCTTATTCCTTTTGTTATGTCCAGGATCATTGATGTCGGCGTAAACGGTGCTGATGGGGCAGATATCAGCTACATCATCAGAATGGGTCTGGTAATGGTGGCTTTGAGCATGTGTGCAATGGTCAGCGGTGGTTTAGCAGGCTATACCAGTGCAACAGCTTCCAGCGGATTTGTATATAACATCCGGATGGCAATGTTTAAAAAAATCAATACCTATTCCTTTGCCAATATAGAAAGATTTGAAGTTCCTTCTTTGGTGACCAGACTGACCAGGGATATGAGAATGCTGAGAATGGCCTATATTGCCATTGTCAGACAGTTGTTTCGAGCACCGATAAATCTTTTTTTCAGTGCTTTAATGGTCTATAGAATTGACAGGTCTTTAGCTGTGATTTTCTGGGTGGCTATTCCAGTTTTGGCTTTAGGCCTGTTTCTGATTGCCTATAATGCTCATCCGCGTTTTAAAGTTCTAATGAAGAAGTATGATGATATGAACGGAAAGCTGGAAGAAAACTTTATTGCTGTCAGAGTAGTTAAAACCTTTGTTCGAGAAAAATTTGAAATAAATAAATTTAAGAATACTTCGGAAAATGTCAGAGACTTTCAGAGAAAAGCTGAAAGGATTGTTTTACTCAATGACCCTTTATTTAACCTGGTTATGTACAGCTGTATGATTGCGGTCAGCTGGCTGGGAGGAAACTACATCATCAATGGAATGATGAGTGTCGGGGAGTTTATGAGCTATCTTTCCTATCTGAAGCAGATTCTGTTTTCACTGATGATGATGTCTTCGATTATGATGCAGATTGTCATGGCTCAGGCTTCCGTTGACAGAGCTAAGGAAGTGTTAAATGAAGTTGTTGACATCACCGATGATGAAAGTGATGAAAGCCTGGTTTTGAAAGATGGTTCAGTCAGATTTGAAAATGTCAGTTTTGCCTACAGCAAGGATGCTCAGAAAATGACTTTAAGTGATGTCAATCTGCAGATTGCTTCAGGAGAAACAGTTAGCATTGTCGGTTCAACGGGCTCCGGTAAAACGACGCTGGTACAGCTGATTCCCAGACTGTATGATGTCACCAAAGGCAATGTGATCGTTGGCGGTCACAATGTGAAAGATTATAGACTAGAAAACCTGAGAAAAGATATTGGCGTGGTGCTGCAGAAGAATGTCCTGTTCAGCGGCACCATTAAAGAAAACCTGTTATGGGGAAATGAGAATGCTGCCTTTGAAGAAATAGTTGCCGCCGCAGAAGTTGCCCAGGCTCATGATTTTATCATGTCTTTTCCTGAAGGCTATCAGACAGAGCTGGGACAGGGTGGAGTCAATGTTTCAGGAGGGCAGAAGCAGAGACTCACCATTGCCAGAGCTCTGCTTAAAAATCCTAAGATTATTATTTTAGATGATTCTACCAGTGCGGTGGATACCGATACGGATAAAAGAATCCGCCAGGCTCTTAAAGAAAAACTTTCGGAGATGACAGTTATCATCATTGCTCAGCGCATTGCTTCAGTAATGGATGCAGATAAGATTATAGTGCTGGAGGATGGTCGGATTACTGATATTGGCACCCATGAAAAACTATTAGAGATCAATGAAGTCTATGCTGACTTATATCATACCCAGCTGAAGGGGGTGAGTGAATAATATGAGCGAGAATCGCCGTTATCGTCAAATTCGAACTTCTAGAGTAGATGACATCCCGGCTACGGTGGCCAGAATATTTAAATATCTGTCAAAATACAGATTAGCGATGATAACAGTATTTGTCTGTATCATCATCGGCTCTTTAACCAATGTGGCCTCTTCCTACTTCTTTGCTCCGATTATTGATGATCATATAGTTCCCTATATTGGCCAGCAGGATTCTGATCTGACACAGTTTATCAGTATGCTGACCTTTATGTCCCTTATTTATCTTACCGGCATCACAGCCTCTTACATCTGGAGAAAACTGATGTCGATTATTTCAACCGGTCTTTTAAATGATGTTAGAACCCAGCTGTTTGCCAAAATGCAGAATATGCCAGTCAGTTTCTTTGACAGCCATACCCATGGTGAATTAATGAATTTTTATACCAATGACATCGATACCATGAAGCCGTTAATAGCTGATACTTTACCAGCCTTTATCTCAACTTCCATAAGTGTTGCTGGTGTATTGTTTATGATGTTTAAACTGAACACCATGCTGACTGCGGTATCTCTGGTGGCGATGGCAATTATGGCTGCTGTCATTTACATTTTAGGTAAAAACGGTCGAAAATACTTTATGGAAGTTCAGAAAGGCAATAGTGATATTAACGGCTATGTTGAGGAAATGTTTCAGGGACAGAAGGTTGTCAAAGTTTTCCAGCATGAAAAGGCAGCCATTGAGCAATTTGAGGTCTATGCCCGCAAGGTGTTCGATGCGGCATCCAAGGCTCATACTTCAGCTGGTATGCTGATGCCGATAAATGTCAACATTTCCTACTGCCTATATGCGGTAGTAGCGGTACTGGGAGCTAAGATGACAATAGAAGGGACCTTTACTTTAGGAGCTCTATCAAGTTTTCTATTATATACCAGACAGATATCTGGGCCTGTCAATAATCTGTCCAGCCAGTTTCATGGCATGATGACAGCTATTTCCGGAGCGGAAAGAGTCTTTAGAATTATCGATTCTCCAGATGAGGCTGATGATGGAAAAATAATGCTGGTCAATGCGCTTAGGGATGAAGAAGGCAATCTAACAGAAACAAAGGAAAGAACTGGTATCTTTGCCTGGAAGAATCCTGTCTGCCACAGTTTAACTGAACTGAAGGGTGATATCCGGTTTGATGAAGTGGTCTTCGGTTATCAAGAGCGAAAGACAGTTCTGCATCAGGTGAGTCTGCATGCCAAACCAGGTCAGAAGATTGCCTTTGTAGGTTCAACCGGAGCTGGTAAGACCACTATCACCAACCTGATCAACCGCTTCTATGATATAAATAAAGGAAGAATCACCTATGATGGTATTGATATCAAACTGATTAAAAAAGATTCACTGCGTTCATCATTGGGAATGGTACTGCAGGAGACAAATCTGTTTTCCGGAACTGTCATGGATAATATCCGCTATGGTAATTTACAGGCCGACGACGAGCAGTGTATAGAAGCCGCAAAACTGGCCAATGCTGACAGTTTCATCAGCCGTTTGCCCCAGGGATATAACACCACGCTGACAGCCAATGGCAACAACCTGTCTCAGGGTCAAAGACAGCTGTTAAACATCGCCAGAGCAGCGGTTGCTAATCCACCGGTACTGATACTTGATGAAGCAACCAGTTCAATTGACACTCATACCGAAAGACTGATTGAAAACGGTCTGGATAGACTGATGGCCGGAAGAACAGTCTTTGTGATTGCTCATCGTCTGTCAACCGTCAGAAATGCTGACACTATTGTTGTTCTGGAAAATGGTGAAATCATTGAAAGAGGAAACCACGATGCATTATTAGAATTACAGGGGCGATACTATCAGCTGTATACGGGCAAAGCGCAACTGGAATAAGAAACAAAGTGCTAAAAGGCATTTTGTTTTTATGTCTGAATTTTCTTATCAGAGATAGAATTTAATAAATATTTTAGGAAGTTTATGTTATTATTACCTTATAGAGGCAGTTTAATAAACTTATTATCAGAATAATTGTTTAACAAATAATAATTGAGGTTTAGAAATGAAAAGAAAGAAAATTGGATTATTACTGGCAGTTTTAGTTGTAATTTCAGCTTTAAGCATCTACCTTTCCTGGTATCAGGTGGAAATCTATGCTCCGCCAAGTTCAATATACGGAGATAAATACAATTATAGGCTAAGTTACAGTGAGGCTAAAAAGTATCTTGAGTTTTTTAATAATGCTACATTTTATGATATGGCTTTTCCTGAATCCGGAGAGATAACTGATGAAGATAATCATTTTTTTCGAATCGAAATAAGTGTAGGCTTTAAAAAACAGACCTATTATTTTCACCATTATATCAATATG
>Ga0116183_1005830_pt1 | contig 11534 bp, 9 predicted proteins | sample AD_UKC078_MetaG_FD_89753 | JGI IMG/M metagenome (GOLD analysis project Ga0116183, IMG submission 89753) | Active sludge microbial communities of municipal wastewater-treating anaerobic digesters from USA - AD_UKC078_MetaG | ecosystem: Engineered > Bioreactor > Anaerobic > Digestate | place: USA...
GACCACCCGAAAACGAGCCCATGACAACCGAACCGAATGGATCCCCCCACCCCACCTCGACCGGGGCCAACCCCGCACCAACAACCTCCACCACCCCGAACGAATCCTGCGACCCGACGAGGATGAGCCCGACGAGGATGAGCCCGACGGGGCCGAACCCGACGGGGCCGAACCCGACGGCGATGAACCAGACAGCCACGAACCAGACGGGGATCGAACCGAACAAGCAGAGCCCGGATAACGGTCACACGTATCGGCCAGGTGGCCGGTTCCCGGTCCGAATCCTGTCCGACCCCCCTTCATGCCGATTCGGCCCTATATCGCATCTCGAATAGGCTGGTCGCAGACTCGGCATCGGCTGGGTCCGTAGATCACGAGTCTCCGGATAACCCGGTGCGGTTCAGGGGTGAGGTGTGATGTCGCGCGAGTTGACAGACCTGCAGTTGCTCAAGGAGCTTGAGCCGGTCGCCGAGGAGAACGTCAACCGCCACCTCGCGGCGTCGGTTGATTGGCATCCCCATGACTACGTGCCGTGGGATCGTGGCCGGAACTTCGCGGCGACAGGCGGCACCGACTGGTCGGACGAACAGTCCCCGCTCAGCGAAGTCGCCCGGGCGGCGATGATCACCAACCTCCTGACCGAGGACAATCTGCCCTCGTACCACCGGCAGGCGGCCGAGTACTTCTCTCTTGACGGGGCCTGGGGAACCTGGGTGGGTCGCTGGACCGCAGAGGAGGGCCGGCACAGCATCGCGTTGCGCGACTACCTGGTCGTGACCCGCGGCGTCGACCCCGTCGCCCTCGAGCAGGCGCGAACCGAGCACGTGACCCACGGATTCGGCCCCACCGCCGAAGAGGAATCCCGGCACAAGACGGACTTCCTGCTGTCGGTCGCCTATGTCTCTTTCCAGGAACTTGCCACCAGAGTCAGTCACCGCAACACCGGCAAGGTCTGCAATGACCCCGTTGCCGATCGTCTGCTTCAGCGCGTCGCCGCCGACGAGAACCTGCACATGATCTTCTACCGCAACATGTGTGGCGCGGCTCTGGACCTGGCCCCCGATCAGGCGCTGGACGCCGTTGCCGACGTGGTTGAGAACTTTCGGATGCCCGGTCAGGGCATGCCGAACTTCCGCCGTAACGGGGTGCTCATGGCCAAGCACGGCATCTACGACCCGCGTCAGCATCTCGACGAGGTGGTGGGCCCCACCCTGCGCAAGTGGCAGATCTTCGAACGCACCGACTTCACCTCCGTCGGCGAACAACGTCGCGAACAGTTGGCCGAATACCTGGCCAAGCTGGAAGGTCAGGTGCTGAAGTTCGAGGAGCAGCGTGATCGGCTTCTTGCCCGGGCGGCGCAGCGCGAGGAGGCGCAGGCCGTCTGACGGGCGGTCGTGAAGGAATTACTGCCTGCGCGCACCCAAGCCCGACGCTGAGGCCCACGCTGAGGCCCACGTTGACGATTTCGCGCCCCACACCCGGGCCGCAAACAGGGAGATGACGGCGAAGGCCGTTGCCACCCCCGCCAGCAGCACCTGCGGCACCGGCAGGATCGCCAGCATGACGATGAGGATCGTCGCCACGCCGACCGGCGTTCGACGCCAACGGGCGGACCCGAAGCGGCCGGAGAAGATCAATCGCTGCGTCGCCTCATCTGTGGCGGCGATATCCATCAGCACCCGGCGCACCCCCGCGACCGCGAACAGCGTCATCGCGGCGATGATCACCTCCGCGGCTCCCGGCGGCAGGTAGCCCAGAATGACGAACATGGGGTAGCTCGCACCGGTGATCCAACCCCCGCACAGCGCCAGCAAAGATCCCAATGCCGTCAGCGTCACAGCCGCCATGACGATTGCGGCCAGCATGAGGCCACGCCGATCCTGCTCAGCGGCCACCTGCACTCCCGGGGTTCCCATCCCCACGACCACCAGGGCGGCCGCGAACAACAGACCCGGCAGCACCCCGTCAGAGGTGGTTGCCAAGGCCGGTGCGGTCACCGTGCCCGGTGCCCCGGCCACGACAGCTGCGGCCACCATCACTGCGGCGGCCAGAATCGACCCGAACACAGTGCCGCGCAGCCAGCGCGCACAGGAGCCCGGGCCGATTGCCGCGAGCACCGCGCAGACACCCAGCACCAGGACCACCGCCGTCCGGTTGAGGTCGGAGGCGAACTCGATGATCGACGCGGACCACGACAGTGTCAGTGCGCCAAGGCAGATCGACACCACCGTGCCGCCGGACCAGGCGGCGGCACGGGCCGCTGCTCGTTCGTCGCCGCCCGGTGCGACCGCGGGCAGGATCATCGGGACGAGCAAGGCAAGCAGCACGCTTACCGAGGCGATCACTGCGCCCGCCAACGACGTTCCGTGGGAAAGACCCACCCCGGCGCTGATCGCCATGAACGGTAGGGCGAGCGCCGCCTGCCCGGTGAGGCCCGCCGGTATCCCGGGCCGGCCGAACAGACCCGACGCTGCCCAGGCCAGCCCGATGACGACGACGATCACCGACGCGACGATCACCGACGCGGCGATCACTGTTGGCCTGTGCAAGTGTTCGGCGCCGGCTTCCCGGCGAACCGGTCGGCGATCCAGTCCAGTTCGGCGGGGCGCGCTGTCCAGACCAGTGTTTCGTGCGGGTCGCTTTCGGTGAAGTAGGTGTCGACGACGGAGCCGTGCTGGCACAGCGCCTGGGTGGCCGCCACCGTGAGCTGGGGCGAGACGTCGGTGTCGGCCATGCCCTGCAACATCAGGATCGGCATCTCGACCCGACGATCCACCGGCATGTTCTGCGCCACCACGTTGAGCACCCGCAGTGACGGATTCGGCTTCACATAACTGGCGAAAGGTTTGGTCATCTGCTTGACGAGGGCGTCGTGGCAGAGCGACTTGGCCAGGTTCATGGCCTCGACGCCCTCGGGGGTCAGCAGATCCGATGGCGAAAGTTCGTCGGGGAAGGCTGTGGTCCATGACGAGGCCAGGTTGAGCATGTAGGACGCCCGGATGGCGGCCTCCTTCTCGTTTCCGGGGTTGGACGCCATCTCGGCCAAGGCCAGCGGGATCGGCGGAATCATCCCCGGCGCCGAGACAACCGCGCCCCGCAACTGAAGTTCCGGCGCGTACTCAGGGGCCAGGGATGCCGCCGACAGGCTCGCGTGGCCACCCTGGCTGTGTCCGTAGATGGCCATCCTGGCGGCGTCGATCCGATCCGGAGCCAGGTAGACGGCGGCCCGCAGGGAGTCCAGCACGTTGTGAGCCTCGGCGGCCTTGAGCATGTAGACGGGGTCGCCGGGCGCACCCTCGCCCTCATAGTCCGCTGCGGCCACCACATAGCCCTGATTGACCAGCGGCCGCATCCGCGCCTCCCACATGTGGGTGCCCACGGTCTGGTCGGTGAACGGCGCGATCGAGGGCGCGCACGGGCGCGCCGTTCCGGTGGTGCCGTGGGCGAACGCCACCACGGGCCGGCCCGCCGGACCGGTTGGTGCGTCGGGTTCGGCGATCATTCCGGTGACCGCGATTGGCTGCCCCGTCGTCGACGTCGACAGGTACATGATCCTCGTCGCCCGGATACCGGGCGGGGCCTCCGGCATCGGTTCGGACTTGATGATCGTGCCGGGCAGTCCGATGGGCAACGGGTCCGGCGGGGTGTAGAACGGCGTGGGCGGCGTGGGTCGCAGGGCGTTGTACACCGGGTTGTAGGCGATGCTCTCCGGACCTTCGGCTTTGGGCACGTAGGGTGCCCGCGAGGTCGAGACAAGCAGGCCGAAGGAAAGGGCGCCGAGGGCGACGACCAGAACGGCATTCCTGGCCCGAAGGCGTGCGGAGCTCACTCCGGGACCATACGCCGAGAGATCAAACGCAGAGGGTCGTGTTCGTCGGCAGGGGGAGTGATCAGCCGCGAATCACGGTTCAGTGCCACATCGGAGAGAGGTGCCGCGAGCGCCTGCGGAGACCCGCAGACGCTCGCAGCATCCCGGTGAGCTCAGTTCTTGGCGTCGACCCACTGGGTGAGCGCCTCTTCAAGCGCGGCGGCGACGCTGACGCCCGCGTCCCTGGCGGCGTCTTCGAAGCGATGGACAAGGTCGGTCGGCACCGAGGCATTCACCTTGGCGCGCTTCGGCTCGGTGTCCGCCGGTGGGTGGGCGAGGTCCGGGGGGGTGTGCCGGGCCAGGGTTTCCGCGATGGCGTCACGCAATGCCGGCACCTCATCGAGGAGGTCGACGAGATCCTCGGACTCGATGCGCAGCACCTCGGCGGGACCCTTCGTCGTGACCGTGGCAGTGCGCAGTGCCCCTTCCTGGATCGCCGAATGGCCGATCACCTCGCCGGCGCCCAGGGTGGCCACGTGCTGACGGCCGACGTACACCCCGACCTCCCCGCTGAGCAGGATGAAGCAGGCGTCCGCCGGGGTCAGCTCATGGATCAGCGGCCACGGTCCCGACATCGTGTCGTGATGCGCCGCCCGGACGACCCGCTGCAGATCGTCATCCGAGAACTTCGCGAACAGCGGGAACTGACGAAGCCGAGCGACGTCCTCGTCTTCGCGCAGTTCGACCCAGTTTTCCTGTTGACGATCACCCTTATGCTTGTCGATCAAGCTCATTGCAGCGGACTCCTCGATTCGTGGTGCCGACCTCAGCGGCACCGGCCGGTAACAGTATTGGTGGTCAGGGCTGGCAGGTCCGGCGTATTCGGCTATTTAATAGCACGGTGTCGACGGACTTTGAGGTTACCGAAGCGGGCATTCGCGATCTTCGTGCGGCCCTCGACGACGGCCGGGTGACCAGCGTGCGATTGGTGCAGGCCTACCTGCGCCGGATCGAGGCCTACGACCGGGGCGGTCCATGCCTGAACTCGGTCGTCGTCCTCAACCCGGACGCCCTGGCGGATGCCGCGGCCTCGGATCAGCGCAGGTCCCGCGGCGAGTTGCGCGGTCCCCTCGACGGCATTCCGTACACGGCCAAGGACAGCTATCTGGCGACCGGTTTGACCGCGGCCGCCGGTTCGTACGCGTTCGAGGATCTGGTTGCCCAACGGGATGCGTTCGCGATCGAGCGGCTCCGCGGCGGCGGCGCCGTACTGATCGGTCTGACCAACATGCCGGCGATGGCGAACGGGGGCATGCAGCGCGGCCTCTACGGCCGGGCCGAAAGCCCCTACAGTGCCGAGTACTTGACGTCGGCATTCGGCTCGGGTTCTTCGAACGGCTCCGGAACTGCCACCGCGGCGAGTTTCGCCGCCTTCGGGCTGGGGGAGGAGACCTGGTCCAGTGGGCGGGCGCCGGCGACCAACAACGCGCTGTGCGCCTACACCCCGTCGCGCGGGGTGATCTCGGTCCGCGGGAACTGGCCGCTGGTTCCCACCATGGACGTCGTCGTCCCGCACACCCGGACCATGGCCGACATGCTTGAGGTGCTCGACGTCGTCGTCGCCAACGACCCGGACCCGCGTGGCGACCTGTGGCGTTCCCAACCGTGGATCGTGATCCCCCGGGCGTCGGCGGTCCGTCCCAAGTCCTACCGCGCGCTCCAGCCGGCCGATCACTCGGCGGCGCGTGAAGCGTTGGCGGGCAAGCGGTTCGGCGTTCCCCGGATGTACATCAACGCCGATCCGGAGGCCGGGGTGGGGGAGAACCTCGGTATCGGCGGATCCACCGGGCGGCGGATCGACACCCGGCAGTCCGTCATCGATCTGTTTCAGGCTGCCGGCGCCGACCTGGTCGCTGCGGGAGCCGAGGTCCTCCTGGTGGACTTCCCGGTGGTCTCCAACTATGAGTCAGACCGCGCCGGGGCGCCCTCGATCCGGACCCGCGGGCTGGTGAGTCCGGCATTTCTGGACCGGGAGATCCTCGACCTGTCGGCCTGGGCGTGGGACGACTTCCTGCGGGCCAACGGCGATCCGAAGCTTTGCCGCCTCGCCGATGTGGACGGCAGCCGGATATGGGTGCATCCCGAAGGCGCGCTGCCGGATCGGGCCGAGGGGTTCGGAGACGACATCAACACCTACCCGGACTTCATCCGGGCACACCCCGTCGAGTCCTTCCTGGACATTCCGCACCTGGAGGAGGGCTTGCGCGGTCTGGAGGAGACCCGCCGCACCGATCTCGAGGCTTGGATGGATCGGCTCGGACTGGATGCGGTCATCTTTCCCACGGTCGCCGACGTGGGTCCCGCGGACATGGACGTCAACCCCTCCTCGGCCGACATCGGTTGGCGCAACGGGGTGTGGGTCGCCAACGGCAATCTCGTCCCGCGGCATCTGGGCATTCCCACGGTGACGGTTCCGATGGGCATCATGGCCGACATCGGCATGCCGGTCGGGCTGACCATCGCCGGCCGCGCCTATGACGACACCGCACTGCTGTCGCTGGCCGCGGCGTTCGAAGCAACCGGCGCTCGACGCACCCCGCCACCTCGCACCCCGCCGCTGTGATCCCCACCCCGATCATTCCCGGCCCTATGATCCCAGCATGACAACTGCCAGCGGCCACCTGATGCCGGCCGAATCGGCACCCCAGCAACGGGTCTGGATGGCGTTCCCGAGCGAGGGCTACTCACTCGGGGACACCGAGGAGGCCCGGCACGACGCCAGGTCCACCTGGGCGGCCGTCGCCCATGCGATAGCTGAATTCGAACCGGTGACCATGGTGGTCGACCCGGCCGAGCGCGATGCGGCCGACCGGTACCTCTCGGCGAGTATCGAGCGTCTCGAGGCGCCGCTCAACGACGCCTGGATGCGCGATATCGGGCCGACTTTCGTCCATGCGGCGGACGGTTCGGTGGCCGCGGTGGACTGGGTGTTCAACGGCTGGGGTGCCCAGAGTTGGGCGCGCTGGGACCGAGACGCCCGGATCGGGCGGATCGTCGCCGACGCCGCGGGAACCCCGGTCGTCAGCTCCGATCTCGTCAACGAGGGTGGTGGCATCCAGGTGGACGGTGCGGGCACCGTGCTGCTCACCGACACCGTGCAACTCGACCCGGGACGTAACCCGGGCCGCAGTCGCGCCGAGGTGGAGGCCGAACTGGCCCGCACCATCGGAACGACCCACGCGGTGTGGCTGCCGCGGGGGCTGACCCGCGACTCCGAGCGGTTCGGCACCCGCGGTCACGTCGACATCGTCGCGGCGATCACCTCACCGGGGCGGCTGCTGCTGCACACCCAGACGGATCCGTCGCATCCCGACTACCAGGTGTGCCGCGAGATCCGGGCTGCGCTGGAGGGTACCCACGACGCGGCCGGCCAGCAGTGGCAGATCACCGAAATGCCCGCTCCGGCAACGCTGACCGACGCCGAGGGATACGTCGACTACAGCTATATCAACCACCTGGTGGTCAACGGCGGCGTCATCGCGTGCGGATTCGGGGATGTCCGGGACGGCGACGCGGCCGCCATCCTCGCCGAGCAGTACCCGGGCCGGCGGGTGGTCACCATCGACGCCCGCCCGCTGTTCGAACGCGGTGGCGGCATTCACTGCATCACTCAGCAGCAGCCGGCACCCCGGGTGTAGGCCCCGCAGGCAGACCAGGCTCGGCGCTCAGAGCGCGTCGGCCAGGGCGCGGCCGGCCGCCCGTCCGGAGAAGATGCACCCGCCGAGGAAGGTGCCCTCCAAGGCGTTGTAGCCGTGTACGCCGCCGCCGCCGAAGCCCGCCACCTCACCGGCCGCATACAGCCCGGGGATCGGCAGACCGTCGTGCCCCAGCGCGCGCGAGGACAGGTCGGTCTGGATGCCGCCCAACGTCTTTCGGGTGAGCACGTGCAGTTTGACGCCGATCAGCGGTCCGGCGGCGGGGTCGAGGATGCGGTGCGGTGCCGCGGTGCGGCCGATGCGTTCGGTGATGGACTTGCGCGCGTTGTGGATACCCTGGATCTGGGCGTCCTTACTGAACGGGTTGGTGACCTGCATGTCCCGCGCCTCGATCTGCCGGCGGATGGCGGCCGCGTCCAGCAGTGGTTCGTCGGTGAGTGCGTTCATCTTCGCCACCAGTTCCTCAAGGCCGTCCGCGACCACGAAGTCAGCCCCGCGCTGCTTGAACGCCTCAACGGGTGCCGGCGCCTTGTTGTTCAGGACCCGTTGGCGAGCAAAGGATTTCCAGTTTCCGTCGGTGATGTCGGGGTTCTGTTCCGAGCCCGACAGGGCGAACTCCTTCTTGATGATCTTCTGGGTGAGGATGAACCAGGAGTGGTCATAGCCGGCGATCTCCGGCGTGGTGCGCAGATACCGCAGGGTGCCCAGGGTGTCGTAACCCGGCAGGTAGGGCTGCGGCAGTCGCCGGCCCAGTGCGTCGAACCACATCGACGACGGGCCGGGCAGGATTCGGATGGCGTGGCTGGGCCAGATCGGATCCCAGTTCTGCACCCCTTCGGTGTAGTGCCACATACGATCCCGGTTGACCAGACGGACACCGCTGTCCGCGGCGATGTCGAGCATCCGGCCGTCCACGTAAGCCGGGACGCCGGTGATCATCGACTTCGGCGGGGTCCCCATCCGTTCCGGCCAGTACCGGCGCACGATGTCGTGATTGCCGCCGATCCCGCCGGTGGTGATGACCACCGCCTGCGCGGACAGGTCGAACGACCCGGCAGCGTCGCGGTTGGAGGGTTTGCCCCGAGGTGCGTCATCGGGGGCCAGCACGGTCCCGCGCACGCCGGTGACGGCGCCGTCGGTGAGTACCAGTTCGTCAACCCGGTGACGGTGATGGAAGGTGACCAAGCCCCGTTCGGCGGCTGCCAGTGCCGACTCGGTGAAGGGCTTGACGATGCCGGTTCCTGTTCCCCACGGGACGTGGAAGCGCGGAACCGAGTTGCCGTGGCCGGTGGCGGTGAGATCACCGCGTTCGGCCCAGCCGACGCTGGGCAGGAACTCGATCCCCTGATCGCACAGGTACCCGCGTTTGTCGCCGGCGGCGAACTCCACGTAGGCCCGCGCCCATCGACTGGCCCACACGTCCTCGTCATCGAGTCGGTCGAAGCCCGCGCTGCCCTGCCAGTCGTTCCAGGCCAGTTCCAGCGAGTCGGAGATCCGCATCCGCCGTTGCTCGGGGCTGTCGACCAGGAAGATCCCGCCGAACGACCAGAAGGCCTGCCCGCCCAGATTGGCGGCGTTCTCCTGGTCCACCACGGCCACCCGCTTGCCGCGGCGGGTCAGCTCAAAGGTGGCGACAAGCCCGGCCAGGCCCGCCCCGACGACGATCACATCTGCATCCATCAGGACAAGGTAGGCATTCGGACCCGTTGAGGGAACGCCGACCCGCCGGGCAGCCTGCACTGGGACCGTTGATCAAGTCTCTAGCATCGGTTCAGTGGCTGACCGCTATGGCACCGATGTACTCGCCAACAATCCCCATGACACCCTGAAGTCGCGCAGGCCCCGATCGGTGGAGCGCGCGGCGGAGATCGGGATGGTCGTCGAGGACGCCCAGTCGGGCTACGTCGGCGCGGTGCTGCGGGTGGAAGCCGGCAACCTCGAACTCGAGGATCGGCGTGGCCGGGTCCGGGTGTTCCCGCTCGGCCCCGGCTTTCTGGTGGACGGTCAGCCGGTGATCCTGACCGCCCCGCAACGCGCGGCGGCGACCGCCACCCGCACCAAGTCCGGCTCGGTGAAGGTCGACGGCGCCCGGGCCAGGGTGGCGCTGGCCGGACGCATCTACGTCGAAGGCCGCCACGACGCCGAACTCGTCGAACAGGTGTGGGGCGAGGATCTGCGGGTCGAGGGCGTGGTGGTGGAGTACCTCGGCGGGGTCGACGACCTGGTGGACATCGTCGCCTCGTTCCGGCCGGGTCCGGGCCGCCGCCTCGGCGTGCTGGTCGACCACCTCGTTGCCGGCTCGAAAGAAGCCCGCATCGCCGAGGCGGTTCGCCGTGGTCCAGGTGGCGAACACACCCTGGTGGTCGGGCACCCGTTCGTCGACATCTGGCAGGCGGTCAAGCCTGCCCGGGTGGGCCTGGCGGCGTGGCCCTCGGTGCCGCGCAACATCGACTGGAAGACCGGTATCTGCCAGGCGTTGCGACTGCCGCACCGCGACCAGGCCGATATCGCCGCGGCGTGGCGCCGAATTCGCGGATCGGTCCGTGACTGGACCGACCTCGAACCGGAACTGATCGGCCGGGTCGAGGAACTCATCGACTTCGTCACGGGCTCGCCCTAGCAACCTGAACGTCGGATTCCGGACCGCGGCCGGGTATCGCTGAACTAGGGTCGGTCACCGATGGCTGCGCACGGAGAGCACCAATCGACGGCGCCGCGTACGACTCTGTCCCGCTTCGGCGAACCCCGGGGACTGCTGATCGGCGGTATCGCGGCCGGGGTGGCCGGGGTGATGGCCGACCTGCTCAGCCCTATCTACGCGACCTCGTTCCACAAGGGATTCGGACTGAGCAACACCCAGGCGGGGTTCCTGGTCACCGCCGCCCTCGGGATGATGGCGGTGTCCGAATTCGGTCTGGCGCACTCAATCGGCAGGCGCAACCTCAAACACGTCACCACGTGGGGCGTCGGGCTGTCGTGCGTCGCGCTGCTCTACATCAGTGAGGTCAGCGACAACGGGTTCTGGTCGCTGTTCGTCGGCATGGCGGTTCTTGGCTTGGGCTGCGGCCTGAGTTTCGTCGCCGGCAACGCCGCCCTGTCCCACGCCGGCAACAGCGAACGGGCGTTCGGGCTGCTGACGTTCTGGTACATGATCTTCGTGTTCGTGATGATGAGCACGAACCCCGTTCTGCGCCAGATGTACCCGATCGTTCTGCCGTATGCCGCGATGGTGGCGGTGCAGTTGCTGTGCCTGGCCCTGGTCTGGTGGAAGCTGCCGGACACCCGGGTGCTGGCCACCCAGCGCACGGCCACCGACCCGATGGATACCGATGCGACGGGGGGCGGGACGGGCACCGCGGCGCTCGCGCTGTTCAGTCCGTTGCCGCTGTTGCTCGGACTGGCGGTCACGGTGTCCCAGCTCGCGGTTGCCGGCCTGTGGACCTTCGCCCAGGAACTGGGCGGGACCGCAGGACTGTCGTCACAGACGACTTCCACGTTCCTGGGCGTCTCGCAGCTGATCGGCCTCCTGGGTGCGCTGGCCCCGTGGCTGCTGGGGCGTCTGCTCGGCCGGGCGGTCCTGGGAGCCGTGGGTTTCCTGCTGGCCGCCGTCGGAATCTTGCTGGTCGGACTGGTGCACACCCCGGCTGGGTACATTGCCGGCAACCTCGCGGTCAACCTCGGCTACTGGGTGACCCTGCCGTTGGCGCTCTCCGTCGCGTCCGACCTGGACCGCGAAGGAGGGCGGCTGCTCGCATTCATGCTCGGCATGTCATCGGTGGGGCTGGCGTTCGGGCCGAGCCTGGCCGGCCCACTGTTGGGCGGCGCCGATACCACGTTGGGCGGCTGGATCTTCGGACTGCTGGGACTGGCCGCGGTGCCTTTGATCATCGCCCCGGCGGTGGCCGCCGACCGGGCCGTCCCCCCACGGTAGACCGCGTCAAACCGCGCTGGGTTACACCGCGCTGGGGGACACCCGGTTGCGACGGGCGGCCAGCACCGCCTCGGCGGCC
>Ga0116183_1005833_pt1 | contig 11529 bp, 9 predicted proteins | sample AD_UKC078_MetaG_FD_89753 | JGI IMG/M metagenome (GOLD analysis project Ga0116183, IMG submission 89753) | Active sludge microbial communities of municipal wastewater-treating anaerobic digesters from USA - AD_UKC078_MetaG | ecosystem: Engineered > Bioreactor > Anaerobic > Digestate | place: USA...
GGGTAGGAACGAGATTTTTCTATTACTCCGACCTTTTCCAGGGCGGAGTTCCTCTTCCGATCGGTGATCAGAGAACAGTTCGCGGAGGAAGCTGGAAGACATCAAGGCGGCTTATCAGGGCGACATTCAGAAGAGGTGTCAACCCGCAATATAGTTCCAACTCTGTCGGTTTCAGGTGTGCAATGGATATAACGCAATAATATAAGGTGCTTAAATGAGTAAAATGATCAAAACAATCATGCCGGTCTTACTGATCCTTTTTTCCGTTAATGTTTTTGCGGAAATAAAGCAGGAGGGTGATGAATGGCGAGTCTATGATGAGCAGTATTCTGAGGAGATCGAGTTCGAGTACCGTGATGTACTTATTGAACATCAGAAATGGGGCACAGGTGACTGGCTTCCGGGATGCGGAGGGCTGATGCCTCTCAGTGTCAAGTTCAATGTTGAGTACGGTGCTGAAATGGGTGCAAAAATGAAAGGCCGTGCCCATGCGAAATGGCCGGAAGCGGTAAAAGTATATTTTGAAGGCACTCCAAACGGTGGTGAAGCCGATATGTTCTACGGAATAAACATGGAAGCTCTCTGGAAGAATTGTTATAGCGGACAAGAGCAGGAACTCAGTAAATGGCTTAATTTTGACTTAAGCTTTCAGGACTACAAGATCTATGAACCTTTCCTTCTTGACGGAAATGTTGACAACCCTGTTTCAATGGAGGACAGCATTGACCATTTCCTGATATATGAAGGGACTCTGGCTGATATGGTGGGCGGATCATGCGGACTTTCCATACCTTTCATCGGCGACATATGCAGTCTGATCCATTTCAAGTTCGAACTTGACGGAAAAATGTATGTTGAAATATTCGGGAGCAGGATCGCCCTTGACGAGAAACAGGGTCGATCGATCTTTTCAGACGACCAGTATTTAGTTATTGAGCCGCCTCTTGTGGGAACCATAATGGAAATACCGGTTCATTATGAATCGAAGGTCTATTATGAAACGATCATAATCTTCACAATAACAATAAGAATAAGGATCCTTGAACTTGAATTTCCTATTCCAATCGAAATTCCGATTGCCGACGGTGACAAGATATGGACATATAATTCTCAAACTGTTTATTTCAACTTTCCGGCAATTTTCATAGACAGAAGAAGTCATAAATTTGCCGACACAGTTCCGGGGGATGAGGATTACTGGGAGTTTGAAGTGGAAAATATCGGATCAAGACCTCTTGAAGGAAAGATCATTTCAGACAACTCGAATTTCATTGTAATGCCTGATACTGTCAACCTCGATCCGGGTGGAAGCACTACAGTGACTGTTTTCTTCAAGCCATACGATGTCGGAACAAAGAAAGGGACAATAAAATTTTACAGCAATGATCCCGTTGAGCCGTATACGACCGTTTCTCTTTTCGGATACAGCAGTGAAAGCGACACCCAGTGGACAAAGGTCATTGAAGGTGACGAGCCGAGATGGGAAGTCGTTTCAAAAGGTAACGGCTGTTCCGTAAGTGTGATCGGGGGTGAACAATGAAAAGATCGTTTTCTGTCATCCCTTTACTGATTTTTGCGATCATGTTCTCCGGCTGTACAAGCGGAGGAGAGTATATGTTCCAGAAGACGGGACAGGATTTTGATGAAAAAGGGGGGATTTATAAAGGTGTCGACGATGTTACGGTCCATATTCCTGAAGGTGCTCTGCCTGAAGGAATAGATAAGATAACAATAACGGTCTATGCTCTTGACACAGCACCATTTACCAATGTTTCCAAACCCGTTACTAACATTTATTCGATCTCACCTGCGGCAATAGAGTTCACGAAAGACCTCACCGTGGTCATTCCATACAAGGAGAAATCATTTCCCAATCTGCTGGATGAACTTGACCTGAAACCTTATTTCTCGCTTGACAGGCAGAGTTTTGAAGTTTTTGACAAAGAGGTCTATCAGCTTGATGTCGAGAACAACATCATCAAGATAAGCACAAAATATCTCGGTAATTTCCATCTCGGTTTTCCGAAAGAACTTGTAAAACAGGAAGATTCCGATCCTTCCGGAATAGCTGAAATGATCCTTATTCCGGCAGGTGATTTCCAGTTCGGTGCACCTCAGGGAACTAAGACCGGAGTGGCTGAGAACGAAGAAGGGATGAAAGAGTCAGAAGGGCTTAACACCGTATATCTCTCTGCGTATTACATTGATAAATATGAGGTGACAAACAGGCAGTATCAACTTTGTCAGGAAGCCGGTGTCTGTGTCGAGCCGCATGACCTTACCTCTGTAATGTACCAGAATTATTACTATAATCCGAATTATGCCGGATTTCCTGTAATATGGGTCAGTTATAATCAGGCGCTTACATTCTGTCACTGGGCAGGGAAAACACTTCCGACAGAAGCACAGTGGGAAAAAGCGGCAAGAGGGGAAACTTTTACAGAATATCCCTGGGGTAAGGAGCCGCCGGCAGACAATATTGAAGCTACAGTTGCAAACTATTCAGCCCTTTTCGGTGATGTTACAAATGCAACATGGGGCGAAGACGGTGTTTCAAAGTACGGTGTCTATAATATGGCAGGAAATGTGGCCGAGTGGACTGATACATGGCACAACATTGACAGCTACTACCAGAAAAGGACGGACGGTGTAATTGTTGAAGATCCGATCGGTCCTGCCGATTCGCCGACACAGGAGAAGGTGATCAAAGGTGGGAGCTGGGTATCTCTTGAAAATGAGATAACAACATATGCAAGGGACAAAGCATTCCCGAATTACAGATACTATAATCTTGGATTCAGATGTGTACAGTCGGTAAACAAATGATGAGCTTGGAGATAAAAATGAAAAAAGTGCATATTTTAATTGTCATCTTTATGGCACTTTCCGGTTTTTATTCGGTTTCCTGTGATAAGTCAGATCCGCCGGAAAATGACGATCCCGCACTTAATGACGAAGATGCCCCTGTTAATGAAGGCCAGACGGAAGTGCCTGACAATGCTGAGGATTGTAATTATTCGAGTGCTGATAACAGACTTAGACCGAAAAACGAAGAAGTGTTCTTTTCAGGTATAATATTTGCTGAGCAGTCGCTGACTAAATACACTTATGTCATGAACAGGTGTTACAATTGTTCAGACAGTTCTCCTCTCATAATAACTGCGGTTTCAATAGTCAACGAGAACGGAGTGAAGGATGAGGGCGGATTCAAGATCGAGAGCAATCCGGTTTCAGGAGGTCCTGTAAGTCTGAAAAATGATGAAGAGGTCGGCATAGGGATCTCTGTTGTAGCCAGCAACTGGGACGAACAGGTGAGATACCTCAGAATAACAAGCAACGATAAATGTAAACCCAATTTTGACATTAAACTTATTGCTCAGACAAAACCTACCGGCAAAATAGTGGTGAAAACTATTGATGATGCTGAGCCGGACGATGAAGTGATGGTTTTCAAAGATGTTATTGATGAACTTGTGAACAGAGTACAGGTGTTTAATGAAGGGACAGCCAACCTTAAGCTTCTTGCCGTTTCCATATCGCAGGGGAAGTCTAAAAATGCAAATGAGACCGGTTTCTTCATTTCACAGGCTCCCGAGCCGAATGTTCAGATAGCTCCGGCAGACTCCATGATGCTCATGATCGGTTGCAGGAATGACAAGGAATATCCTCAGCCGCTTACCGGAGAACTTCTTATCGTGAACAACGATCCGACAGAGTACGGGATAAATCAGGATAAGAAAATAGTTCTTAAATGCGGTCCGGATGTTGATAAAGCACCCACAGCCAAACTGAAATGTGAGCCGGAAAAGGTTTCTGTTCTCCAGTGGGCTACAATGGATGGCGGAGAAAGTGTTGACAGTGACGGTGTTTCAAAGACTGATCTGAGATATCTGTGGGATTTTAAAACCACTCCAGGAGGAATATCATTAGACATAGTTGACGACTCGAACAGGGCTGGAAACCCCCTTAACAACGATCCGTCAAACAGAATTTCGAGAACTGCTTTCCAGGCGAAAATGAAAGGGATCTATGTTGTAAGACTTATCGTCATCAACAACAAAGGAGTCAGTTCCATCCCGGCTGAATGTACAGTTGAAGCTATATCTGATGACGATCTTGCAGTAAAACTGCTCTGGGATAACAAGAACGCAGATATAGACATTCATCTTGTCCGCCCTGACGGAACTTATGGTGATCCTGTAAGTGACTGTTATTTCTGGAATTGTTCTCCGCAATATTCAGGTGCGAGACCGGATTGGGGCATAGAAGGAGATGGGAAGGACGATCCTTATCTTGATCTTGATAATACAACCGGAATGGGGCCTGAAACGCTTTATGTGAACAAGCCGGCAAATGGCACATACAAAGTGGTTGTTCATGCGTATGACACATCCAAAGGGCCTTCTACGGCTGTGGTTAAAGCGTATGTTCATGCTGTAGAGGAGATGTCAAGATCGCTTCTTATGACTCGTACCGACACTTGCTGGGATGTTTATACAATAGATGTGAGCGACGGAGACGGAACAAAAAAGAACCTTGTCGTAAAAGAGATAACTCCCGCAGAGCCATATGACTGTGCAAGACCTTTTCAGCAGTAGTCCGGTCCGATGACAATACTTGAATCAATTATTCTGGGACTTCTTCAGGGTTTTACAGAATTTCTTCCCGTAAGTTCATCAGGACATCTTGCCTTGACAGAAAATCTGATGGGACACAAAGATGTTCCTCTGATTTATGACATTCTGCTCCATGTTGCCTCTCTTATGGCAGTAATGATCTTTTTCAGAAGGAAAATAGCAGATCTTTTTAATGGAATGACTAATTTCAAAGAATACAATGCTCAGCATAAGTATCTGGTTCTGCTGATAATAAGCACGGTAATAACCGGCGGCATGGTGTTTATTACAAAACCGCTGCTGCTTATCATGAGAGATCGTCCGGTTTTTCTTTCAGGAGCATTTCTTTTTACAGCAATAATGCTTTTTACAGCACAGTTCTTTCTTAAAAAAAGGTTTGAAAAGAAAGAGATCACATGGATTGATGCAGTTTTCATCGGCTTTTTCCAAGGCATCGCGGTTCTACCCGGAGTTTCCCGTTCCGGCTCCACGATCACAGCCGCACTTTTAAGAAAAATAAACTCAGAAGATGCAGTTGAATATTCTTTTATGCTCGCGATCCCTGCCATTCTCGGCGCTTTAGTGCTTGAATCTGCGAAAGGCTCATTCTCAGCAATAGACCCCGTTGTGGCACTATCAGGTTTCACAGCATCGTTCCTTGCGAGCATGATCGCACTGAAATTCCTGGTTTTCATGATAAGAAGAACAGTGCTTTATCCTTTTGCACTTTACCTTGTATTGCTCTCACTATCAGTCATATTCATTTACTGAAATTTTATAATATCTAAAACTTGACTACTAAACGGACATTTTCTATACTCTTTCAAAACGGATTCCGGAGGATTGCTCTATGTTCAGAAAGTTTTTTTCAGTCTCGATAATATTGGGTTTGTTCTTTTCAGTTCATGCGGCTGAAGTAACTGAGGTTGCAAGTTCATTTGACTACAAGAATCCTTTTGATTTCAATCTTGATGTCAAATATCTTTCAACGCAGCATTTCGGCTCGATAAAAAGAGAATACAACACTATGATCGACGGTGCATATCAGGATGTGAACGGCAATCTTTATTATGCAACGACCGATAGAAGAGTTGAAACAAAGGAATATGAGGGAAATCCGCATCTTATGCACATGCAGAAACTTCTTTTTGATGCAGAGATCGGGCTTTATCACAACCTTTCTCTTTCGTTACAGCTTCCTGTAATTCTTTCTGAGCAGTATAAAATGGTCCTTTTTGATACCAGTGTAAATCCTGATGATTCGACACTCGCAGGACAGCAGCTTTTCCCATGGGCCGGAAATCTGGATTACACTCACAAAGGTCTGGGTGATCTTTCTATCGGTCTTCAATGGGCTCCGTTCAGTGAAGAAAGAAAGAACAGGTTCATGAGCTGGCTTCTCGGGATGAATGTCACTTTCCCGACAGCTCCTGTCAAAACTCCTGAAGGGATGAATAAGCTCACCAGAAGTTCCGGTACTAACTACATTGTCCCATCAGGAAATGCAGGAAAGGCGGGTGACGGTCTTTTCAGGTTTGATTTCAGGACAGCAGTTTCCAAGAAATATTCAATAACGGAGCCGTATTTCCAGTTCATGTTCTCTCTGCCGGTAAATTCATCAAAGTCGATATATAACGATCCTAAAGAGGCGGTTGTTTTTAATATCGGTTCCGATTTCAATTTCTGGGAGAACAAAAAACACGGTCAGCGTGTAAAACTGAGAACAGACATTGAAGTTGCATATACCAACAAAGGTAATGCCTATAATGCCATCGCCGATGCAAGAGCAGTGAGTGATGAAAGATGGGTGGCAGATCCTGACAACCTGTCAAATAGTTATAACTGGCCTTATGTGGCAACTGACAGCAAGAACCGTAACATTCTTCCTGTTGAAGATTCGTGGGTCCAGATCTCAGGAATGTTAAAACTTTCTGTGAGAGTTTATAAGTATGTTGAACTCGGCGGTTTTGCGAAGTTCGGTTACAGGCACAAACATTATCTTACCAATGCAAACCCTGGTACAGCCGGCTATATCGAAGGTCTTGACAGTGAGAACACTCCATGGGTTGGCACAGGCGTACAAAGTAAGTTCGGCGGACGGCTTCTCGCTGAAGAATATTTCATCCTTGACTGGGGTGTTAACCTCAAGCTGCTTTTCTGATAAGTCATGATTTTAAAAGATAAAAAAATACTTTTTGCAAGAATTTGCGGTACTGGTGTAAGTTCTCTTGCCCTGATCTGTAAAAACGCGGGAGCAATCGTTACCGGTGTTGATCTTGATTACTATCCTCCAGTCAGTACCAAGCTTGCAGAAGAGAACATTCCGTGCTTTGCCATGGACAAGTTCTTTGAATTGATTGAAAATGACAGACCTGACATAATTGTTGTCGGAAACGCACTTAACGGAAAATCAGCTGAGGCGAAGTTTATTCTTGAAGGTGACATTCCTTATTATTCAATGCCTTCTTTCATGGAGGAGTTCCTTCTTGACAGTAAAAAACCTGTCGTTATTTCAGGAACTCACGGCAAAACGACGACCACGACGATCTTCAGTGAACTTTTAACCGGTATTGGAGCCGATCCTTCTTACATGATCGGCGGTATTCCCGAGTTTTCCGGCACGAATTCCGCTTTTTCTGAAGGTGAAAAATATTTTGTTATAGAAGGGGATGAATACGACACCGCTTTTTTTGATAAAGGGCCGAAATTCCTTCATTACAAGCCGGAAACAACAATTATAACATCGATAGAGTTCGATCATGCCGATATTTATGATTCGGTTGACGCTATTTTCAACAACTTCGTAAAGCTTGTCGGAATTACAAAGAAAAAAGTCATTCTCTGTCTCGATTTTGAACACAACAGGAACCTTACATGCCACATACCTTCTGAAAAGCTTTTCACATATTCCATTGAAGATAAAAGGGCTGATGCGTTCATTCAGTTTGAGGAAAGAGAAGGATCTTTAATGGTGTTCTCGGTTAATTTCAAGAACGGAAAAAGATACTCGTTCAAATCTCCTATGTTCGGGATGCAGAATCTCATGAATCTCGGCTCGCTCATTGCTTTTCTTAAATGTGAAGGGTTTGACCTTAAAGATAAAAAACTACATGAAGTGATCGGGAACATGAAAGGGATAAAAAGAAGGCAGGAGCTTATCGGTTCAATAAACGGCGGTCTTGTTTACAGCGATTTTGCACACCATCCGACTGCTGCAAAACTTACGCTTGAATCATTTCTTCAGTTCTTCCCTGAAAAAAAAGTGTCTGTAATTTTTGATCCTGCGACAAACTCAAATAACCAGAATGTTTTTGAAGGTGAGTACACTGAAATTTTTAAAGCGGCTCACAAATTCGTTCTTGGACATCCGCCGAAACTTGAAAAATTTCCACCGGAACTCCGGTTTTCCCCGGAAAGAGTTGTCTTGGGAGTAAATTCCGAAGGGGTAGAAAAAGCAAAATATATTAAAGAAGTTGATGATGTTATAAACTGGCTTAGAGAAAACAGCACTCCTGAAACTGTCACAGTTGTCATGTCAAATTCAGGGTTTTACGGTTTTTTTACAAAAATAATTCCATATTTAGACAAAGAATCTAAATAATTCAGAAAGAGGGGACAACTATGGATAACAATGATATCTTGAAAAAAGTGCGGTATGCACTTGACCTGAAAGATTCTGCAATGGTCAAGATGTTCAAGAGCGGGGGCGTTGAAATGTCCCGTCTCGAACTTGCCGCGGCATTCGGCGATGAGGAAGATCCGGGATATAGAAAACTGTCAAATGAAGAACTTCTGAGTTTTCTTGACGGACTCATCCTTGACAGAAGAGGTGATAAAAATGGCAAGTAACAACGATGTGTTGAAAAAACTGAGAATTGCTCTCCAGCTTGAAGAGGACGATCTTCTTGAAATATTCGCTCTGGCTGAATTTCCTGTGACAAAACCGCAGTTGTCAGCAATGTTTAGGAAAAAAGGACACAAACACTATAAAGAGTGCCAGGATCAGATGATGAAAAAATTCCTTGCCGGACTTGCGTTGAAATTCAGACAGGGGAAGTAGCATTCCCTTTCATTGCTTTCCCCCCCACCATCAGCAGTTTTGGTTCTCACATGTTTTATATAAAATCATTTTGATCCACAGCATTTTTTATACTTTTTTCCGCTTCCGCAAGGACAAGAATCATTTCTTCCTACTTTTTCAGTTCTGACAGGAGCCGAATCTTTTTTCTCTTCATATTCGTCAATAAACTCTTCTGCTATGTCTGCAAACAACAATGGGATGTCGGGAAGATGTCTGAACATCCTTTCCTGAAAAGGTTCCCACGCCCCTTCTTTCTCAATGATCTTGTTTTTTACCATTATGAAATCAGGGTTGTTTTGATTAAAACTCAGTATCATCAGCGGAGAAAGTCCATCCTGAAAAATCTCAAGATAATCACGGTCTGAAATCCTCACTAAATCCTTGAAAAGTGAAAATGCCGCCATAAACCCGATGCACCAATCTTTCGGGTCATTCGTTTTAATGTCTTTAAACTCCCATGATCCGCAATAAGGGACAAAATCTCCAGCAAATATAATGTCTTCCGTGCGATCATAAAAAGTCATAAGAGCTTCTTCAAATCTCTTTTTCTCTTCAAGTGAACATAAAACATTCTGCATCATGTTTCCGATAAAAAGTTCTCTGTTAGAATCGTAATCCGAAGAAAGGGGAAGTGCTGCAAACCCGCATGCTGTACCGTGAAAAGCATCAAAGGATTTAAAATGTTTATGCCGCTTTACAAACTCCATGAGAGTGCCCATATCAATATCATCAAGATATTCTTCAAGGGAGTATTCCATTGCACTTAAATAATCATCGACGATTTCACGATTCATATCATCATAATGTGTTTCAACACCGTCAACCCAGTCATCCATCTGATCTTTTATAATATGTTTAATCGTATCAAGATCGCTTTTGCCCACATAGCCTATTTCACACATAAATGTATAAAATTTCTTTAATCCGACACAATATTCCTTTATAGCTGTTTTGCTTACCCACAGTGCATTTTCAGGTAACCAGTCTTTCATGAATTCATCGATCCGGTCAACACCTTCTTCAGGTGGCAACGCACAGTAAAAAAGCAGATAGTCATTGATATAAAACCGCATGTTGTCCTCATGCTTCTTCATCGTTTTTACAGAAAGCCCTTTTAATAAAAGCCACCCGAAAAACTCAGAAAGAATTAACTCATTACGCTTTTGTGCTTTATTTTTGTCTTGTTTGTATGTGTCCCTATTCATTGCCCCTCCTTTTTGCTGATTAAACTGGCAAGTATTTCTTTCAGTATCATGGTTCATTACAGTTTCCTTTTATTAATCTTCATTGAAATATCCGATGAATTCTTTATTGAATTTTATGGAATCAATTTTTTGCGACATCAGCTTCTCCCTGAATTGTCTTAATCAGATTTGAGTTATTTCTGTTTATTATTGCTCTTGTAAGTTCGTCATTATTTTTTAATGCCCGATACATTTTTTCACAGATTTGGATTTTCTCATCATCTGTCATTTCATGCTTTAAAGAAACAAGAATTTTAGGAACAAAATCAGATACATACAAATTGTGAGCTTTTGTTTCTTCTTCAAAATAAAGATCATAAACCAGACTGTTTATAACTGTTTCAAACATGGAAACAAAAAGAGGATGAATATCTTTTTCTTTCAGGAATAAAATATAATCCACAAGTTTTTCAAACGGTTTCTGCTGTTCTTTTGATATTTGAGGAACTGGAAAACTTTCAAGGGCGTGCTTATTATATTGAAACGCTTTTTTACCTAATTCTATGCTTGAAAAATATTTTCTGTAAACCTTTTTAAAAAACTGAGAAGAAAATATAGAAAGTAAAAACTTAATGCTATTCGATTGAAAGAAAAAAGCTGTTTTGTCAACAAATAATCCTTCATTTTCAAAACAAAATGAATTGTCCTGCGTTGTTTCAGGATACACTATCTTCTCTTTTACAAACTCACCGACATAGGCACAATTTCTGAGGTTATACGGTGTGTCACCTTGGTCACTTCTTTTAAATAACCCTGGAGCTTTTTGTGCTTTTTCCCCAAATTCTCCATTCTTTCTTCTTTCTTCAACATCCTCAAGATGTCGTTTTATTGCAGGATACTTACTCACATCAATTCTCGGAACACCTTTGTAACCGTTGTGAGTGTTTATCAGCCACTGATCTGCAAATTCAGCTTTATATTTTTTGATGTCTCTGCCCCGGAGGATCGGTTTTATTATTTCTGCAGATTTAGGATCTTCCGATATAAGCAGGTCTTTTGTCGCTCCATCAATAATGAATGCTTCGTTAAAGCCAGTCAGCACTCCACGATATATCTGAATGTCCCAGTCTTTCAAGGGCGTTCCGATTTCTTCGATTTTTCTTTTTATGAGTGCTTCATCTGCTGATGATATTATCCAGCTATCAGATTTAAGTCCTGTGAGATCAATATGGTTTTTATTAAAGTAATCAGCTATATTCATTGATGATTTAAAATCTTTTTCAATTTTACATGCTTTCAGCTTACCGGGGTGAGTTGTTTTCTCAAAAAGGAGTATGTTTGTATCAACCGTAGCACTATCAAAAACTTTATATCCGCCAAAATCAATAAGAATTTTCGGAATAGTTTTTTCAGAAAGATATCCTCTCAGTTTTTCCCCATATTTTGCTCTCATCCACTTATTTGAAGTGATATAACACAAGTGTCCGCCATCTTTAAGAAGTTCGTTCCCTCTTTCATAAAAAAGAGCATAGATATCGCCGGTTTTTGCAAAAGAAACATATTCCTGATCTTTGTATTTTTCACCTAAGTATCCGTTATTATTCTGTAACTGAATATAAGGCGGATTCCCGATAACAATGTCAAAACC
>Ga0116183_1005834_pt1 | contig 11528 bp, 9 predicted proteins | sample AD_UKC078_MetaG_FD_89753 | JGI IMG/M metagenome (GOLD analysis project Ga0116183, IMG submission 89753) | Active sludge microbial communities of municipal wastewater-treating anaerobic digesters from USA - AD_UKC078_MetaG | ecosystem: Engineered > Bioreactor > Anaerobic > Digestate | place: USA...
CAACAACATAAGGCGTAATATAGTGCGGGGAACGGGATTCGAACCCGCGAACTCCTGCGAGACGGGATCTTAAGTCCCGCGCCTTTGGCCACTTGGCAACCCTTGCGCGTCCGTTGCTGATTTTGGGTTGAATTTTCCCATCTTCAGACGGGATTGTACACTTCACCGCTCTGGGAGATATAAAAATGTCCAAGAAGCGGTTAGATGTGAACTGGTCCGAAGTCACCCAACCAGCAACGGATTTCAAGCGGTTATTAGTTCGATATAAGAACTACTTAAAGGAGATCGGTCTCCGAGACTCCACCATTGAATCCTATGTGGGTTGTGTTGGGAGATATCTTGAGTTTGCTCAGACTGATAGACCATCTGCAGAGGATTCTGGGAGATTTCGCGAATTGCTCCATGAGAGAGGACTCTCAAGAAGTACCATCAATAATTACAGTTTTGGTATACAGAACTATCATAAAATGTTTGGAGAATCGGTTACGATTCAGTTTTTGAAAGAAAATGAGCATATTCCTTACTACTTCGATGAAGACGACGTTTTAAGAGTATTCTCAGTATGCCACAACATCAAACACCTGGCGATGCTCCAAACTCTATTTTACGGCTGTCTGAGAGCATCTGAACTATGTCATCTGGATGATGGTGATATCGATCTAAAGAACCTCACCATCAGAGTTCGCGAGGGGAAAGGCGGTAAAGATGGGATAGTCTTCATCTCCAACGAATGCGCCACCATTTTGAAGCGGTATCTCGAAATTAGACCGCCATTAGAGATCGATGGGAATTACCCGCTATTTTATACCGATTTCGGGAAGAGGTGGGATAGAAAAGATGTTTACCGCATGTTCATCACCTACAAAAAGAAAGCTGGCATAGAGAAGACCGGCGGAGTTCACGTCTTTGCGCGACACACTCCAGCGACGATAATGATCGCGAAAGGATGTGATATACGAATTGTGAAGGAAGTATTACGGCATCGCGATATCAGGACAACGCTCAGATACGCGCATGTGGCTGATAAAACGAAGCGGGAGCGGTATGAGCAATATTTGGTGTTGTGACGTCTAAGATGTCTACCGTTTTTTATACTTTTACTATTTAATCCTAATATAAATCTAAGTAGTAGAATAATAGATTTAATGAGGACAATCATAGACAAATTGGACGCCGAAAGATTTTTCATATAGCAGAAGCGAATTGGCTTATTATGATAGATGAGTCAGAATGGATTGCAGAATTTGAACTATTTGGTCCAATATTAATAAAAAGTATAAAAGATGTCGATGGTATAATATTCGATATAGAAAAACATAGCGATTTAGTATCTTTAAAGGGTTTTTCCATAACTGTATCATCCGCAGCTCCTGACGATGCTTTTATTTGCGCACAAGAAAAGGCAAATAGAATATTCGATTATTTGTCATTTCTTAGAGGATATGCTATCGGTGGCTATCTTAAAAAAATCATCGAAAATAAGCCCATCGGAGAACGTAAGACAGGTGCTCTTCAATTTAAGACAGATATAATATTATTTGATGCAGAAGATATTGATTTTGGGCCGATAAAGGATATATTAGAGAACAAAAATGTTAAACTGTCAAGACAACTGGCACATTACAGCATGGGTTTAAAATCAGAATATATTCCGATAAAAGTCCAACAATTTTTTCAAGTGGCGGAAGATGAATATGATTCAAAACATCGATTTATTGAAGAGTATAGATGGGTTAGACATATCGTAAGCCATCCAGAACTCAATAAAAGCAAAATCGCTATGGAGAAAGCTAAAGAGCGTGGTTTTGACGAATGTTATGTGGATTTATCTAATCCTCGTCATATGAACAAACTCCAAGAATCTTTAATACCGATAAAAACAGAGGCACATAATATTATAAATAGCCATATTCCGGATTTTGATAAACTGTTTACTGCTGAGAGATAATTGATAAATTTTTGGATAATTGTATTAACAGTCTTATGTAACCTGCAAGAACGAGATGGTTACATAAGAATCACAACTACCAATCAATTTAATTATATAAACTGATATATATACATAGTTTGATGATGCTGCGTTATGATGTCTAGGATGTCTATGTTTTTCTATACTTTATACTATATTCGTTGATTTCAATCTTTATAATAATAGAATATAATAAGAATAACGATAGACAACTTGGACCGAAACGTTTTTCGTGTGATGCATATAAAAGCAGATCTGAGGAGACTTAATGGAGCTGAAAATGGGTTTGATGTTATTGGCTTTTTTAATGCCTATAACAGCTTTAGCGGCTACGATAACAGTAGGACCTAGCGATTGCAACTATACTCATATATGGGAAGCTCTTGATGTGGCAAGTTCTGGCGATACAATAGAAGTGCAGAGCGATATTTACTATGAAAATGTAATTGTGGATAAGGCGGTCATACTCCGAGGAATTCGCGGTAATAATACTGAAAACGGTATGCCTAGGATATGTGCGGATGGACTTCGTAGTGCAGTCAAAATAATTGCAGATGGGACAACAGTTCAGGGATTTATAGTCTCAGATTCTGGAAGTCAACGCGGCGATGCAGGGATAGAGATAATATCAAATAATAATACTGTAATGAATAATCATGTCGCTTTTAACCAAATCGGAATACATTTAATTTCATCGTTTGATAATAATATTACAGGAAATCGCATATATAAAAATCGTGATGATGGAACCAAATTAGTCGATTCCGGCAATAATATGATTGCAGGTAATTATATATTTAATAATACTAAGCCGGATTATGCTTGGTGGATTGGCGAGGAAGGTGGTGTTTCTCTCCTCAGATCTGACGAAAATCTCATTATAGGTAATTATGCGAGCAACAATGAGGATGTAGGAATTCTTCTTAAAAACTCTGACGAAAATATAATCATAGGAAATATTGCAGAAAATAATTATTATAGAGGGGTATATGTAGATTCCTCTTCAGCAAATAATCTCCTTTATTTAAACATAATCTCTAATAATACTGGGGGGAATGCAGTAGACTATGGCGTGGAAAACCACTGGGATAATGGAACCATCGGTAACTGCTACGGTGATTTTGATGAACCCAGAGAAGGATGCAGAGATCCTGAAGGAGATGGAATCTGTAATTTTGCCTATGAAATCCCAGGTGGTTCAAACATCGACAGATATCCATTAGCATTTGATTCCGCCTAAGATGTCTATGGGCCCCTCTATTATATCTATTATATCTATTATATCTATTATATCTATTATTTATATTACTAAAAAAAATTATAGTTAGAAAATATAATGGAGATTAAGATAGACAACTTAGACACCGACAGGTTTTTCGTGTAATAGTATTTCGTAGATAGTTGGATGGATGCCATATGGGAATAAAGGAAAAACTACCACTACTCAGGAATAGCCATAAGACCGTAAGATTATTTGGGTATGTTATATATACATTTGTAGCAATTATAATTTTGGGCGCTATTCTACCATCCCATGATAATGATAGCAGCACCACCACAACAAAAACTGTCTCGTCCGCTTCTGCAGATGAGGAAATTGATTGCAACGCTGTAAAAGACGAACTCGATAGAGCCAGAACGGTATACTGGCAAAATGGTGAAAATTATCTCACAACAAGACAAAGCGAATTGATTGATCATTGCGGGGCTGGTCGCGAAAAAGATTACGTTATGCCTGCAGAACAGGAAGCTAAAACCACTAAAAATGATGTAGCACCTGTTAAACCAGCGGAAGATACCGGTACATCTTCAACGGAAAAGAACTCCGATGATAACTGGAGGGAACTTGAACCCAATAATGCAGATGATTGGAAATTGAAGGGAGATCTTTATGATATTGAAGACAGCGATTTTGCAAATGCACTGCGTTGCTATAATAAAGCATTAGAGCTCGATCCAAATCATAGGGATGCTTTTGTTGGAATAGAAGTGCTTTATTTAGGGCAGGGAGACTACACCAATGCATTGGAATATAATAACAAAGTTTTGGAAATTGATCCAGAAGATATAGAAGCATTGATTCATAGGGGCATGTATCTAAATAAACTGGGAAGACCTTATGATGCTATTGATGTGTATGATCAAATAATCAACATAGCTTCCAAAAAAGGCGATTGTCTCTCCAAGTTTGATTCATCGGTGGCGTGGGGAGAAAAAGCAAACATTTACTTGGATTTGGGCAAATACGATTTAGCTAATAATTGCTACGATACCAGCGATAAGATTGGTGCTGAATGGCGTGAATGCTTCTTCGGAAATTAAACTACAGATGAGGGAGATATCAATGGGTAAGAAACCAATCTTAACCTTTTTACTGTTGGCGGCTATTCTGCCCGTAGCTACTTTAGCCGCTCCAAATGAGGCATCCGGAATAGTGACCAACGTTGTAGACGGCGACACCTTCGATATCAGAATTGAGCAAACCGACCCGCGAATTACTCAGATCATTGAACGGGTGCGGCTCGCAGATGTAGATTCGCCAGAAATGAGCACATCAGATGGGCCATTAGCGAAAGAATTCACCGCCGCCATTTTGCTGAATAAGTTGGTTTGGTTGGACATCGACGACCGATCAGAAGATGGAAGAGGACCATATGATCGGCTGGTATGCGTTGTATATCTCGCAGACTCCAATGGACTGCCTATTCTCTCACCGCCGTTTAATCGTATTCTGGTTGATTCTGGCTATGCTGAAATGGAGGACTACACAACCAACGAATTCGACCCGAATGAATGGTGGTCTTCTCCAGTAGTTGCCGAAGAAGAGACCCCCGCAACGATTGAAACACCGACGGCGCTGTCATCGACTTCGAAGATGTTTGTTGGCTCCACCGAATCGGATAAGTACCATTATCCGTCCTGCAGATGGGCGAAAAAAATATTATCACAAAATGAGATATGGTTTTCCAGTTCTGCAGAAGCGAGAGCAGTTGGATATGTTCCATGTGGGGTGTGCCATCCACCATAGGAATTATCATCTCACTGTAATCTTAGCAAAAGGAGGTATGAGTAAATGATGCTTAAACTGCTCATGTCGATGTTAGTGGTTTCGATGATATGTTCTTCAGGTGTTCTTGGTATTCAATCGCTTGAAGAAGACTGGAACGCAACTTTTGAAGATGTTGGCGGAAGATCGATTGCTGGGGCGATAGATGGTGGTTACATAATCGCGGGGGAAATTGATTCAGCGATAAATGATAATAGCGATATCTATTTGTTGAAAGTGGATTCTAATGGGAACAAAGAATGGGATAAAACATTTGGCACTAATTATGATGATTATAGTTGCCTAGTCCAAACGACTAAAGATTTTGGCTATCTTATCGCAGGACGTGTATGGGGATTTTTAACACCAAATGATGCATGGTTAATAAAAACCAATTCAACAGGAGAAATGGAATGGAATAAGATGTATAATGATTTCCATCCCTCTTGGATCGGTGAATATGCATCTGAAACAAATGATGGCGGATTTATTATTGTAGGCGACACACTTCCCACCAGCAATTACGGTGATATCGTATTGACTAAAACCGATTCACATGGAAATAAGGAATGGAGGCAAATATTCAGCATTTCTGGTGATGGTGGAGCAAATTCTATTAAAGTAACAAACGATGGCGGTTATGTAATCCTCGCACAAACTGACATGGGTGGACCTTTTGATGATGTCTTATTAATAAAAACAGATGAATATGGCACTGTTACGTGGACTAAGACGTTCGGCGGTTTAGTAGTAGACGACAGAGGCAGTTCAGTTCAACAGACAACCGATGGTGGATACGTATTTGTGGGTTACACGGGCAATCGCGACAGTTGCTATGACGTTTATTTGGTAAAAACCAGCGCTAATGGAGACCTTGATTGGTATAGAACTTTTGGAGGTTCTGATTATGACTGGGGATATTCGGTTCAAGAATGTGATGATGGCGGATATATCGTATTAGGGCAAACAAAATCGTATGGCGCTGGGGAAGGAGATGTCTACCTGATAAAGACAGACTCAAATGGAATTATGGAATGGGATCGAACTATAGGCGGGTCTCTCCAAGACGAAGGACATCAGATTCTAAAAACAAGTGATAGTGGGTACATCATAATGGGTTACACCGAATCTTATGGTGCCGATAGTGGGGCGCTTTGGTTGATAAAATTGAAATATGTGTGAGGTTAACCAGCTACATAAGATAAGTGCTGAAGATGATTCGGGCGAAGTAGCAATTCGCCCGTTTTAATAATATTTGAGCATCACGATGGATATTTTAAGATTACTATTTAATGATAGATGGTAGTCGATGTTTCACCGCAAATATATTCTATGTAACTATTTTTATAATATTGGCAGCTGAGTAACTATACTTTATTGGTTTTAACATAATCCAACCCGAAACCGCCCTCCATTAATGGAAGGACGGTTGAGGGTTGCCCCCTCCACTCCTCCACCAAACAAGTGGAGGAGGAGCTACGGGGGAAAAATAAGATAAATCCAAAATTGATCAGTTATTAATTATTCAGTATTCCGCTACAGTTGCGATGCAATTTAAAACTCATCATATCCATTCTGCCTATGATGTCCACCATTTTCTCTATTATACTCCATTATGTCCAATTCTATTCTTTGTATAGTATAAAGTATAGAAAAACATAGACATCCTAGACATTATATCCCAACATCACTAAACTATACATATTATATTATTTAATTAAATTAGTTTACACCGAAGTTCTTATGTAACCATTTCGGTTTTGCTGGTTACATAAGAAAAACAAAAATATCGTATTGGAAGTAATACTGCCGTTTTATAGGTCGTGGTTTTCAACTATTATATATTTTTATATAATAATAGCTCATCCTGGACAAATGTGAAATGGATTTGTGCTATTCATACATGGTTCATGCAGTCCAGACCAAATATCTTTCGGACAGCATACCTCACACGGTCGATAACCTTTGGATTTAGCATCGTCAGAACTTGTAAAATATATTCTATTTTCAGGAAGAATCATTCTAGTATAGGCACACCACGCATAGTGATACACATTGGAATTTTTAGATCCAACAAGTGAATAGTCTCCAAAACAACAAGTTAACCAACTCGATTCTAAAGTTTCATTGTAATAAATATCTATGCAGTTTTGACTTCGGTTGAAATACATTAAATTTTTATTTAAATATATGGATATGTCTTTATATGATAATTCATAATAATATTTGTCCGTATCGTTCTCGAATTTAGTTTCTATATGCCGTTCAATATCGAATTCGCCAACGTATCTGTCGAAATGTTCTCTGGAAATATTACCCTCTAAATCAATCTGTTTATATTTAAGATCTGTCACTCCTTCAGAGTGGGCAGTAAGTGATGTTCCTATTCTTTCTTTTGATAGTTTTGTATTATACAGGAAATTTGCTCCAGAATAATATCGGGTGTCTCCTAATTCGCTACCAACATATTCGCGATCACATATACTCTTGCCAGTATAATTTATATTTTTAATTCCATAGATACCAAATTCGCGTTCTGCATATTCTGGCTTTATCGTTCGAGGTTCTGCATTAACGACGGATCTTTCCCCATTATATATAATTTCTTCAGAATTGTAATGGCCATCAAGTGCTGCAGTTCGCCCACGAATATTGCTTTCATTGACGCGTATATCTGCAAAATAAGAACTGTGCGGTGATATCTTATAGCCCGTTGTTGTGACTTCAATTGGTTCAATATCCCCTTCAACGATACCTGAAATATGGAAATATACGCGGGTCCCGTTGGGATGGCAAACATCTCCAGATGTGGGCCCCCCTTTACTTGATTTCATAAAGCCCCATTCGTAGTTGCTATCAGTATCGTATCCATCGGGATATCTTGACCAACTGCAGTCTGTATCTTGAGTGTCATCCAAATATGGCGTTCTATCAACTTCGATACCTGAAGCGTTTAACAAGATAACTAATTCTTCATCATTATCGAGCCATTGACCACATCCCACCACCACACAAAATCCACGCGGCGGTATAAGCGGGATAGTAGGAATCTGGATATCAGTTATTCGGCCACCGCAAGTTGACTGGAGCACCCATTCGCTTATATCTATATAATTATCGCCAGAATTATACAGCTCCAACCATTCATTACCATCGTCATATCCCGTTGGATTAAGTTCTACTTCATTGATAACGATCTTTCCTGATCCGGTTGACGTAATGCAAATCAGCAGAATTAATAGGGTAATGAAGCGCGTTGGGATCTTCCTCCTAAGTTACGAAATTCAAAGTAGCGTAAAAGCGTTTCGGTGTCTAAGTTGTCTATCTTAATCTCCATTATATTCTATTACTAAGATTGGAATTATCTACATATATATATATATAGTATAGAAAACCATGGACATCCTAGACGCACAAATATTCGCAATCTCCGGGGAATATAGCATAATGTAGAATTCTCCTCAATTCTTCAATGATTTCGAATTCCATTTTTTGTAATTCTTCTGCTTTTGTGGATATATTTTTGACGAGATCCACAAGTTTTGAGTTGTACCATATATCTCCATTTAGGAAGTTATCTTTAACTTTGCATAGATAATCATAAGTTTCGATGTGATTTTCGATTCCGCTAGTACAATTTAACGCATAATAAACGCTGTCTCCGACTGATATGTTTCCGTTGCTGTCGCGATGGATGCTAGGAAATACGAATAGTATTCTATCTCGATTATTATAGATGGTATCTTCATAATCGTATGTTTCATTTTCCCATACGATTAGAAAACGCGGATCTTCCTTATCACCACCCATGAATTTCTGCGGACTTTGCAGTATAAAAAGCTCATTATAAATTGGAACTTCGATTGGATACGGTTCGCAATAGTCGCCAAGATGTGAACGATTAAAAGATTTTATTTCTGGTATGTCGCAATACGATTTTAGCTCAGCTTTAATCAAATCGTACAACTCCATTTTTAGATTGTCCAGTATTTTAAGATTATTTTTATAATTTTCGAATTTTTCGCAAACATCGCTGATAGGTGGGAGGTGATTCGTCATATCTGAGAACAACGGATGAAGATAGAAATTGCAGGCTAAATCAGAAGAATCCTCGGCGATGGAACGCCGCTCATTTGGCCCATTTAGGATGCCCAAGACGTGTTCATCTGTGGGGTATTTGGTTGATGGATGCGGGAAATACTCTATCCAATTTTGAATTAATCTCTTGATATCTTCTGTATGTTTTCTGCGAGATTTTTCTGAGATTTCTACAGAAGACTCTCTTAAGAGTAGCATCGGGCCGGTTAATTTAATCTCTATATTTGGATTTACTTTATAATCTCGATTCTTGCTCTTTTTTGGTCTACTCGGCTTTGAATCAATTAAAATTCCATTATCAAATAATTTTTCCACTTTTTTTTGTATGTTTGTGTCGCTTTCATCTATAACAAACATTTTTTTGACCAATTTTTTAATTCCACCTGCTGGGAGAATCCCTTTCTCTGCATATTTAAATGATCGAATTATAGCTTTATCCACCACGTTACTGATTTCCACTTCTTCTACCATTTCCATCCTCCAATACAATTTTCGCGAAATTTCGCGAATTGAAACCCTCTATATTGCCACGAGATATAGTAGGGGGCATGCAACACAAAGTTGCCTCAAAAAACGGATGGTATCCCATCTGGGATATGCGTATCGGTGGAAGACCGCATGTATTTGGAGGGAGGTTTAAATGACTGTGATAGCAAGCATCGACGAAATTGTTAGTGATTGGGAGAAAAGGTACCGCTTTATTGCGATGAAGGATACAAACGAAATCTATTATTATGAGGATGGCGTATACAAATCCAACGGGGAAAAATTTGTAGAAATATTGGCCGAATCAGAATTAACTGGCGCGAAGAACCACATTATTTCGGAAATAGTCGGAAAGATTCGACGCCGAAATTATGTAGATAGGGATGAGATCAACGGCAAATCCCACATTCTGAATTTTCAGAACGGTCTCTATAATTTGGAAACTGGAGAACTTATGGATCATACACCAAATCACTACTCCACGGTGCAATTGCCTGTGAAATATGATTCTTCAGCGAATTGCACGAAAATAACGAAATTCTTAGGAGAAATTGTCACGCCAAAGAATATTCCGCTACTTGAAGAGGTCGCTGGATGGACACTTTGGAGAGACTACGTTCCACATAAAGCAATTATGCTGTTGGGCGGCGGTCGAAACGGCAAATCTACCTATGTTTATCTGATTGAGCGGCTATTGGGCGAACAAAATGTATCTAACGTCTCTTTGCAGGATTTGACCAACGATAGATTCGCATCAGCCCGTTTATTCGGAAAAGCTGCCAACATCTACGCTGATTTGCCCGATAAAGATTTATTAGATACTGATGCGTTCAAAATTGCAACGGGTCAGGATTTTATGGAAGCACAGGAGAAGTTTAGGCAGAGATTCAAGTTTAAGAATACTGCTAAACTTATATATTCCGCCAATAAGTTGCCTATGTGCAGAGACGATTCAAGAGCGTTTTATGCGCGATGGGTTCTAATCGAGTTCCCATTCACTTTTGATACGCCAGAACGGCCCGCCAATAGTGATCTTCGGGATGAATTAACAACGGCTGAAGAAATGAGTGGGTTTTTGAATTTGGCGCTGGATGGGCTTAATCGGCTTCGAAGTAACGGCTGGAAATTCAGTTACACTATGACGGCTGAAGATATCGAAGAAAGGTATAAGCGGCTATCAAATCCGGTTTATGCATTTATAATGGACCGGTGCGAAGCTGATCCCGATGGATTTGAACCGAAGCAGAAACTATACGGCGCATTCAAAGAATATGCAGCTGAAAACAATTTGAGACCAGTCACAGAAAAGAAGTTTGGCGAATTGCTATTGGCGCAATATGAGATACCAGTGACTTCTGTACGACCTACGTCATCGTATAGTGGTATCAGAACGTATTCTTGGATGGGAATAAAATTACGGGATGATGTCCAATATGTCCACCGTTCTAATATCAATACTCAGAAATCTGAAAATGATTTGGGAAGTAAGATGGTAAGGAAGTTGGACATATTGGACAGATTTGTGGAGGATGACGAATTTGTTTGGGAAGGAGCATTATAGCTCCTTTCTCATTCAATTCGTGACGCTGTAACATCGCATCAGATGGCCAGAGATTGCAGATCGGATGGGAATAGGTACATTGAGACCTGCTAATGAGATAATGCGGAAATTTTTAGTTGTTTAGAGGAATTGGGAGACAGGATTGTAATTAATGGACCGGAAAAATACTTATGCCAGTTTATCTATGAATCTAGATAAGAGCGGCGAAGAAATTCTATCCTAATCAGCATGTAGCGAAGTAAAAAGATGCGGGGAACGGGATTCGAACCCGCGAACTCCTGCGAGACGGGATCTTAAGTCCCGCGCCTTTGGCCACTTGGCAACCCCCGCCCGGGAATCGATGGCGATGCCCCCCGATAGAAGCGACC
>Ga0116183_1005844_pt1 | contig 11516 bp, 11 predicted proteins | sample AD_UKC078_MetaG_FD_89753 | JGI IMG/M metagenome (GOLD analysis project Ga0116183, IMG submission 89753) | Active sludge microbial communities of municipal wastewater-treating anaerobic digesters from USA - AD_UKC078_MetaG | ecosystem: Engineered > Bioreactor > Anaerobic > Digestate | place: USA...
CGGTAAAAGGATGTGGGCGCGTGCGGCGCCAGCCGCTCCAGCCAGTCCTCATAATCCGCGTGGAGACCCGGTTCGTCGTCGTTGATGAACACGGACGCTGTGATGTGCATGGCGTTGACCAGAAATATTTTGTTTCATATTATTTTCTAATGATATTAAATTATTATATTCGTCAAAATCGTTAGATTTTAAATCAATACGGTTAAACAAATTTATCTCTCTTAAGCTACCCTTTAAATCCTGAAAAATTCCTTTAATCGTATAAACCCACTTCCCGTTTTTTGTTTTGTTGATAAAAACACCATATCTTTTCCCATCAGCATCTTTCCCGGCAAAGACCAATTGTAGGAGCGTTCTTTTTTGCTTAAAGGTCATTTTTGAGAGGTGTTTATAGGATCGAAGAATATCTTGCTTTAAACGGAGCATTAATTTTGTTTTCATTGATATTGATTCAGCACTGGGCAAGCATTCACATTTTTTCTTATTACAGTCAATTTCTGATTGTAGTTTTTCAATCTGACTATTGTGAGTGGCAATTCGTTCTTTAACGTCATTACTGTTAATGGTGCCCTGTTCAATCTGGTCTATTAATCGTTCCTTTTTATTTTTGGTTGTTTGAAGCTGCCTCTCTGCGTGTACAATACTAGATTTAATATCTTGAATCTCTTTTATATTTGGTATCGCAGCCTTTGCTGCTGCTTCCATAGCTGGCTTATTTCCAATCATGCTAAAAATATCGTCTATAACTGCATTCTCAATTGAAGCTGCTGGTATTGAATTAAAAAAAGTTTTTTTGCATCCACGATTCCTTGGATGTCGATAATATAAAATACCCAAATGATTCGCTTGGCCGAAAATTGCATAGCCACATTTTTCACAAAAAATCATCCTTGCTAATAAATATGGGTGCTTGTTCATTCCATGTGTGTAAGTTCTGTTAGCCTCGGATTTTTCATGTATTTGTTTGATAATCGATTCCGGTAAAAGCCTTGGAATCTGTATTCTAACCGTTTCATCGATATTTAATGGTTTGCTCCTGAATCTCTGTTCCCATGTATCTCCGCACCTGTGTTTTAGAATTTTGTTCAAATTGGGTGTGTTCATGCCATACAGGGTTGCTATATCGTTAATGCTTTCACCTGATAGATATCTTTTCGCTGCATCCTTTATGATAGCTTGTTTTTCAAGGTCTATACCCCATTGTTTTGTCTCTTTATTGTAAGTTCTACCATAGGGCAGTTTCCCTGCAACAGGAATGTCTTGTTTGGCTCTGGCAATCCGGTTTATTATTGATTTGTAAGCCTGTTCAGCGGCAAAGAATTCATTAATCTCTGTTCCCATTCCGAGCATTAAATTATTAAAAGGAACATTCAAGTCCATGTGTCGACCAAGCCAATAAAACTCTATTTGATTCTTCTTTAAGATTTCGAGATATTCTTTACTTTTTTTATTATCTCTCGACCATCGGCTAATGTCGGCAACCATAATAGCATTAAACTTATGTTCCTTTGCATCGCCAATCAATTGTTCTAAAATTTTCCTTTCGTTATCTGGCGTAGCGTGTTCCTGGCCGGAATACCATTTATAAACTTTCCCATTTAATGAATGGATTGTCTGCTCCAGTTGATTCTGCTGAGTCTTTAATGATTCACCTTTCCTTTCTTGTTTTTCGGTTGACACCCTTATTAACGGAGCAAAAATTAAATTGTTCTCTCCCATTTTCTGTCGATCACCTCCCAATAATTTGCATTTGTTCTCATCTATTTTTATTATACCATTGATTTTGACATTCGATTGGTTTCCGCAAAATTTTTTTCAACCAATTTCATTATTGGTAAGAATGTTTTCAACCTCTCTATCCGTAATGCCTAGATATCGCATGGTTATGGCAGGGCTTGCATGATTGTATCTTTTGCATAAAACTTCAAAACCAACTCCGAATATTTTTCGTTGAAAATATCCCCAAGTCTTCCGTAATGAATGTGCACCGTAGTTGCCCTTAATGTTTATTTCCGAAGTCCATTTTTTCAGATACCCATTAACAGTCTGAATGGAAATTGGTCTATTGCCCTTTCTGCTTTTGAATAAATAATCATCATCTTTCAGCTTGCTTTCCATTAGATACTGGATAAGCACTTTATGAACGGTTTTATTGATGACCAATATATTCTGCTTGCCGGTCTTACCTTCTTTGATTGTGATTTTGTCACCCTCTTTAAGGCCCCTAACATCCATGACCTTTAATTTCAGAAGATCGCCAGTCCTCAATCCGTTATTGATGCCCATAACGAATAGAAGATGATTTCTCTGATTGTCTGATAGAATTTTACGTATTGCTTTGATGTGCTTTTCGTCCCTGATTGGATCAACAACAGTTGAAGAACCTTTTTTTGGATGATTTGGATTTCTGCTGATACCCTGCTTTTCTAATTTTGCATTCATTTGCCAACCTCCTTAAATATTAAGTAATATCGACTACATATATATAATATTTAAGATTAAAAATATATCAAAATCTTCGCAAGTATACGAAATCATGGATAAATAATTGATTCATAAAGGGAATTTAAAGGAAAAATTATCTTAAGTATTTTATATTACTTAAGATAATATAGATGTTGGATCGTCAATTTTCCTTGTTGCATGGTGACGGCAACGAAAAGCAAGTTCTTGTCAAAAGAATTGACGTGCCCAGAAAATTGGTTCATAAATATAGAAGTATCAGGAGCAGGTCAGTTTCTTACTTTCACCTATTTTTGAAGTTAAAGCGCTTCAATTCAAATAGATTATTTTTGACGATATCTTTAAGGACAATTTTAATGAAAAAAGATATTCAGAAGTTATTCGTTTATGTCGTTTTAGTTATAGTGGGATTTCTCCCCAATAGTCTGTTCGCTGAGAGTGGAGATATAAACAAAAGTTGTGTTTAGGAAGATAGGTGGTGTATCCATCGGTTGATTGTTTAGCGACAGTTAACCGACCACAAAAATGGAAAGGATACACACACCATGAGGAAAGATAACGTAACAGCAGTAAATAAGCCAGAAACATTTATTGATGATCCTCTAACAGAGATTTTACGACAAGGAGCGAAACGTTTGTTAGCCGAGGCATTGGAAGCCGAGATCGATATTTTCTTGAATCAGTATAAGGATTTAAGAGATGAACGGGGTTTCCGAAGGATTGTGCGCAATGGATATCTTCCTGGGCGGCAGATACAAACCGGTATTGGACCGGTATCCGTGGAAGCCCCCCGTATCAGAGACCGGTCGCCGCATGGATCGGAGAGGGTATCATTCAGTTCAGCGATTTTACCGCCTTATCTGCGGAAGACCCGGAGCATGGAGCAGTTGATTCCCTGGCTGTATTTGAAAGGAGTTTCCACCGGAGATTTCAATGAGGCATTGGCTGCCTTAGTCGGCAAAGACGCACCGGGATTGTCTGCCCCGACGGTCAGCCGTTTGAAGACGATTTGGCAGCAGGAGTTTCAACAATGGCAGAAACGCAGTCTTGAAGGAAAATGTTACGTTTATATCTGGGTGGATGGCATTTACTGCAACGTACGGATGGATGATAAACAGTGCCTTCTGGTCATTGTGGGGGCCACAGCTGATGGCGAAAAGGAACTGGTGGCCATAGAGGGCGGTTTCCGTGAGAGTGAGCTATCATGGGAGCAGTTGCTGTTCGATCTGAAATCCAGAGGCCTGACCACCGCGCCACAACTGGCAATAGGCGACGGCGCATTGGGTTTCTGGAAAGCGCTGAGCAAAGTTTACGACTCCACCCGTTGGCAGCGATGCTGGGTACACAAGACCGCCAATGTCCTGAACAGTTTGCCAAAGAGCCTTCAAGCCAAAGCGAAGTCCAAGTTGCACCAGATTTGGCAGGCAGACAACAAGGATGAGGCCCAGCGCCACTTTAATGATTTTGTGCAGACGTACGAAGCAAAATATCCAAAAGCGACCCAGTGCCTGGAAAAAGATAAAGACGCTTTATTCACCTTTTATGATTTTCCCGCTGAACACTGGCGTCACATTCGGACCACGAATCCGATTGAATCGACCTTTGCGACGGTTCGGTTGCGAACGAATAAAGTGAGAGGCTGTTTTTCTGCCAATACAGTCCTTTCGATGGCGTTTAAATTATGTCAATGTGCTCAAAAACGATGGATACGATTGCATCGTCCCGAGCGCTTGGCTGATGTTGTTAAAGGAGTGAAATTTGTTAACGGGTTGGAAGAAAAACGGATCGCCGCCTAAATCCCATACACAACTATTGACTATAGCTCCTGAGAGTGTTACAATAACTGCTGTTGGTGAATATGTCATGGGAGACAACGACACATATACTGATGCAAAAAAATTAGCACTACAAGATGCTAAACGTAATCTGTTGGAAAAAGCTGGGACATACATAGAAGGTAAAACGGAAATAAAAAACGGCATCGTGAAGGCCGATGAAATAAAGCAGTACACAGCAGGAATTATAAAAGTGGAAAAAATTGGTGATGAAAGATCGATAGTGGATAAAGCCACATTAATTAAAGTGAACGTTAAGGCTGTTGTTGACCCTGATGCATTAATTGAGCAAGTGCTTAATTTCCGCAACAGGACAGATATAGAAGAAGCTGTTAAAAAACTGAGTGCTGATAACAATAAACTAAAAAAAGAAATAGAACAATTGAACCAACAATTACGCAATGTCGTTGACGAAAAAAAATATCAGCAACTAAATACTCAGCGAAAAGAAATTATTAAACAAATTGATACCAATGAAACGGGGCTAACTTTGCTACTCAGCGGTGAAGGTCTGTATACGGCTGCTTTGCTTACTAGACAAAACAAAGAGGATGCAAAATTAAAGGTTAAGAAATTCATCAAGGGACTAGCTTCAATTTGTAAATTATCATCGTCAGCTCTTGAAGTTGACGATAATGGTGATGGAACAGCAAATGTAACGTTTACGGTTAAAGCTTACATACCATTTGATTTAGGTAGTCCTCTAACTCGTCGCATAGCAGCAGAATACTATGATATAAATATCAATGATGTTTTATCAACTGGAATGAATTTTGGAACAGTGGGAGGAGCATGGGTAGGGTTGATTGGCATTGATTGTGATAATAAAAATTGCTTTGAGATAAGGGATTTTATGTATAAAGAAATACTGTCTGTTGTGCTATCTGTTAAACTAGGAACACGCGAGTTAAAGAATTTTCCATTTGTGTCTGATACCACAGTCTATGAGTTTTATTCCAGTTTCAAAAAAACATACCAAATAAAGATGCCATTATCAGAGTTAAAATCATTGTCTCAATTGAAATTAAAAATTATTTATGATTCAGAAGAATATGGTCAGCAGAGTGATTAAATATAATATCCAATGGCTAATATTATTCTAATAAAATGTTGACTGAACCGATATAGTCATAGCGGACACCACGAAAGGCATGATATAGAGAATGAACTACTTGACGAAAAACCTAGTTTTATTCGGAGCAGATAAGATAAAAAGAGAAATCACTTCAAACTATATTTAGAAAGGAGATAAAAAATGAAAAAAAATATCATTGTGGGGATTTTGGCTCTGATAAGTGTTTTTTGTTTTTTTGGTTCTTCCTTAGCAACTCAAATAGGAGAATTGGAGGATAATTTAAGAATTTGTTCCTATGAGGGATGCGTTCGTCCTACACTAATTTATTCAATCGAAAATAAAATTGACGTATATATTACAGGAGAAATTGTAAAGAGCGCTCGCCTTATATCGAAGCGTGTTATTTCAAAATCTAATAGACCAGAAGAACAAGATTTCTTTTATTTCGAAGGAGGATTATATTTTGACTTTAAAGACAAGGCATCAAAGGAAACAGCTATAAATAAAATAAAAACGATGATCAGAATCCATGATGAGAATAGGAAACTCAATAGGGAAATGGGAAAACCAATTCCATCCCCTGAGAGCGAGGATTCATACTTCTGGGGTTCACTGATTGACGGACATTATGTTTGGGGATATTCAGGTCCTCGTTCTTCTGATGTAGAAAAAATTGATAATTTTCGATTTCTTACAATGAGAATCATAGCAACATTCCCGATATCCCGGGATGACTTATCATCATATGATACTGCATCGTCAACATTGCTTATAAACAGACGTTGCTTTCATTCTGGGAAACCTATAAAAATCAATATAAATGACAAACCATTTATTGGACTCGTGGATCCAGGAAGTTCTATGAGTTTATCATCGGGTGTTGGAGCAATTTTATTGAATCTAACACCGGATCGCTATCATTTAAAAGCACAAAACACACCAAAAGATATATTGATCTTTAAAGATATAATTGAAGCCATAACTGTGCAAATATTTAAAACAAGGGACACCTTTCAAGCTCCTAAAAAAAGTACCGGATATAAACGCCAACCGACCAATAGACCTGCACAGGAAAGTAATAAAGCTGAGGAAGTTGCCCCACAAAGCAATACCCCAACAAAAACACTTTTTAAAGCAATAGATGATTTGCTTTAGTTGAAAGAAAGCAGATGATTGTCGCCGGAGAACCGCTGCTATTGGAGCGGTTATAGGTCAACATAATTTAAAATTACAATTGAAAAGGCGGGTCATAAGTGATCCGCCTTTTTTGTTTAGAATGTTTAGTGAGAAGCTAACGTCGTAAGGTGAAGTGATCTGGCCTCTTCGGACAGAGAACAAGGCTGTGTAAGCTACCATGAGTTGATCGTCATGCCGCAGCTTGTTTTTGCGCCAGTGAGCCGAAGTAAACCATACTTGGCGTCTTCCTATCAAAGTTTTGATGCCACCTTTGCAATTATGTTATAGGATTGTATTGATGCATCTGTGATCAGAAGTAAATCAAACCTATTTAATATCGACTTGGATAGCAATTACCAACGATGATGGGAGTGATGGTAAAAGTATTAGAAATTGTTTCCTAAATATGTCCGTTAATCTTTATAAACATTAAATATCTGCTTAAAATGAATATGGTATTTAATATTTAAAAAGCAATACACAATTATGGCTATTTCTAACTGATTGATATTATAAGATTTGTCATATGAATATTAACTATTATATCAAAATTAATATTCATGTTGAGGATTTAAAATCTAAGGGCAGGTGATAACGACGCGTTTAAACGCTCTACAAACGATTTTCTCAAAAAGACCGCTATATCTATAATTTTTCATTAGAACGCTCTGCCTAGCTTAAATATGAAAGAAATCCATCGATAGATAACGCCGGATTTAACTCCATTTATATCTTTGCCTAAAAATTGTTATAAATTAAACATTGTTTCAATAAAATGATTTAGATATGAAGACATAAAAATATCATGGAGTCAGCCGATGAAATCATACCGAAAAGAACTTTGGTTTAATATTCCACAAAGAAGGGCATTTATAAACATTACGCCACAGGTAATGGCATGCTTAAAGGAAAGCGGCATTAACGAGGGATTGATACTTATTAACGCCATGCACATAACAAGTTCTGTTTTCATCAATGACGATGAATCCGGTTTGCATCAGGACTATGAAAAGTGGCTGGAGAAACTGGCGCCTCACGAACCGACGTCTCAATATCTCCATAACCGAACCGGAGAAGACAACGGAGACGCCCATTTAAAAAGGCAAGTCATGGGTCGAGAGGTTGTTGTTGCCGTTACAAAGGGCGATTTGGACTTTGGCCCTTGGGAGCAGATTTTCTATGGCGAGTTTGATGGCAGGAGGAAGAAAAGAGTTTTGGTTAAAATAATAGGAGAGTAATTATTTGTCGTTGGATGGAGTTTTCTTTACATCGGGTGTAAAGATAAACAAGAGTTGCAAGTTTCTTCCTGCTATACGCACAATGCTTCTTCCTCAAATAAACGAATCGTCAAATGTAACTGAATTGCTAGACTTCAATTCGTAATAAAAAAACTTCTAATTGGATTTTTCAAGGTTGTGTTATCCTAAAAACATTGCCACAACGCAAACAAATGTATTGTTCATCATATGCGGTCATCGTTTCTTTGTTTTTCAAATCATGTTTTCGATAAGCTTTATATGCTCCCCAAAAACTAAAAACAATAACAATTATAACACTTAAACCAAATAGCACTCTCACAATAGAGACAGGAATCTCACCCATATTTGTCGAATCAAGTACCACAGCTATGCCGATTCCGATTGCGAAGAAAAATAAAATCGATGCAATTAATAGGAGAATCCATGTGGTGAGTGCATGCACAATAGGTGATGATATTTTGGGTGCTGTAGTCATCTGGGACAGCATAGTTTGATTAGTTGCCTTACCTACGCCAATTCCCGCTCCAAGCCCCCCTAAAGGACCACCAGACATTCCAACTCCAATACCAACACCTTTTGTTTTAGATATACCGGAGACGTGAGTCATTGTTGATTTTTGAATATTTTCAGACTTACAAGACGGGCATGTATAAGACATAATAATCATCCTTTCATCTAAATATTTCAAGTTTTGGCATTAGCTTCGTTTTTATTATGGTAAATATGTATACTTAGAATAATTTGTGTCAAGAAATATTAGCATTGTAATTATTTTATACACTTTCGTTCCGTAATTATCAATATCGGGAATATTGGGGGTCTTGAAAAATCAGTTTTTTATCTAAGACCTGTAACAACCTTGAAGGCTTCAAGTGGAAAGAAACACTTTAGCGGACATAACGATATTGCACATCGTGAAATTCATCAATCAGGCAGGACTTAATTTGACAGTGTCTGTCAAGTATAGGTCAATGCAAATTATTCTATATAAATCTTACTACTTATTTTAGAATCATAGAATAATAGCTGTTTAAAATTAATGATAAATTATAAGCATGACAACAGAAACAATGACACCAATTGCATTATATGACTGGTATGAAAAAGGGCTTCATGCCTGTAGATCAAAAAATTTTATCTTTGCCGAGAAGGCATTCAACAAAGCCATAGAATCAAACCCACGGGATGCCAGCGCTTACTACTGGCGGGCTTTCGTGCATAAAAATACAAACAACTTTGAAAAATCCATTGCAGATTACAATAGAGCAATTGAAATTTCCCCGCATACTGCTCGCTTTTATTTAAAACGCGGCAATGCTTACTGTAAGCTGAAGCAATATCAACTGGCCATTGATGACTTCACAGAAGTAATCCGCATGGAACCTGCCAACGCCGAAGCTCGCTTTGATCGAGCAGTTACATATATGCAGATGGGAAAATATAAACTTGCCGTTGATGACTATGACAGTTTTATCGGCCTGAAACCGGATTATGCTGATGCTTACACTTATCGCGGCATTTCTTACTATTATCAGGGCAAATATTCTCTTTGTTACCGGGATGCTTTAAGGGCAAGTAAATTGGGGAACGATGAATTGCTGGAAATATTCAAGGAAGATATGACGCCATTATGATTTTCCCATACGATTTAAGAATAACATTTGGCCTTTTAGGGGAAATCCCTTTTTAATAATTGCCTCTATATAGGATTTTAAAAACTAAGGCTGAAATGCTGTTAAAAGTTTATCTAACAAATTGTAAATATTAAATAAATAGACATATGCTCATCATGAAGTTATTGATATATTTAATTTAGAACATAAACTAAACGACAATGCCTCAGAATTGCCGACAGACAATTCACGCAATTCCGCTCCTCATGTTTTTGGAGAGAAATCTTTTGCGCATATTGTTTAAATTATGTTTGCTGCACCGCTTCTACCATTCAACATTACATCATTTCCTCAAAAAGTTTTTTTGCAGTAGCAGCAATTTCTTTTTCATCTTCAGGAGAAAGCTTTATTGCGGGATCGAAGCCCAATACTTTTTTTGAATACTCGGTTGAATCCCAATCTTCATCTTCCATTTTGTATTCAAGATCATCCTCGTCAAGATTATCCAGATCATCTTCTTCAAGAATTTCTTTGCTCATAAATTACTCCTTTTCGCCCAATGCTTTTTTCATAGTTTAACAATTTCGGGGAATACCAGTCAATTGCAATCAGCAGCAATCAACAGCAATACGCGGCATATCCTCTCTCATGCAAATAAAAATTAATGATCTTCCCAATTGCCATTTCATGCACATACAAGCGTTAATCATATCGTTATAGATTTATAGACTGCCTAGTTAATTATTACTTATTTGTCTGATTATTAGCCAATAAATACATATATATAAATAACTATATAAATAATATTATATATTATTATATGGGACGAGCAATTTTGTTGAGAAACCGTTCGTTCTTGAGGTTCAATATTGTTTTTTGCCAATCACTTTTTCTGCCATTTATATGACGCAATCTTTTTTGCTCAATCATTAATCGGCCAATAAGCTCGAATGGCTTCATGCCATATTTTTGTCTGAATAACAGGCCCATAAGTTGTGCTTTCATTTTCAAACTATCAGATGGTTTCCTGCAATTACAAAGGCCGAGAAGAGATAATCCAAGTTTCTCATTACAGACTGCAAAATAAATGATATATTTTCTTTCAAGCATTTCAAAAATATTTTCCAAATCGCTCTTTAAAAGCTCCTCAAGATATTTGATGCCAATTTTCTTTGAAATAACGTTTGCACGATTAATGCGAAATTCTTCATGCAAGCATTCACAGCCAAGTTTTGGCGAAATCTTTACATAAATGGAAAACTTAAAATATCCACCTATTTTTATATTCACGTTGCCTCCATTATTTATTTTTAGTGAAGGTGATCCATGGTAATCCGTTGAATCACTAATAAGACCCTTTCTAACATTTATGCGACGGTCCCTGCCGTCGTATGTCATGCCAGCTGAGTATTTCTTTCTTTGTGTTTTCGATAATTGATGTTTAGCGCATTCTGCTAATGATTGTGACTCATAAGCAGTATCTCGCGCAATTTCGATATAAGAAACCTTATAAGCGATATTGTTTTGTCTGCTTATTGTTAGCAATTCTTGCAAGCATTCAAGAGACGGTTGAGAAATATCAATCATACAAGGCTTATTATAATCTTTTGAGATTTTGCTAATTCTTATTTGATCATTTTTTACAAATGCCTTTAAATCATTATGATTTGTATAGAAGGTGAATTTTATCCGGTCGATATAGACAATACTTTTCTTCGATTCGTCATTCAATTCTTTCATTTTACCCTCCTGTTAGTAAATTCCCTGATTTTTAAAGATGGCGGCAGGCTGTCTCAGGAATGACAGCTTTTCGGTTACGTTTACCTAGCCGCCAATTAGATTGTTATTCCCTTGCTTGATAATAAAAAACCTCATCAGGAATATACCTGTGAGGCTTGTTATTCTTATTAGATGTGATTCTACCGTTAAGCTTAAAAGGGACTACGCTATGATTAACAAAATATTCTTGGTCTTGACCAGAGCGAGGCCTTCCTGAACGCCGCTTTTTTTCAGCACTGCTTCGACGTTGCCGGTGATGTTGACAAAAGCCCTTCTCCGGGGAATATCAAACCATAATTCTTCGCGGAACGACTTC
>Ga0116183_1005848_pt1 | contig 11510 bp, 10 predicted proteins | sample AD_UKC078_MetaG_FD_89753 | JGI IMG/M metagenome (GOLD analysis project Ga0116183, IMG submission 89753) | Active sludge microbial communities of municipal wastewater-treating anaerobic digesters from USA - AD_UKC078_MetaG | ecosystem: Engineered > Bioreactor > Anaerobic > Digestate | place: USA...
AAACACCTTACCTCATGACTGCTTAAACAGGGCGGTCGCCATCAACGGAATTGCGGTCGGCTTCACGCCGGAATCGTGGTCGCCTTCAGCACGGAACTTCGGTCGGATTCATCGGAATACGCAAACAAAAACCCCCTCGGGGGATTGAGACTCAAGTTCAACTGAATCATTATCTTTAATATTAGAACCTACAAAAACAAAAACCCCCTCGGGGGATTGAGACCCAAAGGGGGCGATTATGGGTGTGGGGCTAGCAGCAACCTACAAAAACAAAAACCCCCTCGGGGGATTGAGACTCAACCAACTTCGAGTGGTCGGTTGTTTTAATTTCTACCTTCTCCCTACAAAAACAAAAACCCCCTCGGGGGATTGATGGGAGTGCAGGCTTCATGCCTGCATTTCGAGCGGGTTTATGCTCGAAGGGTTATGGACCGGGGGTGAAGCAAGCGACAAACCGCTTGCAAGGCGGGCAAGATGCCCTCCCTCCCGGAAATATTCATGGAGGTTATGAGGTTTATGCGGAATATGTTGTTTTTGCTGGTTTGCCTGTTGATGGCGGGATGTGCCAGTGTGAGTGATGTGGGTAAGGGTATGCAGTTTGGTTCCACTGCGACCGGCTATAAAGATGGCGGCGTGCTGTTTGTGACCGGTTGGGTGCTTGAGAAGATCGGCGGCGCCAGAGAGAGCGACAGCCTAAACGATGAGCTGGAACAGCGGGTAAAGGCTGCCTCAGCAAAATGGACTAAGCATATTGCAACAGAATCTCCCGGGTTGACCCTGTATGCAAAGGAAATTTCCGCTGATCCGACAAGAACAGAAGAGAGTAAGGTTCTATCAGAGGGGCGGGCAAAGGCACGCAGCGAGGCTGAAACAGGCCAATTTACTGGAGCTGGCAAATCTGTCTACCTGTATTATATGAGCAAATACGAGAACGAGAAGTGGGTCGTTCTTCGATACGTGGATAAAAGAGTTAAATCTGGTGGCTTAGACATGTGGTGTCACAAAAATTCTGACGCATGTATTGTAGCCCTAAGGAACGAAAAGGTAGCTTTACCTGTCGTAACCGACGAAGGAAAAGCTTTTCAGAGCATCCTAAATGGCAAAACCGTTGGGCTTGGTATTTTCGATGCTTTCAAGCCCGATTATGACTCTCTGGTGTGCCGCGGAGACTTTTTTTCGCCGATCAAATCTATTTCATATGGTGGCCGCACCTTCGCCGATGCCGTGAAAAGCAGATTTCAAGAAAAACTGAAATATGCCGGTGTTGAGTCCGCCAAGCCCGGCATATTGATTACAGGCCATCTAAAATCGTTCGAACTTTCTTCCTGGGGAACCGGGAGCTGGGAAATTGTTCTGGAGCTGTCTTCCTCTAACGGCAAGAAGATATCGGTGTCGGAAACCCGCAGCTTTGAAACCAGTATTAGTGGGCAAACGGCTTGCGGGAATGCAAAAAATGCGCTTGGCCCGGCGCTGGACAGTCTTGTGGAAAAGGCGTTCAAGAGCCCTGAGTTCGCGGGATTGGTGATGTAGCCGGGGATCATAACTGGTAAAAGCTTAGATTGGAATGTAAATACCACGCCTTTCTATCGTGTTCCTTTCTGTGATCATCAAGATTGAGCGCAATCTGCGCAGCATGAGGGACATCGTCGTTGCCGGCAAGATAACGGGTGAAAACACACTACCCTGCAGCTGATCCGCCGCTAAAACAGGGACACAGAAACAGGCAGCAAAGAAAGACCGCCGGGTTCCGGTGGTTTTATTCTTTTGCTGCCTCGGACAATATTTCTGCAATATTTCTTTAAGCAGCTTTACTACCGGTATGGAGTAACTTGACACAACAGAAAAGTTGTCGGGGCTAGACAAACTGTGCCGGGTACAATTCCGGAAACAGGTAGCTTGCCACATGTGTCGGAAAACTCAGCCTGACAGCCCCTTTGGGGGAATCGGATACCAACAAGCCCTCGGCAAGCAGTTGTCCCAATAACTGGCGGCCGCTGCGCTCGCCCATACCGGAATAGCGAATGATATCGCCGCGTGACACCTGACCGCGCAGCAATGCCTCCTGAAGCATAAAGGCCGCTTCCAGCTTGAGTATCGGCAGTTCTGCCTTCGGCGCCGGAATCAGCTTCGCGTGGCGCATGTGGACATAACCCTGAATACGCTCCAACAGGCCGTCCAGTTTGAGCAGGCCATGCATGAAGCTGATTTGGTCAAGGCATGTCTCGAGAAAAAACCGGCAGAATCTCAGCAGACCTTCGTTGCTGAGATTGCCGCGTCCGTCATAATCATTGCGCCGTGGGGCGTCGGCCCAACTCAGGGCAGCCATGTACTCGTCCCGGCGTCGCGCAAGCCCACGGCTGACATTCCATAAACCGTAGCCGGGCAATGGTAAACGCTGAAAGCAGGCGTCTGTATAAAGTCTTGTCACACGGCCATTGCCGTCAAGGAACGGGTGAATCCACATCAAACGGTGGTGGGATGCGGCTGTTGCAATCAGCGGTGCAATACCATGGTGCATATCAGGCGAGTAGGCCTCGGTGAATCGCTTCAGAAACTTTGTAATGCTTGACGCTGCTGGTCCGACGTGAAACCCGACTTCAACTTCGCGCTGACGTGGCTGGCCCGGCACAACTTTCAGCACTTCACCTGTTCTGTCATCCTTGACCTGGCGCAACTCACCCGGGAGCTGGTCATAGAGGATACGATGCAGCCACTTGATGAAATCTTCGCTGGCGGTATTCAGCCCCGGCTCCGCCAGCAGACGAACCTCTATCTGTTTCTGGCAATTGATATGCGCCAGACTCTCCATCTGCAGATCGCGCTTGACCGGGTCGGCAGAGTAGTCCTTGTGCATGGCTCGCTCAATATCTATGGGGTGGGTGCTGTGTCCCTCTATGAGGTTTGAGTAATAGCTGTTGATAAGACGCAGCAGTTCGATGACCGCCTGGTATGCGACCGGATGAAGCTGCCCTCCGAGGGCTGCCGACCGGCTGACTACCTCGCGGGCCATGTCTTCAAGATCCGGGGTTCCTGGTGGGAACTGAGGTTCCATCTGAGCTGGATTGTTGTACATTTTGCCGATCTCCATACCAACATATGATATTGATAAACATTTAACATAGCTTGAGAATATTTTAAATGTAATTTTGTGAAACGCATTTCATGCCGATCTTTCTGCCGGTCCTGGCGCCGATCATTCTGCAGGGTGCCAGCGTTCCTTGACGTGTTGCTTCAGGGATTGCGGATGTCCGGTTATTCATGTTTGCTGAGTTTTTGTGGTATGACGTTTTGTATGCTAAAGTGCGGGCTTGATGGTGTGGGTGATTGATATTGCCGGTAAGGATAGACAAACTGAGGACCTTGCAAAAAGATTGTCATCCCCGAATGGTTTTATCGGGGATCCATTCTCTTCAATAGGTTAAAAGCTGGATTCCGGCCAGAAACCTGCCGGAATGACGCTTTTGCAGGAAGCTCAAACTGTCTGGCTGAAGAAATATGGAAAGGAAACAAGCATGAAAAAGGCCGTTGCCATTTTGTTGTTATCAGCCCTTGTTAGCGGCTGTTCAGCGCGCCATTTCTGCCCTGGACCGTCCAGCATGGGTGCGGCGTCAGCCGGGCCGGGCGGGGCGATCATCGTGGGAGGAGCGACCCTGGTCTGTTTAGCTGCCAAGGGGGTTGAGGCGCTGGTGTCCGACGAGCCGGACGGAAGGGACGGCAAAAAGGCGCCGGAGAAGCGGGTATTTTTGCCACCTGATCCGAATGAACGCATTGGCCCGACGGTGGATGCGGAGTACAGGCTGATCCATGCCCAGGCTGAAGCCGAGGCCGAGAACGGGGCGCCTGAGCAGGAGGCCGTGCTGCTGGTCGGCAGCGCTGCTGAGGCGGAAGTGGACGAGAGTGGGGAGCAGTAAGCGGAAAGGGTGGCGCCTTACACGCTTCTACGGGACAGATAAAGGAGAGTGCTATGGAACGTTACATGGCGGTGCTGGGTGTGATTCGTGATGACCGGACGGCATTGCGGCTGCTTGATGAGCTGATTGAGAGTGCAGACAGGTATTTCAGCCGGGTGGTGCTGATGGAACACCGGCTGGCGACGGGACGGCTGCAGCTGGAGGGGGAGGAGCTCAAGGCGCTGACCGAGGAACTGGACAGTTCCCGCACCCGCGCCCATGAGTCGCTGATCAGTGATCTGCATATCTTCAACCGCTTTCTGGTCAAACACCATGGCGATGCCCTGGCCGGGGCAGGTCTGGAGGGGGGCATCTTTCCCCGGCCGGAGTTGATCCATGACCGGGTGGCGATTGCCGACTGGGTTGGAGCTCTGCTGTGCGGTATTTATGCGGGGCGGCGGCGGTAGGCGTCAATTAACTGCAGCCATATGAGCCTCTTGCAAAAAGATTGTCATCCCCGAGTGGTTTTGTCGGGGATCCATTCTTTTGAAAAACTTAAAAGCTGGATTCCGGCTAGAAAACTGCCGGAATGACATTTTACGAGTTTTTGCAAGAGGCTCATATATAAAAACGATAAAAAACATTGACATGAATGCCTGACTTGTTTATAGTCCATAACTCTTTTAAAAATGATGGATATGGAGATGCTTATGTACGCAGTTATCAAGACCGGTGGCAAACAATATAAGGTCAGCGAGGGCGAGTTCCTCAGGGTTGAAAAGCTTGACGGCGAAGTGGGCGACAGCATCGAGTTCGGCGAAGTGCTGATGATCGGCGGCGAGAAGACTGTGGTGGGTGCACCGACAGTTGCCGGCGCAAAGGTGACTGCCCGGATCGCGACCCAGGCCAGGGACAAGAAGATCCTCGTTTTCAAATCAAAGCGTCGCAAGGGTACCCGCAAACTGCGCGGTCACCGTCAGTACAAGACAGTTCTCAAGATTGAGAAGATCAGCGCATAATCAAATTCTTTCCGAGGAGCAAGGGAAATGGCACATAAAAAAGGCGTAGGCAGTTCCAGAAACGGCAGGGATTCGGATGGTCAGAGGCTTGGCTGCAAGAAGTTTGGCGGTGAAAACGTCAAGGCCGGCAATATCATCTATCGTCAGCATGGCACACAGATCCACCCCGGTAACAACGTGGGCTGCGGCAGGGATTACACCCTGTTTGCGCTGATCGACGGTATCGTGCAGTTTGAGCGCATGGGCCGCGACCGCAAGAAAGTTTCCGTATACCCCAACTAGGCTGAACAGATATAATAGCTGCATTTAAACCCGCTGGGATCATCCCCGCGGGTTTTTTGCGTCCTGACCGGTATATCCTGTTTGCTTACACCTGTCGGCGAAACACGGCCATTGTTTGTTAGGCGGGTCTAACTCGCCGTTTTTGTTCTGATAACTCGGTGTGCTTTGTGGCCAAATACATTTTTTAGGCTATACTTGACCAGACAGGCAGATCTGCCTGACAGGAGCGGTCAGTGGAAAGCGTGGATACAAATACGGCAACAGTAAAGATTCTGGTCATTGACGATGAGAGGGCCATCCGCAAGAGCCTGGCCTTCTATTTCGAGGACCAGGGTTATCAGGTGCTGGAGGCAGGTGACGGCAAGGCCGGTCTGGAGCTGTTTGCCAGCGCGGAACCGCAGATTGTCTTTACCGACCTGCGCATGCCGTTCATGGACGGATTCGAATTCCTGCGCCAGGCCCATCAAATGCGACCGGAGGTGCCGATTGTCGTCGTCTCCGGCACCGGGGTGGTGAATGATGCCGTCCAGGCAGTCAAACTGGGCGCCTGGGATTATATCACCAAGCCTGTCATGGACCTGGCAGAGCTGGATGTGGTTGTGCGGCGGGCCCTGGAGACGGTGGAACTGCGTCAGGAGGTCTCTGCACTGCGTGCCTGCATGCTGGACACGGCCCTGGAAAACGAATCGGCCTTCAGCGCCATTATTACCCTTGATGGCAGGATGCGGCGCATCTTTCACTACCTGGAGGCGGTGGCACCCAGCACCCAGCCGGTGCTGGTGACAGGTGAAACAGGCACCGGCAAGGAGCTGATTGCCCGGGCCGTGCATGTGCTCAGCCGGCGCAAGGGGCGTTTCGTGGCGGTGAATGCGGGCGGGGTGGATGACACGGTGTTTTCCGATACGCTGTTCGGCCATCTGCGGGGCGCCTTTACCGGCGCTGAACGCTATCGCGAAGGGATGATCGTTCAGGCGGAACAGGGCACCCTGTTTCTGGATGAAATCGGCGACTTAAGCAGCGCCTCCCAGACCAAACTGCTGCGGCTGATCCAGGAGCGGGAGTATTTTCCGCTCGGCTCTGATATGGCCCAGAACACCAATTGCAGGATTGTGGCCGCCACCAACCGGGACCTGCCTGCCATGGTTGCGGCGGGCTCATTCAGGCAGGATATCTATTACCGCCTGTGCGCCCACCATGTGCACATCCCGCCCCTGCGGGAACGGAGCGGCGATATCGGCCTGCTGCTGGAGTCCTTTGTCAGCGAGGCGGCCCGCGAACTGGGCCGGCCGGTTCCGTCTGTCCCGGTGGAGCTGGCCCGCTATCTGGAAACCTATCCCTTCCCGGGTAATATCCGCGAACTGAAATCCATGGTCTTTGACGCCGTTGCCCAGAACGGCCGGGGCATGCTGTCCAAGGAGACCTTCCTGGCCAAGCTGGGCAAGGCCGGCATCTGCCCGCCACAACCATCAGCCGGACCTGCCCCTGGCCTTGATGATGGTGAAGAACGCCTGCCGACCCTGAAGGAGGCCGAACAGGCCTTGATCAAAAAGGCCCTGGAACGGGCCGGCGGCAATCAGGGTGTGGCGGCCCGTTATCTGGGGATTACCCGCCAGGGCCTGAACAAGATCCTGCATCGCGAAAAAATATTTCAGGATGCAAAGTAGTCACCTGCCTGTGCCTGTCAACGTTGTTGCCATGCAACTGCGTTGCACCTCCTAACCTACCGAGATCATGATGCAAATTGTTGGCACCCTGTATTGTAGCAACAAAGTTGACAGCCCTTTCGCACAAAAACTTCTCCATAACTCATCAATATCACATGCAAAATTTCGATAATCTTCTTTGGCACGGCTTGTGTAACGTTCAAGTCAAAGACAGCACTATAAGATTGCGGTCAGCTTGGCTCATAAACGCAGGTCAAAGGAGGACACTATGTTCAAACACATGAGTATCGGCAAGAAATTGATCGGGGGATTTGTTGCGGTCGCACTGATTGCCGGCGTCATCGGCATGATCGGCATCAGCAAGATCAGAACCATCGGTGAGGCGGACACCATGCTTTACGAAAAGATCACCGTGCCCACCGCACAGCTCTTGCACATCTCCACCAGCTTCCAGCTTATCCGTGTGAATGCGCTCTATTTGCTGCGTTCAACAGCCATTACGGACAAGGCCAGATATGCCGATGTCATCAAAGGACTGCAGGATGTGATCAACAAGGAAGCCGACAAGTACAAGGCCACCATCCTGACCGATGAGGGCCGCAAGCTGTTTGCAGCGTTCGAAAACGAAAAAAACAACTACTACAATATTCTCAACAAAATGATAAAAAGCGCTTTGGCCGGACGGGAAGACGAGGTGCAGGCGATCATGGCTGGCGGCGAACTGGCCCGGCTCGGTGTAGCCTTTGACAATACCATCAACAAAACGGTTGATATCAAGATCCGGGTGGCCAATGAAACAGCGCTGAAGAACAAGTCGATCATCAGCGGCGCCATATGGATGATGACCGGCTTTGCCGTGGCCGGTGTGCTGCTGGCAATTGCCCTGGGTGTCTTCATCTCCCGTGGCGTGACCGTGCCCCTGGCGACAGGTGTGGATGTGGCCAAACGACTGGCCGATGGCGATCTGACCGTGGATGTGAAGGTGGACAGCAAGGATGAAACCGGCCAGTTGATGGAGGCCATGCAGACCATGGTGCACAGCCTGAGGGATATGATCACCAGCACGGTGGATATCTCCACCGGCATCGCCTCGGCCTCCAACCAGCTCCAGTCAACGGCCCAGCAGATCGCCACCGGCGCGGAAGAGGTGGCGGCCCAGACCAGTACGGTGGCCACAGCCAGTGAAGAGATGGCGGCAACCTCCAGCGACATCGCCCGCAACTGCACCATGGCGGCCGATGCCTCACAGCAGTCAGCCAATTCTGCCCACGCCGGCGCCACTGTGGTGCAGGAGACCATCACCGGCATGAACATCATCGCCGAAAAGGTGCGCCAGACTTCGACCACCATCGAGGCGCTGGGCGCCCGTTCTGAACAGATCGGCGATATCGTCGGCACAATCGAGGACATCGCTGACCAGACCAACCTGCTGGCGCTGAACGCGGCCATCGAGGCGGCCCGTGCCGGTGAACAGGGACGCGGTTTTGCCGTGGTTGCCGACGAGGTCCGGGCGCTGGCCGAACGTACCACCAAGGCCACCAAGGAGATCGGCACTATGATCAAGGCCATCCAGAATGAGACCAAGGTGGCGGTCAAGGCTATGGAAGAGGGCGTCATTGAGGTGGAAAAGGGTGCGGCCTCGTCCCAGAAATCCGGGCAGGCGCTGGATGAGATTCTGGAAAGGATCGGAGAGGTTTCCATCCAGGTCAGCCAGATTGCGACCGCATCCGAAGAGCAGACCGCCACAACCAATGAAGTGACCGCCAACGTCCACCAGATTACGGACGTGGTGCACCAGACCGCCAAGGGTGCGGATGAAACCGCCGATGCAGCGGCACAGCTGGCCAAGCAGGCGGAAGACCTGCAGAATCTGGTCAGAAGGTTCCGACTGGTATAATCGGGCCGAATAAGAACACAAGGGAGGCAGCCATGTCCAAGGCACTGGTACCGATAGGATCTGAAAAGGCGGGCAGCGAGCTGATCCAGCTGGTCAGCTTCAGCCTGGATAACGAGGAGTACGCGGTTGAGGTACTCAAGGTGCGGGAGATCATCCGCATGCCGGAGATCACGCACATGCCCAACACGCCGCACTATGCGGAAGGCATCATCAATCTGCGCGGCAAGGTCATCCCCGTCATCTCGCTGCGCAAAAAATTCAGTCTGATGGATACGGAGAACGACAGTCATACCCGTGTGATGGTCATGGATATCAACGGCGAACTGACCGGTTTTATCGTTGATTCCGTATCGGAGGTGATCCGCATCTCCAGCAGCGAGGTGCAGCCACCGCCATCGGCCATGGCCTCGGGTGGTGTGGAGCAGGAGTACATCACCGGGGTGGTCAATCGCAGCGAGCGGCTGCTGATCCTGCTGGATCTGGATCACATCATCCCCTGATCTTGCTCTTCTGCCGTCTCTCCCCCCTGCAAGAGGGGGGGACTACAGAGCAAGACGGCATTTCGCAAGCAGACCCCTGATCATATCAAACCGTGTTCCTGGATCGGCACAGGCAGCAAAGGTATGCCATGCAATCGTTCAAGGCGGTCAGGACATATACGCATTATGCGCTGCTGATACTGCTGCTGACCGTTGCGGTGTCGGCGCTGGTGGTGCTGGCGACAATCCACCGCGAGGCGCTGGATCAGGCTAAAACCGCCTTGTCCCAGCGCATGCAGGTGTTTCAGGATACGCTGGCTGCCCAGGGCCAGGGTTATGTGATCCAGAACGGGCAGCTGTATGCGGGCCGTTATCTGCTCAATGGCAGCAACCAGATCCCGGACAGGCTGGCCGGTATCTTCGGCGGCACCTACACGATCTTCATGGGGGATCAGCGCGTCGCCACCAACGTGCGGGGGGCGGATGGCAATCGCATTACCGGCACCCGCCTGATCGGCCCTGCTTATGACGCGGTTTTTGGTCGCGGTGAGAGCTTTTACGATGAAGCCGATATCCTCGGCGAGCGCTATTTTACCCGCTACGAGCCGCTGCGGGATGCTACTGGCGCGGTGATCGGCGCACTCTACAGCGGCGTCAGGCGGGATGTTTATCTGGCCCACTTCAATCGGCTCAGCCTTGGCGCTGTGGGGCTTTTGCTCTGTGTGGGTGGCGTATGCGCGGCGCTATATCTGGCCTTGTACCGACAGGGGCGTCAGGCGGCGCTGCAGGCCAAAAGGGAGTTGATGTTTCTGCAGACCCTGATGGACACCATGCCGGTGCCGGTGTTTTACAAGGACAATCAGGGCGGGTTTCTGGGCTGTAACAGCGCTTTTGAAAAACTGGTTGGAGCTGCCAAAGCAGAGATCATCGGCCGGAAGGTGCACAATGTTCTGCATGACAGCGACTTTTCTCGAGAACAGGCGCGGGTGGACCGGGAACTGGCCGGTTCTCCGCTCGGGACACGCTATTCGGTTGAAACGCGCATGACAACGGCTGACGGTGCGGTCAGGGATGTGCAGATCATCAAGAGTTGCTTCCAGGACGGGTCAGGCAGCAATGCGGGTATCATCGGGTCTGTACTGGATATCACGGAACGGCGACAGCTGGAACAGGTGCGGCTGGAGTCGGAGAAGATGCTTACGGTCGGTCGGCTGGCAGAGGGTATGGCCCACGAGCTGAACAATCCGATCGGATCGATCCTGCAGAACACGCAGAACATCCAGCGCCGTTTCTCCCCCGAGTTGGGCGCCAACCGCAAGGCCGCCGCTGAGGTGGGTCTGGAGCTGGAACGGCTGCAGGCGTATATGGATCAACGGGGCATTAACGAGATGCTGGACTATATTGCCAGGTCCGGGGCCCAGGCCTCCGGCATCGTGGGCAACCTGCTGGCCTTTTGCAGCAGTGGTGCACAGCGGTCGCCGGCGGCGGTGGATGAGTTGATCGATAGTGCCATTGAACAGGTCAGGCGGGATGGATTGATTGATCATGGTGAGGCGATCAGCATGATTCGGGAGTATGAGCAGGATTTGCCGCTGCTGTCGGTGAACAGCGCGGAGATTGTCCGGGCCCTGGCCAACCTGATCAAAAACGGTGTGCAGGCGGCGCGGGAAGGCAAACGGGCAAAGCATGCCAGGGTGTCCTGCCGCGCCAGGCAAATCGAGCGAAATATCCTGATCGAGATTGAAGACAACGGGGACGGCATCCGTCCGGGGATTGGTGACCACATTTTTGACCCGTTTTTCACCACCAGGGAGGTTGGCAGCGGCAGCGGCATGGGGCTGTCAGTGGCCTACGCCCTGGTAGTGAATAATCATGGCGGCAGTATCCGCTTTGAAACGCCCGCTTCGGGCGGCACATGTGTCTGCGTGACCCTGCCGCTGGCAGTCGCCCGGCTGAATGCTTGATTACAGGTCAAAGCCGCAGTAGGACAGGTTGAAGCTCTTGTTGCAGAGCGGGAAGTCAGAGATCTGTTCATTGCGCAGGGCCAGGGCCAGGCCGGTCCAGTTGTGGAAGGAGGGGTCGACGATCTTGTAGCGCAGAAAACGTCCCGCCCTATCTGTGATGGCCGTATGGCAGATCTCTCCGCGCCATCCCTCGACCAGCGCCACCGCCAGCATCTCCGGTCTGGCTGGCGGACAGGCCCGCATGGTGTCCCCCTCCGGCATGTAATCCAGCCGTTCATGTACATAATCCATTGCTGCAACCGATTCCTTCCAGCG
>Ga0116183_1005850_pt1 | contig 11505 bp, 7 predicted proteins | sample AD_UKC078_MetaG_FD_89753 | JGI IMG/M metagenome (GOLD analysis project Ga0116183, IMG submission 89753) | Active sludge microbial communities of municipal wastewater-treating anaerobic digesters from USA - AD_UKC078_MetaG | ecosystem: Engineered > Bioreactor > Anaerobic > Digestate | place: USA...
CAGTTCATGGATATAGTAGCCACCTTTGTAGTCAACGAAAGATTTATGTTCGCTCTTTCGTTTGTCTTCCTTGTCAGCAATCGGAGCAGTAGACAAACTGGTCTCGACCATAGTCGCATAACCACGAAAGCATCCGATAAGACTTGCACAGACATGAACCCGAGGAACAGTATTGTCTTCGCTAGGGGCTTGACGCTTACTGATGAAAGGAAACATTTCCTTTTGTCGATTCTGAGCAATGTGATAAACTATTCCATTGTTCATATCTGCAGGCATGACAATCTTGAGATTATCAGCTACTTCAGGACGAAGCATCTGAAGATAGCGCTTCAGTTCTTCTTTATCAATGTTGATCGGTGACATGAAGACCTCGGAGGGATTGTTGTTGAAATCGGCGAAAAAGCCGTGAGGGAAACCTCACGGCGTTCTCATACATGATTTCAGATCTCTTCTTTACCAAAGTCCCAGAATGGTGTTTCTTCACCACCGGAACCAATAGGCGCACCACCAAGCTTACGGCAAGCTACATTGTTACGCCAGATATCGCAAATGATCGGACCCTTCTTTGGAAACGGTAGAAAGAATTGTTTGAACTCATCTTCAAGTACCGGAACACCACGATGCTTACCACGTTGTACGCCAAGGTAATAACGCTTCTTGTGCTTGAAGATGTGGATATACATCTCACCATCAATTTCTTGATCGAGCTGCTTACAACCAGCAAGATAGCCTTTATTAGCTACTTCACCAAGAAAGTCAGTGCGTTGATCACGAATTAACTGCTTTGCATCTGTAGACAACTGATGAGGTGTAAACAACAAGATACCGCGAGGAGAACAGAAGTTACGAGTGCGACGATACATGTCTCGAAGATCAGTACCTGCAGGACCCACAGTACAACCAGTCGTTGGAACCATGGCAAGATAGTCCAGCATACAAGCATGGATTTCATAGCCTTCTGCTTCCAGTTCTGTGATCTTATTGCAGATATGCATGTAAGTCCATTCAGATGGATTCACACGCATGAACTTCACTTCGTAACCATTAACAGTGAGCTTCTCTTTCACGTAGGCTGCAATTTCAGCCTGAGTAGTTTCACCGATAACAATTTCTTCCATTCCTTCCATTTCTTCATCGAAGGATTGGGCAATGTCTTGTTTACCAGCTTCATAAGCAGCTTTGAGTTTGTCCAAAGTCTTGAGATACTTGTAGACGAAGTTCATGTTCGTCGTAATGTCATCTTCAAAACTAATGCGAAGAAGTAGAGGTTTCTTCTTCTCATCGATCATCATAGGTTTGTTGTACAGAGCAAACTGTAGGAACAAACTCAAGCTAAAGCCGGTTTTGTTGTTGTGCTGTAAAGCACCAAGCATCCATTCTTCGCCACGACGGAAACCACCTTGGAGCATTTTGTTAAGCTCCTGCCAACCTGTCTTGATAAGACTAGCGCCAGTTTCCTGGTTTTTGATACTTTCAAACACCTGAGCTGTTTGTGTTTCATCACCAATGTCAATTTCAGATACGACAGCAGCGTCTTTAGCACCACTTGTAATCTGGAAAGGTTCTAACTGTGCACACAGTTCAGAGATGAAGGTAGGAACGCTTTTGATCTTTTCCCGATGGAACTGAAAAGAATTGAAAGCTTTCTGTAAGGTCTCACCAACCTTGAAATCCCGGAAGTGATTGTGAAGACTCTTGCGAATGTTTACGATAGTTCTCTTAAGAGATGCTTCGCTCATTTCAGGCTCAATTCCTTGTACTAAAATCTCGTACAAAGATGAATCTGAGTGGGTATTCATTTTCAGACGTTGCAATAGCTCCGTCTTTTCGTATTCGTGATCAGGACCATTTTCACACATCTCCAAAGTTGTAGTGCGCAGATCCTTAATGATCTCACGATCGCTGTTAATTCCGACTGCGATGTCCGGTAGCTTAATACTTTCGATAGCTGTTCGCACAAGGTCAACGGAGTCGTCACCTTTGGTTGCGAGCAAACTCTGACGATACAGCAGCGTGACGCACTTAACGAGCAGGAGTTTGTTATCCATGATGGTTGGGTGTAGTTTATTTTGATAGGGAGTACTCAGATGCGGAAAAAACTCGCACTGAGCCACAATGTTGATCGATGCTAGAAAGAAAATCTAGACTAATCAATATGTACTCTGTCATCACGGTTATATGAGCTTTTCATTGCTTATGCCCCGTATTAGCACAGTATAGTTATGAGGAGTATTTTTTACACCTTCATATTGGCGTGTTGCCAAGACAAGTAGTCTTAAACAGGTTTCACATTCGATGTATATCAGGAGTATTTCGTGAAAACAAAAGCTATGGTCGTTGTACCGTACTGGGTGGAAAACGTTCTGAAGCGAAATCGACTCAACTTCACGGATCTCCTGCAATACGGAAAAATGCGTGACGTGATGTCGGTGAATGAACTCAGCGCCTTTTTAACAGTCCAACACACCGGCAGGATTCCTGTCATCAACAACATTGTCAATACCTACTTGCTCAGCAGCTGGGAACAGACCCGTTCTAGTGACGAAAAGACAGAACTGGATTCTGTCGTGGTTCCTCTGTCATATAGCGAGGAGACGGTTAACGATGTAGTGGAGCGTTTGTCACAGGTCCAAGAGGATACTGAACAAAATGCTTACGATATCGTTGACTTCGCGCGTGAAGCGTTTGTGGTAGTTCTGCGAAAAGATTTCATGCAAGACATGGCGACTCCAGCAAAACAACTGGACTTCGTTCGTGATTTGTTGAAACTTTACTACTGCTATTATGAGCCCCATGAGGTCTCTTCTTTGCAGATATTCCAGAATTATCTGGACAGGCTTAACACAAGTGCTTAAAACAGCAACTGTGTAAGTTCCAGTCGAAAGCGCTTTTTCCTTTCTGTTCTTTGAAACCCTTTAGCTGAAGGACTCCAACATGTTTTCCGTTTTTTCCTCGAAGGTCCGCAAGGACTCTGACACTGGCGCGCACGCCAAGGTCGTGGCAGCTGTTCGCGATGTGCTGAACAACGCCAAGACTGTGCATGCTCCGTCTAACTTGGCTTCCATCATCGGTCTGGAATCTTTCAACCAAGACCAACAATCGACTCTGACTGCTGCCTTCGAACACTTTGAAGGCGCTTTCGAGCGTATGGCCCAGGCCCTGAACATTGCTCCCAATAAGACTCAACTGCAAGCCGCTGCTTCTGCTGCTATTCTGTCGAGCGACCTGCGTCAAGCTGTCTCGTCCAAAGTGGCTGTCGAAGGTCACAGCGACAAGACCAGCACTTTCGTCGGCATGAACGGTGTAGCCGATGGTTTGACCAAGCGTACCGCTCTGGAAGCCTATGACGAGCGCGACAACCGCAACGCCAACGTTTACATGGTGGCCTACAGCTTTCTGGCTGGTCATCAGAACGAATTCGGTGAAACGTTCTTCCCCACCGTGGTGGTGCCTGCTGACAACGTCGGCGTGGCTGTCTCGATCCGTCTGGTGCAAGTGCAAGACGACATCAAGCGCAATGTGTCCGGCGCTGTGGCCAACTTCAATCGCCGCAACATCGTTCGTGCTCTGATCGATTCGACCATCCTGAAGAACGAAATGACACGGATCATCCCCGTGCATCGCCCTCAATCAGTGACAAACTTCGTCGCTGCTGGCGACGTGGCTCCTGCTCCCGTGGTTCTGGAAGGCGAAAACATCAACACCGCTCCTCTGGCTGTTGGCGTGGAATTGGACCTGATTGGTCTGAGCCAAACTGACGCTCTGCTGGCTTCTGGTGTGATGGGTCCTACCGACTCGATCGACCCTGCTGTGTCCCTGAACAAGGTGTACGTCAAAGCCGGTGCTGATGTCCTGTCGTTCAACGTTGATGGTCTGGCTCTGTCCAACTTCATCGCTTCGCCACAAGACAACTACAAGCGTCACAACCTGAACTTCAGCACTCGTTCGCTGATGGTCAATAAGAACACCAAGCGTGTTGACGGTTCGAACCTGGTGGGACTGGCTGATGTTGTGACCAACGACGTGATCCTGTACGTGTCTATCGACATGACCGGCTACGTGAACGTGGAAACCGGTGCTACCCAAGTGTTCGCCAACAAGATCAAAGTCGACAGTGCTTACAGCGCTACTGGCACGCAACTGGCTCTGAACCACGCTTCCGTGGCTGGTCTGGTGGCTGACATCAACGGCGGCTCGATCATCGGTTACGATGTGAAGGCTTATCGTTCGAACCAGAACTTGCGTCAACGCGGTCAACTGCTGGACACGACGTACTACAACCAAATCTGGGCTGTGCCTCTGCGCTCGCCTGTGGCTGTGCTCCGTCCTCCATCGGCTGATACGTCGAACGACAGCTCCGATCTGACCGCACTGGTGTCCGCTACGTTTGCACGTACTTCCAACGAAGCCGTGTCGACTCTGCTGTACACCGCTGGTCTGCTGAAGGACTTCGTGGACAGCCGCATTCCTGGTGCCGTGGCTCCTGACCTGTTCGGCGTGGCTCGCTTCCTGGTTGAACCCACCTTCATCGGTGAAAACCTGGACGTGGCTACCGTGATCAACAGCGTGACTTCGCACGAAAAGGCTGAAGACATCGCTGCTGTTCTGGTGCAGAAGATCCGTGACATCGGCTACCGCCTGTATCGCGACTCCGGTTTCCAAGCTGTGGTCGAGTCCAAGGTGGCTGGCGTGGAAGGCAATCCTGTCATCCTGATCGGTACTGACCCCATGACCGCTCGCTACCTGACCGTGGCTGGCGATACCCGTCTTACTGGTGCTGGTTTCGACTTCAAGGTCGTTACCTCTCCTGACGCTCGCATGCAAGGCAAGCTGGTGATTGCTCTGGGTTACCCTGACCAATCGCAAGGCGTACTGAACCCCATGCACCTGGGCAACATGTTGTGGTCGCCTGAAGCGACTCTGGTGATCCCTGTCACTCGTGATGGCCAAGTGTCTCGCGAACTGACCGTGATGCCTCGCTTCCGTCACATCGTGAACGTTCCTGTGATGGGTGTGGTTGAAGTGACGAACATCCCACAAGTGGTGTCCACCAAGACCAACATCAACTTCAAGAACGTGCCTTAATTCTGATCTACCAGTATTCGTACTGGTACTTGGGATATCCATTAAAAGCTGGGGCTTCGGCTCCAGCTTTTTTGCCGTCATAGTAGCCAGGGCTTTTGCCCTGGCCTTTATGCCGCTCTAGTTAAAACTTATTCAGTGATATATCATAATCTTGTCTAGCTACCTTAGTCTACAAGAAAATTGATATCAGGAGTCGTTCAAAAATGTTCAATAACACCGTTGACGATTTGCAATCAGTGAATGGTCATTCAGAACTCGCTGCTATTCCGAAAAGAGCGAATGCGTCTAGAGACTGTGGTCCGGTAACGTTCAACATCTCTTACGTTAACCACATGGGTTATCCGATCACTGTAGTGAATCGTCAGGGTTTTCGTCATGTAGTTCCAGTTAGCGAAGCACCATCTAAGGAAACAAGTTTCCGGGTTCGCATCGAGATTGCTGTTACCTCAGGCGGTTTTCAAGCTCTGAAGGTATTCATGGCTGGCTTGCCAGAAGGCAAGTACAAAATAATGCACGACATGAAAGGTGTATGGGACAATCAAATAAAGATTCGTCACATGAACGGAGCTATGGCTTACGTATCTTTCATAGTGGATTACGTCATTGAACCTAAAGTGTTCTTTGACAAGATGAGTGTTTATCATCGTGATAGTGACTGTGTTATTTCACGACTTGATATCATGGCGACTCCTCCTCATCCGTACCATCCGGATGCAGCAGTAATGGACCGTAAAGCTTTCGATCCTGAATCTAATTCATCGGCAAATGCGTGCATTCAATTCGAGTTGATTGAGGATCCAGAGCATCCAATGACTCCTCGGTATGTATGCATTTCTAATAGAGCGTTTAAGATTACTCCTAAACGTGACATTCGACGTGAACCAGGCTTGTATGTCACTAGCCTGAGTAGGGATCCTGAAAACCATACGCGAACTCGTGCAGTACAAGAAGTGTACGACTTCGATCAGATGGAAAAAGAATTAGGCATCTATCAAACAGCTGAGGAAGCTTTGTCTGCCGGTGACTTGAAATCAGTAAGGCAATCTCAGTTGGCGGAGTTAGAACATCAAACAACGATCATGCGTAGGGAGCTTGAGGGTCAAAAAGCTATCACAGATAGATTAAGATTAGAACGAGAAGAAGATCTAAGGAGGATCGAGCATGAAAGACGACAAGAGGTTTTGGCTTCTGAAGCTGCTTTGAACAGGCAGATTGTAGAAAACAAAATCATTAATGAAGCTGCCGAGCAACTGAGGATGGAACTGAAAACCAACCTAGAAAGACTCGAAGCTGAAAGATCACAAAGAACTGCATTGTTCAAAGAGAACATTACTATTCGTGATCTATTGCGTAAAGATCATTACGAGAACATGAGTTTGGCTCGTAAGGATATCTACGATGATAAAAGCAGTCAACGTAAAGACTACTCAGAACTCCTGAAGTTTTTACCGGCTGCTGTAATCGGTATAGGTGCATTGGTAACTGCTGTAAGTAAATACCGAAGTGCCTAATTTCCCAATCTTCAACCAAAGGAAGCAAACATGGATAAGTTCATGATGGACCGGATTAAACAAGACACACCCCTAGTCAATCCGGACATTGCGAATGGTCTTGCATCTAAAGTCCTACCTTATGGCGTCGAGTACATCGACAGCGTCTTCAAGAGCGTAGGACGTGATTTTCCACCAGGGTTGGAATACGTGAGTTACAGACGCTGTAATCCTTACGAAGAGTTCATGATTGAACCAAAGAAGAAGAACGATCGACGGGTTGTCGACATTGCTAAGTCGAGTATCTTCCTGGTGCGGTTTAACTTCCGCTTCGAAGGACGAGATCTGCGCCCTGTGTACTTTTACATGCCTGCTGACTGTGGGGCAGGTTCAGTGATTCTAGGCGGCTCCAGGTTCTATATCTCTCCTGTGTTGTCTGACATTGTTATCTCTTACGAGATTAACGGTGTGTTTGTTCGATTACTTCGCGATAAGTTCTCAGTGAAGCGGGAAAACCACAATCTGTTCTGTGATGGTGTCCGAATCACTGTACCTATCGCGTGGTCGACTATCTACCATGTGAACAAAGATCAAAACAGGGAAAAGAAAGTAGCCAATGCAAATACGTGCCTAGTGCATTACCTGCTTTGTCGCTACGGCTTCTCTGAAATGTTCAAACGTTTCACAACAGCTAATCCAATTGTTGGAGGCACTGAGATTACTCCTGAAGTGTACAATCCGGAAGAATGGCATATCTTCCATACGTACAACTTTGGGATGATGAAATCAGTGCGCTCTTCGATGGAATCTACCAACATTCGTGTGGCAGTGCGTAAGTCTGAAATGACTGAACTTGTGACCAGTATGATCGCGGGTTTCTATTACGTGGTCGACCATTTCCCTGATCGGATTGAACCTGAGTACGTTGACAACACACGTATCTGGAAGATTCTCATGGGTCATTTGCTCTTTGGCAGTGTGCATAGCGAAGGCAAGTTGCATGACGATATTCACGGACACATTCAATCGCTGGATGAATACGTGGACTCCATTATGCAAAAGAAGTTCTTGGCAGCAGGTTTTGTTGTCACGGATATCTACAAGTTCTTTGTTATTGCAATCGAAAACATTAGCAAGTGGTTGATGTCTGCTCCTAGCAAGATCAATTCACTGTACGATAAGGAATTGTCCATTCTGTACGATGTGTTTAACCCAATCACTTCGTCCATTCATAACTTCCTCTTCAAGCTCAAGACAGCTGCAAAGAAAGGATTGACAGATCGCGAGATCGAAGACCTAATGTCCATGCACATGAAGTCCAAACAGGTTTTCTCGCTGACTCGATCCCCTACTGGTGTGAGTAGTTTGAGTTATTCAGGTGATTGCAAATTCATGAAGATTACAGGCATCATGACTCCGCAGCGCGGTGCAGGTGACGGTGACGACATGGAAGCACTCTATGATCCGGCTCGCTTCTTGCACTTCTCGTTTGCTGAGGTAGGTAACTACAACAATCTTCCCAAGAAGAACCCAACTGCCGATGGGCGTATCAACCCGCACGTTCTCATCGATGAGAACGGAAAGATTATCCCTAATCCGAAGTTCGACCAACTGCGCGATGAAGTTTCTCGCCAGATCAGAAGCTAAAACCCTTTTAACCAAAAGAGAAGACTATGAATATCTACACGGATATTGGATTTCAACCAACTAACCTACGGGCATCAGATGTAAATCCCGCATGGGTTCCAGCAGGCTTGGTGAATACGCAAGACGGCATGATGATCTTGCAGCAAGTCTGGGCTATGTATGTCAACAGCGTGACGAACTGTGCACAAACCCCTGCGCGTATTCGCTACCTGAACGAAGCGTGTGTTAATAACTTCCAGAACGCTGAAGTCACAGCAGCAATCAGTGAAATTATGGACTTTGTCAAGATGGCAACATTTGACAATGTGCCAGGCTGGCAAAACAGTCTCAACGCTTTTGTTGACGAGGTTGTTCTGTTCCGTGTATCTTTGCTGATTGCTAACGATCAATATCTGCAAAGCCTGCTCGATCAGACACAATACAGCGAAGTCAGCCTCGTGCTGGAAAAGTACCGCATCCATAAGGAAAAGACGGAACTGTATCGCCAGCGTGGCGCGCAAGGTGCAGGCTTTAACGCCCCTGGTCTTGGTACTGGTCGTGCCATGATGAACCGTGGTGGTTTCAATAATGGCAATAACAACGCAGGCGGATTTGCAGCTGCTCCATTCGCTGGTAACGGTGGTGGTGCTACGCAAACACCACAACAGCCTATGTACAAGAAGAAGTTTGTTGGTGGTAAGAAGACGCAAGTGGAAGATGTCTACCAACACAAGACTCATCAAACGCAAACTTTGCTACCACGACCTGGTCAGCAAGTAGCAGAAACTACTGAACAACTTAAGCTGCAGTGGTTGCCTCACAAGGAGCAACCTTACTTCTTGTTGTTGGACAGCGAGAAAGAAACGTACGATCTCGTTGTAAAGAACGAGAAAGTTTACTTCGAAATCCGTGGTTACAAAGAAGGGGAAATAAAAGTGGAACGTGGACAACATCAAATCAGAGCAGTCAGCAATCTCACACAACTGCCTCCGACAAAATGGGCTTCTCGTAACGTGGCGGCACAGCAGACCATGGTTGCGTTGTCCGTTGGTATGGAAAAAGATCCTCAAGTTCAAACAGAACAAGAAAAGGAATTCATTTCCAAGAATATCAAGACAATGCCTGGAACTCGTTTCACGGTGGATTCCTTGTCTGAAGCTGTTCGCACAGCACGCATCGTCCACAAGCGTGTACTGGGTGAAGATTACGTCGGTACATGTTATCGTACGGAATTCAATATCCGCAATGTGTTCGTGACTATCACGGATCAGTTGCCGATCCTCAAAGCCCTGTCGTCCTACGCAAACTTTGCACGGATTGCTCAGGAAATGTCCAAGCTGTACGAAGCCGCTACCACTGGTGGTGAATTCAAGCAAACGCTGGCTCGTCTGGATCGTTATCTGGCCAAACATGTCAATGAATTACTGCGCAGCCGACTGGGTCTGACGGTAACAATCGACAGCTTCATGGATGACATCTCTGATGTTGAACCATTTGTGCAAAAGAAGAACGGTCAAGGCTACGCAGACTTGTTCATCGAATCGCAAGCTGAGTTCATCGAAAGCGTGATGAACTTTCAAGACTTCACGGAAGAATACAAAGATTCCGTTGTTGTCAGTACTGACCAAGAAGAAGACGGCCAACAGCTGTATTACTTCGGTCCAGTACGTGCAGTGAGTGTTACAACAATGGATTTGTTGGCTGAAGAGCTAAAGCTTGGGTTCTGTGACAACAACCCCAAGTTGCCAGCATTGATTCGCGAAAGCACACACCCACATCTGTACACGTTTGCGCAAGCAAGTCTGTCAGGTGCTGTCGCAGCCAGGAAGAAACTCAAGGCACATTACGTCGTCACCGCTGACGATGTGATCTATTCCTTGACCAAAGGCATGATCGGCGATGATTCTTATCTCATCAGCAAAGTAAGCTAAACAGCATAAATGCCAGTACCAGGGTTCGCCCCGGTACTGGCTAGTATGCCGCTTCTCTTTTTTGGTTCTTAACCGTGACCACCGCGAGAGTCACTGCAGATACCACCAACATTGTTGTTACCGTCAATGTTGTTATCGCCGCCGATATGCATGTCGCTACCAGTATCCACTTTCTTGGTGAATTCAGCAGTAGGCACATCAATCTTCCATGTCTGGTTGACATGTTTATAGCTGTTGTCTTTGACGTTGTAAGTCTGAGTCTTCACGTCAATACTAGAGCTAGCATCAATGACTAGGTCTTTACATTTGAGGAACATACGTTCATCGCAGACCATGTCAATATTTTTCTTGTAGATCTTCAGATGTGAATCGCTTTTATTGTGCAATTCAATCCGTTCTTCAGGAGAATCCATGACCATAGAGTTTCCGTCGTCATCTTTAACAGTGACGCATCCATCTTTGGTATTGATCTGAACGTCATACTCAAATGGCTCTTTGTCGTTCTTAGCCGTGTGGATATGAATCAGTTTCTTCATGGTAGAAACTTCGAAGTAGTACATTGTACTAGCATCGTTAGGAACGTTTTCCTCACGATTGTTACTAAACCCAAAGACAACTGTCTCTAACCGACGAAGCTTACGGTTAGTTTCCATGTCAACCCAGAAATACTGGTCAACATCACTGAAGCGATAGATAGCTACACGTTCACCGCGACGAACGTCAGGAGAGGTCATCCGATTGGTATTACCAATGGGTGTCCAAGTAGCACGGATACTGGGTGTATTATCCATTTCTACTTCGAAAGAAGATCCGTCAGCAGATTCACCATTAGCTTTATACTTATCGATATTATCTGTGGCTTCTCCGTCAATCAATGGAGTTTCTTCCATTGGAATGACCTCGATGTCATTGCTTGTTGGTTTCTTGTTTGCAGCAACAATACCTACTGAGTAGAATTGAAACTGCGACATGTTTGGAATCATCTACCACCTCTAATGAAAATTTCAAATACATCACCAAGGATATGTAGTCCACTATAGGACCAATCCTACATGAAAATACACAAACTTGTCTTGAAGGGTTACATAAGGCTTCAGTTGCGACAAATCAAAGAGTTTGTCTATGAACCTAAGCAACCTATTCAGGTTATCATCGGTACAAATGGAAGTGGTAAGTCTTCCATTGTACTTGAATTGTCACCTCTTCCAGCTGACTCAAAACATTACAGCGAAAACGGAAGCAAAGAAATATTGATTACTGATAAGGGAAATACTTACGAAATTGGATCGTATTTTCCTGTAGGTAAGAAGGATTACCATTCCTTTAAAAAGAATGGAGAAGAACTCAATGCAGGCGGAAACATTACCGATCAG
>Ga0116183_1005853_pt1 | contig 11501 bp, 10 predicted proteins | sample AD_UKC078_MetaG_FD_89753 | JGI IMG/M metagenome (GOLD analysis project Ga0116183, IMG submission 89753) | Active sludge microbial communities of municipal wastewater-treating anaerobic digesters from USA - AD_UKC078_MetaG | ecosystem: Engineered > Bioreactor > Anaerobic > Digestate | place: USA...
ATCTTTCAATTTTTCTGGTGTGAAAGTGGTTTCCTCTGGTAATCCCCGGAACTGTTGTTGAAAAGGAACATTGCCCACCAATTCCTAATCGAATAACTTCTACAAAAGCGCCACGAGGATCGGTATGTTGGGTAAATTTTACTGGATAATGCGTTTCAATATCGAAATAACAACGAAAAGTGTTGAATAATTGATAATCAAAATCACTGCTTAATTCAGGAATTTCACCGGTATCAAAATATCGTTTTTTATAATTTTCGAGTTTCGATAAAACCTCCGAAACTTTAATAGCAGTTGTAAAAGGAACAGCGTATTCTTCTTTTGTATCTCCCAACTTTATTTGGTTAATAATCTCCTGCACCAATTCACCGATATAAATTAATCGCACTTCACCATCAACATCAATAACAGGATTTTCACCATGAGTGAGCTTATGACAGAAGGTGGCTATAAAAGAGTTATAATTGGGTTGACCAAAAGGACCGAAAACATTAGGAATAATCATTCCAGTAAATGTTCCCCCGTTATTTTTCGCCCAATTGATGAGTAATTTTCTCCCTTCTTTTTTTGATTTTCCGTAGAGATTGTCTCTTTCTTCTTGTGAAGAAGATGAAAATAAAACGTGTGCTTTGGAGTTGGTTCTTTCTAAAGATGCAACCAGCTGTTTAACCAACTCAACATTTTGGTTATAAATTACTTCTGGATCAGGGTGCCGATTCATGGCAGCAAGATGAACAATAACATCGCACTGCTGCACGAACTCATCTAATTGGGTAGGATTTTCAAAAAAACTCTTATGAAAATTTATCCTTTCGAATTGTTCTGGATTTAAGCCAAGTGTATTATATAAATGTGATCCAACAAAACCGTTCTGACCAGTAATTCCTATTTTTATCATTTCTTTTTAATCTTAGTGCTCATTAAAATAGTTGCTCGCAAATCGATATTCATCCTGAATTTCACCCAATTGATAATCTGCAAAAAGCAAAAGTTTGGAATGGTCCTCAAAAGATTGAATGGAAGTAGCGAATCCGCGGGGAACATGCAGGATGTCCAAATTCTCTGAATTTAATATAAATTCTAGAATAGGGAGGTCTTTGGTGGGATTTTTCCAATCGTCAATTTCAATTAATTTTATTTTGAAAGAACCTGCTACTGCAGAAAACCAGCGTTGCTCAATTTGATGACCTTGCCAAGCACGCAAAAAATCTAAACTTTCATTTTCAATCGTATAAACCCTTTTAATACCGAGCGCATTAAAATCATTATTAAAGGTCAAGGTTCCACGATCGTCTTTATGATGATTCCCTTTAATGATTTGAGGTTGCATACTATTTAATTTATTGCTAACGATAAGCAGTTACTCCTTGGTGGAAAAAGCCCTTATTCCCACCGAAAATTACAAAATTTATTACAATTTCTAATATGGATATTGAAAGACCTCTTCACCAAAAATTTCTTTTCGGATTAAGGGTAAGGTAGAAATCAATGATTTCAATCCTACCACTCCTTGTTGTTCTGCGTTGTGCGAGTGATAATCTTCGATCAATGAGATGTCTTTTTCACCTTCCGAGAAATATTTCGCATAATTCAAGTCGCGATTATCTGCAGGGATTCTGTAAAAATCTCCCATATCTTCGGCCTTCATCATTTCTTCTCTCGTGCAAAGTGTTTCATATAATTTTTCCCCATGTCGGGTTCCAATAATTTTCACTTTGGTTTCTTTTCCCGAAAGTTCCATTAAAGCTTTTGCCAAATCACCAATAGTTCCTGCAGGCGCTTTATTTACAAAAAGATCACCAGAATTTCCGTTTTCAAATGCAAATAACACTAAATCTACGGCATCTTCCAAAGACATGAAAAACCGCGACATATTGGGATCGGTTATGGTAATTTCTTCTCCTTTTTGAATTTGATTCAAGAACAGAGGAATTACAGAACCACGTGAAGCCATAACGTTTCCATAACGAGTAAGGCAAACCGTTGTTTCAGTGAGATTTCTTGCTTCTGCAACGGCAACTTTTTCCATCATCGCTTTAGAAATTCCCATAGCATTGATGGGATATGCCGCTTTGTCTGTGCTTAAGCAAATTACTTTTTTCACTTTATTTGAAGCTGCGGCGCGAATCACATTTTGTGTCCCTTCAACGTTGGTCTTTACTGCTTGCATGGGAAAAAACTCACAAGAAGGAACTTGTTTCAGTGCAGCTGCATGAAAAACATAATCTACACCACGTGTTGCGGGTTCTACGCTTGTAAAATCCCGTACATCACCGATGTAATATTTTATTTTATCATTTTTATACAAATTTCGCATATCATCTTGTTTTTTCTCGTCACGAGAAAAAATTCGAATTTCTTTGAAATGATCTGTTTTCAAAAAACGGTTGAGAACTGCAGTTCCGAATGAACCCGTTCCACCGGTGATTAATAGTACTTTATCTTTAATTTTCATGCTCTTGCAAATTATCTAATTTCATATTGTATAACCTTTCCCACACGGCAATGTTATATAAACGCCATTCTAAATCTCGGTCTGCAACAAATTTAATTTTCTTTTTTAGAATTTGTTGTAGAATTTTGGAATTATTGATGGTTTCTAAAATTTCTTTTGATCTTGGCCACCAATGTTCAACGGGTGCATTAAAACCAATTTTTTTATTATTATAGGTTATTTCATCTGGTAAATACTTTTCCAAATTTTTTCTCAAAATATATTTGGACCACCCATTTTTTATCTTATAGTTATTATTAATAGAAAGACAGGCCTCTACAAATTTGTAATCTAAATAAGGCAATCGAGATTCTATGGAATAATTCATAGCATTTTTATCTTCCCATTTCAAAAGTTCTGGCAATTGGCACCAGAATATTTCATTTTTTTGAAGTTTAAAAATGTTTTTATAGGAGTGAGTAAGATCTATGGTTTTGGAATAATCTACTTTTTTGAAATATTTAGATTTCATGATACTGCCTCTTTTTCTATACATCATTTTCTTTACAGAAAAATTGGTGTAATAAAAATAGATTTTACACGCTTCAATCAATGATATGCTGTAATGGCTTTTAATATTTTTGAGAAATCTCAAATTTTTCAAAAAACTGTGGGACCTTAAATAGGCAGCAGAATACCTGCTATAACCCAACAAAATTTCATCTGCACCTTGCCCATCTAGAAGTACCTTTATTCCTAATTTATTGGCCTCCTTCATCAAAAATTTTTGCATGTAAATAGAAATACCCCCAAAAGGTTCTTCGTGGATAAAAATAACTTTTTCGAAGCTATTTTTGAATTCATCTGTTTTGGGTTTGATGATATCATGGTTGATTTCTAAATGATCAGTAACCACTTCAGAGAGAGCTGTTTCGTCGAATTCTTTATCTAAAGAACCTACCGTAATCGCGACAAAATTATCATCTTTATTTATTGCACGTAAATTTTTGGTGGCAACCGCTGCTAAATAGGAACTATCTAATCCACTGCTCACCGCTGCACCAATCTTTACATCGGAACGAAGCCGTAGTTGGATTGATTTTTCGAATTCCTTCTCAAAAAGTACGATGGAATCTTCTAAATTCAGTTTGCTAATCTCCTCATTAAACTCAATATCATAATATTTACGAATAGTAAAATCACTCGTGTTTAAATCATAAATAAGATTGTGCGCTCCAGGTAACTTGAAAATATCTTTAAAATAGGTTTCGTTGGTTTGATCGGAAATATTTATTATTAAAAAAGTTAATATGGTTTGCAGATTTGCTGTTTCTATTTTTTCAATCTCCAAAATCGGTTTAATTTCTGAGGCAAAAACAAATTTTTCTTTGTCGGTATAATAATAAAAAGGTTTGATTCCGAAACGGTCTCTTGAACAGAACAAAATATTCTTTTTCACATCGAAAATGGCGAAAGACCACATCCCATTGAATTTTTTCACACATTCTTCACCCCAACAATCATAAGCTGAAAGTAAAACTTCGGTATCTGAATGCGTTTTAAAGGTATAACCTAACTCCTTTAATTCTTCTTTCAGTTCAATATAATTATAAATCGCCCCATTGAACACCAATACATGTTTCTGTTCTAAAAAAAAAGGTTGATTTGCAGCATCACTTACATCGATAATGGAAAGTCTTCTATGACCAAGTCCCAAATTTCCATTCATGTAAAACCCTTCAGAATCAGGACCTCGATGCGACATTATATCGGTCATCTTGGATAAAGATTCCTTTTGAACAACGGAGTTATTTTTATATATTAAACCAGCGATGCCACACATTAGTGATGAATTTTATACAATTTTTCTTTCTCCCCTTTTTCGGGATAATTGATTAACACTGCTTTATAAACTCCTTTGAAAACGAATAAACTACCTGCTGCAACCCCAATTACGCCGTGTTTATGAATGACTTGTTGGATATGTTGCAATTCTCCAGCACCGCCCAAAACTGTTAAAGGTAACGAAATTTTATCTCGAACTTTATCGATTAAATTCATATCAAAACCTTTCATCACGCCATCTTGATCGATAGAATTGATGATGATTTCTCCGGCACCTAAACGCTGGGCTTTTTCTGCAAAATCAAAAGGATTTATTCCTGTAGATTTTTTACCATTATGGGTGTAAACTTCGTAACCACCAAATAATTTTTTCTTTACGTCTAAAACTACGATAACACTTTGCGCTCCTACCCGATTTGCAATTTGTGTAATTAATTCGGGATTGTGCAATACCGCAGAACTCAAGGCGATTTTTTCAATTCCTAAACCGAAAATTTTCTGCGCTTGCTCCACTGTTTTTACACCACCACCATAACACAAAGGCATGCGGGATTGATTTGCGATTCTTTCAATTAAACTATAATTAGGTTCCAAACCTTTTGCAGTAGCATCAATATCGAAAATAGCGAGTTCATCTACTTCTTTTTCATTAAAAATTCTTACCGCATTGATGGGATCACCTACATATTTAGGATTTTTGAAATTCACTGTTTTTACGAGTCCATTGTCTTGGATTAAAAGACTCGGGATTATTCTTGGTCTTAGCATTTTTAAAGTTTTGCGAAATTATGAAGCAGAATTTCTCCGTAGTGATGGCTTTTCTCTGGATGAAACTGAATTCCAAAAATGTTATCATGATGGGCAGCTGAAGCAAATTCGCCTCCATATTCGGAAACAGCCAATATATCTTGCGCCTGATTACAATGGAAATAATACGTATGCAAAAAATAGAAAATGGCCTCTTTTTCTAAGCCTTGAAAAAGGGAAATATCTTTCACAGGTTTCACGTCGTTCCAGCCCATGTGTGGAAGTCGGGTCACTTGGTGAATTTTGGTCTCATCGAATTTTTTTACGGTTGCATCGATCCATTTTAATCCTTCTACTTCTCCTTCGTCACTATTATTTGCCATCATTTGCATTCCTACACAGATACCGATTACGGGAATTTTTTGATTCAAAACCAGATCATCGAGTTTTTCTCTCATTCCCGAATTATTGAGTTGATTCATCGCATGATCAAAATGCCCAACTCCTGGAAGGATAAGTTTTTCTGCTCCTTCTAAATCTGCCGCTGTTTTTGCGATTTTCACTGGTACGTCAACTCTTTTGTACACATTGACAAAAGCGTTAATATTTCCTACACCGTAATCTATAATTGTAATCATTTATCTAAAAAGTCTTTTTTCTAAGCCCAATTTCTGCATGATTTGAGCTCCCATTTTTATAAGTCCCATTTTATTTTTGTAGTTTTTGTAGGTTTTATTTTCACCTTCAAAAATCTTTTCTAAATCGCTTACCGACATATCTAATTTGTTGGCTACATATTCGAACTCTTTTTGAAGGAATTCTTCCGACAATTCGGGTTTGGAAACTCTTTCCAAAGCTTCTTCACGGGTCATTTGTCCTGTTAAAATCAAACTTGAAAAATGGGCCTTTCTTTTTTGATAACCGAATTTTCTTGGCAACCAATAATCCTCATAAAACCGTGTAAATCGAGATTCATGGTGTTTGTGCTGGAAAGGTTCCCACCCAAATTTTTCCTGCAAAAGTTGCTCTGCATCTTTTTTGATGTAGGGAACGAGATTTAATGGTTTGAAAACCTCCATTCCTAGGACATATTTGTAATAAATTTTATAGGAGAGGATATCGACAAGCGGAAAGGTTTTCAGAGGTCTCTTTCCAAATTTGCGGTGAATATCTTTTACTAAGGTCACATCAATTCCGGGGAAACCGCCCCATTCTTCGGGTTCTCTGCAACATTCTGTGCTAAAATTACCGCCAGTTAAGACATAATTGATTTTATTCTTTTTGGCAAATTTATATAAGCCAGAAAAGAAGGCGTAATCTTGTGGCAAATCCTGATCGGCGATTTGGGATTTTAAGAAAGAAGTTTGCAAATCTTTCATCTCTTCCCAGTTGATCACTTCGGTGTAAAGATCTAAATTTAAACCATGGATAATTTTCTCAATATTTCCTACGGCTTTATCAGTATTCCAACCGGCATCAACGTGAAAAATAAGAGGTCTTATTCCCATGACTTCTTTGGCGATATAGGCTGCATAAGAACTATCTAAACCTCCGCTTAATCCAATGATACAATCGAAATCTTTGTTTTTGCTGGTTTTTTTAATCTTATCGGCAATTTTCATGAGTTCTTCATAGCCGCGATCATCGGTATGCCAATTGGGTTCAATATTTTCTTTGAAGTTGGTGTAATAATCACTCTCTCCTTTTTCGTTGAAAACGATGGTAGGATCGGTGGTGTCCATGATGGTTTTGGTACAGATTTGATAAGGTCTTTGAGATATCGTGTTCATATTTATTTTATTTCTAGGAAGATAGAAAGTGTATTAATCAGGTAGTTATCGTAAAAAGTATTAAAAGGCATCCGAGATTTTTGTACTTCTGCGACAACCTTATTTTCATTTGTTTTATAGAAATAGGCATCTGCATTCCAATACATTATTCCATCGACGGATTTTTCTTTATATTTTGTGTTTTTGATGGTGGAAAGGTAAAATCTAAAATCAGTTTCATTGATAGTTTCGTAGGCGATATTTCCACTTGAAGGGTGATATCGTGACATTACTAGAGGGTAGACTTTTTTATTGTACTTTTCGCCGATTCTTATAATTTGTTGGGTATTTTCTTTAATATAATCTTCATTTTCTAAGATAAAGTTCACATTATTGTAGAAAATGTAAATAGAAGGAAAAAGCACATCGCTGTTTTTAATAATCTCACTTACGCGCTCATCTTTATCATAAAAAGAGGTTGTCTTACCCCAATAAGTGGTAAAAGGGATGCTGTAAAATCCCCATTTCACATTGGGTCTGGCTTTTTTCACATAAGTCAAAACATCTAAAAATAGTTTTTTACTTTTTTTGAACTCTAAAGAAGTGGTTTCAGAATTCATCAAATATTCTAAATAGGGTGATTCTAAATCGATATAGGCAATTCCGGTTTCATTGATGTTGGGATAAGCTCTTTTTAACTCCTGATCAAGCATTGCAGGACTAAAGGCAAATTTAGTTTTGGGATCTAAAAACTGCCCGTCTCCTACAAAACCCACTTTTCTTATTTTACTATTTTTAAGAAATTCATTTAACTTCGGTGTATTGCTATCTGAAAACATCAAAAGTTCAAAATTAGAATTTTGTATGTTTTTTTGCGTTTGAAGTAAATGAGCTGTTCTCCTATTCAGGGAATCTTTATTACCCGCACAAAAACTCAAAAATATCAGGAAACTAAAGAGGATCTTTGACATGTGATAATGTTTTATTGATAAGATGATTCCAATCTAAATATTTTGCAGACGTTTTCGCAGCTCGTAATTTGCCTTCGGCTAAATTCTCATCTGTAATTGTTTCTAAAATTGCGTTTTTTATATTCTCTACAGTTATTTCATTTTTTTCTAATTCAATAATTGCCTTAAATTCATTAAGATAATGCAAAGATTGCTCCCCAACATCACCAACAATTAAAGGTAAATGCGCTGCCAAAGCTTGTTGCCAAACGATAGACTGGCTTGCTGGAAACACAGCCAAATCTGAAGCTACCAAATGCTCATAGACACCGCGATTATTTTGCCAACCAACCCAATGGATGTTTGGATTATTAGAAGATAAATCTACTAATTTATTTTTATATAATAAATTTTTCTCATCTGCATCTCCTACGATAATCAAATGTAAATCCGGACGGTTAATTTCTAGGAATGCTTCTAATAATAAGTCGGTTTTTTTTGCTGGTGTAAATTTTCCACCACTGAAAATTACTTTATGATCTTGCGGAATATTTAAATTTTCTCGCAGTTCTTTTCTTTTATTATTTTGTTTTATTTCTGCAACCAAATCTACATCAGCGCCGAGTGGCAAAACTTCCATCTCATCTAGTGGAATACCATAAACTTCATTTAAAAATTTGGTACTTCCGGGAACGATAGGATAGAATCTAGAAATATGTTTTTTGATCGGATCCATGTACCGATACTTGCGTATGATTTTGTGAAGCACGTTTAAAGAAAGCCAATTGTTGGCAGAATTGCTGTAATCACAGTGGTAATCCATGATCATTTTCACGTGTGGATTTCGTTTTTTGTATGCCAACATTTCGAACATATTGGGCATAATATCGTGTACGTATAGCAAGTCGGGCTGAAAATCTTCTACGATTTTTGTAATGTCTGTATATCTTTTAATTTTCCCCAAAATATTAAACTTAAAGGGAAGTTTGATAATTTTTGCTCCGTAGTCTTCGTAGCTTTTTGCTGGAGTAGAATTGTCGTGTTTATCATTATAATAATCGAAAACATTATCGTAGGTGGAAGTGATTACGGTTACTTCATGGCCATATTTGCGATAATATTTGACGAGTAAATTTTCTTGATACTCTAGATTTTCGATATAGAGTTCACACAGCATTAGTATTTTCATATTTTCTTTTTTAAATTGAGAGCGGGTTTTTCAATAAATTTCCAAGATAAAAATGAAATTACAATCACTGCAATGTAGGTATACAGCATATACATTCCGCTTCCAATATAATTTCGCTGAACCAGGAAATTAATGATTAACATGTGGTAGATATAGATTCCATAAGAAATATCATTCCCTTTTAATAATTTTTTGCTCCAGCTATTTGATGTAAATGCAGCGGAAAGCACTACAAAACTCAAAATCACGTTGGTTAGTAAATGAAAAGGATTGTAAATAAAATAAGAATTAAGATTATACCCCAAATAATTTCCAAATACAACAATATATAGGAGGTAAATTGAAAACCAGATCAAAAATTTATTTGTAACCCAACCTTTAATTTTATCCCAGAAAATATAAGCCAAAACTCCCATTAAAAAGTTGTAAAGGTAAGGAAGGATCGTTACTCCGCCCATTTTATAAATCATGGTCTCTTCACCATAACGACCAATGTAAATATTCCCTAAAAGAGAGAGGAAGAAAAGAATATAGATGATTAAATTCCTATTGTTTTTTCCTCTGAAAAAATAAATAATCGGCACTAGAATATAAAACTGAATTTCTACGATAATGGTCCACAAACTACCATTTGGCGTTCTAGTTCCCCAAGATCTTAAAATATCGGGAGTCCAAAACTGAAAAAAACTTATTTGTCCCACTATCCAAATATAAAAACTTGAATTCTGAAGGAGACTTGTGGAACTTTGTGCATCATAAAGCAGTAATCCCACAGTAATCAAGAAGCAGAACCACAATGCGGGAAACAACCGCAAAAATCTATTTTTAAAATACTTTTTGATGTCTTCAGAATTTCTATCAAAAGACCAAAAAATTAAAAATCCACTGATACAAAAGAAAATGGGTACCCCCGGAAAATAATTAAGGAAATATGTTCCGATTTTAGCATAAATCCCTTCCAACTCAAAATGATGTTGAGAATGACGAAAAACCACTTGCAATGCCGCAAGAAGTCGAATAATATCGAAATTATTTATTCTAGGAATATTGTTTTCTTCCATAAAATCTTTTTTCACTTAGGTATATTGAAATCCAAAATAAAGAAATTCTCCAGGCATCAAAAGAGCCACTTTTTAAATCTTCCAGAAAATAAAGCAATGCAATTACATAAAGCAGAATAAGTTCTGGGTTCTTAAGATATTTTCTTTCTGTAATAAAAAATTTAGCATAGAAAAACACGACGAGAACGCCACCAATAACACCAATTTCCATCATGCTTTCGATAATCAAATTATGGGGGAACTCAGTAACATCTTCTCCTGTTAAAATGAGCCCAGAACTCCCAATTCCTAAACCAAATAAAGGATGATTGGTTATTGATTCCCACCCTGTTTGTAGTAAATAAATCCGGCGAAGCGTACTCGGGTCGCTTTTGGACATATCGAACGGATTAAATCTTTCAAATGTAAAAAACTCACTGGAGATAAATAACGATTTAAAATCAAAGAAAACTACAATCATAAAGAAAGCAACGACTAAGATCATTACATTTTTAAATGTAAATATTCTCTTCGAACCCAATGTCAAAATAAGAAATGCAACCGTACAAATCAATAGATTAAAAATAGGACCACGACCCCCTAAATTAAACAAGAAAAAAACGCTTATTAGGATGTAAATGAGTGGTACCAATTTGAGTCCCTTTGAAATACAAATCAATACAATTGTAGAAAGAAATATACCAATTGTAAGGTAGGAAGGAATCTTTAAATCTGTCATTTCTTCCATATAAGCATCATGAAAGAATACTTCAAACAAATTATTAACGTACATGTAAGTAAGACCGATGAAAATAAACACCCCTACAATTAAAAAAATAGGTTTTATGACCTTGATTACAGAGATTCTGTCGAAAACAATTATGGGATATACAAACGTTAAAATATTTATTATAAAACTTAGCGATTTGCTATTTGCATAAACCGTCGAAATTGAATAAAAATTGGATAGTAGAAAAGCCGTACAAATTAAAAAGAATATGGTGAAATATTGTTTGATTTCTGTTGTTACTAAAAGTTTTTTCTTAACACTAAAAATTAAAATAATAGAACACAAACCCGCAGTTAAAACAGTAAGATCAAAGGGCAGTGGAAGCCATTTAAATGATCCCGAATACACCAGCAGGAAATAAATAAATACTTTGAAAATTAAAATTATTTTTTGTGCCAATGTTCTGTAGACTTAATGATTTGATTATTACCTTAAGTTGGCAAATTTACATCTTTTTTTTGTTTCTGAAAATGTGGTAAATAAAAGAATAATAAACCGTATTTTACATTCAGAAAATCTATTAGATTCGCAAGTTTTCGTTTAAAATTGCCTTATTCTGATTGGCTAATTTCGTAATTAATTTCTGTGGTACTTACAACTTATTGCTTGCGATTTTATAAGAAAAAAACAGCATGATTAAATTAAATACCACTGCATTTGCCGAATAAAAAACCAAAGACATTCTTGCACTTTCGAAAAATATTGCGCCAAAATAAATAGCTAACCCACCAAAAACA
>Ga0116183_1005854_pt1 | contig 11500 bp, 10 predicted proteins | sample AD_UKC078_MetaG_FD_89753 | JGI IMG/M metagenome (GOLD analysis project Ga0116183, IMG submission 89753) | Active sludge microbial communities of municipal wastewater-treating anaerobic digesters from USA - AD_UKC078_MetaG | ecosystem: Engineered > Bioreactor > Anaerobic > Digestate | place: USA...
CAAAGCCGCTTGCTTCATGGCATGACAAACTGATATAACACTGCCATGCAAAACGCGACCAAAGCGATAGACCTGCGGGAGATATTCCTGACCTTTGCCAAAATCGGCCTGACCGGTTTTGGCGGCGGCATGGCGATAGTGGCTCTGGTGGAGCGGGTCTGCGTGAAGGAAAAGGGATGGCTCTCGGATGAGGAGTTCCTGCACGGAATCGCCTTTGGCCAGATACTGGGCCCGTTTTCGCTGAACAGCTGCACCTTCACCGGCTACTACCTGCGAGGTGTGGCGGGTGGTGTGGCGGCCGCTGTCGGTTTCATGCTGCCTTCGTTTGTGATCGTCTCGGTTCTGTCCTGGCTTTACTTTACCTACCATACCCTGCCCGAATTGCAGGCGGCACTGAAAGGGACCAACCCGGTGGTGATCGGCCTGATCCTGGTAGTGGCTGTTGACATGGGCCGCAAGCAGATCAAATCAGGCGGCAAGCTGCTGATGGCGCTGCTGGCCTTTCTCGCTTCCGCCCTGCTGAAGTATAACTCCGCCCTGATTCTGCTGGCTGCCGCTGTTGCCGCTCTGGGGCTGGCCATTTACAAACGGGAGGCCCGGTAATGGCTGCCATGCTGACCCTGGCCTGGGTCTACCTGCAGATCGGCATGATGTTTGTCGGTGGCGGCTATGTGCTGATCCCGCTGATGCATCACCTGATGGTGGATCATTACAAGTGGCTGACCATGCGCGAGTTTCTGGATGGTCTGGCCCTTTCCCAGCTGACACCGGGGCCGCTGGCTGTGCTGGCCACCTTTACCGGTTTCCGCTCCGCCGGTTTCGCGGGCGCACTGCTGGCCACCATCTGTATCTTTCTGCCCTGTACGCTGTTCATGATGCTGGTGGGGCGCTACTATGAACGCCTGAAACGTATCGATGTCATCAAGCAGACCCTGGACAACCTGATGCCGGCTGTTGTCGGCCTGATCGCTGCGGCGGCCTGGAACCTCGGGGCGGCCTCCCTCTCCAATATCAAGGAATTTGCCATCCTGGCGCTGGGTTTTGTTATTTTCAAATTCAGCAAGCTCAGTCCGATGCTTGTCATCCTCGGCGCCGGCGTGGTGGGGTTCCTGATCAATTGAGCACCCAATGAACAAGTTTTTTACAGAAGACGCGCTGCTGTTGATGCGCCACGAGATTGCCGCAGCCAGGGGCAACGAGGTCTTTTTCATCGGCAAGACCAACGTGGAGGGGGTTGTCTGTGGGGTGGAGGCGATCGCCCGCGGCAGCAAAAACGCCGTGCCGGCCATCATTAACCGGGCCAGTGCCGGAGATGTGGTTATCCATAACCACCCCGGCGGTGACCTGACCCCTTCTTCGGCGGACATGGACATCGCCTCGGTCAGCGGCAACCAGGGTATCGGCTTCTATATCGTTGATAACGGCTGCACCCGCTGCTATCAGGTGGTTTCCCCATTTACCGAGATAAAAGGCGAGTTGCTCTCCCTGGACGAGGTCGGTCGCATCTTTTCCAATGACGGCATGCTGGCATCACACCTGAAGGGCTATGAACAGCGTGACGAACAGCTGGCCATGGCCTTTGCCGTGTCAGAGGCCTTCAACCGCGATCGGGTGGTGCTGGTGGAGGCCGGCACCGGCACCGGCAAGTCGCTGGCCTACCTGATTCCGGCCATCCTCTGGGCGGTGCGCAATAACGAACGGGTAGTCATCTCCACCAACACTATCAACCTGCAGGAACAGCTGATCCGCAAGGACATCCCCTTTCTCGCCAAACATGCCAATCTGGAGTTCAAGGCCGCCCTGATCAAGGGGCGCAGCAACTATGTCTGCCTGCGTAAACTGGAATCCGCCGAGCACGAGCCGAGCCTGTTTCCGGACGAGGCTACAGCTGAGATCACCAGTATCATTGAGTGGAGTCGCAGCTCACGGGACGGCTGCCGCAGCGATCTGGCCTTTCTGCCCAAGTCCGGCACCTGGGAGGAGGTCTGTTGCGAGGCCGATCAGTGCGGACGTTCTCGCTGCAAGCATTTTAATAACTGCTTTTTTTACCGCGCCCGGCGCGAGGCCTCGGCCGCCAGGATCCTGGTGGCGAACCACGCCCTGCTGCTGTCGGATATCGTGCTGCGCAAGGAGACCGGTTACGATGCCACCGCCATCCTGCCACCGTTTACACGGCTGATCTTCGACGAGGGGCATCACCTGGAGGATGTGGCCACCAGTCACCTGTCACTGGTCATCTCCCGCGGCGCCATCCTCAAACAGCTCAACCGTCTGGTGCCAGCCAAGGCCGCCCGGTCCGGGCTGCTGACGATCATGCTCAATCGGCTGGCCCGCGACCTGCCGGACAGCATGGATGATCTCTACAGTGAACTCTCTGCCTTGCTGGAGACCCATCTGATCCCCAAATCCCACGATTTGACGGTGCTGACCGAAGGCACGATGGACTGGCTGGGGCTGGCCGTGGAAGGGGAGCTGGGCAAGGCTGCCGGCCGGGAGCAGAAACTGCGGATTACCCCCCAGGTGGAACAGGGGACGCTGTGGAAAGAGTGTCAGATCAGGCTGCGGGCGCTGGCTGACGGCGTGAATGACTATACCTCGGCCCTGCGCAGTCTGCTGCGCAGAGCCGAAGACCTGCCGGAGAAGCTCCGCGAGCGCATGAACGACCAGCTGGTCGATGCCGGCGGCATCGAGAGGCGATTGCAGGCCATGGCGGAAGGGCTGCTGTTCTGTATTGGCGAGGCCGAGGAGTATTGCCGCTGGCTGGAGGTCAAGCGCGTCTCACGCGGCATGCAGGCCCGCATCTGCGCCGCGCCGCTGGATGTGGCCGCCCAGGTCAAGGAAAGTGTGCTGGATCGGATCAAGACGATGATTGTTACATCCGCCACACTTACGGTGGGTGGTGACTTTGGCTACCTGAAGAGGCGCACCGGCTTTGCACTGCTGGACAAAGGGCGTCTGGACGAACTGCGTCTGGCCTCCCCATTTGATTACAACCGACAGGTTTTCGCGGCAGTGCCGGATGACATGCCTGAGCCGACGGCCTCGGGCTACCGTGCGGCCCTGGAACAGCACATCCTGCAGGCGATCTCCATCTCCGGCGGCGGCGCCTTTGTGCTGTTCACATCCTATGACCTGCTCAACAAGGTTTACACGACCCTGGCACCGGAACTGGCCAGGCGTGGCATTGTGGTCATGAAGCAGGGGGAAACCGGGCGGCATGCCCTGTTGGCCCGTTTTCGCAAGGAACAGAGCGGGGTGTTGTTTGGCACCGATTCGTTCTGGGAGGGTGTGGATGTCAAGGGGGAGGCCCTGCGCCTGGTGATCATGACCCGGCTGCCGTTCCAGGTGCCGACCGAACCGGTGCAGCAGGCCCGGTCGGAACGCATCGAGGCCACGGGCGGTGACTCGTTCCGGGATTTTTCCATCCCGCAGGCGGTGATCAAGTTCCGTCAGGGGTTCGGCCGTCTGATCCGCAGCCGTGATGACCGCGGGGCGGTGCTGATTCTTGATCGCAGGCTGACAACGAAAGGTTATGGCAAGATTTTTCTGCGTTCTCTTCCGGATATGGAACTGGTGAGGGGGGATTCGGGGGAGATGTTTGAACGGATGCGTGTGTTTTTTCTGGCTAGCAAGCAGGTGGAGTAATATCTGCTGATTACACAGATTGTTTAATGTATTCAGACAAAATGTGGGATGGTGTCCCTGATTTTAACCCCTGAGAATATCCCCGCCCGTAGGAGGCACTCAGCATGATCGGTCTGATTTTCTTTGGAGCAATTTTTTTCTGGGCATGGCTAGGAGTTAAGCTGTGGAAGCGATTTATCAAACCTTATGTGCCTTCAACAAAACTAGGAACCTGTCTAACTCTTTTTCTTGCGGCAGTCTGGTTTATTGGACCGGTATTTGATGAAATCCTTGGAGCCTGGCAATTCAAACAGCTTTGCCGCGAAATGCCGTCAACCAAATTCTATGGCCCGATTGCCGTAGGTCCTGGTGTGTTCTTTGACGAACAGGGACAGCCAAAGTGGAAGAATAGTGATGAATTCTCGGCTATCAGGCGCAAGACAAATGTTTGGGAAAAAGAAATGTTTAAGTTTTATGACGAGGGACGCACATTAAGAAAATGGCCAATGCCAATTGAAGAAGTACACAATGTTTATTTGGATAGGACAACTGGAAAAACTACTCTTGAAAGCTTTGCCCGTTACTCAAAAGGCGGGTGGCTCAGAAGGTTTACTGGCATGGGTGGTTACCAATGCCCCATAAAAGGGCGGTATCCGCGTGATGAAGAGAGAATAATTTTCAAGGCAAAATAGAATCGGGCAACGCCCCGCGTTCCATCAAGGAAAGCGGGGCGTTTTTATTGCAGATAATTTATGTGCAAAGGGAATTACTTTGGCTACCTTTACATCAAAATGCTATAGTCAGAACCATGAAACCTTCTCGTTCTCCATGGTGCGGATTCCCTGAAGTAATCATTCATGCGCCGGAATCAGCAGTAAAAAAGCACCCGCTTTACGCTGCAGCAAAGTCAGGTGATGCCGCTGCTGCCCAGCTACTTGTAAAAGAGCTGATTTCTGTGGAGAGTATTCTGGCATTGCAGCTCATTATAAGGAATGCCAAGCCAATTCTGATCAGCGCGCACGCTTATGAATCACAAGGAACAAACGCCATACCGCAGGCAGTGGCTGATGAGCTGGGTGAACGCATTGGTCTGCCTGTGGATCAGTCCATAGTTCAGACAAATGTCGTTGGACATACAGGTGCAAGCGGGTTTGCACGTCTTGCAAGGCCGGCCTTGTTTGATGGTGAGATAGAGTCTGGAAGGGAATATCTGATTGTTGATGATTTTGTCGGCCAAGGTGGAACCCTTGCCAATTTGCGAGGATTTATAGAGTTAAAGGGAGGCAGGGTTCTTGCCGCCACGGTATTGACCGGCAAACCATATTCAGCTAAACTTAGCCTTGAATCAACGCAACTTGAAGAACTGAGGAAAAAACATGGCAACGATTTTGAAAAATGGTGGCATAAAAAGTTTGGTTACACCTTCGACTGCCTTACTCAATCAGAAGCTCGGTATCTCTCCAAAACCGAGGATGCTGACAAAATCCGAGATAGAATTACTGAGGAAGAGCAAACAGGAAATGTCGCAGGCACATAAAGCGGCATAATATACAGTTCTTGCGAAAACAAAGCGCCCCGCTTTCCTTGATGGAAGGCGGGGCGTTATTTGTTTGTAAACCTCAGAATCAGAATTTCTGGTCGGCGTAGTCCACCCATCCACCGGCACTAACCAGTGCCTTGTCGAAGGGCGATATCTCAAAGTGAAAACTCTTCTGTTTGTCTCCCCCGCTGACATGGAGGGTCTGTGCGTCCATGTCGATTTTGATGGCGGCATCGCTATCTCCGGCATGGCTGAAAATCTGTTCGATATCGGCCTTGGGCAGTTCAATGGCGGCCATGCCGCAGTTGAACATGTTCTGGCGGAAGATGCGGGCAAAGGATTCGGCGATGACGGTGTTGATGCCGTTGACCTCGAATACCCAGGGGGCGTGCTCACGGGATGAGCCGCAGCCGAAGTTGGCGCGGGAGACGACTACGCTGGCCGCTTTTGTTTTTTGCCCCTGCGGGTCAAAACCCTCCAGCTTCAGGTCTTCCAGGATGTACGGCTTTAGATCTTCCTTGGTGATCTCGGTCAGGTATTTGGCCGGGATGATCTCATCGGTATTGATGTCGGAACGGTCGAGGAAAAGAACTGGGCCTCCGAATGTTTTCATATGTTTATCTCCTTTATGGAAAGTCAAAATCTGTCAGCCACAGAGTTCACAGAGAACACAGAGGAAATTCAAAAGGGTAAAACAGAATAAGAGTTTCGCTGTAATCCATACTTATGTTGCCAGCAGATTACGTTATGATTCTTATTTGTCTTTTTGTTTGTCTCTGAGACCTCTGTGCCCTCTGTGGCAAAATGTCTTAAAGATATGTTCTTGGGTCAGCCAGTTTGCCTTCTATGGCGCACGCCGCCGCGGTTGCCGGTGACATCAGATGCACCATGCCCCCTTTGCCCATCCTGCCCATGAAGTTACGGTTGGTGGTGGAGGCGCAGACCTCGCCTTCGGCCAATACGCCGTTGGACATGCCCAGGCAGGCGCCGCAGGTCGGGTTGGTCACACAGAAACCGGCCTGCATGAAGATCTCGATCAAGCCTTCCTGGTTGGCATCACTGAATACCTTGGGGGTGGCCGGGGAGAGGATGCCGCGCACGCCGTCAGCCAGTTTTTTCCCTTTCAGGATAGCGGCGGCAATGCGCAGGTCTTCCAGGCGGCCGTTGGTGCATGAGCCGATGTAGATCTGGTCGACCAGGGCACCTTGCATCTCGGTGATCGGCTTGCTCTGGTCCGGTTTGTAGCCGAATGTAACCATCGGCTGCACGCTGGCAGCATCGATGTCGATCACCTTCTCATACTGCGCGTCGGCATCGGCGCACCATTTGGAATAATCTGCCAGCGCCGCCTCTTTGCTGGCAAATTCGTCTTTGATGAATGGCCAGAGATATTCCACGGTGGTCATGTCAGGCATGCAGATGCCGGATGTGCCGCCGGCCTCGATGGCCATGTTGCACAAGGTCATGCGGGAATCCATGGTCATTTCGTCAATGACATTGCCGTGGAATTCCATGACCTTGTCGGTGGCGCCGTTGACGCCGATCAGGCCGATGATGTGCAGGATCACATCCTTGGCGTAAACCCCTTTGGCCAGTTTGCCGTTGACGTTGAAACGGATGGTTTTGGGCTCGCGGAAGGCGCAGACCCCTTTGAGGATGCCGACTTCCAGGTCGGTGGTGCCCACACCGGCGGCAAAGGCGCCGAAAGCACCGTGGGTACAGGTATGCGAGTCGCCCATGATGATGGTGAAGCCGGGACGGATGTACCCCTTTTCGGGAAAGATGGCGTGACAGACACCGTTGGCGCCCACGTCGAAGAAGTCCTTGATGTCGTGGCGGCGGGCCCAGTCGCGCAGGATCTTGGCCTGGGTCGCTGTTTTGCTGTCCTTGCTGGGGGTGACATGGTCGATGACGGCCTTGATCTTGGTGTTGTCAAAGACACGGTCCTTGCCGCGACGGATCAGGTCGTCAATGGCGATGGGGGTGGTGATCTCGTGGCAGAGCACGCGATCCAGCCGGAGCACCTTGGTGCCGCTGAACGGCTCATCAACCAGATGCGCTTCAAAAATCTTTTCTGCAGTTGTTTTTCCCATAGGATGGCCTTTCTTTGATGAATATGTTTTTTGTGCTGTATGTAGCGAAAGGTGAGGTTTGATTGTGCAATAGAATTGTTATAGCTGACTGACTGCCATCGAGAAAGCAGTATGTTGCGAGGTGTTCATCGTGCTTGGAGATGGCGGGTTGGGTCATCCTTTGTTTTGAAGATGTCTTACAAACATCTGGGCCGCTACGGGGAGGGTATTGAAGGTGCGCACGCAGATCTTCAACTCCCGTCTGGCCCAGGGTTCGTTCAGGTCGATCGGGTGCAGGCGCAGTCCTTTGAAATACGGTTTGGCAGCACCCTTGGGGACAATGCCGATGCCCAGACCGGCTTCCACCATCAGGCAGAGCGCATCGAAGCTGCCGACCTGGATCCTCAATTTAAGTGGCCGACCGAGATTTTCCGCTGTTCTGACGATCTGCCGGTGCAGCGAACTGCCAACCCGCAGTCCAACGTAGTCGTAATCCAGTGTCTCGCTGAAGCAGATTGATTTGCGTTGGGCCAGCGCATGGTCCTTGGGGACGATGACGATCAGCTGGTCATTGTGGTATGGGTAGAATTCCAGATCCGGGCGCTGGGTGGCGGTGGTGACGATACCCACGTCGGCGGTGCTGTCGGCAACGGCGCGGATGATCCCTTCGCTGACGTTTTCCTCTAGATGGATATGGATTTGCGGATGCAGTTCCATGAATGTTCCGATCTCCCTTGGCAGGAACTGGTTGATGGAGGAGATGTTGGCGCAGAGCCGCACATGACCGCGCACCCCGCTGGAATACTCGCTGATCTGCAGGGCCATGTTGCTGAGGTCGTTCAGTACCCCCCTGGCGAGATGCAGCAGGGTAACTCCGGCGTCGGTCGGTACCACACCCTTGTTGGTGCGCGTGACCAGCGGTGTACGGAACAGGGATTCCAACTCGCTGATACGCTTGCTGACTGCTGATGCGGCGATGTGTTCCCGATCGGCGGCAGCGGCGATGGTGCCTTCCTCAACAACGGCAACGAACAGTTTTAGTGAAAACGGGTCGATATGCATGGATCGTGAATGCCGCCTAATTGTTCTGGAAAGGATGCAGTTGGTAGTGTATAAAATCATCGATAAATATGCAAAACAATCGTTGTTTGAGTCGCCGTGACTTATTGTGTCGCAATGGTGGTGTAGTCTGCTGATCGGCGACGTGTGGCCCTTTTTTATTTCAGACATTACGAAATGTTGGTGTATTTGGATTTAGGTTGGACTGTCCTGTAAACGGCATTTAACCACAGTGTACACAGAGTTTTTTGAGAAAAGGCAGAGGGTTGTAAATTTTGCAATTCTGCAAACTGGTGAATATGAATAAAGCGAATTCATTAATGATTTCTCGGTATTCTCCGCGTTCTCTGTGGTTAGCAGTTGTTTGAATGGCTTATTTGGGGGGGAAGAAAATGCGAATTGCAACACTAAGCATTGGTGATGAGTTGCTGTGCGGTCAGGTTACGGACACCAACGCCGGCGTTATTGCAGCGGCGCTGCTGGATAACGGCCTGCGGGTGCAAAGACACATGGCTGTGGGGGATAACGAGCTGGACATTATGGAGGCCCTGACCGATCTGCATCGCAACTGCGATGTGATCATCGCCACCGGCGGGCTTGGTCCGACCGTGGATGATATGACCACCCATGCCGTGGCACGTGCAACCGGGCGCAGGCTGGTGGTCAGCGAAGAGGCGCGGGGGCATGTCCAGAGGATGACGGAGCAGATGGGTATTGGTTCGATTTTGACATCGCCGCTGGCAGACAAGCAGGTGATGTTGCCGACCAAGACGACGCTGATCCATAACCCGACCGGCACGGCCTGTGGCTTTCACCTGATCCACAACAACTGCCACATGTTTTTTATGCCGGGCGTGCCTTCTGAAATGCAACTTATGCTGGTGGATGCGGTGATTCCCTTCCTGATTGAACGGCTGCCAAGACGGCGGGAGATTGTCTGCTGCCGATTCAATGTATTCGGTCCGCGCGAGGCCGAGGTGGATGAATTGCTCAGGGGCATTGCCCGGCCCTCCAGTGGCCTGTCTCTGGGGATCTGCGTCGGCTATCCGGGCATGCAGATCACCTTGCGGGCCGAGGCGGACAGCCGGGAGGAAAGCGAGGCGCTGCTGGCCCCTTCGGTTTCGGCTGTGCGCCGCCGTCTGGGGGCCTGGCTTTGCTCGGAGGGTGATGAGACTCTGGCGGGAAAAGTGGCCGGCTTGTTCCGCAGCAGGGATCAGACGCTGGCGCTGGCGGAATCGTGTACCGGCGGCATGATTGCCCAGATGGTCACGGCCGTGGCCGGCAGTTCGCAGTATTTTCAGGAAGGTGCGATAACATACAGTAACACGGCCAAGATGCGTCAGCTCGGTGTGCCATTTGATCTGCTTAATCAGCATGGGGCGGTCAGCGCCGAAGTGGCCACGGCCATGTCCCGTGGTATTCGAGCGGCGGCTGGCAGTGATGTGGGACTGGCTGTGACCGGCATCGCAGGGCCGGAGGGGGGGACGGAAGAAAAGCCGGTCGGCACGGTCTATATTTCGCTGTCGGACGGACAGGGGGATTGTTGCCGGCGTTACAGCTTCCGTGGCAGCAGGGAACAGATCAGGATCATGACCGCCTGGACAGCGCTGGACCGGCTGCGACGGCACCTGCAGGGGACGGTTGTCGGATAGTAAATGGCTTGCTTGACAGCTCAGCCATATGATAATCTATTGCGCTTTTAGTCGCAAAATACACACATGATCGGGAGACCAAAACATGTCAGACAAGAATGCGGCTCAGGAAAAAAACAAGGCGATTGACCTGGCGCTCAGCCAGATAGAAAAGCAATTCGGCAAAGGCGCTATCATGCGTTTGGGCAATGACGAGGCCCTGCCTGGGGTAGAGGCGATTTCCACCGGCGCAATCTCGCTGGATATGGCCCTGGGAGTCGGCGGTGTGCCCCGGGGCAGGATTATTGAGATTTATGGGCCTGAGTCTTCCGGCAAGACTACCCTGGCACTGCATATTGTGGCTGAGGCCCAAAAATTGGGCGGTATCGCCGCATTTGTTGATGCCGAGCATGCCCTGGATATCGGCTATGCCCGCAAGCTGGGGGTCAAAACCGATGACCTGCTGGTATCCCAACCGGACACCGGCGAGCAGGCGCTGGAAATTGCCGAAACCCTGGTGCGCAGCGGCGCCATTGATGTGCTGGTGGTTGACTCGGTAGCGGCCTTGGTGCCCAAGGCAGAGATCGAAGGGGATATGGGCGACTCCCACATGGGGTTGCAGGCCCGCCTGATGTCACAGGCGCTACGCAAGCTGACCGGTATTATCTCCAAATCCAACTGCTGTGTGATCTTTATCAACCAGATTCGCATGAAGATCGGCGTCATGTTCGGTAATCCCGAAACCACAACCGGCGGTAACGCCCTCAAGTTTTACGCATCGGTGCGTATGGATATCCGCAAGATTGCCACGCTCAAGCAGGGTGACCAGGTGATTGGTTCCCGTACGCGGGTTAAGGTGGTCAAAAACAAGGTGGCACCGCCGTTCAAAGAGGTGGAGTTTGATATACTCTACGGCGAGGGCATCTCACGGACCGGTGATGTGCTGGATCTGGCGGTGGACAAGGCTGTGGTGGAGAAGAGCGGCGCCTGGTATTCCTACGGCAAGGAGCGCATCGGGCAGGGACGTGAAAATGCCCGTACCTGGCTGACGGATCATCCGGAGGCGCTGGCCGAGATCGAAGCCCGACTGATGGACCTGCTCAAGGCGCCCCAGCAGAAATAGTTTTACACGGCGTTTTCGGGTGAAGCATGGCAGAAATGCTGTGCGGACCAGTGCCGGTCTTGTGGTATCATTAAAGCCTGTCCCAGGCGTCCATGAGCGGAGGTAGAGTATGGATCTGAACGAGATTCTGACCATAGCAGTAAAGGCCAAAGGTTCCGATGTGCACATCAAGACCGGCTTGCCGCCGATCGTGCGCATCGATGGCCGGTTGCACCCGATTCCCAACGCCCCCCGGCTTTCACCCGATATTGTTGGTTCCATGGCCCAGTCCATGATGAACGACCGTCAGCGGCGCATATTCGAGGAGAACTCGGAGGTGGATCTGGCCTATGCCGTGCCAGGGTTGGGGCGGTTCAGGGTCAGCGTGTTCAAGCAGCGCGGCACCGTGGCCATGGTCTTCCGTGCCATTTCCTTCAGCATCCCGAGCCTGGAGGGGCTCAATCTGCCGCCG
>Ga0116183_1005862_pt1 | contig 11488 bp, 8 predicted proteins | sample AD_UKC078_MetaG_FD_89753 | JGI IMG/M metagenome (GOLD analysis project Ga0116183, IMG submission 89753) | Active sludge microbial communities of municipal wastewater-treating anaerobic digesters from USA - AD_UKC078_MetaG | ecosystem: Engineered > Bioreactor > Anaerobic > Digestate | place: USA...
ATGTGGTGGAGGGTCTCGCCGCGCTGCGGGAGAAACGGCCGCCCCGGTTCCCCTCAGCGCACACCTGAGACAGCCCCGGAAGCCGACTTACACCTCGATCGGCGGGTGCAATTGCTCCATGGTGTACTGGCGGCTGCGGCGTACCGCCCATGCGCTGACGGCCATCGACACCGCCAGAACGCTGACGAGCACGATGATCGCCACGGTGAGCCGATGATCTATCCCGCCCCCGACGAGTTGTCGTAATCCGTTGACGGAGTAAGTCATCGGAACGAACGGGTGGATCACTTGGAACGGTTTGGCGGTGGTCTCGACGGGATAGATCCCGCCGGCGGACACCAGTTGCACCATCAGGAAGGCCAGCGTGATCACCCGCCCCACCGCGACCCCGAACACGGCGTTGAACGCCTGGATCAGAGCCAGATACGTCGCCAGCACCAGCAGTAGGAAAAGCCCGGTGAACAACGGATACTTCGGATTAAGGCCCACCCCGAAGTGCACCACCGTGTACATCACGACAACTTGGCCGACCGCCACCAGGAACGCGGGCCAGTAGGACGCCAACACCACGCGGAATGAGCCCAGCCCGTTGATGATCGGCCGCGGCTGCACCGGCTTCAACACCATCCAGATCAGCAGGGCGCCCACGAAGACGGCCAGACCCATGAAGAACGGGGCAAATCCGTTACCGAAGGTGGGTGCCGGATTATGCGTCACCAGATCGAGTTTGACCGGTTCGGACACCGTCTCGGCGACGGCGATGCGCTGCTTGGCCGTCCACGACGGGATCTGGGTAGACCCCTCCCGCAGCTTGTCCGCCAATTCCGTTCCGCCGGCGGACAACTGGACCAGACCGCTGCTCAGCTGGTGGGCTCCGGCGTCGAGTTCGTCCACGCCGTCGCGCAATTTCACGATGTCGGCACGCAATCCACCGTTCAGCGCGCTGCTCATGAACGTCCGCAGCGTGCTATTCGGGTCGCCCAGTTCCGTCTCGAATTGGGCTGCGCTATCGCGCAGATTTTGCATTCCCGCGTCGGTGGCCGGGTCGACGTCGTGCTGACGCATGAGACCCTGGGCGACAGCGAGAACCTCGCCGGCGCGCTGCACATCGCGGTCGGGGAAGGACTGCAGGGTGGCGACGGTCTGGTCCACGATGGATTCAGCCCGCTGCCAATCGATGTTGAGTGCCTCGATCCGGTTACTGGTGGATGCCACTGCGGCGCTGAACTTTTGCGCAGTGGCCCCGACCACGTCGGGGTCGAGGTTGAGGCGTTCCACCCGTCCCAGGAATTCGATCAGCGGACCCGTCGCCGTATCCACCGAAGACGACAGTTGACGCGTCCCGTCCGCCAGTTGCGCCGCGCCGTCGCGGGCCGTCACCAGGCCGTCGGCGAGTTGCTCGGCGCCGTTGGCGGCCTTGGTGAGTCCGGCGCCGGCATCGGTCAACCCGCTCAGCACGGCGATGACGGTCTGCTCGCCCACGCTGGCGTTGACGTCGTTGATCACCGCCCGCGCGGCGTTCTGCCCGATGATCGACCCCAGGTAGCTGTTCGAATCGTTGAAGGTGAACCGCAGCGTCGCCGGCGTCGGGTCGCCGCCCGACGGTGAGACGATGTCGGCGCTGAAGTCTTCGGGAATGGTGATGGTGAAGTAGTAACGGCCGTGGGCGAGTCCGTCGGCGGCCTCCTCAGCGGAGACCTGATGCAGACCCAACTCGCCGGAGTCGATCAGTGCCTTGGCGACTTCCTCCCCGGCCCGCACCTCCTTGCCGTCTGACGCGGCGCCGCGGTCCTCCATGACCAGGGCCACCGGAATCTTGTCCACATGGCCGAACGGATTCCAGAAGGCCCACAGGTACAGCGCTCCATAGAGCAACGGCATCAGCACGACGATCAGCAGTGCGATCCGCGGCAGCAGTCCGCGGGAGTACCGCTTGACGTCGGTACCGAGGGACATCGCGGCAAGCATGTCTACCCCTTCTCGTTCCGGGACTGGCCTTTGCGTGCTTTGACCAACTGAGCCCGATCGGTGTTCGGGACGGCGATCTGGGTGCGTACGGCATGGCCGACCACGCCGTTGACCGTCGCGGTGACGACGGTCTGCGCCCGACCCAGGTCGATCAGTCGCTCGATCAGCGTGTCCCGGTTGCTGTCGCTGGTGACGACGTCGAGGTTCCCGACAACCAACAGTGGAGGCCGTCGGGTGTTGGCCAACGCGATCCGCAGCAGCAGTTGATCGAGTTCGGAGATCAGTTCGAAGTACTCCATCAGTGGGGGCAGTGGCAGATCCCCGAACACCGGTGCGCACACCCGAACCAGATCGTCGTGCCGCGCCTGCCCGATGAATCGGTACCAGGAGGCGTCCCAGCGCAGTTGCTCGGTGATCAGGTCGCGGACCGTCACCGATTCGGAGACGGTGTCGAGTTCCTTGATCCCCGCCAGGGCGCACAGGGGGAAGATCCGCTTGGCCCGCGTCGCCCCCAACACGGTCAGTTGCCCGGACATCGGCTTCATCCGGCCCGCGATCGTCATCAGCAGCGCGTCACGCGGTGTTCCCGCCGGGCAGACCAGCACCGTGACTCCGCCGTCCGGGATCTCGAGGTCGACCGGACCGTAGACCGGGCCCCACGGCCCACGCATGGTGATACCGCCGGCGATGACGGCCGGCGGTCGGCCGAAGTCCGTCTCGGCGGCCGGGGCACCGCAAGCGCCGGTGTCGACCTCGGCCGGTCCTGACTCTGACATGGCACCCTCCCGTGCTCGCGTGCGTGCTCATCACAGCATGCGAACAGCGCAATCGCGGGTTAACCGGTCTGCTGCGGTCACGTCGGTCAGGGTGGTGTATTCGATGTGTAACCTATGTGTATGAGTCGGACCAACATCGACCTCGACGATGCACTCGTCGCTGAGGTGATGCGGCGGTACGGCGTCGCTACCAAGAGGGAGGCGGTCGACCTCGCGCTGCGCCGACTCGTTGGGATTCCACTCGATCGCGATTTCCTTCTGAGCCTGGAAGGTCTTGGCTGGGAGGGAAGTCTCGCGGATATCCGGCGAGATCAGCCCGACGATTTGTGATGATCCTGATCGACACCTCGGCCTGGATCGAGTACTTCCGTGCGACGGGGTCGGCGGCGGCCGTCGAGGTCCGTCGCCTGCTTTCGGTGGAGTCCGATCGGGTGGTCATCTGTGAGCCCATTGCGATGGAGATCCTGGCCGGGGCGGCCGACGATGACCGCCACGCGAAGCTCGAGCGACTGGTGAACGGTTTGGCTTCGCTGCGGGTCGATGATGCGGTCGATTACCGCAGCGCCGCGGCGATCTACCGGACTGCGCGTCGTTCCGGTCAGACGATCCGGAGCCTCAACGATTGCCTCATCGCCGCAGTGGCAATGCGCCATGGCGCCGGCATCGTTCATCGTGACGCTGACTTCGAGGTAATCGCCGCGATCACGGGGGTCGACGCCCGCTCATTTCGTTGACAACGCGTGGTGCATCAGCATTCGTAGGCGTAGAGCGGGACCCAGCTACCGAACCGCCAGAAGCCCCATTGCCGACGGTCCTGATCGCGCTGTGCGGCAAAGCGCCGCCGCATTTTTGTCGGTGGTCGCTGGAAGTATTCGAGCCATGGATGCACAGCCAGTTGCGGGAGACGGACAACGCCGAATCGCGACGAGTTTCAATGACTATTTCGACACCTTCGGGATCGCCATCGCGCCGCAGGACGTGGTCATCGGCAACCGGCGGACCATCCGCCACGACAGTGGCTGGGTGATCACCTACCGGGTCGACCCGGATGAGGCGGGCGCGGTCAGCCTGGAGTTCTACGCGACGCATCGCCGGACCAACGACCGGCATGTGCGGATCACCGCCGACGGCCAGGGCGAGTATCTGGAGGCGCTCCGTGATTTTGTGATTCTGAACTCCGACAACGCGGTTGACGAATCGGGTGCCAGTAATGAGGCGCTTGAGGTAAGGCTCTCTGAACGAGGTCTGTACCCCCACCCCCGAGTGGGGTGACGGCGCTCGGCGCGGCCGAATCTGTCGGTGGGCCAAGAGATAATGGACTTATGGGGGAGATCAGCAGCGGTACCAAGGTTCACGTTGTGCGGGCAGCGCCGTGGAAGGACGCGATCATCAAACTGCTCGAACCGAGTTCGCCGTACCGGCCCTGGGGTGAAGAGCTCCAAGCAAAGCCGGGGGACGCGATCCTCGCGATCCTGGACACCGATCCGCTCGCCGTCATCGCTGAGATTCTTCCGTTCACCGCGGACGGCGGGCCGGACTGCGTGCTGGCAGGCTTCGCGGACACCGAGCGCAATCGTCGGCCGGCACTGCTCGAGCTTGCGACTTTCACGGCGCTGACCGGGGTGTCGCCGATTGAGTGCGACGGTGAGACCATCGAAAACTCGGCTCCGCTGGTCGAGGTGCTGGGCGAACGTATCCAGGGCGACTGGGACCTGTCGTACCTGCACGGGCACAGCACACTGGCCGCCGCGCGGATCCTGCTGAACTCAGGGGGCTGGTGCACCGGATGCCAGAGTGAACTGGACCTGGCCGGCGCGAACGCGCGTTATCACGTGCACATTCACACTGTCGATACCGATCCGGCCACTCCCACGACACCGGTCGTCTACGTGCCACCTCCCGATGAGCCCAAGGAGTACAGCGCTGCCGCGATCCCGATACCGGGTCGGTGGCACCCCATCCGGCTGCCGCTGGACTGGCCGGCAGTGCTGTGCGACGACTGCCACGACCGCATGCGCATCGGCGGGTTCACCGGGTTCCTGGACTATCGGTTCAGCCGTCACCCGCGCTGCCCGGAGTGCTCGGCGCGGTGGACGTTGCAGACGATCGCCGGATTGCGCTCCTGGATCCCGAAGGATCCCTGGCTGCGCCACGTCGGATGCGTCCCTCAGGAGAATTGGCAGTGCGGCGCCTGCGGCCACGGATTCGAAGACGAGTTCACGTCCGATCCGCAGGAGGGCTGACGTCATCGCGTGACCGGCGGCGGGCGGTGAGCTTGGCCCACACCCACGTCAGCGGCACGACGCGGCCGGTGGCCAGGTACTCCACCGTGGCCGGGTAGTGGAAGATGTCGCGCACCTGGGACAGCCCGCTGGGCTTGCCGACGAGCAGCACCCGGTCGCCGACCTCCAGTGCGGTGTCCTCAGCGGGCACGAACTGCGTTTGCCCGCCCCGAATGAGCACCAGTGCCGCCAACGGCAGTGTCGACTCCCGGTCATCGGGTTGCCGCAGCAGGGTGCCCAGGGTCAGGGGGTGCCCGCGGCGTAACCAGTCGGCAATGGCGGGGGCATGTTCGGTGGAGAGCGTGATCACGTCACGTTCGGGGGTGCGTCGGCCGCAGCGGTCGATCAATCGGTCGCGTACATCAGTGGCCCACTGGTCGTCGCGAGTGAGCGCGTGCTCGACGAAGCTCCAGAACTCCGGGGTCAGTGTGCGGGCGAGCACCTCGCGGGCGATCAGTTCGGTGGCGATATGCACCGCGTCGATCTGCAGCGACTCCAGCAGCGCCCTCTTGGCGTTCGTCTGCTGCCGCAGCACGAGGTAGACATCCGGGTTGGCGTTCCGGGCACGCTCGGCCATGGCGATATTGATCGTGTCACTGTCGGTCCCTGCCACGAGAGCCACCGATCCGGAAACATCGGGATCGCCGCCGTCCGGGTCGACGAGGTCGACGCTGACCCCGATCGCGGCGAGATCGCTGATCACGGCTTCGCCGAACTCGCCGTCGGCGCACACCAACCACCGTCGCGTCGCCAGATCCCGCCGCACCGCCGGAAGTTGCTCCTGATCGTTGTCCATCAGCCACCGCAGCAGTTGATGGCTGACCGGTTGGTGGATCGACAGGGCGAGGTAGTCGCCGAAGCGGTCATCGGCATTGATGGCCGACCCGGGGGCGAAGTGCTCCATCCGGGTCCGGGTGCGGTGCCGGGCGCAGCGGCCGAACACGGGCAGTTCCGGCCGCAGCAGCGACGCCGCCATCACGACCGCGAGATTGGTGTCGTCGTCGTCGGTCAGGGCCAGCACACCCGCGCAGTTACGGTTCCCCAGGCCGGCCATGCCGAGTACGGCCGGCGCTGCGCAGTCACCCTGGACGGCAGGGACATCGAAGCTGAGCTGTTCGGAGATGACGGCCTGAACCCGCTCCTCGCGGCCGTCGATGATGACGAACCTGCGGTAGTGCTCGTCAAGCTCAGCGCCGACGATCCGGCCGGCGTCGCCGTAGCCGGCCACGATGAAGAACGGCTCGACGAGCCGGCGGACCTGACGCCGGAACTGCTCAGCGGCGACGGCCGACTGGAATGCGCTGCCCTGGACGAGGGCGAGGAACACACCGATGGTGTACGCCCAGCTGATGACGAGCAGGAAGATCGACATCGACAGCCACATCCGCTGCGGGTAACTGAACGGGTAGGGCGCCTCGGTGTAGCCGACCGTGGTCAACGTGATGGTCATCTGATAGAAGGCGTCGAAGATGTTCAGCCGGTAAGGGTTTCCGTCCGCGTCGGTTCCCGGCATGAAGAGCATGCCGGCGGTGCAGAAGCTGAACGTGGTGACGACCACGATGAGCGGCACCCGCATCCGCCGCATGACCAGGAAGATCACTTCGGTGGTCGGCGCGTCGGTGGGAATGCGGACCGCGGTACGCCGGGCGGCCGCCCGCCGCCGAGTCCAGAGCTGAAAAGGCTGTTGCGGGTTCGACATCAGTGATCTGCGACCGGGTTCTCGCGGCTGACGGCTGCCGCTAGCGGCGGCGGAACGACGCCGTCTCGATGACGAGAAGCGTCACGGACACGAGGTTGGCCAGCAATGCCCCGCCGGACAGCGACACCACGCTGGCCGTCGCGTGCCCGTCCAGGCCGTTGGCCGACACCTGGGTGGCCCACACCCACATCCCCGCCGCCGCGGCGAGTTGAAGCAGCGCCACCAGACTCGTCGCCAGTTGGATCGCGCCGATCTGGGTGCTGTCACCGAACTTCAGGATCGTCGTGATCAGCGCGACGACCAGGGCGCTGAACAGTTCCCAGGAGTTGTGGACCTCCGGGTCGCTGATATCACCCAGGAAGAAGCCGAAGTTCAGCGTCGCGGCCAGCAGCACGAAGAAACCGAACACCACCTTCTCGAGGTTCACATCGGCAGCCTAAACGAGCCGGAACCTGGGCGGGGGCGACTGCACGCGGGCGTCGATCGGGAGTGTCGATGCTGCGTCAGTTGCCGGGCAGCCCGAAGGGCCATACCGTCCTCGACACCCAGCCGGTAACCCGCGTCCCAGCGAACGTGCCCCCAACGGGGCGATTATGAACTCCTGGAAGTCGAGTGGGTTGGGCGCATGGGCACCACCGTTGACGACTTGCTACGGGGCGAGGATGAGCGTCACTGCGACACTGTCCGGCTTCGGCCGGCCGAGGTAGTCGACGACCGGATTGCCCGCCGGGGTCAGTTCCGTCATCGTCGCGGTGTAGGTGCCGGGCGCGAGTGAAATCGCATCGGTCTGCCATTGTCCGTCGAGATCGGCCACACCCTCCACCGTGCCGACCACCGTGGTGCCCTGTTTGACGGTGACTCGTGCGGTGTTACCCGGCAGGATCTTGTTGGTGTACTGGCCGACCTGGCCGGCCTGCGTCATGGTGAACGGTGCGGCCGTCTGGAACACCGGCATGGTAGGCGCGTAGCTCACGCCGTTCGAATCGGGTTCGCCCGCATAGGAATTGGTACCCGTCCAGCCGAAGGCGACGCTGTTGGAGCCGGTGACGTGCGCGGTCGGCAGCGGGTTGTCGAAGTAGACCGGAGTGCCGGCGGCGGCCGTCGCGGACTGGTTGACGATCGGCGGGTAGCCCTGGGTCATCGCCACACCGGTTCCGTACTGCCCGGAGACGGCCGTGAAGGTGCCGTCGCTCACGTGTCCGACGACGGGCGCTGCCAAAGCGGAGACGATCGGATTCACGCCCGGTGCTTGCGGACCCTGCGGCTTGTTGACGGTGTTCGGGTCCCATCCGTTCGTCAGCAGCGCGGCGGGCAGTGACGCGTCAGGCTGCAGGTTCACGGTGATCTGGCTGTTCACGAACGTCCCGGCGTTGTAGGTGGTGAAGACATTCACCCCGGCGTTGTTGTCGATGGCGGCTGCCGGGTCGTTGGCCGAGCCGACGCCGGCCCCCGGGTTGAAGGGTGTCAGTTCACCCGGCGTGCTTCCGCCCGCTGTGGCGTAGATGTTGAACACCCGTTGGTTGCCGCCGGCCTCGTCGGCGATCACCAACTGGTACCAGTACACGTCATCCTTGGCGACGGTCGTCGGCATCGGCAGGCCGTTGATCTGGATGAACCCCAACGGGTTCGCGCCGGCCGTCCCCGCGGTCCAGGAGCCGGGGCCGCCGCTGACGGTGAAATACTGGTAGGCGCCTCCCTGCGTCGGCAGGGTGACGTAGTCGAACTGGGCGCGTTTGTCGACATCGAGGCCTTGGTAGATGCCCAGTTTCACGGTGGCGTCGTCGACAACCTTGGACCCGACATTGAATCCCTGGACCTGCAGCGTGAGTGCGCTGTTCGGTGCCGTCGGGACGAGGTAGTCGCCACCGGTGGGCTGGGCCAGGAAGTTGGTGCTCACCGGCTTCTTGTAGAAACCGTCGCCGTCGGGGCCGACCGCTTCGTCGGCGCCGAAAACGTAGAGGTCGATCTGCGTGACGTTCTGGTTGACGCCCGGACCGGCGGCCAGGGAGATCTGCGGACCGGGATTGAGCTTCTGGGCGAGGTTGTCGGAGAACGCCGAGGCGTAGGTGTTCGCGTTCTCGTAGAAGTAGAAGCTGTACTGGTCGTTGTGCTGGTACGCCGGGGCGGTGCCGGGGACCCGGTTCCGGTCGAAGGCGTACGCCGGGTCCCAATTCAGGTTGGTATTCAGATCAACCGGTCCGGCGAGGTTGGCGGAATCGGGGGCACCCTGATTGAGCAGGTTGGCCTGCTCGGCAACGGTGCCCCAGTTGCCGGCGGTGAATCCGGTGAAGTACTGAGTCAGTGCGTTGCCCCACTGGTTGTTGGCCGAGACGTTGAATTGCCCGGGGGCAGGTGCGGTGGTGCCGGGCGGTGTGCGGCCGGGAATGTCGTAGGGCGTGCCCAGGGCGGTGATGACGCCGTCGCTGACCGTGACGCTCTCGTACAAGGCGGCCAGCGCGCTGCCCTGGCCGGGTGCGTACAGGTTCTTCCCGACGTCGGTCTGCCCGATCAGCATGTAACCCTGGGTCTGGCTGTTGGCGTTGGGGCTGAACAAGTAGTAGCTGCTCCCGGTGCCGTCCTTCACCGCTTGCACGCTGTAGGAGTAGTACTGCCCGTTGTGCCAGATACCCGCGGCGTCACGCGCCCCGGCCGTCGTGCCGGAGAACGTCATCGCGCCGGGGGGTAACGCGTCGATCGTCTTCGTCAGGTAGTCGTTCCAGTTGGTCTCGGGGTAGTAGTTCGCACCGAAGGTGCCGTTGGACGGCGAGATGACGATCGAGGGCTTGCCGTCCAACGGGCTGTACGGGGTGCTGGACTGCGGGGCCGAGGGGTAGGTGAAGACGGCTTCCGGACTCACCCCGGCCTTGAGGAGTCCGGCAATGAAGTCGGTCGCGTTCAGCGCCAGACCGCGGGTGTCGCAGCTGCTGGGCGTGGCGCAGACCTTGACGGCGACGTGCGGGCCGAATCCGGGGATGTAGGTGATGTCACCCTGATCGCCGGCCTGGCTGAGCAGGGCGTACTCGAACGCGGTGTAGCCGTAGTTGTAGTCCCGGACCTTCTGCTGGACGAAGGCCTCCTGCCAGCCGGCGACCGTCGTCAGATCGGTGTGGCAGTTGGTCTGTTGGCCCTGTTGGCACGGTTCGGGGTTCTCGCTCTGCACGATCAGATAGATCGCGCCACCGTTGATCAGCTGGCCCTGCGCGTTCAGGGCGACGTTGACCCAATAGTCGGGGTGCTCGGTGTCGGGGGCGTTCACCGCCGACGTGATCTGGCCGTTGTCGACGAGCTTCGTCCAGTTCGGGGCGCCGTCAGCGGGCTGGGGCTGATACAGGTAGACGTAGCTGCCGTTGAGGGTTCCGGCGCCCGGCTGGCCGGTTTCGGTGCCCGTCACGTCCGTGAGGAAGGCGGCGCGCAGATTCACCGTCAGCATCGTCGAGGGCGCCGGTCCGGTGATCTGAACGGTGTGCAGGGTCGCCGGGTCCCTGCCGGGGTCGAGGATGTTGAACCCGCCGTTGGTGTCGGTGGCCCGTACGGTGAAACTGTCCGCCCCGGCGAACTCCGTTCCGGGCGTGTAGATGTAGCGCCCGTCGGCGGCGAGTGTGAGGACTCCGAACTCCGGGGCGGCCTGTAGTTCGATCGCAACCGGATCGCCTTCCGGGTCGTCCGCGATGACGGTTCCTTCGGTCTGTAGAGCCGAAGTCAGCTGGTGAGACGATGTGACGGTGGGTGCCTGGTCGAACAGACCGCGCCGAACCAGCAGCAGTGCCCCGGCGAGCAGGTCGGTGACCGGACCGCCCGGTAGTCCGGACAGCAATCCCGACACGGCGTCGAAGAAACGAACCGCGGCGGTGTTCAGTTGCTGAAGGGCTGGCGCCTGGCGCATCAACGCCGGGGGCACGTTCTGGCCGCCGGAATTGCTGAGCGCGATGACGACGGCTCCGGCCTCTGTCGAGGGAATCGATTCTTGAATGGTGTTGTCGGACAGTTGATTACGGCTATAGCGGCTGTTGAGAGCCGTGACGGCAGTCCGCGGTGGCACCTGGATCGCGGCGGCCGAGGCGACGGCCGCCTCGGGGGCTAGCCTTCGGTTGGCCGGGGGTTGTGCGCTGGCGGCGGCACCCGGGATTCGCACCTCCGCGGCGGCCGCCCGGGCTTGCGCACGGCGAACCTCCCCGGATTCCGGGCTCTGCCGCGGTACCCGCGGAGAGTTCCGGACCGACGGGCCTCTCCGTGCCTCCCCGGTCGGGCGGCCCGCCAGTGCCGCCTCGCCCGCTGAATCCGATGAGACTGCGGCCGTTCCATCCGAACCGTCATCTGCGGTGGCCACGCCTGATTGAGGGCCGACCAGTGACATTCCCAGAACGAGGACAGCCGCGCCGACCGGAACACTCTTGGTGACCATACGAACCTCACTGTCAGGCCTCACGATCAGGCCGAGAAGAGTCAAAACTATCAGCCGGCGGTATGCGTCCGAAACCGCCGATTGCAGGTCAGCGTGCCGTTGCGAAGACCGATGCGTGCCTAGTCGCTGAAGTCTCTGCGCCGGTTGGCGGCGTTGCCGCGTTGCTGAAATTCCACTAAGTCGCATGCCCGACAAGATGGGCTGGTCGCTCAGGGGCGCTCGCGGGAATCGCGGAGGATTTTTGTCGGTGGTTCGAACTAGTGTTCGATGTATGGAGTTGTTCACGGCGGCCGGGAAGGCGGTGCTCGCCGCGTTGGATGGGGTGGACGCGGCATGGGACTCGTTGACCTCGCTGCCGGTG
>Ga0116183_1005874_pt1 | contig 11477 bp, 9 predicted proteins | sample AD_UKC078_MetaG_FD_89753 | JGI IMG/M metagenome (GOLD analysis project Ga0116183, IMG submission 89753) | Active sludge microbial communities of municipal wastewater-treating anaerobic digesters from USA - AD_UKC078_MetaG | ecosystem: Engineered > Bioreactor > Anaerobic > Digestate | place: USA...
TTTCCAGCACTGTTTTCTCATCACCGTGAAACTGGCAGCGCAGACAATAATATTCTTTTTTTTCAGGGTCATAAAACATATCCATATCAATATCGCGCATAAAACACTGGGGACAGCGGTAATTTAAGTCAGCTTTTCTAGCTTGAGCCATGTTTCTACCTCCTGATTATTTTTTACTTTTGTACGATAGCCTAAAGTAAACATTGGACTGAAGGCATATCCCTCTTTAATATAACCTTCATAGCTTTCTGCCTGGCAACTCATTGAAACAACTGTTTCAATTGGCGGAAGTTTACATTTGACCTTTTTGGCTTCTGCTTTTTTGATTTCTCGACATTTATATTCATAATCTATCTTTTCATCATCGACACTCAGGGCAAGTTCTGACATATCCTGGGTATATTCTGTTGTGCCGTAACAGCCAACCAGATATTCATCAATTGTAATAACGGCATCAGGGTTGCTCAGGTCATAAACCTTTCTTTCTGTCTTTATGACACCTGTATTCTCTTCAAAGGAAATAACAGTCTGAATTTTAAAACTTAGATCAGAGAATTCAATTTCTACTGGCTCCAGTGTCAGAATTCTTTCCCTTTCCTTTTGAGAAAACCTGGCTTTACTGCGGCAGAGAGCCAGATCTGCTTCTTCACCCTTATAAGAAACCTTGGCACTTCTTAAAGTTCCTTCACCTGCATAATGAGTAAAATAACCCGCCCGATATTTTTCCTGAATTATAAAAGGATAGGAAGCATCATGAATGTTCTTGCTTCCAATGCCGACTTCCTGCTCAACTTTAGCAACATATGGTCTTAAGTCAACGATAGCTCCCCCCCTGGTCCATATTGACACAGACTCTCATAAACGGATCACAGTACCAGAACAGCTGCTTGCTGCTGCCATAGAGAATATCGCGCCACAAAGCACACTCAGGTTCATGATAGGTTTTTCTAGCCCGATAATAATCCGCAAACTCACTCATCGTCATATCAATTAGCTGGCCTTCTTTTTTCAGATCACCATAATATTTGCAGGCATCATTATAGGCCTTTAACAGTAATTCATATGGTTGTTCCCAGCGCCCCTTCTTATTCATCCAGCCCGGTCCGACAAACATCATGTTGTAGCTGTAACCATTGTTAAACTTTTCCAGATAACGATACTGATCAACGAGATTGTAAAAATAAGGGAACTCCCAGGTTTTACTGTCATAAATCATCCCCCGCAGAATGTTTTGCGGATGAGTTCCAAAGTTTGAACCATTGCCATCGTAACAGGCTAAAAGGTCTCGGGAAAGATGGGGAATAGCCACAATTCCACTGTCTTCTTCCTTACTGGCGGCTGGAGCATGGGTATTTTGCTTAGAAGGAATCCATGGCGCCCATGGTCCGCCATCCATAAAAGTATACCAGCTGTTATTACAGGTGTGATAAGCCTTCGGTCCCTCTTCCCAGCAGGTGGCTATGGCACATTTAACCATTGGATATTTCGTTTTAATATAATTAATCGTAAAAGCATCCAGATAATATGAACCTGTTGACTGAGGATAAAAACCGAATTTCTGATAGAATTTATCAAAAACATCATCTATGATTGCCATCTTGTCTTCCCTGGAAAACATCCAGATACAGAAATCCCTGGTCTGATACTTTTCACGGAACTGCTGGCATGGTAAACCAAGTAGTGTAAGTGCAATTTCATCACCGTATACCTGATGATCATGTCTGGCTATTGCTATGGCCTCATCGTTGAACAGACTTGAGTAAGTCATCTGTATGGTTGTTTTAAGACCATTTTTATGAGCACATTGCTGCTGCGTTTTAAAGATCTCCAGACTTTCCTGCAGCAGAGATTCGTTTGTCAGATTTTCCTTATGCCCATGACCGGTAATGGTCGCTGAATATTCAGGCACCATTTCCGGACGATGAACGATATTTAAAATAAATTCACTCATTCTTTCCCCTTTTATCCGACTTCCAGCTGATAGGCAATACGGGGATCCCCGTTTAAAAGATAGATGATTCCGCATTTTCTAAACTGCAGTTTTTCCAGTAAATGCTGCATCACTTTATTATCTTTATGGGTATCAATTCTAATGTTATTGGTATATCTGCTACCATAACTTACTGCCGCCCTGAGTATCCCTTTAACTTTTTGCTTTGAGGCAATCCGATGAATTGTTCCATAAGGAAAATTATTGAGCCACTTTCCTTCAATATATTTATAGGTTACATCCTCACCTAAAATTAAGGCGAACACTCCTACTATTTCATCATCCAGCTCAATTACATAGCCCGTTTTATTTTCAATGTCCTTTTTTATTAAGTCAACAGCTGGATGATCATCCTTCCACTGCTCAGTGTTGCCGGTTTCTCGCATAAAATCTCTGGCTTTCTGATAAATATCACAAACCTGCTGCAGGTCATCAAACTCCATTGATCTGATTTTATAATTTCCGATACCCAGGTCCATCCTGAAGTATTTCATTGGCAAACCATCATTTCTGCCACTGTCATAGTTACGATTAGCGACAATTTCTAATATTGGCTGCACATCAACTTCTTTTTTTATATATCTGCCCAGCAGATCAAATACTTCCTTTGTCTGTCTGACCGCTTTATCATAGAGCTCCTTAAAGGTTTCCTGACTTTCTTCATTCATGTCACAGGGACTATGCCACAACTTCCGGCTATTGTTCATTGCATCCAGCTTTTCATCATACTTTGAAGGCAGCATCATGCTGACAGCAGGATTGGGTTTTTTAGTCAGTCTTTCAAGGATTTTAAATAATTTGAGTTTATTTCCTTTAGGATCTGTCAAAACCTTTTCAATCCTGGCCATATCATCATAGCTTTCTTTTACCTCTTCAGCTGCTACCTCATGATTAAAAATCTCTCTGATACTATGCACCATCATTTCAGCTATTTTCAGCACTGAATCTTTGAGCTTAACTATCTTTCTGTCAGCCCGATAGTTTTCAGGCTTTATTTTCTTTAGTTTCAGTATCGCTAAATCAATCTGGTTCTCCAATATCTGATGTAATCTGATAGTGTTTTTATAGACTGAACCAGTCTGATAAAAAACATAGGGATGAGCAATACTGTCTAAAGCATGATGTGCTAAAAATCCAGCAATATAAACAAACAGCTGTTCATCCTCTTCTTCTCTGGCATAATTCAGCAAAGCTGCAAAAAAATCATTAATCCTGTTTTTATGAATTAAGGAAGAGCATTTTCTGACAGCTTCAATTCGGTCTCTGCTTTGAAAGGGAAAATGATGATAGAACATGAAGGGATCAGGACCCTGGCAACCTAAACAAAAAATATCTTCATTTCCTCGAACCATCTTTTTAAGAATCAGGCTATTGCAGCTGCTTACAGCATCTTCTCCACATAGACAATGTGCTAAAACACTAGGCATTTATAATCCCCCCGTTTCCCTTATCATTATAAGATAATAACGCTCAAAATGTCACAAAAAAGAATAGCCGACGCTATTCTTCAATATGTTCCCTTCCCATCGCAATGATAGTCTTTACATGATCATCTGCAAGCGAATAATAAATCTGTTTGCCCTCTCTTTGAGACCTGACAAGCTTTCCATGCTTTAGAATCCTAAGCTGATGAGAAACAGCAGAGACAGTCATTGTTAAATTTTCAGCTATTTCACTTACTGAAAGTTCTTTTTCATAAAGGGCATAAAGGATTCTTATTCTGGTGGAATCACCAAACAGTTTGAAAAGTTCAGCCAAATCATACAGCATCCTTTCTTTTATCTTTTTATTAATCATTTTATAATCCCTTTCTATGAGTTTTTTAAAAACATTATTCTCATCGCATTTAATACCGCAATAACCATTACACCAACATCAGCAAAAATTGCCAGCCACATGTCAGCATGGCCAAAGGCACCTAAAATCAGACTGCCGACTTTAACGGTTATGGCAAAGATAATGTTCTGATAGACAATCCCTAATGTTGTTTTACTAATCTTAATTGCTTTGACCAGTTTAAGTAAATCATCATCCATTAAAACCACATCAGCCGCTTCAATGGCTGCATCCGTTCCCAAAGCCCCCATCGCAATACCGACATCAGCAATCGATAAGGCCGGAGCATCATTGATGCCGTCACCAACAAAAGCCAGTTTCTGATTTTCGGCTTTTTCTTTAATTATCCTTTTAATTATTTCCAGCTTATCGTCAGGAAGCAGCTGATAATGATAGTTTTCGATTTTTACTCTTTCCGCTACATCTTTAGCAACCTTCTCGTTGTCACCGGTCAGCATATAGATTTCTTTGACACCTATTATTTTAAGCTGTTCTATCGCAGCTGCTGTATTCTCTTTAAGTACATCGCTAATTACCAGATGACCCAGATATTCATTTTCCAGACTGACATGAACAATGGTTCCGACACTCTGGCAGCTTTGATAATCTATCATCAACTGCTGCATCAGCTTTTCATTACCGACAGCCAGCTGTTTTCCCTGATATCTGCAGACAATTCCTTTGCCGGCGATTTCCTTAACCTCACTGATTCTCCCTTCATCAATTTCTTTGCCATAGTGCTCTAATATACCTCTGGCAATCGGATGATTTGAATAATATTCACCATAGGCAGCCAGCATTACAAGGTTATCGTCATCTTCACTATGATGAATAGCATTAACCGCAAAAACCCCTTTGGTCAGTGTCCCTGTTTTATCCAGCATCAGCATTTTTACCTTGGCCAGTGTTTCCAGGTAGTTGGACCCTTTAATCAGAATCCCCTGACTGCTGGCAGCTCCAATGCCGGCAAAAAAACTTAAAGGTATTGAAATAACCAGCGCACAGGGGCAGGAGATAACCAGAAAAGTTAAGGCTCGATAAATCCATTTTGACAGTTCAACCGGACTATTGGTCAACAGATTAATCAAAGGAATCACACTGGCTAAAGCTAAAGCACTGTAGACAACAATAGGAGTATAGACTCTGGCAAATCTGCTGATAAAGTTTTCGCTCTTACTTTTCAGGTTGCTGGCATTTTCCACTAAATTCAGAATTCGGCTGGCTGTTGACTGCTCAAACTCCTTGGTTGTCTGAACCTTCAATAATCCGGAAATATTGACACTGCCTGACAGGACTTCATCAGCAACATCTATTTCTTTCGGCACTGATTCTCCGGTCAGAGCAGCTATATCCAGAACTGAACGACCTTCCACGATAATACCATCAAGCGGTACCTTTTCACCTGGTAAAATCGTAATGATGGTTCCAACTTCAACTTCATAAGGGTCAACCTTTATAAACGCGCCATTCTGTTCAATATTGGCATAATCCGGCCTGATATCCATCAGAGCTGTAATGCTTTTTCTACTTTTTCCTATGGCATAACTCTGAAACAGCTCACCAATCTGATAAAACAGCATAACCGCAATGGCCTCATTAAAATCACTTAGGAAAATGGCTCCGACAGTCGCAATAGCCATCAGAAAGTTCTCATCAAAGGGGACTTTTGCTATTAATCCTTTAAAGGCTCCGATAAGAACATCATAGCCAATCAGAAAATAGGGAATCAGATAGATTACCGAACCCAGAACGCTTTCAATTTTCAATAACTTCATAATGCTGAACAAAACAGCTGACAGGATGATTCTGGTCAGCATTTTCTTTTGTTTTTTATTCATTTACAGAAAAATCTCACAATCTCGGTTTACTTTTCTACAGTTGGTTAAAATTTCCTGCATGACTTCTTCTTTTTTTACATCATCTTCAAAATCGACAATCAGCTTTTGAGTCATGAAGTTGACAGTAGCATCTTTTACCCCGCAGGTTTTTTTAGCTGCAGTTTCCATCTTCAAAGCGCAGGCAGCACAATCTACTTCAATTCTATAACTTTTCTTCATAAATAGCTCTCCTCATTTGAACAATTGTTCAATTGTTAAACTTATTATACCATCTCCCCTTGCTCTGTCAATAAAAAACTATCGTTTCAGGATAGTTTTTTCTCTTTTAAAAACACTACAGAAGCTTATTCAGATTTTCAAAAACCTGATCAAGCGGCAGTCCCATAATGGTATAGAAATTGCCTTCAATGGCTGAAATATATCGGGCTGCCCAGCCCTGAATCGCATATCCTCCAGCCTTATCGTAAGGCTCTGGTGTTTTAATGTACTCGTCAATCTCTTTTTCGGCAATATCATTAAAATGAACTACTGAAGTATTGGAGAAAACTATCTTTTTCTCTTCCGATAGGATAGCCACTCCGGTGATAACCTGATGTTCCCGGTTTTTCATTTTCAGCATCATCTCTTTAGCCTGACCCTGATTTTTTGGTTTCCCCAGGATTTCGTCATCTACCACCACTATCGTGTCACAGCCTAAAACCACATCATGGGAATGCTTTTCAAAAACAGCTATTGCCTTCTGATAAGCCAGGGTCTTTACCAGTTCTACAGGTGACAAATCTTCGTTAACACTTTCGCTTACATCGGAAACAATAACATCAAAATCATATCCCAGCAACCCCAGCAGTTCTTTTCTTCTAGGCGACCTGCTCGCTAATATTAACTTTTTCACCCTAAATCTCCTTTGATTTCTAAAATCATATCTCTTAGCTGAGCCGCTCTTTCAAAGTCCAGAATTCTGGCTGCCTCTCTCATCTCTCTGTCCAGCCTGATCAGCAGCTGCTCTATTTCCGCCTTTGACTGTTTTTTAACCTTTTTGCTCATATATCTGAGCGCCATCTCGTGCGTTTCTTTTGAGCGGATTGGCTCTCGGATTTCTTTTTTAATGGTTGTCGGAATTATACCGTTTTCTTCATTGAACTTTTTCTGAATCTTTCGACGGCGATTGGTTTCATCTATCGCCCTGCTCATTGAACCGGTTATATTGTCTCCGTACATAATAACCTTGCCGTTGCTGTTTCTGGCTGCCCGTCCAATAGTCTGAATCAGACTTCTTTCGCTTCTTAAAAAGCCTTCCTTATCGGCATCGATTATTGCTACCAGCGACACCTCTGGAATATCCAGACCTTCTCTAAGCAGGTTAATGCCAACTAAAACATCATATTTGCCTTTTCTTAAATCCCGAATAATCTCCGTTCGCTCCAGAGTTTTGGTCTCATGATGCAGATAAGCCACTCTGTACATTCTGTTCTGCAGGTATTTGGTGAGTTCCTCCGCCATTCTAACTGTTAAAGTAGTAACTAAAACTCGCTCTGCTTTTTCAATTCTTAAATCAATTTCATATGCCAGATCATCTATCTGCCCTTTCGAAGGACGCACTTCCACTTCTGGATCTAATAGTCCGGTTGGGCGAATAATCTGTTCGACTACCTGATTGTCTGTTTTATCAAGTTCATAGTCGCCAGGAGTAGCGCTGACACAGATTACCTGCTTTATGGCCTTTTCAAACTCATCGAACTTTAAAGGTCGGTTATCTAAAGCACTAGGCAGTCGAAAGCCAAAATTGACCAGGGTTTCTTTTCTGCTGCGATCACCGTTATACATCCCCCTGACCTGGGGAATTGAAACATGTGATTCATCAATAATCATCAGAAAATCATCACCAAAATAATCAAACAGGGTCCAGGGTTTGGAGCCTGGTTTTCTAAACTCCAGATGACGGGAATAGTTTTCAATTCCCGGACAGACACCAAATTCTCTCAAGGCCTCTAAATCATAGGTGCACCTTTGCCCCAGTCTCTCTTTTTCTAACAGTTTCCCTTCATTTTCGAAATACTGCAACCTTTCTTTCAATTCTACTTCTATATTGTCACAGGCTTTAAGCACATCTTCCTTACTCTTAGCGTAACCGGTAGCCGGAAAAATATTATAAACCGTGTAATATTCCAGGGTTTTATTGGTTATGCTGTCTATTTCACTGATTCTGTCAATTTCATCATCAAATAACTCAATTCTTAAAAAATAATTGTCCGTATGACCCAGACTCACATCTATCACATCACCTCTAACCCTGAAGGTTCCTCTTTTCTGTTCGATGTCATTACGGCTGTACTGTCTATCTACCAGCATCATCAGCAGCTCTTTCCTCTTTATTTTCTGGCTGGTTTTAATAGTGAAAAAAAGGTCTTTATACTGCTTAGGATCACTTGCAGCATAAATGCAGGCTACAGAAGCTACTATTATTGTATCTCTGTGTTCCAGAACCGAATTATAAGCCGCCAGGCGTAGCATATCCAGCTCTTCATTAATCATTGAATTTTTTTCAATATAGGTATCTGTTTTTGGCAGATAGGCTTCCGGCTGATAATAGTCAAAGTTGGAAACAAAGTATTCGACATGATTATGCGGAAACAGCTCCTTCAATTCTGAATACAGCTGTCCGGCTAAGGTTTTATTATGAACAAACACCAAAGTGGGTTTGTTAACTTTTTCAATTACATTTGCCACAGTAAAAGTCTTACCGGTTCCTGTTGCTCCCAACAGAACCTGGTACTTTTTATTCTCTTTTAAACCAGCAACCAGCTGCTCTATCGCTTTAGGCTGGTCTCCTTTAGGAGTATAACTGCTTACCAGCTGAAATTTTTTCATATGCCTATTATACACTATTCAGGACTTATATTTTCACTATCCTCAGCAATCGGAAACAACTATGCTGTCTGATATCTTTTATAATTTTGACAAACTAAAGGTTCAGTCTTTGCTGAACCTCTGTCTTCTATTGTTTGATTAAATCTAACGCATAATTCATCTGAGTGTCATACTTTTCAGTTTCCAGCTTCCAGCTTCTGACAACCGAACTGTTTAAGGCACTGGCAACTGTTTCGTCCAAGGCACCAGTGACTTCCAGCTGCATGTCTTTCTGAAAAGAGATTAAGGCATCCTTTGTTTTTTGTGAGAAATAGCCATCTACTCTATCTACCTCATAGCCCAAAAAATCCAGCATCGACTGCATCTGGGCTACAGCCGGAGAAACGCTGTCATAGGTATAGAAAACACCTTCTTCGACAGTCAGATAATTCATGTATAGTACATCGTGCAGTTTAACTTCATAATCAGGAGTTATTCCAACTCCACCCACATAAACACCATTACCGCTTTTCCAGATTAAATCAGTATATTTGATGGCACTTCCATCCAGCAGCATTCTGGTAACCTGAGCAACCCCTTTTCCATAAGTTGTCTCACCAACAACAATCGCGTTGCAGTTTTCCTTCATCGCTAAAGTGAACACTTCTGAACAGCTCGCTGAATTGCCGTTTGTCAGAATAATAATCTTATCATAATAGTACTTATCACCACCGACAGCTGTATCTATAATCTCTTTTCCTTCGCGGTCAAATTCTCGCATAACAATATCGCCCTTATCTAAAAAGTAAGAGGCAATTGTATTTAAAGTAGAAGCATAGCCACCGCCATTATCCCTTAAATCGATGATAATTCTTGTGACATCATGTTCTTTAAAATATTCCAGATGGTTTTTCATCTCTTTTCCTGTTCCATCAGAAAAAGAAGTTAAGGTAAGAATTCCGACACCATCAACGACTTCCGAAAAGACAGTATTAGAAATAGTGTTTCTGATGATTGAAATATCCAGTGTTTCTGTTCCTCTTAAAACTGTTATTACAACTTCTGTCCCAACTTTTCCCTTGATTCTGTCAGCAATATTATCGACACCTATTGATTCAATACTTTCTCCATCAACCGCAATGATAATATCGCCAGCCAATACTCCACTGGCTTCAGCAGGAGAAGAACGAATAACGCTGATCACCAGAATCTGATCGTCAACAACAGTATAGGTTACCCCAATGCCAACAAATGAAGATTCTAAAGACCCGGTAAAGGAAGCCAGTTCACTGGCACTCAGATACTCCGAATGAATATCGCCCTGAGCGCTGACCATGCCATAAATAGCATCATCAATCAGCTGCTGGCTGTATTCATCAGTGTTCTGACCAAAATAAAAATCCGTTAACATTATTTCATGCACCGCCTGTAAAGCAGCAAATTTTTTATCTAACGTTGTTGCACCGGTGTATTTTCCAAAAAACAGACCGCCTAGGAAAGATATCGAACATAATAGAGTAGCCAGTAATACTACAAATGAACCTTTTAATAATTTTCTCATATAATCACCATTAAATATTTTATCACAATAAAAAAGGTGCAACAAGATGCACCTTAGCTACCTACCCAATAGTACCTGCCATAGCGATATCCGTAGATATCAGTCGGATTGACAAAGCATGGGGCCGCCCATCCTTTGTTAGTGCAGGAATTGCTGATATGGTATGACAATCCAAAGGTATTGTTATAGCGTTTAAAATCATTAAGAATCTTATTGACATTGGTAGTAGATGTCGTACCCAGAAAAGTAATCGCAAAATGCAGATGTGGGCCTGAAGAACTACCGCTGTTTCCGGTTGTGCCAATCAAGGTCTTTTTCTGATAAACAATGTCACCAATACTGACATAGATGTCTTTCAAATGGTCATACTGAATAAAGTAATATTCGTTACCAATCAATACCAGAAGGAAGATATAGTTACCTCTTCCCCAGTTACAGGTGTTGCCATAGTAACCGCCATTATAGGCACAGCCGCCGCGGGCATCAACTACAACACCGTTTCCTACCGGATATAAGGCTGTACCGATTCCTACTGCCGCATCTATCGCAGCATGGAAGCCACCGCTAGGATAATAGAAACAGCCTGCTGAAACCCAGAATGAGGTGTTTTTAAAGAATGGGGCAAAACCATCAGAAGGATAGAGATCATTGATTGCGGCATTGATGGCATCAATTCTCTGTTCCAGTTCCGAATAATCCTTTTCTAAAGCATCCATCTGCGCCTGGAATTCCGCTTCTCTTCTTTGGAACTCTTCCACAAGTTCAATAGCGGCAGCTCTAAGTTTCTCTAAACCGCCTTTCTGACTTTCTAAAGATGTCTGCTGAACAAACAGATTATTTTTCTGCGTTTCCATATTATCGACATCAATCTGCAGCAGTTCCTTTTCTTTCTGCATTTCTTCAATCTTAAGCATATCATAATCACTGATTTCAGCTATGGCACTTATTCTGCGCAGTAAATCAATAAAACTGTCAGCACCCATAATAAATCTAATATAGGAATTGGTTCTGACATTGGACTGCGATGCTGCCATTCTGTCTTTAATCTGATTATTAAGATTTTCTATTTTAATCTTTCTCTCTTCAATCTGAATATTAAGTTCCTCAATGTTTTTTTCCAGGATTGCTATTGTGTTCTGGATTGCCTTAATTTCTTTTTCCAGTGAAGCAATTTTATTGTTAAATTGCTGGATTTTCTTACCTTCAGAAATAATATTGGCTTTTAAACTGTTCAGATTGCTGGTTGCCTCATCCAGCAATGCCTTCAGTTCATCCTGCTTTTGCTGTTCATAGTTTCTAAAGCGAATGCAGATCTGTTTTTCTTCATCAGTCAATTGAGTCTGGGTTGAGCATAGCTGACAATAGTATTCATAGTTGTTCTCAAAATCCTCATCATCAGCTAAAA
>Ga0116183_1005880_pt1 | contig 11472 bp, 11 predicted proteins | sample AD_UKC078_MetaG_FD_89753 | JGI IMG/M metagenome (GOLD analysis project Ga0116183, IMG submission 89753) | Active sludge microbial communities of municipal wastewater-treating anaerobic digesters from USA - AD_UKC078_MetaG | ecosystem: Engineered > Bioreactor > Anaerobic > Digestate | place: USA...
GGGATAGGTCGAGGCCCACATCCTGCCCCACCAGCCGCGCCACGCGTTCTAGCCACCGCTGCACGACGACGGCCTCGAATCATCGCAGCACGGAGCCAACAGGGTCAAGGACATGAAGGGGTCAACCAGCCGCGAGAATGGCCGCTTCCAGCGTTCCGTTCGGGAGCAAACCGAGCAATACGACAAGCACCGCGGAGATGAGCAGGGCGGCTGCCACGTAACCGGAGCGCATGGGCACCGCGATGGGCGCGCCGGGTTCCGGCTCTTTCATGTACATGACGACCAATACCCGCAGGTAATAATAGGCCGCGATGACACTGTTGAGCAGACCCAAGACGGCCAGCATGGTGAAGCCATTGTCGATGGCGACTCGAAATAGGTAGAATTTGCCGAAAAATCCGGCCAGGGGAGGAACGCCCGCCAGCGAGAGCAAGAACAGCGAAAAGGCAAAAGCGATGGCGGGATGACGACGCCCCAATCCCGCCAGGTCTTCGTAACTCACCGCTTCCGCTCCTCGGCTTCCACATAAAATGAGCGTTCCAAACGCGCCCGCGGTCGATACGGTATACGCCAGCAGATAATAAATCATGCTCGCTTCGGCTTGTTGCGTCGCTTTGGTGGCCGCTACCACCGCAATCAACAAGGTGCCCGCATGAGCAATCGACGAATACGCAAGCATTCGTTTGACCGATTCCTGACGCACCGCAATCACGTTGGCCACGGTCATGGTCGCTACCGCAAGGCCAGCGACCACCGGTGGCCATCCGGTTCCCCAGGAAGCCGTTTTGGCGTCGGCAAAGGCAATCAGCAGCACACGAAGCATGAGGGCGAAGGCAGCGGCCTTGACAACGACGGCCATATAGGTAGTGGCCGGAGTCGGCGCGCCTTCGTAAGCGTCGGGCGTCCACATGTGAAAGGGAACCGCGCTCACTTTGAACGCAAGCCCCACCAAGATGAGCACGAGACCGACCATGACGAGGGGCACGGCGTTGTCATAGGCGATGAGGAGCATGTCCGATGGCACTTCGCTGTCGCTTTTGACAAGCCTTAGACCCGTGTTGGCAAGCTGCGAGCCGATGCCGGATAGGTCGGTATGCCCAGTGGCACCGTATAACAGCGCTCCTCCGTAAAGAGGCAGGGCGGCCGCGAAAGACCCGAGCAAAAAGTACTTGAGCGCCGCTTCGATGGACCGAGGCGAACCACGACGAAATGCCACCATGGTGTACACACCAAGAGACATCGCCTCGAGGCCAAGGAAAATCGTGAGCATATCGCCCGCCGCCGCCAACGTCATCGCACCCACCGTCGACAACAGAAGCAAGGGATAAAACTCACCCCGATCGAGCTTGTGTTCGGGAAGATAGCCGCCCGCCAGCAAGCAGGACAACGCTCCCCCCAACGTCAAAATCACGAAGAAAAACAAGCTGAATCGGTCGAGCAGCAGCCATGGAGCCAGCGACGAGACTTCCGGCAGATTCTCCGGGCCGTAGAACCACACGCCCGCGGCGGCGATGGCCGAGGCAAATAACACGACCGAAGACGAAACGGCCAAGCTGGCGGAAGGTGATTCGAGCCGCTCGTCACGAAAACGCGAAAGCGCCTCGACCACCATCAGGACAAGAGCACCCACCGCTACGATGAGCAGAGGCGACAGCCCGAGAAGGATATTCGCGTTCACTTGCTTTCCTCCTGGATCGCCAAGGTCTCGTCCTTGGAACCCTTGTCGTCTGGTTTTCGTCCAGGTTCTTGCCCATCCAAGGCTTCCAGCCGCTTCATCAATTCATCGCGCGAAGAGCCCGACAGGCTGCCCGCCAAAATGTCGTTGGTCAGCAAGCGCGGCTCGGGATTCGCCGCCTGGGACTCATTCCACACAAGCCGATTGCGCGTGTGGAAATCCGATACCGACTGGCTCGATCGACTCAGAAATACCGAGGGAAATAGCCCGATCACGAAAATCATGATCACGAGGGGAACGAGCGCGATGCCCTCGCGCACGTTGAGATCCGGTAGATGAGCGTTTTTCGGATTTTTCAACGGCCCGAAAAACACTTTCTGCACCACACTGAGCATGTATACCGCCGCCAAGATGACGCCGAAAGCCGCCACCGCCGCATCCACCCAATGGAATTTGCCCAGATAAGGCGAGGTATAGGTGCCCATGATGACCATGAACTCGCCGACGAATCCATTGGTTCCCGGCACGCCCACGCTCGCCATGGTCACGACGAGAAACACCGCCGCGTACACGGGCATCACCTTCGCCAACCCACCGAATTCCGAGATTTCTCGGGTATGACGACGGTCGTAGATCACCCCTACGAGCAAAAAGAGCGCGCCCGTGGACACACCGTGGTTGACCATCTGCAACAAGGCACCCTGGGTGCTCGTATGCGTGTTGGCAAAAAGGCCGAGCATGACGTAGCCGAGGTGCGCAACGGAAGAATAGGCCACCAATCGCTTGAAATCGTCTTGTTTCCATGAACATAGGGCGCCGTAGATGATGCCGCCAAGCACCGCTACCCCCGCCAGGTTCGCGGCCTGGGTGCCCGCCGCCCAGGGGAACAATCCCATCGCAAAACGCAGGTACGCATAGGTCCCCATCTTCAACAGAATGGCCGCCAGAATGATGGAGCCGCCCGTGGGCGCCTGCACGTGAGCATCCGGTAACCACGTATGCACCGGGAACATCGGCACTTTGATGAAGAAAGCGATCGCGAAAGCCCAGAAACAAAGCAGTTGCGCCTGTTGCGGCAACAGCACCTTGTTCAACGCAAGCAGGCTGAAACTCACCTCACCGGTGAGTTGCGAGTAGGTGTATACGAGGTACAACATGGCGGCGAGCATCAGCACCGACCCGGCCATCGTGTACAAAAAGAACTTGAGAGCCGCCTTGATACGGTCCTGAGAACCCCAGACGCCGATCATCAAGTACATGGGGATCAGCATCAGCTCCCAGAACACGTAGAACAGGAATAGATCCAGCGCGACAAAGGCGCCGATCATCGCCGCTTGCAAGAATAGAAACGAAAAACACAAGTCCTTGATGCGCGTTTTGATCGAACCGAAGGTCACGTACGCCGCAATGGGCGTGATGAAGGTGGTCAGAAGCACCAGCCAAAGACTGATTCCATCGACCGCGACGTGGTAACGGATGCCGAAAGCGGGGATCCACTCATGCACGTATACGAAGTGCCATCCGGTGGACATGGGAACTTGCAGCAGCCACAGGGAGGCGAGCAAGTCGACGAGCAGAATGCCGAGGGTCAGGCCGCGCAAAACGCGTGGGGATTGCCGGGGCATGAAGAGAATGAAAAAAGAGCCGATGAGCGGCAAACCGATGAGCACGTTGAGCAAGTGAGGCCACTCGCCAGCGACCTGTTGCTGTTCCGCCCCCGGCCACATCCACATCACGAACATGGCGAGCAGGGCGGCAATCAGGCCGACACCCGCTCTTTCCCACCAGGAAGGACGTTTTGGAACGAACGCTCCGAAAGCACCCGCCACCAACGCCGGCCATAGATCAATCAAGGAACCGAGCGCGGAGTTCATGGCATCACCTCGATCGGCACGTTCATTCCCACAGGATCGGGTCGACTTTTGTCCGGTAACGGTCGACGAAGCACAATCTCACGGATTTTCGTCATCTTGAATGCGTTCTGCACTTCGACTCGCACCTTGGTTTCCTGTCCAGGCGGAACCTGCACTTGCACCTTTTGAAGCAAGGTCCAGGTTTCATCCTGCTCCAACTGGGGATTGTCCCAAACCCCATCCCCATCCCGATCCCAGCGATACTTATAGCCAAGCCCGGGGGCCGCCTCGACAATATACATCCCCCCCGCCTCGTCCTTGGTCACCACAACCTCGCCATGGGCCGTCAACAAATACGCGCCCGTCGCAAACAATCCCACCACCATCACCGCGGCATACATCTGCACACGGCCCGTCTGGAAGGCTCGGAAAAGCGAACCGAAGGACTGAATCACGATCGTGGTCAATCGCGCCAACACGCCGTCGATGACCCATTTGTCAAACAACGCCGCGGTCTCCGCCAACGAATGGAAAGCACCAAGCACGGTGGCTTCGTACAATTCGTCGATGCGCCATTTATCGAGCACCAGACGGTACAAGCCTCCGGCGGATTGCGCGGCTTGCCGGGCAGGCTCGCCTTTTTTGACGTAATACACCCAATAGGCCGCGCCGGAGCCGATCAGGAAGGCCAGCACACCGGGGATGAGCAGCAGATGCTCCAAGTGCGTGAGTTCATCTCCCTGTTTGATCGTCGTCACCATCTTGAGTCCACTTTGCATGGAAGGCTCGAGCCAATGAGAAAAGGCGGTGAGATGGAACGGCCCCGCGTTGACCCAGCCTGCGAAGAGAGCGAAGAAAGCAAGCACCACCAGAGGAACCCACATGGCCCATGGAGACTCATGCGGCACCGGACCGTCGATGGGTTCGTCATGCGCGTGCGACGCATGATGGTCATGATCGTGGTCGTCATTTTTCCAGCCGGGCACGATGCGCCATCCACGGAAGTCCCCGAAAAACGTAAGGAAAACGGTGCGAAGCATATAAAACGCGGTCAGGATGGCGGCGGTGACACCCACGACGAATACGGCGGTGGAGAACCATTCGGGGATGTGCAGGCCCTGCACCACCGCTTCGCGCGCTTCGTCGGATAGCGGAGCGCCAGCTTTTTGCACCGCGTTTCGAATCGCCAGGTCTTTGAGCAATCCCGAAGGCTGGATGCGGTTGACGAAGGCTCGAAACAGGATGTCGTCTTTCGAAAAGAAGCCAGCGGTAAGCGGCAAGCCTATGATCGCCGCGGTCGCTGCCATATATGTCCAGTATGTTTTGGGCATGTATTTGCGCAAACCACCCATGTTGCGCATGTCCTGAGAGGCATCGGTATCGTGGATGCGCGCGTGCATCGCGTGAATGACCGAACCGGCCCCGAGGAACAAACAAGCTTTGAAAAAGGCGTGGGTGACGACATGGAACATGCCCGAGGCGAAGGCGCCCACCCCCACGCCCATGAACATGAACCCCAGTTGGCTGACGGTGGAATAAGCCAACACCTTTTTGATGTCATGCTGCACGAGCCCGATCGTGGCGGCAAACAGAGCCGTAAACGCACCAACCCCAGCGACCACCATCATCGCAGTGGGCGAAAGCACGAATACGAAACTCATGCGAGCCACGAGATACACACCGGCGGTAACCATCGTGGCCGCGTGGATGAGGGCAGACACGGGCGTGGGCCCCGCCATGGCGTCGGGAAGCCATACATACAGAGGGATTTGCGCACTCTTGCCCGCGCAACCAAGAAATAGCGCAAGGCCGATGAGCGTGGCGTAGTTGACGACGACAGGGCTCGTGAGAAAGGCAGGCAACCAGGAAGGAGCCACACCAATGGGCCAGATTTGTAGTTCGTTGAATAGCTCCGGTGCCCTGGCCTCGATCCCCGCCCAAGACAGACTGCCGGTCGTGTGCAGAATCATCGCCATGGCGAACAACAGCCCGAAGTCACCGATGCGATTGGTAATGAACGCTTTTTTACCCGCCGAAGCGTTCTTGTCGGCCTCGAACCAAAACCCGATGAGAAGGTAGCTGCACAGCCCCACGCCTTCCCATCCCACGAAGAGAATCGGCAGGTTATCGCCCAGAATCAGCACCAACATCGAGAAGATGAACAGGTTGAGATAGGCGAAAAAGCGGTGATAACTCGGGTCTCCCGCCATGTACCCCGTGGAATACAGATGGATGAGGCCACCCACGCCCGTGACGACAAGCATCATGGTGGCGCTCAGGCTATCGATGGCAAAAACCACATCGATGCTGGTGGTTTCGAGAGCGAGCCATCGCCATGCATTCCAGACGAATTTGACGTGAGGGACGGCCGCGCCTTCGGAAAGGGAGGCAGAGGCCTGTTGCACGCGGGCATACAGCAGAAGGAAAGCGGCTAGCGAGGCGAGGAAAGAGCCGCCAACCGCCGATAAGGCCATCGTGCGCACCCCCTCGGGGCCCAGCCTTTTGCCGAAGATGCCGTTGATCAAGGCACCCATCAAGGGCAAACCGAGGATGACCGCGATGAGCGGGAAGTTGTCTTCAGGGTTTGGGAACAACGAGAGCAATGACTCCATCAGGGTCTCCAGGGCGCTCAGTTCTTGAGGAGGTCGACCGAATCGGTTCGCACCGTGCGCTTGAGACGAAACAGCGCGACCACGATGGCGAGACCCACGGCGGCTTCCGCAGCCGCCACCGCAATGATGAAGAAGGTGAACATCTGACCCACATGATGGCTCGCATACCAACGATTGAATGCCACCAGGGTCAGGTTCACCGCGTTGAGCATCAATTCAATGCTCATCAAAACGATGAGAGCGTTGCGTCGCGCGAGAAAACCACACGCGCCGATGACAAATATCACCGCCGCAACGACGAGATAATACTCGAGAGGAATGGAGGTCACGGGCCCACCTCTTTGGACTTGGCGTTGGTCTTGGCGTGACGCGTACGCGCGACCGCCATCACGCCAACGATAGCCGTGGTCAGCAGCACACCGATGAGTTCGAAAGCGATGACGCCGTCGGTGAACATGACCCTTCCAAGTTCACTGACGGAGCCGAATTCGATCCGAGGCGGGTCGAAGAGATGGGGTCCCCCAAGGCCCGCGCGCGCGACGAGCACCGCCGCGAGAATCGCGCTGAGGGCGAAAAGCCCCGCTCCAATCGCGCGACTCGACGAGGTTCGCTTGTCCTGATTCGGCTGCACTTGCCCGCCCAGCAGCATGATGACGAATACGAACAGAACCACGATCGCGCCGGCGTAGACCAAAATCTGAATCGCCGCGAGAAGCTGCGCGGAAAGCGTCAAGTACAACCCGGCGATGCCGACGATGGTCGCCAGCAGCGACATGGCGGAACGAATGGCGCTTTTCGAAGCGACGGTTCCCAACGCTCCCGCGACGGCAAGCAGCGCGGAAACGTAGAACAATCCTTGTTCGACGATCGCGTTGATCATAGGGCGAGCCTCCCGGTGGAAGACGAACCACCCGTTCGAATGTAGTCTTCGATTTCTTTTCGGAATTTCCGAAGGAAACCAAGCATGGGCATGGAGGCGCCTTCGCCAAAGGCGCAGATGGTGTTGCCCATGATGTTGGATGCGATTTCGTGAAGCATATCGAGTTCTTCGATCGAGCCTTTTCCCTGCACGATCTTGTCGAGGATGCGCAGCATCCAACCTGTTCCTTCCCGACAAGGCGTGCATTGACCACAAGACTCATGCCGATAAAACCGCGCGAGATTGTGCATGGCGAGCACCGGACAGGCGCGATCGGACAATACGATCGCACACGTGGTACCCGCCATCGTGCCCAGATTGCGCATCGTATCGACCCCGATGGGCACGTCGAGCTGCGGCTTTCCATGCCATTCGTGCAGAATCGATTTGGGGTCCGGCGCATCGACGATGTCGTCGGGACGAATGATGGGGCAAGAAGAACCGCCTGGAATCACACCCAAAAGGTTCGTTCCTTCCGGCATGCCCCCGCCCAAGTCGTAAATCAATTCGCGCAGCGTCACGCCGATACAAGCTTCGTAGACACCGGGCTTGTTGACGTGACCGCTCACCCCGTACAGCCTGCATCCACCATCACCGAACTTGTGCAACGAAGATAGTTTCGAGAACTGCTCTCCCCCCATCTCGAGGATCGTCGGACAAGAGGCAATGGATTCGAGATTGTTGACCGTCGTAGGACACCCAAAAGCGCCCCGTTGGGCAGGGAAGGGAGGACGAAGACGCGGCTCGCCACGGCTTCCTTCCAGCGATTCGAGAAGCGCGGTTTCTTCGCCGCAGATATACGCGCCGGCACCCGTGTGAACGAATACGTCGACCGGATAATCGACCCCGAATGGTTTGGGTCCCAAAAAGCCTTGGGCCCGCGCTTCGTGAATGGCACCCCACAAGCGCTCCTTGGACAGGTGCAGTTCGTGCCGAACGTAAATATAAGCCGTATGAGCACCAACCCCGTAACAACCAATGATGCAGCCCTCGATGATCCGATGCGGGTCACGCTCCATCAACGTTCTGTCTTTGAACGTGCCAGGCTCGCCCTCATCCGCGTTGATCACGAGGTATGAGGGTTTGTCGCCGTCTTTGGGCATGAATCCCCACTTGACACCCATCGGGAAACCTGCACCACCGCGCCCGCGTAGGTTGGCCTTCTTGACTTCATCGACGACTTGGTCGCGGGTCATGCCAAGCGCTTTTCGAGCCGCTTCGTACCCACCGCTCGACTGGTACACCTGCAGCTTGTGACTGTCCGGCGTATCGTAGTTTTTCGTCAGGATTTTGACCGGCTTCAGCATCGTCGCTCCCGGACTCCTTGCAGTCTTCGCCCAAGCCTACTTGTCCATCAAGGCGTCGAGGATCTCATCCACGCGCTCGAGCGAGAGATTCTCGTGATATGTCTTGTCCACCATGATCATCGGCGCTTGACCACAAGCAGCCAAACACTCCGCCACACGCAGCGTGATCTTTCCGTCTTTCGTCGTCTCACCGTGGTGAATGCCAAGACGCTTTTCACAATGGTGAAGCAATTTATCCGCGCCACGAAGGGCACAAGATAGGGTCTGACATACCCAGATCTCGTGCTCACCCACCGGCGCTTGGTTGAAGAGCGAATAGAAAGTGACCACCCCTTTGACGTGAGCGGTCGGTACGTCGCACTTTTCCGCAACGAACGCTATCACGTCGTCGTTCACCCATCGCTGCTGCTCCTGGCACAGGTGCAGAAGGGGGATGCAAGCGGCTTGCTTGTTTGGGTAGCGCGAGAAGATATCCTCCATCTCGCGTTCGCGTTCCGGATTCAGAGCGAAAGACATGGTGGAACCCATGCACCGACCACGGGTCCTGCCCGCACGGCGCGTCTGGAAGTCGGCGGACGCTAACGACAGGGCTGGCCGGGTGTCAAGCGCATCGCGTCATTCGGTGCGTACACGATCTTCACAAGAGAGGGAGCTACAATCGTGAACAATTCAGAGAATGCACGATATACGCAGCCGGATGGTCAGGGCTCCATTTCATACGGTCAGCCTGCATAAAATTACTGAATTATTGATAACTACGAAAAAACGCTTCCAACAATTGTGGCCGATCGTTCATCTTGCGCTTGAGAAACGGTAACGGGTGCGTGTAGGCTGCCGACGCTTCCATGAAGGAAGCTGTTTGCAGGCACTCATCGGAGGTGTGGCGTGTTTTGTCCAAATTGTGGGACCCAAAATCCTGAAACCGCAACAGCTTGCACCAAGTGCGGTTTCAATCTGAAGGGTGCCGCTGCTCCCAAGTTCAAAGGCACGATGCTGATGATGAATGCACCGGGGGCGCCAGGAGCGCCAGGTGCACCGGGAGCGGCGCCTCCACGACCAGCCCCCCCATCGCCAGCCGGAGAAGCTCCTCCGAAGCCGGCGTTCAAGGGCACCATGGTCATTGGCGGAGCCCCGCCACCTCCGGCGGCAGCCCCGCCCGTTACGCCAACCCCACCCGCCGCAGCGCCTCCCATGGACTTCGGTGCTCCACCTCCCGCGCCACCCGCCGATTTCGGAGGTCCGCCTCCCGCGGCTCCTGCCATGGATTTCGGCGCTCCACCACCAGCCCCCGCTGGTGGTTTCGGAGCCCCCCCGGCGGGACCACCCCCCATGGATTTCGGCGGTCCACCCCCCGCACCCCCCATGGACTTCGGCGGCCCGCCACCGGCCCCTGCTGGTGGTTTCGGAGCCCCCCCGGCGGGACCCCCCCCCATGGATTTCGGCGGCCCACCCCCCGCTCCTCCCATGGACTTCGGCGGCCCGCCACCTCCCGCAGCCGCTCCCGGGCTAGGTGCACCAGACCCCTACGGGGCTCCCCCACCAGCGCCCGCTTACGGAGGACCGCCTCCCGCTTTCCCCGATCCAAGCGGACAAGCGCCGTACGCCAACCCACCTGCCCCCTTCGGCCAAAACGGCTTCGCCCCCCAACAAGCCATGGTCCCCGCAGGCCAACCCGCAGCCGGTATGGGCGGCCCCAAAGGCCAGTTCCGAAACCCCATCATGGTCCTGCTCATCTCGATGTTCTGCTTTGTATACGGTCTTTATCAGTACTACGTCATGCTCGGGGAACTGAAAGACTACTTGCAGAGCGATGAGATCAATCCCATCCATGCGTTTATCCCCATCCTACAACTCCTTTTGATATTCAAACTCCCCGGCTGGGTGCTCGAGGCCAAACAGCGCGCCGGTATCCCTAATCCCGAAGTCACCAACATCCTGTTCTACTGGTTCTTTGGCCTTTACTTCCTACCGAAAGACCTCAACGAAGTGTGGGATCCCACAGGGCAACTCCACGGCTGAAAACCCGGTTACAACGCCTCGGAATCGTCATCCTCGTGGCCCTCGGCTTGGGCTCCGCCGTCGGGTTCGGAATCGCGTTCTGCCCGATGGCCCTGGTGCTCCATATCCCTTGCCCTGGATGCGGCATGACCCGCGCCACCCTCGCTGCCCTGCGCGGCGACTTCGCTGCCTCCTTCCGCTTTCATCCCCTCGCCCTCGTCATGGTGCCCCTGCTCGGCGCTTACGCCACCGCGAACGCCATCTCCTATATCCGACACGGCGTCTCCCAAATCGATACCGTCCTTGCCGGAAAGTGGTTCGATCGCCTGCTTTTGCTGCTTCTCTTCGCCATGCTCACCGTGTGGATCGCCCGCTTCTTCGGCGCCTTCGGCGGCCCCGTGCCCGTCTGACCCCCCTCACCCCACATCCCCATTCCTCAATCGACTTCCCTGCCCATCCGCCATAACCTCAACCCCGGTGGAAATCCTAGAACTCGTCCTCCATGCCGCCCTCACCATGGGCCTGACGTACGCTTTCGTCCACATCGACCGAACACGCCTCTCCTCCATCCAACGACAACGAGGCTGGAACACCGCCACCACCGGCGCCGCCATCTTCACCTTCTCCCCCCTGTGTATCATCGCTCACTTCTGGGTGACCCGCCGTTCCCTATCCGGCCTCGCCCAAGGCTTCGTCGCTCTCACCACCATCCTCATCGCCCACCTCGCCCTGTCCGCGCTCTACGACACGGTCGGACTCGGTTGGTTCCTCTTTTTTCTTGCCGCACAACCCCTCGGCCTCGGACTGCTCGCCGCCATGCTGATCGCCTTGGCGTGAAACGACAACGTCGGAAAGTAAATAATATCCAATAAAATCAGTTGGTTATACGATCCACCGCGTATACAAATACACCACCGTGGACGTCACCAACAGCGCATCGACGCGATCCAATATCCCCCCATGCCCAGGCAAAATAGCCCCCGAATCCTTCACCCCCGTCGAACGCTTGAGCAGGCTTTCCCCAAGATCCCCGAGCTGTCCCAACAACGCTCCCACCACCCCAAGCACAAGGGCATGCCCCAACGACAGACTCGGCAAAAACCAAAAA
>Ga0116183_1005881_pt1 | contig 11471 bp, 10 predicted proteins | sample AD_UKC078_MetaG_FD_89753 | JGI IMG/M metagenome (GOLD analysis project Ga0116183, IMG submission 89753) | Active sludge microbial communities of municipal wastewater-treating anaerobic digesters from USA - AD_UKC078_MetaG | ecosystem: Engineered > Bioreactor > Anaerobic > Digestate | place: USA...
CGTTTCAGAGGTTCCGCTTCAAACCGGAGAAATAGGTGATGATTTTGCTTATTACTATATGAAAAGCGAACAGACTCCTTCAGCAGTAAGTGTCGGTGTCATGGTCGATAAAGACTATTCGATTAAAGCAGCTGGAGCACTGGTTATTCAAATGATGCCTTCAGCAACAGAAAGAGATATTCAGATTGTTGAAGAAATAGTGGCTAATTTAAAACCTGTTTCGCAGATTATCGATGAAATGAAAGACCCTGCAGAGATAGTTAAAGCCATCTTTGATGATTACCAGGAATTGGCCTGTCAGGAGTTGAGTTTTAAGTGTGAATGTAACAAGGGAAAATTTGCAATTGTTTTAAGCAGACTGCCCAAGGAAGATTTACAGGAAATGATTGATGAAGATCATGGCTGTGAGGTAATATGCAAGTTCTGCAACACTAAATATCATTATGATGAGGGAACCCTGCAGGGCTTTGTAAATGCTCAGATAGCCCATGAAAAACAGCAAAGGGAAGCAGCAGGTAAGGCTTAGGTCTGATGGAAGAGCTGAAAATAGGAAATGTAGTCTTAGCTAACAGGATTATTGTCGGGCCAATGGCTGGAATCAGTAATAGTTCTTTTAGAACTGTCATCAAAGAATTTGGGGCTTCTCTAATATACTCTGAAATGGTTTCTGATAAAGCTATCTGTTTTAAAAATAAGAAAACTTTAAAAATGTGTGCTGTCGATCAGGAAGAAAGGCCCTTAACCCTGCAGTTATTTGGCCACGATATTGATACGATGGTCAAAGCAGCTGTTTATTTAGATAAAGAAACGGCTTGCGATATTATTGATATAAACATGGGCTGTCCGGTTACTAAGGTCTGTAAAAGCAAAGCCGGGTGTGCTCTGATGCAGATGCCTGAGCATGCCTATCAGCTGGTTAAGGCTATTGTCGAAAATGTAAAAAAACCGGTAACCGTAAAACTGAGAGCCGGCTGGAGTCATCAGAGTATCAACGTGGTAGAAATGGCCTTGCTGATGGAAAAGGCTGGTGTCAGCGCCATAGCTGTTCACCCAAGAACCAGAAGTGATTATTATTCAGGTCTTTCTAACTGGGATTTGATCAGGCAGGTAAAAGAAGTAGTTACAGTTCCGGTTATCGGCAATGGCGATATCAGAACTGTTCAAGACTATATAGAAATGAGAAAAAAGACTAATTGTGATTTTGTGATGGTTGCCAGAGGCTGTTTAGGTAATCCCTGGCTGATAAAACAATTGGTGCAGTATGATAAAACAGGCGAAATTACTGAAGAACCTAACTATGTAGAGAAAATTGAGCAATGTTTATATCATGCTAGAGAGCTGGTGAAGTTAAAAGGCGAAAAAAACGGTATTAAAGCAATGCGGGGGCATGCCTGCTGGTATATCAATGGTTTAACCAATGCCAACAGGGTAAAAGCGAAAATTACCAAGATGAACAAATATGATGATTTGAAAGAGATTATGGAAAAATATATGTACGCTCTGGAAAAGGGAGATTATTCAGCTTTTATGTCTGAATAACAGCTAGTTTACAACTAAAATATTCTGGGTGTATTATACAAATGAATAAACAGGAGGAAGTTATGAAAAAACTGTTTTCTATTATCCTGACGGCTTTGATGATTTTTACCAATATCCATATGATAAAGGCAAAAAGCATCGAAAAGTTAGGAAGCGAGGGTCAGATAGATAACGTAGGTGTCAGCTATAAGATGACCTACAATCAGTTACCTTCAACGGTCTATTACGGCATCAACGGAATAGACATCGTTAACGAGGATGGGAAAACCCATCTGCAAACCGAATTTCCCGTTTTAAAGCTCATCATCATCAATGATGTCGACAAAGACGGAAATAATGATTTTCTGGTCTTTCAAAACGTGGCAGAGTTCAATGACCAGCTTTTTGTCATCAGTTCAAAAGATGGCAGCGTCATCTCTTCTACCAGATTTACTCATCTGGGATACAATGATAATCTGGGAAACATCGAAAACAACTCTTATATTTTTGAGATGCGATTCATTAAGGATAAAGTATTTGTTCTGTATGATTACAAGATTGTGAATATCAATCCGGAGGACTGCTCCATCATTTATGAATATGAGAACAGGGACAATATCTGGGATTTTGAAGTTGTGGAAGATAAAATCTATTTCATTGACCAGCTGGGACAGTTTGGTATTTTAGATTTTGAAACAGGAGAAGTAATTGAAGTCAGATTAATCACAAATAAATATGATGTTACTTTAAGATATGAGGATAGCTTTTCATTTACAGCTCAGATGAGTCTGTTTGATATCTACTATGATGGAACACAGCTGTATGTGCTAAGTGAGGATGGTTATATCTGTCTGTATGATTTTGAAAGCAATGCTTTTGAAACCCTGCCAATCGGATTGCTTTCGGATGAAGATTTTAAAGGTATTCTTTCAGAAGACTTTATCTGGATAAATGGACCAAAACATAATCCGACAGGACTTCATAAAGGAAATTTCAGAGGATATAAAGTGGTGGATGACAATGGCGACTACCTGCTGATTTCCTGCTATTTCCTGGATGATGAATCCCTGGCTACTGATGTAGAATTCTGGTTCACTCAAAAATATGTTCTCTATAACAAGGCAGAAAAAACAATGACTTTATTTGGCGGCAACGTAGCCCTTGTAAAATATGGCAAGGCTGTCTTTGCCAAATATGAAGTGGATGGCGAAGTAAAGGATGTTGTCACCACCGTTTTTGTGGCCGAAGAAAAGAAAATGAGAGTAAACATCTTTGATTTGCAGGGCAATCAGCTGCTCCAGAAGGATGTTACCATTGACTCTTTACAGCCAAACAGTAAGTATGGCTTGAAATATGATGAAACTGAAGGCTATCTGGTTGAGATTTTTTCTAACTCGGTTGTTAAAGTTGACAGCAGATTATCATCAGTGTCATATCTGTATGACAGTATTTACACCAATCTGGAACACCTTAAGGATGACTACATTATTCTTTCATATAAAGTCAACGGCGTCGCTAAACGTATTGTGAAATACAAGACTGACCTGAAGACGGTCGTCTGGACCTATGATCTGGACATCCAGGATAAAAATCACGGTTTTGAAACTCTGAAGTATGATGACTTCAATATGGACGGCATCGATGATGTGATCGGCGTGGTTATCAGCTATACCGACAAGGACGAGCCAAGATACAGCAACTACATCATTATCGACGGCGCCACCGGTGCGGTTCTAGCCAACAGGAAGATCTTCCTGTATGAAAGCTATGACGACAAGGGCAAGAAGTACAATGTCTATTCAACCTCGAAAGAGGTTAGTCTGGTAAGGGATCTGAACGGTGATGGAAAGAAAGAGCTGCTGATTCCAGAAGGTATTGTGGCTACCAGCAGCTGGACCCTGAGAGGATCGATTGAAACCTTTTTCGACACCGGCGGAATGCCCTACGCTGTAGGCGATATCAATGGCGATGGCTTTGATGACTACATATCGATAAGCGACACCAGGGTTGAGATGTGGACCTCGAGAGTTGTCTACACCTATAATGTCGAATATAAAAAGCAGAGCACCGCGGTCACCATGAACAAGGATTATCAGAATCTGACATATGGTACGGTGTTTGCCGATATCAACAATGACGGGGTCAAGGAGTTTGTTCTGGTCAACAGGAATTCCCAGGGATATCAGATATTTGATGTCTATGACGGCAAAACGTTTAACAGGATGTATTCGCTGTGCCAGGACGGGGTTTCCGACTATGAGGCATTCGCTCTTCTGGACATGGACTTAAACAATGACGGCTACAACGAAATCTATCATGCTACCTATTACTGGGGAGTGTACACCATTATTGACGGCAAGACAGGCGAGGACTTGACCTGGATCAATAAGTTTGAATACGAAAATCATGAAATGAAGGATGAATTTAAATACCATCCAGATTATCTGATTTCATTTATGATAGAAGAAAATCCTGATACAGGATTAATGGCCACCAAGGATTATAACCAGGACGGTTTAAATGATTTTGCGGTATTAAAGACTTTCTACAAAGAGGAAGACTGGACTCAAAGTACTGCTCTGATGATTTATGATGCCAAAACCTTTGAGTTATTAAAAGAAGTAAAATTTCCGACAGTTGAATGGTTTGAAAGATACTACGATGTTGAAAACACCGACAGATACTTTTTTATTAAAGTATCAAACGAGAAAGTGCTGCTAGTTGACTTAGACCAGTTTAATGATATTGCCAACTATAGAATATCTGGAGAAAAATACTGTCTGATTAACGAAGATACTATTCTAGTAACCACCATCCAAAATGATGTTTATAGTTTAGATATCGGTGAATCATTTGAGATAACCACCAGATTTGATGAAGAGACTGCTGAATATATTATTCATATTGAATGGAAAACAACAGCTCCTTATGCGATTACCTCTATCTATGATAACAACACTCTGATAGCGGTAATTCAGGAAAAACAGTATGATCTGAAGCTAACAGAAGGGCGACACGTAATAGCTCTGGTTTTAGATGATGGACAGGGGAAAGGCTCCAAAGCAGATTTTGAAATTACCGTCTTAAGTCAAAAGACCAGAAGCGAATATGTTGTTGTATTGGCAGTGCTGGCAGTAATTGCTGGTTTCGCATTGAACATATATCGAAAAGCATATGTCAAAAAAGTAAGTAAGGAGGGCCTGAAATAATGAGTGAATATTGTATTGAACTGAACAACCTGACTAAAAAATTTGGCAAGTTCACCGCAGTGGATGATTTTAGTCTTAAGCTGCTGCCAGGCAAGGTCTATGGAATTGTCGGTCCTAACGGTGCCGGCAAGTCAACGACAATGGCGATGATCATGGGCTCACTGCATCCAACCTCAGGGACAGGGAATGTAAAGGGGCATGAACTGGGCAGCAGGGAAGCACTTAGGGTTTTAGGCTACTCTCCGGAGTACACCAGCTTCTATGATGATATGAACTGTGTGGAATATCTCTGGTATATGGGAACTTTAAGCGGTTTATCCAATGAGGAAGCGATGGAAAAAGCAACCAGTCTGATTAAACAGTATGACCTGGTTGACCATGCCTATAAAAAAGTGTCGAAGTTTTCTACCGGTATGAAGAAAAAGGTCTCGCTGGCGCAGGCCATGATACATGATCCGGAGATTCTGCTTCTGGACGAGCCAACGGCAAACCTGGATCCTACCAGCAGGATGGAGATACTCAATACTGTAAGATCAATGGTTCAGGACCGGAATCTGACAGTGCTGATCAGCTCCCATGTCCTGACGGAACTGGAGACAGTCATTGACCATGTCATCATGATCAATCATGGCAAGCTTATAATGGATGAATCTATTGCAACAGCGCAGGAAAAATTTAAGCAGGGCATCCTGGTGGTTAGCTGTGACAATAATGAGCTGCTGTATGAAAAGCTTGAAGGCAGATACAGCATTGAAAAGGCCAAAGGCTCAATCAGAATAACGACTGCTGATGTTAATGCCTTGAAAAAAGATGTTGTCAAAACAATCTTTGAAAATGATCTGGTTTTAAACGTTTTGCATGAGGAAGTATTGTCTTTAGACCTGCTGTATAAGCAGGCGCTGGAAGGAGAAAAAGAATGAAAAATATATTCTTAAGAACTTTGGAAACAACACTAAAGAAGGTAAGCATTATTTTCTGTATTTTAACCAGTGTTATTGTGGGTTCAATTGTTATCTCAACAGGTAGAGGTGGTATGGGTGTTATGGCTTATCAGCAGCTACTGGAACAAAACCTGATGATGCAGCATGTGCTGGTATTCTTTGTAATTGATGGTTTTGTCCTGATGGCAACAACAATTTCCAATGCGACCGGACTTATAGCCAGCGAGGTTCATGAAGGAACCTTTAAGCTACTGGCAGCCAAGCCAAACTTAAGGACTCAGATTTTAGCAGGTAAGGTGCTGGGAGTAATAGCCGGTCAGATCATCCTTCTGGCAATATCTCTGTTCTCATATTTTTCAACAATAGTTATTGTTAAGGCGATAGATGGCAATGTCATCAGGGAAATGGTTTCATATTTTCCCGCTTATTTCCTTTATGGTTTGGTGGTTATCCTGTTTTTTACCGCCGTGTCAACTCTGCTAAGCTGTGTCTTTAAAAGAAAGATTACTGCGATGCTGCCTCTTCTGGCAGTGGTTATGATTGCACTGGCTTTCTTTCCGATTCAGAGAGTTATGACATCACTTACAGGAAAAGCGCCATCAGCTGTTATGAGTCTGATTGATATAAACTATCACTTCAGTCTGATTTTTAAATCTTTTGTCGAGATGGTTGATACGATTAAGCCAAACAGAATTATGGCCAACCTGATGAATCTGTTCTCAGTTCAGAAATTAGATGCTGATGTTACCAGAAGCCAATGGGGTTCAGACATTTTATTGGCTAACAAAACCCTGTCAGCTTTTCCAATAATATTGTTTTATGGAGCGGTAGCTGCAGCAAGTTATGTTTCTTCATTTGCGATAATCAAGAAAAAAGATATTTAATAAAAAAAAGACTATCTGTAGTTACAATTTGACAGATAGTCTTTTGTTTTGTTTATAAATCTATCGGAGCAGAAATAGGAGCATCCAGTAGTTCAGGATTTTCTAGAAGATGTTTGAAAATCATAAAACTTTTCATAAAGTAGAAACCATCAGCAATTCTCTCGTCAATTGTAAAGGAAATCCTGACCGCATCTTTCATCTGATAAGTTCCGTCATCATTGAAAAACGGCATCTTTTTTACTTTGTTAAGCAGGACAAAGGCTGAGCTGGTACTCCAGTTGATCAGATGATGATATTCAGCATCCAGATTGATGGAACCTAAATTGGAAACAAAGGCGGTTGTGCGGTAGGGGTCAACTTCCGTTATAGCTTTTGGCAGTTTATCATAGTAATCCAAAGTGAATAAAAGTTTGGCTACAATCCTTAGCAGCGGACGAGGAATCTTTGTCAAAAAGGCCATAACATTAGTGGTATCGTCCTGTATTTCCTCGGTTCTGATCTTGTAGACTTCTTTACAGATTTTATTATGAATTTGTTCAGCGATAGGCTCATCGTTATCATCGACTCTGATAATAACCAGCGATTCGTCAGCATCATCGACAAACTTATTTTTGGCTGTAAAAGAGAAAGAAATTTCCTTTCTATCATAAAACCTGTGTCCAATAGTGAATCTGTTCATTAACGGACGTAAATAAACTGTTTTGGCGACAGCAGCTAAAACAACGTGAAAGTAAGTGTATTTGTACTCTGCTGTTTCGTTTTTCTTTTTCATGTATTCGATAACATTGGTCATGTCAAAATTATCACATAATACCGCTTCATTATCAGCTCTGCCACCCATGATGTATGGCATCATCATATGCATTGGATCGTGTTCTTTTACCAGATAGCCGTCTCTACGATCTCCTCTATTTGTTTTTCTAGTCATATATACCTCTCAAATTACATGTTTTTATAATACACCAAAGAAAAGTTTATGACAATTAAAAGAAAATGGATCCTTTCTGGTATCCATTAGATTTCGTAGATTCTTTTTATTTTCTGTTCTCTGAGGGGTTTATCGCGCCAGTCAGTTTTGCAGCTGGCAATGCTGTCAACAACTTCCATACCTTCAACAACCTGGCCAAAGGCGGCATAGGAACCATCTAAATGAGGCGAATTCTGATGCATAATGAAAAACTGCGAAGAAGCACTATCGGGGTGCTGGCTTCTAGCCATTGAAATAACCCCTCTGGTATGCTTCAAAGTATTATTAACACCATTAGTCAGAAACTCACCCTTAATTTTTTCAGCACTTCCACCCATACCGGTACCTGCTGGATCGCCACCCTGAATCATAAAACCTCTGATTACGCGGTGAAAAATCAAACCATCATAAAACTTCTGACTGACCAGCTTTCTAAAATTGGCCACAGTAAGCGGAGCAGCAGATTCATCTAACTGCAGTTTAATGATGCCGCCATCATCCATTTCAATAATAATCATATTTATCTCGCTTTCATTGCTTTTTCTATTTCTCTTTGCATATCTTTTTCTTTTAAAGACTGACGTTTGTCATATAAGGCCTTACCCTTGGCTAAGGCAATTTCCAGTTTGCATAGTCCTTTTTTTAAATACATTCTGGTAGGAACGATAGTATAGCCTTTCACTGAAACAGCCTTCCTTAATGTATTGATTTCATATCTGTGCAAAAGTAACTTTCTTTTTCTTTTCTCTTCATGGTTGAAAATATTGCCATGGTCATAAGCAGATATATGCATGTCAATAACAAAAGCTTCATTTCCAATGAAGTCGATATAAGCTTCTTTTAATTGAACACGACCCTGACGAATACTTTTGATTTCGGTACCGGTCAGCTGAATTCCGGCTTCGTAAAATTCTTCAAGAAAGTATTCGTGTCGGGCTTTTCGGTTTACCGCAATATTTTTTTCCATAAAATTCCCTTGACAAAAAAAGAACTGCCCAGTCCTTTTTTAGTTTTGTGTAATAATCAGTTTAATAATTACTAATATAAAGAATACTACTGCTGAAATTAAAGTTAACGTTGAGATAACTTTTTCAGGACCCCTTTCTTTTAAGTTACTAAAAAGGTTTAAACCACCACTTCCACCGGTGAAAGCTGCACTGACACCAGCTGATTTTCCGCTTTGTAAAAGAACTAAAAGAATAATAAATACCGCAACTACCATAATAAGAACATCTAACATACTACGCGGCTCCTTTCACTGTAAATGCTTTTATATTATAGCAAATCATTAATGCTAATTCAAATATAAATTATGGACTCTATTTAAACACGAACTTTTTAGATTGGCTTTTTTGTTTCTTTATGATGTTCATGTGTTTCCAATAAATATATAAGGTTTTTCAAATCAATTAAATAATACCGCCACCACCTCTGTTACCGCCAAATTCACAACCGTGAGTATGGTCATGACCGTAATACCATCTGCCGTAACGATAACCATAGTGAGACGGACAATTTGCACAATCGCCATCACAGGCACCCCCAAGGCCTCGTTTTTGGTCCTGGTTTGTCGAATCGCCAAAAAGAAGTTTCAAAAATCCTACTTCTTCTGGTTTGTCAGTAACTGAGTTATCATCATCTTCTTTTAACAAATCGTCAAAACTGTATTTATCCATAGTCCTTACCTCGTATTAATTACTATTTAAGAATATCAATTTATTATAACATGCCTGCTTTAAAAACAGGCTGTTTGCCTTACTTAAATAATGGATAGCTGGCAAAAAAAGACCGGTAATTTAAAACCGGTCTTAGATAGTAATTATATCATATTGCGGATCATTTAGTGCTTTCAGCATTACTTCGTATGGTGTCAGATTCAGTCCTTCCATTATTAATCTGAAAGTAGAAGCCGCTTGTCCAGAAACCAGCATGACATTGACATTATCCTCAAAGGCATGATAGGTGTCGTGTCGGCTGTCAACATTCCAGAAGACAATGTTGGGAATCTGATAGCCGTGCTGAGCAAACCGATCTTTCATTTCATCGTAGAAGCTTAAGTTTCCCCCTTTAATGCTGTAGGCATCAATTTCCATATCAGAAACAATGATGATAGACTGTGGTAAATCTTCTTGTGAACATTTTATTTCGACAGCTGTCTGCAGGACCGTCATAAAGGCTAACTCCAAATCCGTATTATAGCCAACCCTATGCTTCTCTACATATTTAATTTTATCGTATAAGGTAGTGCCGCTTACGTTAGCAATTTCCGGAACAGCACTGAAAGTCATATATTTTCCTGCAAAAGGTCCTTTGTTTCTTTCTGCAAAGTATATTGCCAGACCAACAGAGGTCGCCATTGGTCTGCCAGTCATTGATTCAGAAACATCGGCCATAACCAGGAAATTGTTTTCTCCACTTACATAGTTTGGCAAGGCCTTCCACTGCAATTCCAGAACATCGTTCTGTTCCTTACTGTATAGAATTTTTTCCACGATATTATATGGATATAAAGTGGCTGACTGGATTTTTGCCTGTCCCTTTTTAACTTCTTCAATGTAATCTGTAAATCTGACTTTATCTTTTTTGTAAAACGCATTTCTATATTTAGTCATGGCATTAGATGGCACATTTTCATAATTGATGCTATTCCAATCCTGAGCTGTCATATCTACTTCTACAACTTTTAGATAGGCTCTCAATTCAGTCAGCATTTTTCTGTAGTCTTTATAGCTCATCTTCCAGGCTTCAGCAAACCTTTTTGCCAGGGCTACGGTATCTTTGCTGGAAGTTGAAATTGACGGCATCCATTTAGCCAGCAGAGAGATTGAGTTTCCCTGTTCAGCATTTTCTTTATCCTGAACCAGCTGCTCTTGAACCAGCTGTACCATCTCTTTTTCTACAGAACTGTCAAACAGGATAAACAGGTCATCCCATCTGCCAAAGTGAGAAACCAGATGCAGGTTTTTCAATAGAACAGCGGGACTGATTTTAGCCAATTCTTTCAGCATATATCTGAAAGTATCTCTTTCCCCTAAACCGCCACGGATATTTCTGGTGTAAAAAGCCAGTTTGGTCGCTAAAAGAGCATCCTCTGAGAATGCTGAATTAAACTTTAATCTGATGTCTTCTTCTGTTCTGGTTCTTAAAGCACCGCTAATCGCAAATAAGTCCAGCAAACTAGAAGTTGTGGTGTCAACCGCATAGGCCAGATTTTCTGTCAGGGTGCCAGCGGTTCTTTTCTCCAGTTCCTTAATAAACATAATATCCTTCTTTCCGAGACGCAAATCTTCTTGAAAACGAAAATTTTTAGACCTAAGCTGATTGCAGTTAACGCGCCTCTATTTATTTTTTGTGCTGAAAATTAACAATCTTACCACAAGAACACAAAGGTACTTGAAAATAAGTAAGTGTTTTAATACAAATAATGATAGCACAGATTGAATATGTTGTGCCAACATATTTAGCGATAAAATGATAATGACATTAAAATTTTCCCAAAAAAAGACCAATTATGTGAAATGGGTCTGATTTTATAATTTTCCGAGATGCGCTTTTTTAAGCGAAACGAAACCGGGTTCCCAATCTCAGAGTCGCACAAATCTTCTTGAAACGAAAACTTTGATCTAGGCTGGTTGCAGTTAACGCATCTCTAACATTATTTTAAGCACTCCAAAAAAACTGTCAAGATAATAACCGGAAAAAATCAATACTTTTAAAAAAAAGAAAAAATATAAATAATGGAAATAGTAAATTTAAGATGTATAATTAGATAGGTTCTAAATAAGGATGTGTTAAAAATGAAAGAACGATTATTAAAGCTGTTTAATAAGAAGAATAAATGGACATTAGAAGAGTTAAGAAAGAAAATAGTTACTGATAACTCGGAAAAACTGGTAGAGCTGATGAGAACCTTAAATGCTCTGGTTGCTGAAAGAAAAGTGGTTAATAATCA
>Ga0116183_1005882_pt1 | contig 11469 bp, 13 predicted proteins | sample AD_UKC078_MetaG_FD_89753 | JGI IMG/M metagenome (GOLD analysis project Ga0116183, IMG submission 89753) | Active sludge microbial communities of municipal wastewater-treating anaerobic digesters from USA - AD_UKC078_MetaG | ecosystem: Engineered > Bioreactor > Anaerobic > Digestate | place: USA...
ACCGCCCGCGGAGTGAGATGCTCGCCCCGCTGCGACGGGAACAACCATCCACCGGCCAGTGCGATGTCGGCGGCCAGCTCGTCGTTGATCGGGATGACCCGCTCGTTGGATCCCTTGCCGTGCACCAACAGCGAGTACATGCCCGGCCCGCCAGTCAGGTCATCGACGTGCACCTGGGCGATCTCCGCGCGCCGCAACCCCGCCTCCAAGAGTTCGTGATTGGCATCAACCTCACCGGCCGCAGGGAGTCGATGACGGTGCAGATCGCAGCGGCGGCGGAAGCGTTAATCCTCGGGACCGGCCGCCGTCGCAATGGGCGGTGGATCGGTTGGACGAACACAACTTTGCAGGATTCTGCAAAGTCCACCCGTGGTGAGCAGGAGGCTAGACGTCAAGCCGGTCTCATACTCGACATTCTCGGCCCTGACGCAGTGCGGGAAGTCCGCGACGGCACAGCAACACTGAACGCGAAGTACGAGGCGGCGCAACGCAAGCGGCACGAGGATGAGGAGCTGGCCGCGCGCGAAGCGCAAGAAGCAGCCGCCGAGGCCGAGGCGAAATCCTTCATTGAAGCCAACGCGCCCGACCTCGCGGCCGAAGTCGGCGGCCAGGTCATCCGCAGCTAAACCGTGACACGGTGATCTCGCCTTCGCCTTGCGGGCGCTTCATTCTCGGCGACATACGCCTGGGCGTGGCGGATGCGGGATTCCTCGCAGGCGATCCCGGGCGGTACCTGCTCGCGTTCGCAGTACTCGATGGTGGCGATCTGCTGCGGGGTGAGCTGGTCGGCGAGATCCCGCCACGTCGTCGCGTTCATGCCGCCATCACCCGCATGTGGGCGATCAGGTGGGCGGAGACGCCGAGCATGTCGGCGGCGCGGAGCAGCGCCACGGCGCCCTCGAGGTCCCCGGCGACGGACAGCAGTTTGGCGCGTTCCTCGAGCGCGGTTGCCTCGGCGTGCATGGCAGCGCAGTGCTGCTCGATGCTGGTTGGTTCGGTTGGTGTTGTGGTGTGCATTGGTTCGGCTCCCTTTGGTTGGAGCCACGCCGTGTCTTGCACGTATCTTGCACGGACTTGCGTTCGTGCTGGTCAATGTGTCGGGCTGACAGGATTTGAACCTGCGACCACTTGACCCCCAGGAAATGGGTCCAGCGCGTTGCGCCTGTTCACGCCCGGTATGCGCGTTATTCGAGGCTCGCGGATCGTGCATGAACGTGCAGGTCGTTCAGGAGCGCGCAAAACGTGTGGTCCCAAATTGGTCCCAAGGCAGTCCTGCTGCATGGTCGGCCCCGAGCCAGCAGGGTCGGGCTCCCAAGCGATCAAGCCTGGCGGCACTAAACGTATACAGATACTATTATCTGTAAACATTTTGTATCGCGCAATTTCGGAGGAGGTGGAGTCAGTGACGGTCCTGAGACCCGGTACCGTCGCGCAGGCCGGCATGTCGCGCAGCGCTCTCTACCGCGAGGCGAATGCCGGCCGGTTACAACGAATCGCCCGCGGCATCTACCTGCCGGACGATGCTCCCACCGCCGACTGGGACCAGCTCGAGGCCGCCACCCGACGCCACGATGCCACGATCTGCCTGACCTCTGCCCTCGCCCATCACGACCTGACCGACGCAATCCCCGCCGCACTGGATGTAGCGATCCCCCGCGGTTCGAGAACGCCAGCGAGCACTGGAGCGATCGCGTGGCATCACTTCGATCGTGGGACATTCGACATCGGACGCAACGAGATCGCGATTGCAGGGTCGACGCAGAAGATCGGGATCTACTCCCCCGAGCGCTCGATCGCTGACGCGTTTCGCCTCCGCAGCGGAGTCGGATACGAACTGGCCCGCGACGCACTGCGGGAGTGGCTTCGTCGGGGCGGCAAACCAGCTCAGTTGATCGAGATGGCATCTCGTCTTCCGCGCGCGAAATCCCCAGTCCTGCAGGCACTGCAGATGCTGACATGACTACGGGTGGGGCAGCGTTCCGCGAGATCCAAGCTGCCGCACGTTCGACAGCGGCCAAAAGCGGCGGCAACGCACCGACGCAGGAGTACCTGATTCGGCACACACTCGAGTCCTTCCTTGACCGCCTGACCCGCACCACTCACCACGGACAATTCGTACTCAAAGGCGGGGTTCTGCTGGCCGCCTACGGAGCGCGGCGTCCGACAAGAGATGCCGACTCCAACGCCATCAGTGCCGACGTCACCGCTGAACATCTGGTCCGGGTCGTCCGAGACATCGCCGCTATTGAGGCTAACGATGGGGTCGTGTTCGACACCGACACGATCAGCACCCAGGAGATCCGAGAAGAAGCTGACTACCCGGCCTTCCGCGTACGGGTCAACGCGGAGATCGGACCGTGGGCAGGAACCGCAGTCTGGGACGTATCCACCGGAGATCCGATGGTGCCACCACCACGACTGGTCACACTCGACCGGGTACTCGGCAACCCGATCTCGCTTCTCGGCTACGCACCTGAGACCACCATCGCCGAGAAGGGCGTCACCATTCTCGAACGCGGAATCGCAAGCACGCGCTGGCGCGACTACGTCGACATCGTCCAGCTGGCCGGCCATGGAATCGACCCCGATGAGTTACTTCGCTCGGCGCGGGCCGTTGCCCGCCACCGCGGAGTCACCCTTGAACCTATTGCACCGCATCTCGTCGGTTATGGTGCAGTGGGACAGGCGAAGTGGGCTGCGTGGCGCCGCAAAGAACAACTTGAGTCAGTCTGCGAAGAGAACCTGGACGAACAGATCAACCTCGTCATCGACGTCCTTGATTCCGTCTTCGTTCGCGGACCTGAATAGATGCAGGACACGCTCAGCTGAACGGTAGCTTCCAAGCGATCACCAGGCGCGCAGCACCAGCGGGGCGAATCCGGCTGCATCGACTGCTTTGTCATCCCAAGGTCGGATGCCCCGCTCGACCAGCGGCACAATCCGGCGAAAGTGATCGACAGCCCTCTCCTCGGTGAAGAATCGGCAGTTCCATTCGGGCAGCGGACAATCGTCGAACGCCGCGACCGACAACCCGAACGACGTTGGACGGGCATTGAAGCCAGGCGACGCATCAGACCCCACCCAGTACACCTCAATGTGGGCGCCGCCTTCGCCGCGCCATCGATCGATCATGCAGTAGCTCGGGTCGCGGCGCAGCCGCGCCCACTGGGCCAGTGTTATCAAATTTCCCGCGCGGTCGAAGAAGCGGGGAGACTGCACCGCTCCAATGGTTACGCCCGGCGGGGTAGCAAATTCGTCTCCATGCTCGGTCTCACTAGAGATCCGCCAGACAATTTGGTCATGGCCCCTTCGGGCTTCGGCCTCGGTGCAGTACGTGTAGTACAGCGCCTCGTCGCCCACAATCGAGTGAGTTTCGAAGATCAGCGATTCGGAATAGCCGTAGTTGAAGCTAAACCCGGTCCAGACCGTACGAGCCACTGAACCGTCGCCATCTCGCCAGTCCCCGATCGTTCTGTACTCGCAATTGCCACGCAGCTTCGCCCAGTGGGCGATCGAGATGGCGCGGCCCGCCCGGTCATAGAAACGGTCGCGTGGCCAGAAGTCCCCTTCCAACGAGTCGACGTCCGAGACCCAGTCGAACGACATGTCAGTATCCACCGCATCAGGAAACCAGCGCCCTCTGACAACTTTCCGACGTCCTCAGCGGGACCTGAAGTAATCCGGCTCTTCAAGGTTAGGCGGGCAATGCCTGGTCAGAGTTTTGGCGTGTCGTTGACCTGAGGCGCCCCTGGCTTTCGGGAATCTGGATGTTGCGAAGCAAACAGAATCCGAAGGAGAACCAGGGGCATGGTCGAGCCTACGTCGTTGTTGTTGGGGCTGGAAGGACTCGCGGTGAGCGCCGTGGTCAGGCGGGCGGATCGCACCCGGGTCGTCGAGGTGATCACCGTCGACCCGAACGCCTCCCGCTGTCCGGACTGCGGAATGGCATCAGACTCGGTGAAGGAACGTACGGTCACGAACCCGCGCGATATCCGGTACGGCGATGACCCAATCATCCTGCGCTGGAACAAGACCCGCTACCGCTGCCGCAACCAGACCTGCAGCCGGGTGAGCTTCACCGAAGCGCTACCCCAAGTGCCGGCGCGGCGGCGCACCACGACACGGCTGCGTACCCAGATCGGCCGGTGCGTCGGGGACGCGGCCCGCTCGGTGGTCGAAGTAGCTGACGACGCCGGGGTGTCCTGGCCGACTGCACACGCCGCCTTCGTGGCCCACGCCGACGCGGTGTTGGGCGACCCGGCGCCGGTGGCGGTGCTGGGCATCGACGAGACCCGCCGCGGCAAGCCCCGCTGGACCCGCGACCAGCTCAGTGGCCGCTGGGTACGTACCGACCCCTGGGACACCGGCTTCGTCGACCTGGCCGGTGATCAGGGCCTGCTCGGACAGGTCGAGGGGCGCACCGGCGCGGCGGTCCGCCACTGGCTGGGCGAGCAGAACGAGACCTTCCGGGCCGGGGTCACCCACGTGGTCATCGACCCGTCGGCGGCCTACGCCGCCGCGGTCACCACCGAGCTGCTCCCCAACGCCGTGCTGGTCGTCGACCACTTCCATCTGGTCAAGCTCGCCAACGACGCCGTGACCGCGGTGCGCCGCCGGGTCACCTTCGACGCCCACGGCAGGCGCGGCCGCAAACAGGACCCCGAATGGGCCAACCGCCGCCGACTGCTCACCGCACGAGAACACCTGTCACCCACAGCATTCGCCACGATGTGGAACGCCCTGATCGACAACGACCCGAGCGCTCAAATCCTGTCCGCCTACATCGCCAAAGAGGAACTGCGCCAACTGCTCGCAGCCGCCGCTGAGCGCGCCGATGACGCCGAGATCCGCACCCGGCTCTACCGCTTCTACAGCTGGTGCGCCGACACCCACATCCCCGAACTCCACCGCCTGGCCACCACAATCGAAACCTGGTGGCCGGCGATCCTGGCGTTCCTGCACACCGGGCTGACCAACGCCCGAACCGAAGGTCTCAACCGGCTGGTCAAACAGGTCAAACGCGTCGCCTGCGGCTTCCGCAACACCGAGAACTCACGCCGCCGGATACGCTTCCACTGCACCCGCGCCCAGCGGGCCAGCATCGGATTCACCACCGCGCAATTGCCCGCCTAACCTTGAAGAGCCAGTAATCCCCTAGCGCACTTGACCCGCGTTCACCAGCGGTCAAGTTGCTTAGGATTTCGCGGGTCGGAACGCGTGCGTTGGCGCAATTAACGTGCTTTGGCGAAGTTAGCGTGCAGGATCTGGGTCGCGGGCACCACGACTGAGATCGCAACCAGCGGGTGTTGGTCCCAAATTGGTCCCAAGAATAATTGCAGATTCAAGCAATATCTCGCGAATTCGCACGCAAAATTCGCAGCTCAGAGCCTATTTCACTGCGTCGGGCTGACAGGATTTGAACCTGCGACCACTTGACCCCCAGGAAATGGGACTGGCGCGTTGTGCCTGTTCACGCCCGGTATGCCCGTTATTTGAGGTCCTCTGATCGGGCATGAACGTGCAGGTCGTTCAGGAGCGAGCGGAACGTGTGGTCCCAAATCGGTCCCAGGAAACACCTGGTCTCTTGTCACCCCCAAGCGGTACTATACGAACGTTACGAAACAGTTTTCGTATAGTTCGAAAAGGGGTCGATATGACTGCAGAAGCCAGCGAGACGACGACGTTCATCCCCGAGGATCCCGAAGAACTTGCCTCGGTAGTCGGGTTCTTGGCGGCCCACGAGCGCCTCCGCGGCACCATGGCGTCGCCAGGTTATGCCCTCGTGGGAGCCGAGGAGCACGACCGGATCGAGTTGCCCCACTCGGTACATCAGGCGTTAACCAAGGTGGTAGCGGCACTTCACGCGGGCAAGGCGGTGACCATCGCTCCGCAGTCGATGAAACTCACCACTCAGCAGGCCGCCGATCTTCTTGGGGTAAGCCGACCCACAGTGGTGCGCCTGATTACCACTGGAGCGTTGCCGGCGGAGCGAATCGGAAATCGGCATCGTCTTCTGCTCGATGACATCCTGGCCTACCGCGACGAACGCCGCACCCGCCAGTACGAAGCCTTGGCGGCCACCGCGATCGAGGTCGATGCCGACGACGACCCCGAGACCGTCCGACGACAGCTTCGGGAGGCCCGTCGAATCGTCGCCGAGCAGCGCCGCGCCGCAAGCGCTGCAGGCTAACCGACACAGTGTTCGCAGCCCTGCTGGACACTTCGGTGTTATGGCCTAGTCTGCAGCGCGACTTCCTGCTCTCCCTCGCGATCGAAGGCCTTTACCGCCCACTGTGGTCATCGGCCGTCCTCGAAGAACTGCAGTTCCACGAGGCTCGAAAACTCATCGACCGCGGCTGCGACCCAGACGAAGCCGCGAGACAATCGCGGCGTCTTATTGACCGAATGTCGACAGCGTTCGAGGACTCGCGCGTTGACAACTGGGAACTTCTCGACGGCACTTTCGGACTTCCGGACCAAGATGACGAACACGTTGTCGCCGCCGCACTCGTCGGCGGAGCGCAGGTCATCGTTACCAGCAATCTCAAAGACTTTCCTGCGCAACGCATTCCCACACCACTTCGAGTCATGTCTCCCGCCCAATTCGCCGCAGATACCATGTCCGTCTCGCCTGCTGTGGCGCGGCATGCCGTCACGACCATGTTGTCCCGGTTCATGACTCCGCCACTGACCTTCGAACAGTTCGTTGACCGGCTCGTCACGCGATACGACATGACGGAAGCAGCTGAACTCATTCGCGGCACTATCTAGAACCACCACTGGCGAATAGACAGGCTGACGTCGCCGCTGAGCATCTCGCCGAATCTGTTCGCGATATCGACGAGGTCACGGCAGAGCAGTCGGCCTACTCGCGCACCTCGTTGGTGCTGATCATGTCGAGGTCTAAGACCGCCCGCCCCGTCATCGACGGTAGCCGATCATTCGATCAAAATCAGCTCGTGAGAAGTTTCGTAATCTTCTCCCAACTCGTTGGCCACGTCCCATTCGTCGAAGCCGTAGTCGATCTCTAGCGCCTCGACGGAATCGGCGAAGAACACGTCAAGCGCATCGGTATGGTGACCGATTTTGCAGACTGCGGCAGCACCTTCGGTGAGGCGGAAGATCACGCCGAAATCGCTGCTGTAGGTCCAAGTCGGCTCGCCGTGGATTATCTGGCTGATCGTTATCCGCACCACGTAGATCTCAGTGATCTGCTCACCCGCATGTTGGAAATAGACATGTCCCTCACGTTGAGCTTTGGCCAGTCCTTCGGAGTCCCTGTGCACTGATAATTGGCCGTACTCTTCGGCGTAGCCTTCAAAATCGCTCTCCGTCAATTCGGTGTGAATGCGAACTTCGCTGGCGTCGGTCGCGACGATGACGTTGTCCCATGAGAAGTGATGGCCGGGCTTTTCCGGTGCGGGCTTACCAGTCGCTAGTCGCCAGCGCTTTCCCTTCAGCGACCGCAAAGCCGCGCGGGAACCCTCAGCGAGGTGAAACTTGGCGGTGAAAGTCATTTGTCGGCGCCCTTCTTAATGAAATGGATTCGCTGGTAACCGGTTACGCCTAACCCACTGGTTTTTATGGTGAGCGTCACGCCGGGACTACCCTTTGTGCTCGTGATCCGCCGATACACCGCGACGGACAGATCAGGAAAGTCAACCCGCGAACCATTCCCGTTCGCGGTTCGCACATCCTTCAGATTCCCCTTGAGAAGCCGCCAGAACTTTTCCGCCGTGGCGTACGGGTCCACAGAGGCGATCGTTCGAACCTTGCTGCTCTTCCCGGGATCGCCGAAGTACCCGCCCGGTGATATCGGGAAATGATCGGCCAGTCGGTCGATGCTCGCTTTGATTGCATTGCGGGCCCGCACATTTGCTCCGCCACCAATTCGCGGCCCCACTTCAGGCAGCCTTCCTAACGCGAGAACGTTCGGGGAGATAATGCACGACCTCGACATCTGGACCCAATGCCTGACGAATGTGGCGGTGATCGGTCCCGTGGAGGAGAACTACAGGCGGGGCGAGCCGATCAACCATCTCGTACAGGCCCCGGATGAAGCCGTGGCGGAGCTTCCCCACTCGCCACAGCCCGTGGGTAGAAATCGCGACCACCGAACCCGACGCAACTCCTGCGAAGCAATGGTCGTAATCGCGGTGATCACACCATCTCAGGTTCGGCACCACACGAATCCCATGGTCGGCGAACAGTCGGCCGAGCGCCCGGTTGAGCCACGTCGCCGTGACACGGAATTGCAGCGGCGCCTCATCCCAGATTGAGAAATCTGGAGACGTGATCCCCCAGAGCCCTTCGAACTGGGATATGAACCGCTCCGGATTTCGGATCAATCGGCGCAATTTCGTCTCGTCGACGTAGAAGTTCCCGAGCACAAGCCGGCGTTCGATCGCCTTTCCGATCTTGTCGTAGGCCAGCATCTCGGTCGGCAGGTCGTCAACTGGCACGAGGGGCAAGACCGGGATCTGATAGTCGGTAACCACCTCGGCCCCAAGCGGGAACCACGGTGGCATGCCCATGACGAGCATCCGGAGAACCTCTTCGATGAGGCCTTCATTACTACGGAGACGGGGGTGGCGAGTTACCATCCAAAAGTCCCTTCTGTGCTTTGCCGCGCTGATCGGACGTTTTCGACGGTTGCTGCCGTCGGGATTGGCTGGGTGGGTGCTTGCAGGCGCCCACCCAGCACTCATTTGGTGCGTGTTTAATCGGCGAATTCCTCTCTCTGCGTGCCGATTTCGGTTGTTTCCATCGGCCATCATCGCCATCCCGACGTCGGAGGTGAGGCGTCGGGTGACTTCAGTATCGGGCACGGGGCCGACGATCAGGCCACGACACGCCGTAGGGAACACAAAATATGGGACTGATCTCCATTCCCGGACACAGCATGTTGTGTCGACGGGCTCTATGGGCCCACTTGACCAACGGTCAAGTGGGCCTGGATTCAGGGGGAGTTACGGCGCGTGCACAGTCGCATTTAACGTGCATTGGCAGGCACAACGTGCGCCGAATGCCGTCGGAGCCCCTGCCCCAGACCGTCCTAGCGGGTCCGTGGGACCCGGATTGGTCCCAACACCGACCTGGACGACCGAATCGCCAGCAAACAGATAAGGAAAAACCGCTGATCAGAGCCGGTTTTTTGGTCGGGCTGACAGGATTTGAACCTGCGACCACTTGACCCCCAGTCAAGTGCGCTACCAAGCTGCGCCACAGCCCGCCGCCGCCCGCCGAAGCGCGCAGCAGTTGTGAAGCCTACCGCAGCCCGGCACCTGTCCCTACCCAGGGCACTCCCGCACGATCAGACGCCTAGCAGGCGGTAAAGCCCGATCAACCCGACCACGACGATCACCGCCCGCAGCGCACCGGGCGACAGCCGCCGGCCGCAGCGCGCCCCGAGCCAGCCTCCGATCAGCGACCCGACCGCAATGAGGCCGGCCGCCGCCCAGCTGACACGGTCGAAGGCCACCAGCGTGTAGGCGACCGCCGCCACGACATTGACCAACAGCGACAGCAGGTTCTTCGCCGCGTTCATCCGCTGGACGTCTTCGGGCAGCAGTACCCCCATCACGCCGATCAGCAGAATCCCCTGCGCCGCGGTGAAGTAGCCGCCGTAGATCCCGACCGCGAACGTGCCCAGCACCAGCGCGGCCATCCGTCCGGGTGACACGTGATCGGCGGCCCGCCCCGCCGCCAGCGATCTGGCACGGGCGAACGCCTGGATTCGCGGTCCGGCAATCACCAGACACAACGCCAGCACGAGAAGGACGGGAACGATCCGGGTGAACACCTTCTCCGGCAGATGCAGCAGCAGGAAGGCACCGATGGCGGCACCACCCACCGATGCCGGTATCTGCCACCGCAGCCGGTGCCACTGTCCCTTCAGTTCCGCTCGGTAACCCCACGTGCCGGACACCCCGCCGGCCACCAGGCCGATCGCGTTCGACATGGTCGCGGTGACGGGTGGGAAGCCGAGCGCGACCAGGGTGGGGAATGTGATCAGCGTGCCGGAACCGACCAGCGAGTTGATCGCGCCGGCCCCGACGGCCGCCAGCACGATGACGACCATCTCCGCGACGGACACCGAGGTCAGTCGATCTTGAGGTAGTACGACAGCGTTCGGGGTGCGACCTCGTTCCCGCCGAACCAACCGCTGACACGCGAGGCGGTCCACACGTTGGGGTCCAGGCCCTCCGGGAACGCCTTGAACACCGTGGTGTCGCCGTAGGTCAGCGTCACACCGGTGTAGTCCACGAGGTAGTCGAAGGTCTGATCGGCGGGGATCGAGATGACGTCCGACGGCGTCGGCAGGATTCTGGCCTTGTTCACGTTGTAGAACGGCGCGATCTCGAACTCCTGACTGGTCAAGTTGTAACGCCAGCCGACCATCACCGAGTCGCGGTCGGGTTCGAGCGGGGTGAACGCGATCCCGGTGAACTTGTTCCAGTCGTACTGGTCGACGTCGCCGAGGTCGTAGACAGAGTCCGGCGTGAAAGTGCCGCTCCCGGAAACCTCTCGGACGAAATAACCGAAGCTGGGCGGAATCGCGAAATGGGTGCCCTTGAGGAAGGTGATCCGCTTGCCACGGGGATCGCAGAACAGGTTCTTCAGCGCGTCGAAGAATCCCGACACCGGATTGATCGACGCCGCCGGAACCGGGCTTGTCCCCGTGCCAATCTGGGGTGTCGGGGGCTCTGCGGCCACCGGTACCGGCACGGCGACCGACGCACGCACACCGGCGGGCACGTGAGCAACCCGCCTCGACGCGGGCCGTACGAGAGGGCCCGGCGAGGAATCCGCCACCGACGCGGCGGGCTTGGCGACGGCCGCTGACGCCCGGCCGGACGCGGCCGGTGACCGAGGACCGCGATTCACCCCGGGCGGAGTGCGCGCGTCATCGCCGTGACCGGACTCAGCCCGCGACGATGGCCCCGAAGACCGCCCAGCGTCCGAGGGCTCCGCGGACGCTTCTGCCGCCAATCCGGTTGCCACCGCCACCCCGATGCCCAGCGCCACCGCCAGCCCGCCGATCCGCACCGTTTGGGCCGCTGCCGTCTTCGCCATTCGCTGCCCACTCTCTGCCGGCCGACGCTTGATGCACCGATCGGAGCTTAGCCCCGCGGCGGCGACCGAACCGGCACACATCAGCTCGGGATTTTGCACCCGACCAGGACGGCGGTATTTTCTACGCCGGTATTTGCCACCGTGGCCCGAATCGGTTCAACAGAGCGGACTCATGCACACCAGATCCCGGACGCGCGCCCTGTCGGCTCGCCCGCACCGCACCGCCCGCGCGCGGCGGGTTATCCGTCCGATGGCCGGCCAGTGCTTCGAGATCGAGACCCACCAGGACGCCACCCGCTGGGAGATCCGGATTCCCGAGATCGATGCGACCACCGAGGCGTCTGCCCGGGCCGGGGTGGAACTGGCTGCACGCGAGTGCATCGCGGCGCGGAC
>Ga0116183_1005895_pt1 | contig 11454 bp, 8 predicted proteins | sample AD_UKC078_MetaG_FD_89753 | JGI IMG/M metagenome (GOLD analysis project Ga0116183, IMG submission 89753) | Active sludge microbial communities of municipal wastewater-treating anaerobic digesters from USA - AD_UKC078_MetaG | ecosystem: Engineered > Bioreactor > Anaerobic > Digestate | place: USA...
GCGCCGTTTGCCTGTTTGGCGATTTTCCCGGTCTCGAAAACCAGGTCGGCATCACCAATGCGAACCGATACTTTCTTTACTTCCATGTTCTTATTCCTTTCTTTTCGTTCTTGTGCGTTCGGTGCACGAGTTGTGTTCTAAACAAGTAGCTCCCTTGGCCTGAAAGCCAACGGAGCTACACAGACGGTTGTGATTTGAATTCCCCTCTCCTACTTGCGCAGGCCAAGGGAGGTAATCAAGGAACGATACGCCTCGATGTCCTTGTTGCGGAGGTACTTGAGCAGGCGTCTGCGCTGTCCGACCATCTGCAAGAGGCCGCGGTTTCCGGCGTGGTCCTTGGGATTCTTCTTGAAGTGATCCTGCAGGTCGTTGATGCGGGCGGTGAGCAGGGCAATCTGTGCCTCGGTCGAACCGGTGTTCTTTGCATCACCGCCATAGGTTGTGATGATCTCTTGTTTCTGTTCCTTTGTAATCATGAAACATTACTCCTCTTGGCGATCAGGCCAAGTCTTTTTGTACCGGCACTCTCCTCAAAGCCACTCCGCTGTTCGGGGGTAAAGAGCAGGTCATCCTCGCTTAGGCGGACCACTCCCCTGACGCGCTCACCCTCATGGTTGGAGAGAACCGCGTCATACCACCCCGGTGGTGGAAGCAACTGTGTGAAGGCTTTCGTGCGGTACAGCAGACCATCTTCACTGATCCTGGAGGAGTATGCCCCCAAGTCCAGCTCATACGGTCGGCCGAGCATACCCTGGACTTTATCCAAGGCGCCCTCAAGAAGTTTTTTACGCACCAGGGTACTGGAGATGTTCTCGCCATCGTCGGTGACGACGAAGGGCGGAACCTCTACAAATGATCCTGGAGCGAGTCGCTCTAGATGTTCCTGCAGCTGAACAGGACCGGCACTGGAAGCCGCCACACCGCAGCGGAAATCTGAACCGACAACCATCACCTTGACCGTACATACCGTAGTGACCAAAGTGAGGAACTCCTCAGCTGTGAGTGTACTGAATTCAGCAGAAAAGTCAATGACAAGGAGGTAATCAACATCAAGTTCCTCAAGAAATTGCTCGAACTGGGCGTTGGTGGTCAGTTGTTTCTGCACCTGCTGGCTCTGGACCGCCATCTTGGGGTTCCGGTCGAAGGTGATGACCCCGCTCATCCACCCGTTCTCCTTGGCCAATGCCACATTGCGCTCGATGATGGCCCGGTGGCCCCGGTGAAAGCCGTCGAAGACCCCGATGGAGAGGGCCATCTCCTCCTGCCAGAGCAGGGGGGCATTGATCAGGTAGGTGAAATCAAACCGTTTCATGCACCCTCCCCTCACGCTCATATGGACATACCCAGGCGGCTATCTTGCGATTCTGTGTATCGAGCACGGCCCTGAGCACTCCCTCAGGATCGTAGGCAAGGGCCCAGCCGCTTCGCTCAAAGCCCTTTGCCGAAGGCGGGTACTGGCCATACACCATCCGTCCCAGCTCCGTGTGGGAGCAGGTATGGCGACGCTTCTCACCGATGAGGCGCAAAAGGTACTCCTCAACCCGTGAACCCGATTCGATGAGGGCCTGGCTGTCATCTGCGCTGACCGCCTCGTCGAGGCGGTAGGGCCCGATCTCGGTGCGGGTAAGGGACTCGAGGTGGGCGACACTGCCAGCGGCCCTGCCGAGGTCCCGGGCAAGGGAGCGGATGTAGGTTCCCTTGCTGACGGCAATATCCGCCTCAAGGAGGCCATCGCTGTAGGAGAGAAGATCGAAGTGGTAGACCACCACCGGTCGCTTCTCCATCACCACAACCTCCCCTTCCCGGGCCCGGTCACTTGCCCGCCTCCCCTCGACATGGAGAGCACTGTAGGCAGGCGGGACCTGTTCGATCGCCCCGATGAAGTGGCCCACCACCGCCTTGATCTCATCAAATGAGGGGATTGCAGCCGTGGCGACCACCGTACCATCCGGATCGAGGGTATCGGTCTCCGCCCCGAACCGGATCCCGGCCCTGTAGCGTTTGTCGAGGTTCATGAAGAGGGGGTTGAGGCGGGTCAGCGAGCCGGTGAGCACCACGAGAAGACCCTGGGCAAACTTGTCCAGGGTCCCGGCATGACCAACTTTCTTGCCCAGGGTACGCTTGACGGCCGAGAGGGCCCTGAAGCTGGTCATACCGCTCTCTTTGGCGACCAAGAGGATGCTAGGCGTCGTTTCCATTGATATTGAGCTGATCGATCAAGGTGTTGATCCGCTGTCCTTCAGAGAGCGAGGTGTCAGCCTTGAATCGTACCTTGGGTGTATATCTGGTCTTCAGGAACGTACCGAGCCGTTTCTGGATGAAGGCACTGGCCCGGCTGAGCGCCTCGACGCTCTCTTTGAGTGTCTCCTCGTCAAGTGGCGAGGAGATGTAGACGGTCGCAAAGGCGTTGTCAGGGGAGACGTCGACACGGCTGACCGAGCAGAGGGTGCTCAGTTTGGCGTTCTTGATCTCCCCGGTCACGATCAACGTGCCGATCGCCTCGGCAATCTTTGCCTCTATCCGTTTGTTTGCCCATTCGCTCATATCGTTATATTGGTCTCCAGTTTCCGTGCGATCTTCTCGGTCTCGACGATCTCGAGGATGTCGCCGACCCTGAGGTCGTGGAAGTTCTCAAGCCCGATACCGCACTCGAAGCCCTCGGCGACCTCCCTCGCATCATCCTTGAAGCGCTTGAGGCTCGAGATCTTGATCAGGCCGCTGCTGATCTGCACCGAGTCGCGGATGACACGCACCAGGCTGGTGCGCTTGACCTTGCCATCGATGACCATACAGCCGGCGATGGTGCCGACCTTGGGTACCTTGAAGGTCTCACGGACCTCGACACTGCCGACATCAAGCTCCCTCACCTCAGGTGCAAGCATCCCCTCCATGGCCGAGCGGATGTCGTCGACCACGTCGTAGATGATGTTGTACTTGCGGATCTCGATCTTCTCGTGGTCGGCAAGGGCCTGTGCGCGCGGGGTCGGGCGGACGTTGAATCCGATGACCAGGGCGTCACTGGCACTGGCGAGGGTGATATCGCTCTCGATGATGGCACCGGCACTGGCACGGATGACGTTGAGGTGGATCTCATCGTTGGAGAGCTTCTCAAGCGACCCCTGCAACGCTTCGACCGATCCCTGGACGTCACCCTTGATGATGACGTTGAACTCCTGGATCTCGCCCTCCTGGATCTTCGAGTAGAGGGTGTCGAGGGTGACCTTCTTCACATTGCGGCTCTCGCCGAGGCGTTCGAGCTCCTGGCGCTTGGCACCGACCTGTCTCGCCTGCCGTTCATCCTCGGTGACCTGGAAGGGGTCGCCGGCTCCGGGAATATCGGAGAGCCCGATGATCTCGACCGGTGTGGAGGGGCCTGCCTCCTCGATCTTGCGACCCTTGTCGTCGAACATGGCGCGCACACGGCCCGGGTAGATGCCGGCGACGTAGTAGTCGCCCTGGCGCAGGGTACCGCGCTCGACGAGGACCGAGGCAACGATGCCCCTCCCCTGGTCGATCCGGCTCTCGATGACCTTGCCTTCGGCACGGGTATTGGCGTTCGCCTTCAGCTCGAGCATCTCGCTCTGCAGCAGGACTGCATCCAAGAGCTCATCGATCCCGATCTTCTTCAAGGCTGAGATCTGGCAGTAGAGGGTCGAGCCACCCCACGCCTCAGGCATGAGGCCGAGGTCGCTGAGCTGCTGCATCACCCGTTCGGGCTTTGCCTCGGGCAGGTCGATCTTGTTGATGGCAACGATGATCGGCACTCCGGCGGCCTTTGCGTGGTCGATCGCCTCCTTGGTCTGGGGCATGACCCCATCGTTGGCTGCAACGACAAGGATGACGATGTCCGTCACCTGTGCACCGCGGGCGCGCATCATGGAGAAGGCGGCGTGGCCGGGGGTATCGAGGAAGACGACGTCCCCCTTGCCCGGCAGGTTCACCTTGTAGGCACCGATGTGCTGGGTGATCCCGCCATACTCCCCCTCCACCACCTTGGTCTGGCGGATGGCGTCGAGGAGCTTCGTCTTTCCATGGTCGACGTGACCCATGACCGTGACGATCGGTGCACGGTCGATCAGGTCTTCGTCGCTGTCGGGCTCGCTGCTGATCAGGGTCTCGTCATAGAGGGAGACGAGGCGCACCTCACAGTTATACTCACCGCAGATGATCTCGGCGGTCTCATAGTCGATCTGTTGGTTGATAGTGACCATCATCCCCATCTTGAAGAGCTTGGCGATGATATCACTGGCCTTGAGGTTCATCTTCTTGGCCAGGTCACTGATCGTGATAACCTCCATCATATCGATGGACTTGGGAACCGATGCCAGTTTGGCTGCAGCCTGCTCCTTGCGCCGCTGGATCTGGAACTCCTTCTCCTCTTCGGCATTGCGCTTCTTGTAGGCCTGGTTGCTCTTGCGGGTGAAGGGTTTCTTGGCGGGTCGCTGCTGGGCAAGGTCCTGGGCAGGTGTCTGTCCACTGCCACCGGGCCTGGAGGTACCGCCGGGGCGACCCTGGTAACCGCCTGGCCGCTGTTGGCCGTAGGGGGGGCGCTGTCCGCCCGGGGCAGGACGACCACCCTGGTAGGGAGGCCTTCCCTGATACCCACCGCTCCTCTGCTGGCCGGGCGCTCCACTTCCCCCACCCTGGTAGGGCCGCTTGCCCTGGTAGGGAGGCCGGGTCCCGGGAGCCGGGCGACCACCGACCATGCCTGCGACACGGGGCCCATTGGAGGGGACCGGTGCAGATTGTTGGGGGGGGCGGTTCTGCAGTTCAGCGTGGTCCTTGACGGTAAGACCCTGGTTGGGTACCGGAGGCAGGTTCGTCGGGCGAATCACGACCGGTCCGCTATGCAGTGGTGAGGACTGCAGTTTTGCCGAAACGCCCCGCTGTCCCCTACGAACCGCCGGCTTCTCCTGTTCGGCGCGTAAGACCGGTTCACCCAAGACCGGTTCAACCACGCTCTTCTCAGTGTCAGCCTTTGGTTTTGCAACCACCACTTTCTTTTTGACCACGACAACGCGCCGTCGCTCAGGAACCGGTTTCTTCTGTTCCTGGGGTTCGACCTTGGGTTCTTCCCTCGTATCCGAAGGGCTTACCACTTGTTTGATGAGCGTTGCTTTTGGCTTTTTGTTATCTTCCGTCATTATTTCCTCTTGGATGGTTATTACTCTACCTCAAAAACCAGACCTGTGCCACAGCTTGGGCAGACAGTCATATCTTCTGTGATGGAAGCGCCGCAGTTGGGGCAGATATACTCCGTCTCCCCATCCTCTCCATCCTCGATGATGTCAACGTGTTCGTTGATCACATCCTTGATGGTGATCAGGTCAGCCTCGCTCAGGTCCTCGAAGCTTGCAAGCTCATCATCACTGAGGCTGATGAACTCCTCAACACTGTAGATGTCGTGGAACTGCAGCTTCTTGATCAGCTCCTCGCCGAGCGGCAGTTCGCTCAGGTCAATCTCATCCTCGTCGACATACCCCTCCCCCTCAAATCCAGCGGCCGTCTGGTCAGACGGTTCCTGCTCATCGTAGAGGTAGGAGTCATCGGTGTGGAAGATCGATTCGGCACGGCTTCGTGCCTCCTTGGCGATGTCCATCTCCTCGAACTGCTCGGAGGTCTTGACATCGATCATCCAGTCGACGAGCTTGTTGGCAAGCCGCACGTTCAATCCCTGCTTGCCGATGGCAAGGGAGAGCTGGCTCTCATCGACGATGGCCACCGCATGGTAGATGTTCTTGTCGATGATCACCACATCCTTGACCTGTGCCGGGGAGAGGGCGTTGTGGATGTAGTTGATCGGGTTTGGGTCGTACCGAAGGATATCGATCCGTTCGCCCTCCACCTCGCTCATGATAGTCTGAATACGATTCCCCTTCAAGCCGACACACGCCCCGACCGGGTCGATATCGTCGTTTCGGCTTGCCACGGCGACCTTGGAGCGGTAGCCGGCCTCACGGACGATCTTGACGATGTCGATCTGGTTCTGTGCAATCTCGGGCACCTCAACCTCGAAGAGGCGGCGGATGAGCTCGGGGCTGGAGCGTGAGAGGATGACCCTCAGGCCCCGCTCGGCCTTCTCCACTGATTCGACATAGCACTTGATCTTGTCGTTGGAGCCATAGCTCTCCCGGCTGGATTGGTTGCGCCTGGGCAGGATCCCCTCGGTAGAGCCGATGTCGACGTAGATGTCCCCGTTCTCGAGCTGCCGGCGGAAGTAGCCGATGATGAGCTGCCCCTCCTTGGTCTTGTACTCGCTGTAGAGGGTATCCTTCTGGATATCACGGAAACTCTGGTGTGCCCGTTGCTTGGCACTCTGGACACTGATGCGGTCGAACTCCTTGAGGTCGACCGGGATCAGGAGCTCGTCGCCGATCTCCCCGTCCTCGTGGATCTTGATTGCTTCGCTGAGCGGGATCTCCGTGATCTCATTGTACCAATCATCGTCGTCGACGATCTTTCGACGGCTGGAGAGCTCAACACTCTGATAGTCCTCACTGAATTCAATGACGGCATTCTCATCGGTGCCGAATTTGCGCTTGTAGGCTGCACGAAGAATCTCCTCGATGGTGCTGATCACCAACTCCTCAGAGATGTTCTTCTCCGCCACCATACTGCGGATTGCGTCTCCAATATCAGTTGCCATGACGCTCGTCCTCCCATCTATAGTCGAGTTTTGCCTTTTGAATGGCTGTCAATGTAATGTTCATCTTCTCTATCTTCTCACTTTGGTTCTCAACGTATACATCGCTGAGACCGACACTTTGCTCACTCATCCCCTCAATGATGCCGCCGACCCACGCACGTCTGCCGCTATCGTAGATCCGCACCCGCCGCCCCTGGAAGATGGTGAACTCATGCAGATCCTTGAAGACCCGCTCAAGGCCCGGGGTCGAGACCTCGAGGCTCAGGTCCCGGTCACCGAGGGCAAGCTGCATCCGCGGGTAGACCAGGCGGTAGACATCGGCACAGTGGTCAACGGTCGTCTCCCCCTCTCGGGCGTGGATGATGATGACGACGTTGACCCCCTCTCTGCGGTTGGCCTGGGCAATCTCGACGATGTCCATACCAAGCTGCTCCAGAAGCGGGGCATACTCCCTGAACAATGGGCTCTCTTCCAATCCTGTATCCAACATACCGTTATATTACCCCATAAAAAAGGGATGCACCGGACGGCGATCCCCAATAAACACTAATCCTGGCTACAATGTACACAGCGGGGAAATGTTTGTCAACACAGCCACTATTCTATAAGAGCCCCTTGAGCTCCCGGATCAGCAGGAGGGCATCGATTGGGGTGGAGTGCTCGACCGAGAATGAGCGAAGGCGGGAGAGCACTTCCTCCTCCTCGGCGCTGAGCGCCACCTGGTCAAACTCATCGAGGCCGACACTCGTGAAGAGGTCGCCCTGCTGGCCTCCGAGGTCATACTCCGCGAAGTGCTGCTTCTGGAAGCGTCGGGCCTGGGCGAGGACCTGGCGGGGGATGCCTGCCATGCGGGCGACGTTGAGCCCATAGGAGGAGTTGGCGATCCCGGTGATGACGCGGCGGAGGAAACGGATCCTCCCCCCGCTCTCGCTCACCTCCAGGGTGAGCAGCTGGATCCGGCTGGTATCGGTCTGGGCCAGCTCATGGTAGTGGGTCGCAAAGAGGGTCTTGGAGCCACGCTCGATGAGCGTCTGCATCACCGCATAGGCGATGGCCATCCCGTCCTGGGTGCTGGTTCCCCGCCCGAGTTCATCGACGATGACGAAGGAGCGCCGGCTGGCGGTATTGAGGATATGGGCGGCCTCCTGCATCTCGATGAGGAAGGTGGACTCGCCCCGGGCGAGGTTGTCACTGGAGCCGACGCGGCAGTAGAGACGGTCGACGATGCCCAGGCGCGCTTCGGTGGCCGGCACCCATCCCCCCATCTGGGCGAGGATGACGATGAGGGCATTCTGGCGCAGGTAGGTGGACTTGCCTGCCATGTTGGGGCCGGTGATCAGGCAGAACCGCTCCCCTCCCGGGTGGATGGCCAGGTCGTTGGCGACAAACTGGCCGACACCGAGGTGTTGTTCGACCACGGCGTGGCGCCCCTCCTTGATCTGGATCTGGTCATCGTCGGTGAAGACCGGCTTGCAGTAGGAGTGCTCGATGGCACACCACCCCATCGAAGCGAGGGCATCGAGGTCGCTGAGGAAGGCACTGACAGCCGAGAGGAGGGAGTGGAAGCGTTGGGTGTAGGCAACCAGCTCCTCATAGACCTGCCGTTCACGCTCCTCGGCTTCGTAGACGCTGTGCAGGATCTTCTCTTCCAGCGCGATCAGGGCGTCACTGGTGAACCGCTCGGCGTTGACCAGGGTCTGTTTGCGGTAGAAGGTGGGGGGCATCTTCGATGCATTGGTCTTGGAGACCTCCAAGAAGTGGCCATGGACCTTGTTGCTGGAGAGCTTGACCTGGGCGATGCCACTCTCCTTCTTCACCTCTTCGAGGTAGCTGTCGAGCAGCTCCTTGCCCCCGGCCTTGAAGCGCCGCTTCTCATCGAGCTGGTCATCATAGCCATCGGCGATCACCTTCCCCTCCTCGAAGGGGCCCTGCCACCCATCGTTGATGGCCCGGTCGATGGTCTGGGAGAGGGTGGCAAGCCGGACCAGCTCCTCTTGGCCGAGGGTGCTGTCCAGCAGGGTGGTATACCGCGTCTCCATCACGGAGAAGAAGACCTTGATGGTGTTGCTTATGCCTACCAGGTCCTTTGGCAGGTGGCGGCCCATGCTGATACGGCTGGCCAACCGCTCCAGGTCAAGAGAGCCTGCCAAAAGGGAGCGGACCCGGTTGAGCTCCAACCGGTCCTCCACGAAGGAGGTGACCCACTGTTGCCTGAAGAGGATCTCGTCGCGGTCGGTCAGGGGGCTGGCGAGCCAGCGCTTGAGCTTGCGCGACCCCATGGCGGTGCGGCTCTTGTCGATGGAGGAGAAGAGGGTGAAGCGTGCCGATCCATCACTTTGGTTGGCAAAGAGCTCGAGGCTGCGCCGGCTCGCCTCATCGATGCTCAAATACCGATTCTCATCGATGAGGGTATAGCCATCGAGGTGGGTAAGGCGTGCCTTGGCCGTCTCGCCCAGGTACCAGATCAGGGCACCGCCGGGGCCGAGGGAGGGCTCATTGCCCATGAGGCCGAAGCCCTTGAGGTTTGCCGTGCCGATGTGGCCGCTGAGGCGCCGGGCCCCCTCCTCGATGGAAAAGTGCCACGATGGCAGTTTGGTGATCATCGCCGATGAGCCGTCGAGGATCTCCTTGAGGCGGCTGTCGGCAAAGTACTCATCCTCGTTGACGAGGATCTCGGTGGGGCGGATCTCCTCGATGAGGCTGGAGAGGCTGAGGTAGCGGCTGTCCCGCTCCAGGGGGCGGAGGAAGAACTGGGCACTGGAGAGATCGGCGTAGGCGGTGGCCACCTCCTCCTTGGCGAGGGTGAAGGAGAGGACGAAGGAGTCGCTCCGGCTGTCCAGGAAGTCCTCCTCGACGACGGTCGCCGGCGTGATGACCTGCACCACCTCGCGCTTGGCAAGTCCCCTGCCCCCCTCATTGAGCTCGGTCTGCTCGCAGATGGCGATCTTCTTGCCGGCATCGAGGAGGCGCTTGATGTAGCTTTTCGCCGCATGGTAGGGGATGCCGCACATGGGGGAGCTGTTGCGCTTGGTCAGCGTCAGATTGAGCAGGGCGCTCACCGTGATGGCGTCCTCCTCGAACATCTCGTAGAAGTCCCCGAGACGGAAGAAGAGGATCGAGTCCTGGTGCTCGGCCTTGATCTCCCTATACTGGGCCATCATGGGGGTAAGTGGTTCGTTCTTCTTCTGTTCCATCATCAATAGAGGGTCGTCGTGATGGCCAGCACAAGGCTCATCCCGCTGTTGGCACTCTTTCCCTTGAAGAAGTTGCCCGGCTCCCAGGAGAAGGTGTCGTTGATGTAGGTGGCGTTCTTCACCAGATAGAGGCCCAGCGGGAAGCCGGGGACCTTGAGCTTGATGCCCGCTCCGGCGCTGAAGTACCAAGCGAGGTCGCCAAAGCCGACTTTCTTGAGATCCGTGCTCACCCCGGTGGCGCTGGCATAGACTTCGGCGGCCAGGACGTTCTGGGCCAACGGCCAGGAGATGGAGAGCTGGTTGTCCCAGAGGTAGGCCTGGTCGAAGATGACGTTGAAGCCGCGCCCGATGTTCATGCCGTCGATGTAGAGCATCTCGTACCGAGTCGCCCCCATCTTGGCATCGTACCAGCCCCACTCATTGTAATCGACGTTCTTGTAGAACTGTGGCAGCATCGCACTGAGGGTGGTGGTCGCCCCAAAGACGACATTGGCCGGCTTCGAGTCGAGGTTGTAGGTCCAGAGCGTCAGGTAGCCGCTTGCGCTCGTCGAGGAGCGGATGTAGTTGGAGAGCCCGCCGAGGAATCCTCCGGCGTAGGTGAAGCTCTGGCTGAGGTAGTAGCCGCGGCTGGTATTCTCGATGAGGTCACGGCCATCCCAGCTGAAGGAGAGGGAGAGGCGGTTGGAGAACTGCCACCGCTCGTGGTAGCGGGCGACGAGGCGTTCGTAGGGGTCATAGATGTGGTCCTTGTAGTCGGCATAGTTGAGGCCCACGGTAATCCCGCCGCCGATGGTCAGCGATCCGGGGACGAACATGAAGGTGTAGCCGGTGTTATAGCCGAGCGAGATGCGGTAGTAGTCATACTGCATCAGGTACTGGCTCGAGGGGAGGGCCTGGCCTGCCGCCTCGTAGCTGGCAGCGGAGAGGTAGCCGAGGGGATACGCCTCCCCATCGTTGAGGCCGGTGTAGTAGGCGCTGCCCACGCCGCGCTGGAGGGCATTCGACTTCTCGCTGCGTTCGAAGCTGAAGGAGAGGCCGTTGGACCATCGCCGGTCCCCTACCCATCCGTCACTGAAGGAGATCGAGACGTTCTGCGTGTCAGGGCTGAGGTTGGTTGCGATGGCAAGGTCGCGGCCGGTACCGGCGAGGTTCTTGTCGGACCACTGCAAGAAGCCGCTTACCGGGAAGCCGTCGACGTTGCCGCCGAAGGTGGCACCGAACTGGATGTCCATCTGGTTGCCCTCGGTGACGGTGAAGATCGGGACGACGGTCCCCTCTTGCTTGCCGCTGACGATATCGAACTGGACGTCGGTGACGATGAGGGTGTTGTAGATGTTCTGGGCGCTGCGGATCAGCTGCTCCTTGCTGAAGACGTCGCCGACCTTGAAGACCAGTTCACGCTCGAAGACGTACGCCTTGGTCTTGGTCAGCCCCTCGATCCGGACCTCCTCGATGATGGCCTGCTGGTTCTCCTGTACCCGCAGGACATAGGAGATGGTATGGGTATCGGGATCGCGGATCTCGTCGGTGGAGATCAGGTTGAAGATGTAGCCGTTGTTCCAGTAGAGGTCGGTGACCTGGCTCACCTCCTGCTGTACCTGTGAAAGGTCAAGC
>Ga0116183_1005898_pt1 | contig 11450 bp, 8 predicted proteins | sample AD_UKC078_MetaG_FD_89753 | JGI IMG/M metagenome (GOLD analysis project Ga0116183, IMG submission 89753) | Active sludge microbial communities of municipal wastewater-treating anaerobic digesters from USA - AD_UKC078_MetaG | ecosystem: Engineered > Bioreactor > Anaerobic > Digestate | place: USA...
AAGACCTTTGTCACCATAGCAGCATCCGGTCGGACATTTTGTTTCGCCGCATGCCTGTAAAGATGCGAAAACATTGGTGCATCTTGCAAGTTTCTTGTTGCATTTAAGACCTGTGTGCATTGTGCAGTCTTCATTTGTCGTACACCCTTTTGCACACTTTCCATTTGTTATGCAGATCATACATTTTCCGCAGTCTGTATCAGTTGTACAGCTCTTGCCCAGATTCGCAGTTGCGCAATCGCTTTCCCCGGGATCTTCATCATCTGGAGATACCGCTTCATCATCATTTTTCTGTTCCTCATCAACTACTGTTTCTGTTTCATCAGAAACGACATCCGGTCCTTCAGAATTAATAATGTCATTGTCAACCGGCTTAACTTCCACCTGAGTTTCAACGCAAGCTGACAAAAACACAAAAACTGTCAATAACATCAATATACTGTGAACTTTTTTCATGACCGGCCTCCCTCAACAATATTAATAACCTTTTCAAACACCCATTATTTATAACGGAATTGCTGTACTCCAAAGTTGTTTTCTTTTCTCTTTTATGATATATCATTTTGTAATTATCTGATTTTTCTGAGGGAACATGGAACTTGTAACTATTGAGATTTCAAGGATTTTAAAAGAAGCAGTTTTGAAGATAAACCCTGATTTCACTGACTGGGACAAACTGTTTCTGCAACCCGCAAGCAGTGAAAAGTTCGGCGATTATCAAACAAATTTCGCGATGGCGGCTTCAAAGAATTTTGGAAAACCACCCAGAGTCATTGCTGAAAATATTGTGTCGGCACTTGAGAAAAATAATGTGATAGAAAAACTTGAAGTTGCAGGGCCGGGATTTATAAACATTTTCATCAACAGGACATATCTTGCTGAAATTGTTAAGCTTTCCCCGGGCATTAAGTGGAATTTCTCTCATGTTGATACAGCCGGTGATGTTGTAATTGATTATTCCAGTCCCAATATCGCAAAACCGATGCATGCAGGACATTTGAGAACAACCATAATCGGCGACAGCATAAAAAGGATAATGCGATATATCGGTTATAATGTCATTGCCGACAATCATCTCGGTGATTGGGGGACACAGTTTGGCAAGCTTATCGTCGCTTACAAAAGGTGGCTTGACGAAGAGAACTTTAAAAAAGATCCGATATCAGAACTTGAAAGGATTTACATAAAATTCGGCAAAGAAGCCGAAGATGATACAACATTAGATGATCTGGCAAGGGCTGAGCTTAAAAAAGTACAGGACGGAGACAGCGGAAACCTTGATCTGTGGAAACAGTTCGTAGAGATAACTCTCAATGAATGCAAGAGGATATACAAATATCTTGATATTGATTTTGACACTTATTACGGAGAATCCTTTTATCACAATATGATGCCTGGAGTAGTTGAAGAACTTGTCAAAAAAGAGATCGCGGTCGAAAGTGACGGGGCTCTTGTGGTCTTTTTTGATGAAACGGAAAATCTTCATCCTTTTATAATAAGGAAAAAGGACGGGGCATATCTTTACTCCACAAGCGACCTTGCGACAGCAAAATTCAAATACGATAATTATTCAGTAAATAAAGCCGTTTATGTGACTGATGACAGGCAGGAGACCCATTTTAAACAGGTTTTCCGTACTGCACAGCGGATCGGCTGGAACATGGAATTTGTCCATGTGACATTCGGAATCATGTCTTTTAACGGTGTGATCCTGAGTACCCGCGAAGGAAATACTGTAAAGCTCAACGATCTTTTTGCTGAAGCTGAAGCAAAAGCTTTCGCAATAGTAACCGAAAAAAATCCCGATATTCCTGAAGACGAGAGAAAAAAGATCGCAAAAGCAGTCGGAATCGGTGCACTCAAATATTCCGACCTGTCTCAAAACAGAACGAGCGCAATAGATTTCAGATGGGACAAAGCCCTGAGTTTTGAAGGAAATACAGCACCTTACCTTCAATATTCATATGCAAGAATACAGTCAATAAAAAGAAAAGCGGCTGAAACGGGAATAAAATTAGATCACTCAGCAAAGATCGTTCTGGAAACCGAGATCGAAAAACAGATTGGCTCATCAATTGTCCGCTTTCCGGAATGTGTTCAGAAGGCCGCCGAATATTATAAACCGAACTTCATTGCCGACCATATTTATGACCTTGCACAGAAATTCAGCAGTTTCTATAACTCAACCCCCGTTCTCAAAGCTGAGAACGAACTTGTCCAGTCACGGCTTCTTTTATCAGAAAGTGTCGCACACACCATAAAAACAGGCCTGAATCTTCTCGGGATAGAAGTTGTAGAAAGGATGTGATTACAAAAATATCTCCTTAAACACAGAGAATAAATTTCTTTTCTTGCTCGGCAACCTGTTTCATGTATAATTTTGTGATTTTAGATAATTTCCGGGGAGGGTAAAATGAAAAGTTTTTTTAAATTGTTCTCTTTTTTTCTGGCAGTTCTTTTCGTTCTGTCGTCATGTGACAGCAGTACGATAAAAACAAAAAAGAATGATGACAACAATTCTGATTCTGATGAAGATATTGAGAACATCAATGATTCGGATGACATAGGCGACACAGGCAACACCGGAGATTCAGGTGATTCCGGAAACACAGGCAACACCGGAGATTCAGGCGACACTGGAAATTCAGGCAATTCCGGCAATACCGGTGACACAGTTTCTGAAACCTGCGGAGACAACATTGTCGATACAGGCGAAATATGTGACGGCAATGTAATAAACTGCGTTGACATTGATTCACAACTCTATTCCGGAGGAAAATCAAAATGCCTTGACACATGTCTGGGATGGGACACGGCAACATGTGACGAGATCCCCCATACCTGCGGAAACGACATAACCGAAGGTCCGGAAGAGTGTGACGGGAATATCATTGACTGCAATGAACTTGACAGCGAAAAATACGAAAGCGGAAAAGCAAAATGTCTTGATGACTGCTCCGGCTATGACACTTTGACCTGCGTTGAATATGAACCAAGCACCTGCGGAGACGAAAAAGTTGAAGGAAAAGAAGTTTGTGACGGTGGGTTGAAAAACTGTGTTGAGATCGATGATGGAAAATACTCAGGCGGGAAAGCTTACTGCAAAAATGACTGCACCGGCTGGGATGAGATCACATGCGATGAAAAACCGGTATGCAGTGCTCCATACAGAACAGTAAAATGTGCCGGGGACGATGCTCTTGACCAGATGCAGACTTGTTCTGAAGGTATCTGGTCAAACAGAGGAAACTGCCTTGAGCCGGGAAAATATGCGATCCTTGAAAAAGATGCTGTGAAAACCGACATGACAATTGATCTTGAAGCAACACCTGCCGGAACAGACATTGCTCTCATCGTCGATACAAGCGGTTCAATGTCAGATGATATTTCTGTCTTAAAGAACAATATAAGTACTGTCAAAACATATGACGGTGGATCAGATTACAGCGTAAATGTTTCCTCTGCAAGTTGCGGATCAGGTTTTCGCGGAGGAATATGTTTCAGAGAAAATTCACTTCCTCTGTTCGTCCTCATGTCAGATGAAGCTTTTGCGACAAGCGGATGGATATGGAGCGTCGGAGCCGAAACCACTGTTCAGAATGCCGTTGATTCCATGAATGATATTAATGCAAAGATCGCTGTGATCGATTCAAGCGGCATTTCAAAATATCTTGAAACCAACACAAATACACTGGCGGCAGGAACTTATTCCTATGATCAGGCGGGAGATCCTTTTTATTACAACATCCCGACAACGGGAACAGAAATAAACCTTAAAATCGAAGATGCCGTAAAGAGAATGTACGATGAGACCGAAATGACAGCAGGACTCGTTTTTGAATCACCTGTTAGCAACACAATCCAATCAACCCAGTTTGTTCTCAGCCACGCAACTGTTTCGGCAGACCCTGCGGAGAACATCCATTCAAAGGACGATCTGTACTTTTACGGAACTTTAAGAGAGACCATGCTCAGATACTCGATCTCACTTCGAAATACTGTTTCAACACCATCCCAGATGACATTTCTCACATTGAAAATAAAGTTGAAATGGTACAGCATTACGCTTGACACAATTGATTTCACGATCGTAATTCCTTAATCGGAGCAGAATTTTATGTTCAGAAAACTCACGCTGATAATACCTTTGATGCTTCTCACATTGTTTCTGAATGCTGAAGATCTCAAAAATAAAAAAAATGCGCGGATCTCGATAACTACCGTTCCTGCAGGACTTAATGTATATATTGACGGAATTTTTGCCGGAAAAAGTCCACTGAACAACTTTGAGGTTCTGAAAACGGCGAAACTCCTTGAAGTTACCGACAATTCTGGAAAAAAAGTTATTTATTCCGCAGACCTTGACCTGAAAAACGGCAAAATCATCGAAAGAAAAGAGAAAGGGTACGATCTCAAGAAGAAAACAGAAAAAAAAGAACAAAAGAAAGAACAAAAGAAAGAGCCAGAAAAACAACAAAAGAAACAACCGGAAAAAAAACCTGAAGTAAAGATCCCGGGTCCTCACAAATGGACAGGGACGGGTTTTATCATTGCAGGAATTCTCACTGCTGGGCTTGGCTCTCTTTTTGACTATCTTGCGGTGAAAGAATTTGATAAATACAAGAAAATGAATGACAAAGATAATCTGATGAAAGCAATGATGACGGGAAATTTTAATGAGGCGGAATATATCGAGAAAAGCAACTCCCACCGGACAAAAGGGCAGAACTACTCTGCTGCAAGAACCGTTCTTTTTGTGGCAGGCGGAGCATCCGTAATCACTGGAATCATTCTCATCTTTATTCCCGAAAAGAAAAAAAAGATAGAGATGCTTTCATTTGGAGTATCGCCTTATGAAGATGGCTTTTTTATAAGCGCAGGAGGACATTTCTGATCATGAGATGTAAAATACCGGCTCTCATACTTTTTATGGCAATCTTTTTTGCCGGATGTGCAAAAGACCCTGGCGAAATGAGAATTAAAGAAACTATTGCAGACATCGAAAAAGAAAAAGCGGAAAAATGCGGAGACGGCGTAACTGACAGTTGGGAAGAATGCGACTATTCAGGCAATCTTTCATGCAGCGAACATTCTGACGAACTGCTGGGGCCGCTCAGATGCACTGAATGCAGAATTGACATTTCCGGCTGTGCTGAAAAAAAGAAGTGTGATTCAGACATATGTAGTGGTAACGGCTTATGCACTGAAGGAAACAGCCACTACGTTTATTGTAAATGTTTTGCACTTTTTACCGGTCCTACCTGCGACAGATGCATAGACAACTATCATTTCGACCTTGACGGAAAATGCATCAACAACACCGAATGCACTCTCGTAGGATGCATGGAAAACAGCACCTGTCAGATAATTTCAGGAAAAGCCGAGTGTGTGTGCAACGATCATTATGCTGGGCCTGACTGTGATGCGTGTGAGGCGGGTTACTACATGGATAACGGCATCTGCAAAGGAGCATTATGTTCCAACACCGGTCTTGTCTGTACTGAATTCGAAAAATGTGACGACAGTTCCGGCAAGCCCAGATGCATCTGCAAAGGGGAAAATCAGAATCCGCAGGACTGCTCAGAATGTGATGAAGGATACGGCTGGTACAAAAATGAAGCGTGTCTTAAGGAAAAATGGGTGATATGTGCCACAGACCCGGAAAAACCTGACAACAGCACTGATCTGATAAAGACAGTTCTGATAAAATACTCTGAGGATACTGGATGGAGCGAACCTGGGCTCTGTGAATGGAAATGCATTTCAGGGCACTATCTGCACAAAGGAGAATGCAGAGACATGCTTGTTTTCTCTTCAAGCGGACCTGAATTCCCTTTCGGATTTGATAAGAATGGAGATCTCATTGCAGGAGATACTGAAGGGAAGATATATGTTGCTGCAACAGAAATAACTGACACGATCTCTTCAGGGATACCTTTTACCAACGGGCGACTGGGAGCTGACGGGAACATATTTTTCCGGACTTTTTCAGGATACGGTGTCATAAATTATGAAACCGGGACTAATTTTTATTTCAGGAAAGACAATATCCCCAAGAACCAGATCACGATCACAAGGGATGGCACTGTGTTCTTCGGAGACACCTATTTCAGCTTTCCCGATCTTATCCCGATACATCCCGATCTTGAACATGAGAATGCGGTTACTCTGACAGACAGCTATGAAAACACTGTTACCGTCTATAAAAATGGATATGTCGTCTATTCAGACAATGAAAGGAACACTTTGTGGTTTCAGGATTATCCCGGTTATGTTTTTTCCGAACATCCGGCTCTGACATACGGAGGGTTTGTGTTCATTCCTCATTTCCAGGAAAGCACCAACAGGGTTTCAGGACTTGTGGTAAATTTAAGTGACGGAGAATTTGTCGATTTTGATGAAACATCTTATACAGATTCATCATTGAAATATACTCCGGCTGTATCAGTTGACAGTGACAACAGAAAATTTGTTTCATATAGGGGGGTTATAACGGTTTACGATAGTGACGGAAAGGTATCGTTTGACACTTCTTTACTTTTTGACGAGAGATTCTCTGTGGAAAATCTGCCGCCGGCAGTAACAGCAGAGAAAACCGTTTATTTTGCAAACGATAGACAGATACTTGCTTTCAGAGAAACGGACTTTCTGACATGGAGCTATGATCTTCCGGCATATTCTTTTCCAAGGACTCTTCTTCACAACAATGAAACACTTTATATTTTCACTTCCAAAGGTGAACTTTTCGTTCTGTACGCACCGGGAACTATTGCGGGAGAATGGCCCCACATGTATCACGACTCAGCTCTTTCAGGCATGACAGGTTATCTTCCTCAGTTCCAGAAACCTGCTGCATCAATTCTGACATCACCCGATGACGACTCTTCATTTTCAACTGAACCGATAACCTTCTCATGGAACAATGACCCTGAGAACGCAGGGGCAAAACATGCACTTTTAATACGGGATGCGACCGGTTATGACAAGGTTTATGCCGGACTCCAGACTGACCGCTCAACAGCAGCAGTGAACGGCCTTGTCAAAGGAACATACGAATGGCGAGTTGTTTCCATAAAACCTGACGGTGCCATCAATGTTTCGTATGCAAGGAGCTTCACAGTGGAATAATCCCCCTCACCTTATTTGACACATCTGACATCGTAGTAACCGTAACTTTTTCCGCTTGGCGAGATCTCCCCTCCGTCTGATCTTATCATCCACGCCATTCCACCTTCATCCTGAACTATTGATGCAGACCAGAAAACTCCCCTGTCTCCGAAAACAGAATATCTGCCGTCATCGGTCGGGTCACAGCCGTCACATGCTGAATTTCTGCAGTCAAGAGCCGAAACGCACTCTTCTTCGACTTTGCACTCTCCCCCCGGTTCAACTGCAGGACAGTTTTTCACAAGCGTTCTCAACTCAGATATAGTCGGAAGGCGACCGCCGATCGATTTGCAGTATCTTGCCCCTTCGTGCCAGTGCATGTGGTTGTTTGTGAGCTTTGACCACTTTCCGTCATCCTCCCACAAAGAGGAATCAAATCTTTTCAGACAGCCGGAAAAGCACACAAAAATGATTGACAGCAATATCAGTTTTTTCATTACCACACTCCAAGCTTAAGCAATTTAAACATCATCTTCTTACAACACCCCGATTTTCCAGTCAATTTTTTTGTCTGGTTTTTGAAATATTTCCTGATAATATACATCCGGTTTGTTTTTTAGGAGCGGAAAAATGTCACGCAGTATATCTCTCAAAGGGGTCAGACATCACAATCTGAAGAATTTTGATCTTGAAATTCCCCATGAAAAACTGGTAGTTGTTACGGGTGTCAGCGGTTCAGGGAAGACTTCACTCGCTTTTGACACGATCTATGCTGAAGGGCAGAGAAGATATGTCGAAAGTCTTTCAAGTTATGCAAGACAGTTCCTTGAGCTTTCTGAAAAACCGGACGCAGACCACATTGAAGGGCTGTCACCGAGTATAGCAATACAACAGCGGGGGATCAACGCATCTCCAAGATCAATTGTCGGAACAACGACTGAGATTTATGACTATCTGAGACTCCTTTTTGCAAGGGCTGGAACTGTTCACTGCCATGAGTGCGGAAAGGTCATCACAAAAACCCCGGCAAGCCATATTCTTGAAACAGTTCTGAACATGACCGGGAAAAAAATATTGATACTGTCCCCTCTTATTTCAGCCAGAAAGGGAACTTATGAAAAGCTTTTCGAAGATCTGCACAAGGAAGGTTATGTCCGTATAATCATTGATGAAACTGAATTCCGTCTTGATGAGCCGATCCCTTCGCTTGATAAATTTAAAAAACATACGATCAACCTTGTCGTGGACCGGCTTGTCATTAAACCCGACATTGACACTTCAAGAGTCCGCGCTTCGATAGAGACTGCTTTAAGTAAGGGTTCGGGTAAAGTGATAATCAAAGACCTCGAAGGGGGTGAAAAGCTTTTCAGCGAACATTTTGCATGTCCATATTGCGATATTTACTATGATGAAATCGAACCGAGATCGTTTTCATTCAACAACCCTGCCGGTGCATGTCCGGACTGCAACGGTCTTGGTTTCAAGATGCACATGGATGTCAATAAGATCCTTGTCAGTCCTGAAAAAGTGTTTTATCGTGCTATCCCTTCAATTCAGGCATTTACCAGAGTTATGGTGACACAAGTTATTGAATTTTATAAGGAAGATCCCAAAAAGCCGTTTAATGAACTTTCAAAAAAAGTGGCTGATGCGATTCTTTACGGCACAAAAGAAGAAATAAATTTCAGTGTCAGAACGACAAATATGAGACACAAGTTCAAGCGGCCGTTTGAAGGTGTCATCAACATGCTTGAAAGGAGATACCGCGAAACAGAATCTGAAATGATACGGACTGAACTCAGTGCTCTTCTTGCCGAAGGGGTCTGCCCGACATGCAACGGAATGAGATTAAGCAAAAAGGCATTATCAGTAAAAATAGCCGGTTACAACATTTTTGAACTTGGCGAAATGCCTGTAAGAGTCCTTTTCAACAGCTTTTCCGACCGTGAATTTTTCAAGTTCTCGAATTTTCAGTGGGAGATCGCTGAAAAAATGGTGCGTGAGATAACTCTGCGGCTTTCATTCCTTTTCAAAGTGGGGCTTGGATATCTCACACTGAACCGCAAAACGGCAACACTTTCAGGGGGAGAATCACAGAGAATTCATCTTGCGACCCAGATCGGTTCAGCACTTACCGGAGTCACTTATGTTCTTGATGAGCCGAGCATCGGGCTTCACCCGGATGACACTGATAAGCTCATAACAATATTAAAGAATCTACGCGATCAGGGAAATAATGTAATAGTTGTTGAACACGATCGTGATATGATGGAATCTGCCGATTTTCTTATTGATCTGGGTCCCGGAGCAGGTGAATTAGGAGGCGAGCTTCTTTTTGCAGGGCAGACAAAAGATATCGCAAAAGTTGAAAGATCGCTTACAGGACAGTATTTAAGCGGGAAGAAATCAATACCTGTGCCTAAAAACAGGAGAACTCCTGAAAAATGGATAAATCTCGAAGGGGCGAAAACTAACAATCTGAAAAATGTATCGGTGGACATACCGCTCAATGTTTTCTGCTCGGTCACCGGAGTTTCAGGAAGCGGAAAAAGCTCTCTTATCATGGAAACTCTCATTCCGGCACTAAGGAATAAGCCGGCCAACCTGAAGAAAATATTCGGCAAAAGCAGGATTGAGGAATTAATTGAAATTGACCAGTCACCGATCGGTAGAACACCGAGATCAAACCCTGCGACTTATACCGGAGCATTCGGTCCGATCAGGGAACTTTTTGCAAAGATGCCCGATTCAAAAGCCCGTGGATATTCACCGGGAAGATTTTCGTTCAATGTGAAAGGTGGCAGATGCGAAACATGTCAGGGAGCGGGAATTATCAAAATAGAGATGAACTTCATGCCTGATACATATGTCAAATGTCCCGACTGCGGCGGCAAAAGATTTAACGAAGACACTTTGGAAATAAAATTCAAGGGTTACAGTATTTATGATGTTCTTGAAATGGAAGTGTCAATCGCTGTTGAACTCTTTTCACCATTTCCTGCAATAAAGAGAAAACTCGAACTTTTAAACAACATCGGACTTGGGTACATCAAGCTCGGTCAGCCGGCACACACACTTTCGGGAGGAGAAGCACAGAGGATAAAACTTTCAAAGGAACTTGCAAAAAAACGGTCTGACGGCTCGCTTTACATCCTTGACGAACCAACCACCGGACTCCATTTTGATGACATAAAAAAGCTGATAAAGATCCTCAATAAACTCGTTGAAAAGGGCTCAACAGTCCTCATCATCGAACACAATCTCGACATCATCAAATGCTCAGACTATATCATTGACATCGGACCGCAAGGCGGAGATGAAGGGGGTCGTATCGTGGCAATAGGCACTCCCGAAGAAGTCGCAAAAAACAAAAAATCACTCACCGGGAAACACCTTAAAACGGTTCTTTGAGATTTAAACAGATATCCCCTTTTCCGTCACAGTAAACCGCATATTCACCAAACATCTTCCTAAAAGTGATAACCCCCGCATCCTCAATGTTTTCAAGGTGTCGTCTATAGATTCGCATGAGGTAGGCATCTAAGTTCTTTAATTTTTGCTCTAAATTTATGTTATATTTTCTTTGTTTTTTGGCAATTAGGAAATTTCGAACAACCCCAGAAATAGCCCCATTTTCCTTTTCTTTTTAACATCTTAGCACCACAATCACATCTTGGTATTAATGCTTTTTCTTTTTCTATTTTTTGCATTTGTTCTTTTGTAAACAATATGTAATCGTCTGTTCCTTTTCCCCATTTATGCAACAGTTCTCCGCACTTCTCACAAGATAAAGAATCACCCTCATCTTTTACTGGATATTTTTTATGCTCTATAAAATACTCTGCCCCACAACCTTTACAAATAACCCACCCTGTATTCATGTCTTTACTCTCTAAAGAAAAGTGAAGTGTTATTTTCTTTTTTTATCAGTATTTCCATCAATACAAACTAGTGCACTCCTCTACAAATCTTTTTGAATGATTCAAGATTCTTTCTTCGTTTTCTTTGTTTAGATCGTTTGCACTTAAAGCAGATAATAATTTAAGGAATTCCTCAAAACATTCTATTGTTAAATTCTGTCCTGCTTTTTCCAAATTTTTCAAAACCTTATCATCAATCATGCCATACAAATCCTTTCCATGTTTTTTAAGAGCTGTGCCAAGGAAATAAATCATATCCGAGAAATCAATTGTCCCATAAAGCTTAGAATAAATTGGTGGAACCTAACCCGTTCGATTTCAAAATAAAAAGAACAGAAAGTTAAGAAAAAACTTTAATAAAAACAACCTCTTTGGTATATTGAATTGACTAAAAAACAAACCACCAAAGAGGTGAGGTCATGG
>Ga0116183_1005902_pt1 | contig 11445 bp, 9 predicted proteins | sample AD_UKC078_MetaG_FD_89753 | JGI IMG/M metagenome (GOLD analysis project Ga0116183, IMG submission 89753) | Active sludge microbial communities of municipal wastewater-treating anaerobic digesters from USA - AD_UKC078_MetaG | ecosystem: Engineered > Bioreactor > Anaerobic > Digestate | place: USA...
CCTGCATCAGCCTCTTCTCGGCGAGACTAAGCTTTTCCTGCGCGACAGCAAAATCCTGATCGGCAAGAGCTCTATTAAAGTTCTTGATGATGGCCTTGAGGCCGTACTTGACCCTGCGATTGGCAAGGGTCTTCTTCTGGATTACGCTGATCCTTTTTTTAGCAGATTTGATGTTTGCCATACTTTTTTACCCCACTTTCGTAAAATATCACGCATGCAAGTATAAAGCATAAGTTCGGGTAATGCAAGCGAAATTAGATATTTTGGCGGGAAAAGACGAAATTATTGTCTTGCGGCAGAGCAAAGGTACTTAAATGTTGTAAGTCCGTTCGGAAGAAAATGAGGATTGCATTTCAGCAATCCGGTTTTACCGCCTGCTGTTATTTTTTTGTCTAAAACCCTTCGCTTATGGTATAATTTATTATCTATAATATAAATTCGAGAGGGAACATGAAGGACAATCAAAAGCATATAAGAAATTTCAGCATAATAGCTCACATAGACCACGGCAAGTCCACGCTTGCCGACAGGCTTATCGAGAGCACGGGCGCGGTTTCGCACAGGGATATGAAGGCTCAGTTTCTGGACAACATGGACCTTGAGCGCGAACGCGGCATAACCATAAAGCTTCAGACCACGAGGCTGGTCTACAACGCCAAGGACGGAGGCGAGTACATACTCAACCTGATAGACACTCCGGGCCACGTGGACTTCAACTACGAGGTTTCGCGCAGCCTCGCCGCCTGCGAGGGTGCGGTTTTGGTGGTTGACGCCACCCAGGGCGTAGAGGCTCAGACTCTGGCCAACGTCTATCTTGCCTTAGACGAAAACTTAGAGATACTGCCCGTCATAAACAAGATGGATCTGCCCTCCGCGCGCCCGGACGAAGTCAAGCAGGAGATAGAAGACGTCATAGGTCTGGACGCGTCGGAGGCCCCGCTGATATCGGCCAAGGAAGGGCTCAACATAGTCGATGTGCTGGAAGAGATAGTGGCCAAGGTTCCCGCGCCAGACGGCGACCCCGAGGCTCCGCTTAAGGCGCTCATCTTCGACTCCTACTACGACAACTACAAGGGCGTGGTAATCTACACCAGGATTTTCGACGGCAGCGTAAAGGCCGGCGACGAGATAAAGATGATGAACACCGGCGCGGTCTACGACGTCATAGAAGTGGGTGTAAACGCGCCTTATCACACGCCGGTTTCGGAGCTTTCGGCGGGAGAGGTGGGCTATATTTCCGCCAGCATAAAGCAGGTGAGGGACGCCCGCGTGGGCGACACCATAACCAACGCGGCAAGACCCGCAAAGGAAAAGCTGCCGGGCTACCGCAAGGTTCAGCCCATGGTCTACTGCGGAATATATCCCACGCCGGATGAAAAATACGAGGCCGTAAAGGACTGTCTCGAAAAGCTTCAGGTGAACGACGCGGCCTTCGTCTTTGAGCCGGAGACATCTCAGGCTCTGGGCTACGGCTTCCGCTGCGGATTTTTAGGGCTTCTTCACATGGAGATAATAGTGGAAAGGCTGGATCGCGAGTTCGACTTAGATATAATAACCACGTCGCCGAGCGTAATATACAAGCTCGTCATGCCGGACGGAAGCGAGCGCATGATAGAAAACCCCTCCAACCTTCCCGCCCCTACCGAATACGCGCACATAGAAGAACCCATGGTGAACGCGGACATAATGCTGCCGAAGGAATACGTCGGCCCAATAATGGCGCTGTGCCAGGACAGGCGCGGGGTCATGAAGAAGATGGAGTATATAACCGAGGACCGCGTAAATCTTCACTACGACATGCCGCTCAACGAGGTAATATACGATTTCTTCGACGCGCTCAAATCCAAGACCCGCGGCTACGGCTCTTTGGATTACGAGTTCGACAGGTACGAGAAGTCCAATCTCGTAAAGCTGGATATAATGCTCAACAGAGAGCTGGTTGACGCCTTCTCCATGATAGTTCACGAGAGCAAGGCCTATACCCGCGCACGCTTTGTGTGCGAAAAGCTCAAGGGGGTAATACCCATGCACCAGTTCGAGGTGCCTATACAGGCGGCCATAGGTCAGAAGGTGATAGCCAGAGAGACGGTGCGGGCCTACCGCAAGGACGTGCTCGCCAAGTGCTACGGCGGCGACATTTCCAGAAAGAAAAAGCTGCTGGAAAAGCAGAAAGAGGGCAAGAAGCGCATGCGTCAGTTCGGCAGCGTAGAAGTGCCGCAGGAGGCCTTTACCGCAGTGCTCAAGTACGATGACGACAAATAAAAAGCCTCTGGGCCTCTACATACATATACCCTTTTGCGCGCGCAAATGCCGCTACTGCGACTTCGCGTCCTACGCCGGATGCGACGAACAGACAAAAGAGGCTTATGTGGACAGGCTATGCGCAGAACTCAGGGAAAAGGCTTATGTTTACGGAAGAGAATATTATGTAGACACGATTTTTATTGGCGGAGGAACGCCCACTCTCCTTGATATATCCGTGTTTGAGCGCATAACGGAGGCGGTGAACGCCTCTTTTGCGTGCTCCCTGCGCGAGTTCAGCGTGGAATGCAATCCGGAGAGCGCAGAGCGCAACAAGCTGAAAGCCTTAAAGGATATCGAGGTCACGCGCGTAAGCGTAGGCGTGCAGAGCTTAAACGACGATGTGCTGCGCAAGCTCGGGCGCATACACGACGCTCAAAGGGCAGTAGAGGCTCTGAGAGTTGCGGGGGAAACCGGCTTAGACGTAAACGCGGATCTGATGTTCGGTCTTCCGGGGCAGAGCATTGAGATATGGAAAGATACTTTAAGAAGGACGATTTCCGAAAAGCCTTCCCACATATCTTTTTACAGCCTTCAGTTGGAGGAGGGAACCCCGTTTTTTGACGATTACAGAGCCGGTTTTCTGGAACTTCCGATCTGGGAAGAAAATCGCCGTATGTATAGAGAAGCCGTGGCAATTTTACGGGAAGCGGGCTACTTAAGATACGAAATTTCAAATGCCGCAATAGAGGGAAAACAATGCCTTCACAACCTTAAATACTGGCGCATGGAAGACTATCTGGGCGTCGGGGCGGCCGCGCATTCCTTTGTAGGAAGACGGCGCTTTTCCAACCCGTCGGACTTAAACGCTTACTTGGCCGCGAAGCCGGCAAGGCGCGAAGAATCCGCGAGCGGTCTTAAGGGCGATTTCATATTTACCTGCCTGCGCCTTACGGAAGGCTTTGCCGAGAGCTCTTACCGCGACTATTTCGGGAGCGCCTTTACGGACGATTTCGGGCTCGCCGCCGCAGCCCTAAAAAAAGACGGACTGCTGTCCGTCTCCGGCGGCCGCGTATTTCTTACCGAGAGGGGAGTGGACAACACCAACCCCGTGATGGAAAGACTTTTGGAGGTCTTATGAGCAAATATGTAATGGCCTTAGATGCCGGAACCACCAGCAACCGCTGCATAATTTTCGACCGCGGGGGTAATCAGGTTGCGGTCGCCCAGAAGGAATTTACGCAAATTTATCCCAGGCCCGGCTGGGTGGAACACGACGCGATGGAGATATGGGCAACCCAGCTCGGCGTGGCCAAAGAGGCCATACTCAAGGCCGGGGCCGAGGCAAAGGATATCGCCGGTATAGGCATAACGAATCAGCGCGAAACCACGATAGTCTGGAACAGGGAAACAGGACTTCCAATATGCAACGCCATAGTCTGGCAGTGCAGGCGCACCGCGGATTTCTGCCGTGAGCTCGAAAACCGGGGCCTGGGCGATATGATAAAGCAAAAGACGGGACTTAAGCTGGACGCTTACTTTTCCGCCACCAAGATACGCTGGATTTTGGACAATGTTCCGGGCGCGAGGAGGCTTGCGAACGAGGGCAAGCTCCTCTTCGGCACGGTGGATACCTGGCTCATATGGAAGCTCACCAGGGGCAAGGTTCACGTTACGGACTATTCCAACGCCTCCCGCACCATGCTGTATAACATCCACGAGCTTTGCTGGGACAAAGATATATTGGAACTTTTAGAGATTTCGGAGAACATGCTGCCGCAGGTCAGGGAGTCTTCCGAGATTTATGGAGAAACCGACTACACGCTTTTCGGCGACGGAATAAGGATTGCCGGAGCCGCCGGAGACCAGCAGGCGGCCCTCTTCGGTCAGACCTGCTTCGGCAGGGGCGAAGCCAAGAATACCTACGGCACGGGATGTTTCCTGCTGATGAACACCGGAGAAAAGGCGGTGGAAAGCAAGAATGGTCTTGTCACAACCATAGCCTGGGGGCTTGACGGAAAAATCAGCTACGCTCTGGAAGGTTCCGTATTTGTCGCAGGCGCGGCGATACAGTGGCTGCGCGACGAATTAGGGCTGATAGAAAATTCTCCCGCTTCGGAATGCTGTGCAAAGTCCGTTTCGGACAGCAACGGGGTGTATTTTGTTCCCGCCTTTGTGGGTCTCGGGGCTCCATACTGGGATCCGGACGCCAGGGGGGCAGTCTTCGGCCTCACCCGCGGGGCGAATAAGCATCACATAGTAAGAGCCGCTCTGGAATCCTTGGCATATCAGACTTGCGATGTGCTTTTCGCCATGGAGCAGGACAGCGGCATAAGGCTTGACAGTCTAAAGGTCGACGGCGGCGCCTGCGCCAACGATTTTCTTATGCAGTTTCAGGCCGATATGATTCAGCGCGAGGTGCGCCGTCCGTCCTGCGTGGAAACCACGGCTTTAGGGGCCGCCTATCTTGCGGGGCTTGCTGCGGGATATTGGTCGGGGCTCGGGGATATCAAAGCGAACTGGCAGATTTCCGGCAGTTTTGTTCCGAGAGTTAAGACCGACGAGGCGCGCGCGAAAATTGCCGGCTGGCACACGGCGGTGAGTGCCGCAAGAGCGTTTAAGCCGCAGATATAGCTTTCCGGCTATGATGCCCGGAGAGCAAGAGATTATTGTTGTAAGCGCCCTAAGCTTGTGGATTTATTCGGAGGTTAATGTCAAGATGATTATTACCGACAATATGGACGCTCTTAAAGCCAACCCGTATCTAAACCATATGAACGACAAGGACATGAAGTGGTTCTTAAAGTGCACGGACGCCGAGATTTACGAGGTGAAGGCGGGGGAGGCAATACTCAGGGCCGGAGAAAAGCTGCAGTTTGTTCCGATTTTGCTTACTGGAAGCAGCGACGTTGAAATCCCTAAGATAAGCAGTTGGGAACGGCACGGAAGCGAGTCCGGATTATCGCAGACGGTAAAATCCCTCATAGCTCCGCTGGACTGCAAAGCCGTAACGGACTGCCTGCTGCTGCGCCTGAAGGTCATGCGCCTGCTGCACGCCTGCAACTATCGCTGTCAATTTCATCTGGATGTCATCGACAGACTTTAATCAAAGGCTCAGAAACCCTTGTTTTTGCCCTGTATTGCCTGCAAACAGCCGCAAGGCTGTTTATTTTTGTGAAGTTTATGTGTGCCTCTTGACAAAAACGGGGCAGGGTTTATAATGGTGTTAGCACTCAAAGGCAAAGAGTGCTAACAGCGAGAAGCAGAGGCAAATATGACGCTAAATGAAAGAAAACTTCAAATTCTGCAAGCCATTATCGCGGACTTCATAAGCACGGGCGAGCCGGTCGGAAGCAGAACGCTGTCCAAGAGCCCCGGCATAGAGGTCAGTGCCGCTACCATAAGGAACGAGATGGCCGACCTGGAAGAGATGGGCTACCTTACGCATCCATATACCTCGGCCGGGAGAGTTCCGTCGGACAAAGCCTACCGGCTTTATGTGGACGAACTGATGGATACCTCGGACCTTCCCGAGGAAAGCAAAGAAGCCATAAGGGAAAAGCTCTCCGAAACGCGCATGGAGCTTGACGCAACCATAGAGCATGCCGCGGTGCTACTCTCGGAGATGACGAACCTCACGTCTTTCGCCATAACTCCAAGGGCAGATGAAAACAGGCTCAAGTACATTCAGTTTCTTCCCGTCGACGAGAGAACCGTGGTACTCATGCTCGTTTCCGAAAGAGGCAAGGTTCTGAATAAGGCCATACGCCTTACCGTGCCGTACACGGAAGAAAACCTGGAGCTGATGTCCAAGGTCATGACCAACAACTACATGGGCAAGACCATATCCGCCATAATGGCCCACGATATAGTGGAGGACTTCACAAGCGACATGTCATCTTTGTCCTGTATAGCTCGCGATGTAATGCCCTGTTTTATGAGAACCCTCCAAAAGATGCTGGATGTCGATCTCTACATGAAGGGCTATACCAATGTGTTCGACCTTCCCGAGTACAGCGGGGACCCGGAAAAGGGCAGGAGTTTTCTGCAGCTGCTGGAGAATAAGAACCATCTCAAGGAGATTATAGTAAACAGAGACGAAGGCCTGGTAATAACCATAGGGGACGAGCATTCCGAGGAAATGCAGGATGTAAGCCTCATTACCGCGGATTATAAGGTCAACGGAAAGCTTGTGGGAAAGTTGGGCGTAATAGGGCCTAAGCGCATGAAATACGGCGAGATAAGCTCCGTTATTAAATACATTTCGGAGAATATAAGCGAAACATTTGAGATAAAGGGAGATACGGATGATAAATCAGAAGACTAAGAAAGATGTAACGGTGGAAATCAACAAGAAGAAAAAGAACAGCGCCCGCTGCTGTCAGGCTCATGTGGGAGACCCGCACGACATCGAGCACGAAAAAGGTCATTGCTGCGACGAGCACGAGGGCGGAGAGAACAAGCACGAAGACGACCGTTGCTGTCGTAATCACGAGGGCGACCCGCACGACATCGAATGCGAGAAAAGCCGCTGCTGCGACTCTCATACAAAGACAGAGGAAGAACAGCCGGAGCCCGAGCCATCCAAAGAAGAAGAGGAACTCAACGTAAAGTATCTTCGCCTGATGGCGGATTTTCAGAACTTCCGCAGAAGAACGGAAAAGGAGCGCGGCGACATATACGCATACGCCAACGAGGCCTTTGCCGTCGATTGCCTGGAGGTGCTGGATAATTTTGAAAGAGCCCTCGCCTCGGCGCCGGAAAACGACAAGTTCGCCGAAGGGATGGCTCTCATATGCAAGCAGTTTGTGGATGTTCTTGCCAAGAATAAGGTCTTGGAAATAGAAGCCGAAGGCAAGCCTTTCGACCACAATCTGCACAACGCGGTTTTAAAACAGCCCGCCGAAGGCGTCGAAAGCGACGTCGTTACGCAGGTGCTTCAAAAGGGATATACGTTAAACGGCAAGGTGATACGCCCGAGCGCGGTCATCGTAGCGGAATAGATAATCAGAATTTACCGGAGGTAAAATAATGGGTAAAGTAATAGGAATTGATTTAGGAACAACAAACAGCTGCGTAGCAGTGCTTGAAGGCGGGGAACCCACGGTTATAACCAACGCCGAGGGCAACAGAACAACCCCGTCCGTAGTAGGCTTCACCAAGGGCGGCGAAAGGCTTGTGGGCGAAACCGCAAAGCGTCAGGCAATAACCAACCCCGACAGGACCATAGCTTCCATAAAGCGCCAGATGGGCAGCAATCACACCGTGGAAATTGACGGCAAGGTATACACGCCTCAGGATATTTCCGCGATGATACTCACGAAGCTCAAGGTAGACGCCGAGGCCTACCTCGGAGAAAAGGTCACGGAGGCGGTAATAACCGTTCCCGCGTACTTCTCCGACAGCCAGAAGCAGGCGACCAAAGACGCCGGGCTGATAGCCGGCCTCGACGTAAAGAGGATAATAAACGAGCCGACCGCGGCAGCCCTTGCTTACGGTCTCGATAAGGATGACAGCCACCACAAGATACTGGTCTACGACCTCGGCGGCGGCACCTTCGACGTGTCCATACTGGAGCTCGGCGACGGCGTGTTCGAAGTGCTTTCCACCAACGGAGATACCAAGCTGGGCGGCGACGACTTCGACAACGTGCTGATGAACTTTATGGCAGACCAGTTTGCCAAGGAACACGGCGTGGATCTTCGCACGGACAAGATGGCCATGCAGAGGCTCAAAGAAGCCGCGGAAAAGGCCAAGAAGGAACTTTCTTCCAGCCAGACGACCAACGTCAATCTGCCGTTCATAGCCAATCAGGACGGCCCGCTTCACTTGAATATGGACGTGACAAGGGCAAGGTTCGACCAGCTCACGGCCCACCTTGTGGAGCGCACCATAGGCCCCATGCAGAAGGCCATGTCGGACGCCGGCGTAAGCATGAACGACCTCGACAAGGTCATACTCGTAGGCGGCTCCACCAGAATACCGGCGGTTCAGGCCGCAGTGCAGAAGATTACCGGCAAGGAGCCCTTTAAGGGCATAAACCCGGACGAGTGCGTTGCTATCGGCGCGTCCATACAGGCAGGCGTACTCACCGGAGAGGTCAAGGACGTGCTCCTGCTCGACGTAACCCCGCTGTCTCTTTCCATAGAGACATTAGGCGGCGTCGCCACCAGGCTCATAGAGAGAAATACCACGATCCCGACGAAGAAGAGCCAGATATTCTCCACCGCCGCGGATAATCAGAGCGCCGTGGACATTCATGTAATGCAGGGTGAGCGTCCCATGGCCTCCGACAATATTACTCTCGGCCGCTTCCAGCTTTCGGGCATACCCCCGGCGCTCCGCGGGATACCTCAGATAGAGGTCACCTTCGACATAGACGCCAACGGAATCGTGAACGTGAGCGCCAAGGACCTGGGAACCGGCAAGGAGCAGCGCATAACCATAACGTCTTCCTCCAAGCTCTCCGAAGAGGAGATAAAGCAGAAGGTCAAGGAGGCCGAACAGTATGCCGAAGCCGATAAGGCCAAAAAAGAGGAGATAGAGATCCGCAATCAGGCGGAGACCCTCGTCTACGAAACCGAAAAGAACCTTAAGGAGCTCGCCGGCAAGCTGTCCAAGGAAGAGGAAGACAAGATAGTCGCGGCAAAGACCGCCCTGGCAACCGCCCTTGAAAGCGGAACCATAGAGGACATAAAGGCCAAGACGGAGGCTTTGACAAACGAATACCACATCATGTCGACCAAGCTCTACGAGCAGGCCGCCGCAAAGCAGGCCGAGGCGGGAGGAGCCGGCCCCGGAGCGGGCTTTGAGCCCGGCGCGGAGCCGCAGCCTCAGGCAGACAATGTGGTTGACGCGGATTTCGAAGTGATGGACGAAGACAACAAATAAAGAAGAAAAACCGAAGGCTCCTCGAAAAAGGGGAGCCTTTAACGGTATTTTTGCGGAGCAAGGCCTTGCATTTTTTTGCGGGCATCTGCATAATAATAACGTCAGAGATAATTTTCAGAACGGAAATAACGATATATGGCTGAAAAAAGAGATTATTACGAGGTTTTAGGCCTCAAAAAGGGGGCCGGAGAGAGCGAGATAAAATCGGCGTTCAGAAAGATGGCGATGAAGTATCATCCGGACAGAAACGCGGGCGATGCTTCGGCGGAGGAAAAGTTCAAAGAGGTGAACGAAGCCTACGAAGTGCTATCCGACCCCGACAAGAAGAGCAAATACGACAGATTCGGCTTTGCCGGAGTTGACCCCAGCATGGGAGGGGGCGCCGGAGACTTCAGCGGCTTCGGCGGTTTTGACGATATATTCAGCATGTTCGGCGGCGGAGGCTTCGGAGGTTTCGGGGGCTTCAGCGGTTTCAGCGGCTTCGGCGGCTCTGCGAGAAGCAGCGGGCCGAGGCGCGGCGCCGATATTCAAAAGCGCATGAACATAAGCTTTAAAGAGGCTGTTTTCGGCTGCAAGAAGGACATACGTCTCACAAAGGATGTGCGCTGCGATACCTGCTCAGGCACCGGGGCGGCCCCGGGGACGAGCAAGAAGACCTGCCCCAAATGCGGGGGCAGCGGACAGGTACGCACTGTAAAGAGCACCCCGCTTGGCCAGTTCCAGACCGTCACCACCTGCCCGGACTGCGGAGGCGTCGGAGAAGTAAACGAGAACCCGTGTTCTGACTGCGGCGGCAGCGGCAAGCTGAGGAAGACGGTAAACCTCAGCGTCACCATACCCGCGGGAGTCGACGACGAATCGATCGTCACCCTGCGCGGTCAGGGACAGCCCGGAAGCGGCGGCGGCCCCAGCGGCGACCTTTATATAGTCCTCTCCGTGGCGGAGCACGAGCTCTTTGAACGTCGCGGGGACGATCTTTGGCTTCAGGTTCCCATCACTTTTACCCAGGCTGCTCTGGGAGACGATATAACAGTTCCCGGTCTTACGGAAAAATTGTCCTGCAAGGTTCCCGCCGGAACCCAAAGCGGAACCGTGCTGCGCATGAAGGGCAAGGGCGTTGCCAATGTAAACAGCGGAAGACCGGGCGATATGTACGTTCAGGTCAATTTGGAGGTGCCTACCAAACTGACGGGCGCCCAGAAGGAAATGATACGCAAATTCGGCGAAAGCAAGGCGCTGGAGGGTTATACAAAGCGTAAAAAGTTTTCGGAAGCTCTTAAGGATTTGTTTATGTAAGTACAGGCGCGCAGGCGTCAAATAGGGAGATGGCTGATATGAAATTTACAAAGGAAGAGCTTGCCGATTTTGTGGCTGAGCACAGAAAGATTTTCGATATGGTGCGCCTTGTGGATGTCTCTAAAAATATTCAGTACAAGGTGGGCAGCGATGGCGAGATTACACCCCAGCTCTACGAGTGTTATTCGCTGTGGAAGAGAGACGATCGCTGTGAAAACTGCATCTCATACAAGGTGACGGCCTCTAAAGACAGGCTCAGCAAGTTTGAATTTGTAGACGACGATGTCTATTTTGTTATTGCCATGTATGCCGAGGTTGAAGGCAAGGAATATGCCTTGGAACTGCTTCTGAAAATAAAAGACGAATCCCTGTTCGGGGCGTATGGAAAGACACCGTTTATTCTCACCATGCAGGAGTACAACAACAGAAAGTACATGGATTTCCTTACGGGTGCTTTCAACCGCAGATATTTCGAGGACCAGCTGCGGCAGCTCGGCGGGGCCAACGGCATTATGGTGCTGGACATAGACAAGCTGAAGCTCATCAACGCCACTCACGGTTATGCGGCAGGAGACAGGCTGCTCAACTCCCTGCCGGATATGGTAAGGTCGAAAATACGTTCAACGGACGCCATAGTGCGCTGGGGAGACGACGAGTTCATCATACTCTTTCAGGGCATAACCAAGAGGGTATTTGAATTGAAGATGGAGAGCATACGCGAAGAGGTGGAAAAGATCTCCGTTTCCGATCATCCCGAGCTTAAAGCCACGGTGAGCATAGGCGGAGTTTTTTCCGAACGGGCCGGTGAGTGTTTGGACGAAGCCCTGAAAGCCTTAACAAAAGCAAAAGAAAAGGGCAATTGCTGTGTGCTTATAGAGAGATGAAGAAGACGGTAGCGTTTTATACTCTCGGGTGCAAGCTTAATCAGTACGAAACGCAGGCGGTGGCGGAGGCTTTTTTAAGGGCCGGCTACGAAACGGCAGAGCCGGGGGAGCCGGCTTCGGTATATGTCGTAAA
>Ga0116183_1005915_pt1 | contig 11430 bp, 8 predicted proteins | sample AD_UKC078_MetaG_FD_89753 | JGI IMG/M metagenome (GOLD analysis project Ga0116183, IMG submission 89753) | Active sludge microbial communities of municipal wastewater-treating anaerobic digesters from USA - AD_UKC078_MetaG | ecosystem: Engineered > Bioreactor > Anaerobic > Digestate | place: USA...
GATAGCGACGATTCTCCACCTCGTAGTGGAAGGAGGCGGGAAATTGCAAGAGCACTGCATCGAGGACCGCTTCTTTCAAGAGCGGCTCAAGGGCGCGATAGAAGCGGGTGCTCTCCTGCTTCCAGCTGTGGGCGTCGATCTGGTGGGTCATGCTCTGATGGGCTTTTATGGAGAAGCGGAGGGTGGGGGCACTGTGATGCATCATGGCGAGCTGGGTCGCCTCAGGCATCCGGTAGTAGCTGAAGTTCAGTTCGACGGTAGCAAAGAAGCGGGCATAATGGGCCAGATAATCGCCCGCTTGTGTCCCCTTGGGGTAGAAGGGGCCGACCCACTCGGTGTAGCTATAGCCTGATGTTCCGATCAAAACAGTGCTCATACCTCAGGTATACTATATATGTGTTAAGTACTCAAGAGAAAAGAGGGGGTTTTATTGTTGATAATAACTGTTATCAATAAAGAATAGGTATTGATATCTGGTGGATATATGGTATATTGTACTCAACAATACTTCATGTAAAGGAGATACTATGAGTGACAGAGATGGACGGGATAGCACCCAAAAGAAGCCGTTGACCTCGACCAGTGGTCGACCGATAGCACAGAACGAGAACATCCAGACAGCGGGCAGACGTGGGCCGGTTACGCTGCAGGATACGTGGTACCTCGAGAAGATGGCCCACTTCGACCGCGAGGTGATCCCTGAGCGGCGGATGCACGCCAAGGGAAGCGGAGCCTTCGGCACCTTCACCGTGACCAAGGATATCACACACTGGACGAAGGCTTCGGTCTTCAGCGCGGTGGGCAAGAAGACCGATCTCTTTGTCCGCTTCTCCACCGTCGCCGGGGAGCGTGGGGCAGCCGATGCCGAGCGCGATATCCGCGGCTTTGCCATCAAGTTCTACACCGATGAGGGCAACTGGGACCTGGTGGGCAACAACACCCCGGTCTTCTTCTTCCGTGACCCGATGCTCTTCCCCGACCTCAACCACGCGGTCAAGCGCGATCCCCGCACCAACATGCGCAGCGCGCAGAACAACTGGGACTTCTGGTCGATGCTGCCTGAGGCGCTGCACCAGGTGACCATCACGATGGGGGATCGCGGCATTCCCAAGACCTACCGTCACATGAACGGCTACGGCTCGCATACCTACTCGTTCATCAATGCACAGAACGAGCGCGTCTGGGTGAAGTTCACCCTGAAGACCGAGCAGGGGATCGAGAACCTCACCGACTGCGAGGCGAGCAAGCTGGTCGGCAGCGACCGCGAGAGCCACCAGAGGGACCTCTTCGATGCAATCGAGCGTGGTGAGTTCCCCCGCTGGCGCGTCTATGTGCAGATCATGACTGAGGAGCAGGCCAATGGTATGAAGGACAACCCCTTCGACCTGACCAAGGTCTGGTACCAGGGCGACTACCCGCTGCACGAGGTAGGGGTGATGGAGCTCAACCGCAACCCGGACAACTACTTCCTCGACGTCGAGCAGGCCGCGTTCAACCCCGCCAACAAGGTGCCGGGCATCGGCTATTCGCCTGACCGGATGTTGCAGGGTCGCCTCTTCTCCTACGGGGATGCCCAGCGCTACCGCCTGGGGGTGAACCACTACCAGATCCCGGTCAACCGCAGCCGGGTGGAGACCAACCACTACCACCGTGACGGGGCGATGCGGGTCGACTCAAACTTCGGCGGATCGGTCCACTACAACCCCAACTCCTACGGGATGTGGGCGGAGAATCGAGGCCTGACCGAGCCCTCCTATGATGGCGGCGGACCGGTCGACCACTACGACTACCGCGAGGATGACCACAACTACTACGAGCAGCCGGGCAAGCTCTTCAACCTGATGGGCAAGGAGGAGCAGCAGCGCCTCTTCGACAACACCGCCCGCAACATGGAGGGGACGACCCTGGTAGTGAAGAAGCGGCATATCCGCCACTGCTACCTGGCAGACCCCGCCTACGGCGAGGGGGTTGCCAAGGCCCTTGGCATCGACATCGCTGATGTGGATATGAACGACACCTACGGTGCACGTGCATAATCGATCGAACGGGGGCGGCTTCTGAGGAAGCGGCCCCCGATTACCCTCTCCTCTTTGCTTCCCTGTACCCTTTTTCTCCCTCGTTTGCTGTACCGGTGCTCACGCCGGTAGTCCCTCCTTCGCTTCTTGCTTTTCTCAACTTGCAACTGGCGCCCCCTTCAGCCATACTTGGCAGAAGAGAGGGGAGGGTCTGTGTACAAGGGTATATTCTTCTGTGATGTCGATGGGACCATTTTACCGCATGGGGACAAGGCTGTCTCAGCCTCCTTTTTTGACCTGGTGCGTGAGGTGTGTGACCGCGGGTATCTGATGTGCATCTCAAGCGGGCGGATCATATCGACGCTTGCCCCCCTCTTTACCGAGGTGGAGGATCTGGTCATCTACTCGGCGTGCAACGGCTGCATGATCCTCCACCACGGTCGTGAGTTGATCCCCAACCACACCGTCGATGGGGTGCATATCGAGGAGATCTCCTCAAAACTGCTCGCCTGGGATGCCGTCCCCCTCTTCTCCGCCCTCGACGGCCTCTACATCCCCGCACACATCATCCACAACGCCAAGAGTGCAATCTATGAGAGTAAGGCGATCACCCGCTTCTACGAAGATGCTGAGGATATTCCGACTCCTGTCCTCCAGGTGACCGCCCTCTGCAATGACAACGTCGAGACGGTGATCCGAGAGAGCCGGAGGGCGTGGGACCAGCACTACCACATCACCATCACCGGAGAGGAGATGTTCGACATCTGTCCCACCGACAAAGGTGAATCGCTTCGCCTGGTCAGTGCCCACTATGGTATCAGCCGGGATCGCACCTGGGCCTTCGGGGACAATGAGAACGACATCCCCATGCTCAGCGAAGCGGGGGAGGGCTTCTTGATGGAGGGCGCCCACCCCGCTCTCCATGATGGGCGCTTTGTCCGGTGTAATGATCTTGAGGGGATGATCAGGGCCATCATGGACAGCCATTAAATCGTTGTTTTTGGCAAATATGGTGAAACAATCATTCTATTGTATGGTAACCCGTGTTATTATAGTTACATATCTACCCAAGACACAGGGAGGATGGCTTGCACGGCTCGATAGGACGACTGGTGTACATCGGTCTTTTAACGGTAATGGGATGTCTCCTGCTCGTCTCTGAGTATAAACGAAGGACTGGTGCGTCCTCTCGGTATGGATTTCCAAGCATGGCCCGCCTGACCGAGGTGATGCTCGAAGGGTATCTTGGCCTGGACTCCGACGGCAAGATTGTTGAAGTGAATGACTCATACCTCGCCATGAGTGGGTATCGACGGAACGAACTGGTCGGCATGCACATCGAGCGTCTGGCTGTCAGTAAGCATGAAGGCCAGCTCTTTGAGCAATTGGCGCGTGTCCATCATCAGTCACCCGCCAGCTACCGTGGCCACCATCGCGCCAAGGACGGCACCCTCATCCCCATTGAGGTCTCGGTTGCCACCTTCGAGGAGGGGAAGATCGCCTTCATCTGCCTCTATCGTGACTTGCGTGAACAGGAGCGAGCCGAAGAAGAGGTGCAGCACACCCTTGAACTGCTTCGCTACGTGGTCGAGCACACCCGTAGTGCCGTGGCGATCTTCGATACCTCGATGTGTTATCTCTTCGTCAGTGAGAAATACCGTCAGGAGTATCACATTCACCCAGAAACCAACCTTATCGGAGAGAACCACTACACCGTTATCCCCGATCTCCCGGAGCGGTGGAAGGATATCCATACACGCGCGCTAAGAGGGGAGGTGCTCCGCGGTGACGACGATAGGTATGAGCGGAGCAATGGAAGCATTGAATATACGCGATGGGAGTGCCGGCCGTGGTATGAGGGTGACGGTTCCATCGGGGGGATGGTGCTCTACACGGAGAACATCACCGCCCAAAAACAGTTTGAAGGTGAGTTGATGGAGGCGCGTGACTACCTCTCCACCCTCATAACCCAGGCCAATGCCCCCATCGTCGTCTGGGATGAGGAGTTCACCATCGTTCGGACAAACCCCGTCTTCGCCAAACTCTTCGGCAAGGAGGTCGGCCACCTGGTGGGCAACCCCCTCAGTGTGCTCAGGGAGTATATCGATGAGTCGGTGTGGGAGCAGGCACTGCTGCTGATCAGGACAAAGGAGCGCATCGGGGGCCTGGAACTTTGTATCAAACAAGCGGATGGAAGTGTGAAGACAATCCTGTGGACCGTGGCGGTCATCACCTCCAAGGAGGAGGGGCACACGCAGACCGTGATCGCCCAAGGCCAGGACATCAGCGAACGCAAGGAGGTAGAGGAGCAGAACCGCGAACAGTTGACGATGTTGCGCAGATGGTATGCAGTCATGGCCCATCGGGAGGAGCGAGTCTTGGAGCTGAAGGGTGAAGTCAACGCCCTCCTTCGCGAGCAGGACAAGCCGATTCGCTACAGTTCGGCCGAAACACGGAGGGGGATGTGAAGCGGGTAACGGTACTGCTCGGTGGGCTCCTCTGCTCTCTTTCGCTGCTCTTTTCAGCCCCGGACCCGGCTCTTGCACGGTTGCTTACCGCAGAGGAGCGGACGTTCCTCGACGGTCATCCCACCGTCACCGTCCTCATGGACTTTGCAAAAGCGCCGATTGAGTACATCGATGCAAAGACCTCCATGCCCAAGGGGGTCAGTGCAGGCTACCTTGTCGAGCTTTCAGCCCTCACCGGCATCGAGTTTGAGATTGTCTCCGATCCTGTGTGGAAGAGCTCCTACCAACGCTTCTACGATGGAACGATTGATATGGCGGTTGCGCTCAATCGTACACCTGAGCGGGAGGAGGTCTTCCTCTTCAGCGAACCGTACCTATCGATGCCGATTGTCCTGATGGCCAGGAGCCAGGTCGGCTATATCGATGGTCTTGAAGGGGTGGGCGACCGGCCCCTGGCAATCGTGGACGGATACTCAATCGCCGAGTGGGTCAAACGTGACTATCCCCACCTCAACACTATCCTGGTCTCCTCCACCGAAGAGGGATTGGATCTGGTCCAACGCGGCAAGGCATTCGCCCAGACGGGTAACCTCATGGTGCTCAACCACTATCTGGCCATCAAGGGGATGACCGATACGCTGAAGGTGGTCGGGATCACCCCATACACCAACGCGTTCAGTCTGGCGGTGCAACGGGATCTCGCCCCGCTTTTGGGTATCCTGGAGAAGGCCCTCTCCCTGATCGATAACGAGACAAGGATTCGCCTCAACCACCAGAACCTCCCCATCTGGTACGATTTGGTCATTCCCCGTCGCATCCAGTTGGTGATCATAGCCTCCGCGGTGGCCCTGCTCTTCATTCTTCTACTCTGGATAGTAACCTTGATGCGGCAGATGCGGCGCAGCAAGGCCGTCGAGCGGGAGATCGAGAAGAGCGAGCACAAATTCCGCCTCATCTTCGAAGACTCTCCCACCCCCCTGATGCTCATCGACAATACGGGCCAGATCATCGATGTCAACAAGAGTTGGGTCGCTCTCTTTGGCTATGAGAAGAGCACTCTCACCACCGTGGATAAGATCCTCGAGAAGGTCTACCCCGACAGCGGGGACCGAGAGAAAATGGCTGAGGAGTGGGGGCAGTTCAAAGCCCGCCTCGACACCGAGATGCAAGAGCGTCTGATTCCTGGGACCGAGCGAGTGATTACCGACAGCAATGGAATCCTGCATACAGTGGAGACCGGTGGCACCCTCCTCCACGACTCCTTCTTGATTACATACTATGATGTCACCGAGCGAAACCGCTCCCTTTCAAAGATCAGGGAGCTGCACCGGGAGGCGGAGCAGAGTCGCCTGATGATCCTCAGCGCCCTTGAGGACCAACAGATCTCCGACCTATCGCTGAGACAGAGTAGGGCAACCTTGGAGGCAGCCATCAACTCGATGATCGATGCGGTATATATCATCGATGCCAACGCCTCCTTCGTGATGGTGAACGAGGCGTTCTACCGCTACTATCGGTTCGATACACGCCATGAGGTGCCGCAGACCCTGTATGACTTCAGGGGCCTCTTCGAATCCTTCGATGAGGGTGGCCACCCGATAACTTCCTCCATGTGGGTTGGCTTCCAGGCGTTGGACGGTCAAAGTGGGACCGTTGAGTACCAGGTGCACAAGATGGGCACCGGCTTCACCTGGTTCGGATCGTACAGCTACGCACCGATCAGGGACGGTGAGGGAGCGGTCAGTGGAGCCGTTGTGGTCTGTCGTGATGTCACCGAAGAGCGATCCAATCGACAGAAGTTGCGCTTCCAGCGTGACCACGACTACCTCACCGGTCTCTTGAGCCGGGTGCACTTTGAGGAGATGCTCCATTCAATGGAAGAGACCGTCCCCTTTACGGTCGGCCTCGTCGATATCAACGGCTTGAAGCTGGTCAACGACACCCTCGGCCACGAGATGGGCGATGAGGTCATCAAGCGTACCGCCGACCTGCTCCTCGAGCAGAAGGACGATGGGGTCCTTATCGCCCGCTATGGGGGTGATGAGTTCGCCTTCCTCATGGTGGGCAAGGATGAGGAGACCGCCGAAGCGTTCATCAGGCGGGTAGAGGAGGCAGCCAAGGAGATCACGTTTTCAACGTTCCACCTCTCCCTCTCCTCGGGGGTGGCTCACCGAACCCTCCTCGATGAATCACCTGCTGACATGCTCAGGCGTGCCGAGGAGATGATGGGACGTGCCAAGCTCTATGAGAGTGCCAGTGCCAAGAGCAAGTCGGTGTCGCTGTTGATGAACTCCCTCTTTGCAAAGAGCATGCGGGAGAGCCAACACTCACGGCGGGTCAGTGAGCTCTGCGCCTTTATCTCCCAACAGCTCGAGCTCTCCGAACGGGAGGTGAACCGGATGAGGACCGCCGGCTTGATGCACGACATCGGCAAGATCGGCATCAGGGAGACAATCCTCAACAAGCCCGGCAAGCTCGACAGCGCGGAGTGGGTCGAGGTGAAACGCCATCCCGAGATCGGATATCGGATTCTCAGTGCAGTGACTGAGTTCAGTGACCTCGCCCTCGCCATCCTCGAGCACCATGAGCGGTGGGATGGATCGGGCTACCCCCAAGGCCTCAAGGCGGAACAGATCTCCTACCAGGCGCGGATTATCGCCATCGCCGATAGCTACGATGCGATGACCGGCCCGCGTCCCTACCGTACGCCCATGGCAAAGGAGGAGGCCATCGAGGAGATCTTCAACAATCGTGGCATCCTCTACGACCCGCAGATCGTCCAGGTCTTCGTATCGACGATCGGGCAGTTCGAGCCATATGGTCCACTCTCTTGAATATTCCCGATACACACCTCCACAACGTTCTCCGGGTAGCGCTGGCGGTACCCCTCATACGTACGTCCACTGTTGCCGTCCAGGTTCAGTTGGTACATCCTGAAGGTGACCGGCAGACCTTTTGGCTGCCACAGCTCCCGGTAGGTATACCGATAGCTCATGCCAAGCTTCTGCATGACCCTGCCACTGGCTGCATTGTCGATATCGTGGGTTGCCGTGATGTACGGTACGCCATCACGCTCCAACTGACCGATCACGGCCCTGCACGCCTCGGTCACGATTCCCCTGTTCCAGAACTCCCGTCTCAGCCCATAGCCCATGTCCCGGCTCTCATCGCCCTTGACGTGGACGTACCCGATCACCCGGTCATTCTCCTTCAGGCAGATGGCATACCGATACCCCCCGTCATCGGTTTCATAGGTACGCTCATAGAAATCATAGGCATCCTCCAACGTTTCCAAGGGATGCCACGGCAGGAAGCGATTCACCTCCGGATCAGCGTGGAGCTCAAGCAATCCTTCCACGTCGCGTGTGGTGAATCGGCGCAGGAGCAAACGTTCGGTCTCTAGCGATGAAATCATGGGTGTGTGTCCTCAATTGTTCTCTTGTCTTTCCTTTTTGCTCCTACACCATAACACAATTTTCAACGTTTCGTTATCAGTAGAACAGTATCGTTCTGTACCCAACGTAAGACGGGCTTTAAAATCGCTTACAGTGGATACGCGTAGCCTATCAGTGCATTGAAATTTTTTGTTGACCGGTTTATAAAACCGGTTTAGTATTAAAGAGTACAAGACCTAAAAATCTGTGATACCACAAAAGGAGAAGTGATCATGAAGAAAACACTGTTGCTTTGCCTGTTGGCCCTCATGGTTGTTGGCGTGCCGCTCTTTGCTGCCGGCGTGCAGGAGAGTGCAGCCCCCAAGGAAGTATACTTTTTGAACTTCAAACCTGAGATTGCCGACGTCTATGAGAGCAAGATTGCCCCCGTCTTCGAGCAGGAGACCGGCATCAAGCTGAAAGTCGTCACCGCAGCCAGCGGCACATACGCCCAGACGCTGAAGAGCGAGCTTGCCAAGAGCAACCCGCCGGTGATCTTCCAGACCAACGGACCGGTCGGTCTCAAGGACAGCCTTGCCTACACCGCTGACCTGAGGGGAACCGAGTTCTACAAGATCCTCAGCGACAAGTCGATGGCCCTCGGGGAGGGGGACCAGGTCCTCGCCATCCCCTATGCAGTGGAAGGCTACGGCATCATCTACAACGATGCGATCATGCGCGCCTACTTCGCCCTGCCCAACAAGGCGGTGAAGATCAACAGCGCCGATGAGATCAACAACTTTGCAACCCTGAAGGCAGTGGTCGAGGATATGCAGAAGAACAAGGCTGCCCTCGGCATCCAGGGTGTCTTCGCATCGACGAGCATGGCGGCAGGGAATGCCTGGCGCTGGGAGACCCACCTGGTCAACGTACCCATCTACTGGGAGCTGCGTGAGAAGAACATCCCGTTTGGTGAGAAGACCCGCAACTTCGACTTCACCTACAGCGCACAGATGAAGAACATCTTCGACCTCTATCTGAACAACTCGACCACAGCCAAGGGGCTGCTCGGGGCCAAGAGTGTCGACGATGCGATGGCGGAGTTCGCCCTCGGCCAGGCTGCCATGGTGCAGAACGGCAACTGGGGTGCCAGCCAGATCCTCGGTGTCAAGGGCAACAAGGTCGCTGACAAGGATATCAAGTTCATGCCGATCTACACAGGCGTGAAGGGCGAGGAGAAGATCGGCCTCTGCGTCGGCACCGAGAACTACCTGTGCATCAACAAGCAGGTCAGTGCCGAGCAGCAGAAGCTGGGCGACCAGTTCCTCACCTGGCTCTTCTCGAGCCCGAGCGGCAAGGCATTCGTCAAGAACGACCTGATGTTCATCACCCCGTTCAACACCTTTGCCGACAACGAACTACCCACCGATCCGCTGGCCAAGGATGTCATCCGCTGGATGAACAAGGATGGCGTGACCTCCCTCAGCTGGGACTTCTCGATTATCCCGAGCAAGGAGTGGAAGAACCAGATGGCAGCAGCCCTCGGCGATTACATCGCCGGTCGCAAGAGTTGGAACGAGGTAGCCGCCCATGGTGCCGATGTCTGGAAGCGTGAGTTCGATCTCACCAACTAGGTAGTGCATCACCTATGAAGACCGCCTTCCTCTCTATGGGGGGCGGTCCTCTTCTCTGAGGAGCATCCATGCAAAAATCCATCCAAAAGTACGCCGCTCTCTTTGTCCTGCCCGCCCTGACGTGCTTTGTCATCGCCTTCCTGGTCCCGATGATCATGGGGGTGGTGCTCTCCTTCTTCCGGTTCACCACCGTCCTCGACGGGCACTTCATCGGAATGGAGAACTATCGCAGGATCTTCATCGACCGGGAGTTCACCAATGCCCTGATCTTCAATATCCGCTTCACCCTCATCAGCGTGGTGACCATCAACCTCGGGGCCTTTGCCCTGGCATTGCTGCTCACCGCAGGCATCAAGGGCACCAACGTCTTCAGGACGATCTTCTTCATGCCCAACCTCATCGGCGGCATCGTCCTGGGCTGGATCTGGAACCTCATCATCAACGGGGTCCTCTACTCAAAGGGGATGACGGTGGTCAGCGACCCCAAGTACGGCTTCTGGGGCCTGGTCGTCCTGATGAACTGGCAGAATATCGGCTATATGATGGTCATCTACATCGCCGGTATCCAGAACATCCCCGTCGAGCTCATCGAGGCGGCCAAGATCGACGGGGCCGGGCAGGGGACCCTGCTCAAGAGCGTCATCATCCCCTCCATCGCCCCCTCCATCACCATCTGTACCTTCCTGACCCTGACCTCCGGCTTCCGCCTCTTTGACCAGAACCTGGCCCTGACGGCCGGCGACCCGGGCAAACAGACCGAGATGCTCGCCCTCAACATCTTCAACACCTTCTACGGCCGTACCGGCTTTGAGGGGGTGGGGCAGGCCAAGGCGGTGCTCTTCACCATCCTTGTGGCCCTCATCGCCCTGACCCAGCTCGCCTTCAGCCGCAAGCGAGAGGAGGAAGCAGCATGAGCACACCAAAGAAGCGCAGCCATCAGATCATCCTCTTCGTCCTCCTGGCCATCCTGGCCCTCTTCTTCCTCGCCCCGATGTTGATCGTCTTCATGAACTCCTTCAAGAGCAAGTTCTTCATCTCGAGCGAACCGTTCAAGTTCCCCAATGCCGATACCTTCACCGGACGGGAGAACTACATCGAAGGGGCGCGCAAGATCAAGTTCGCCAACGCATTCGGCTACTCCCTCTTCATCACCGTCTTCTCGGTCATCGGCATCTCGCTTGCCACCAGCATGCTCGGCTGGTACCTGACGCGGGTGAAGACGTGGTTTACCACCACCGTCTACTACCTTCTGGTCTTCTCCATGATCGTCCCCTTCCAGATGGTGATGTTCACCATGAGCAAGACCGCCAACATGCTCCACCTCGACAACCCCATCGGCATCCTCGTCCTCTACATCGGATTCGGTGCGGGCCTGGGAACCTTCATGTTCAGCGGCTTCATCAAGACCATCCCCCTCTCGCTCGAGGAGGCGGCGATGATCGACGGGGCGACCGCACCGCAGACCTTCTTCATGATCGTCTACCCGATGCTCAAGTCGACCGCCATCACGGTGGCGATCCTCAACGCCATGTGGGTGTGGAACGACTACCTCTTGCCATACTTGACCATCGGCATCGAGTACAAGACGATCCCGGTGGCCATACAGTACCTCAGGGGCGGATACGGGGCCGTCGATATGGGGGCGATGATGGCGATGCTGGTCCTGGCCATGATCCCCATCATCATCTTCTACCTGGCGATGCAGAAGCACATCATCCAGGGTGTCATCGCCGGTGCGGTGAAGGGCTAGCATGAATAGCACCAATGCACGCCATGGCGGTGTGCTGCTCCACCTCACCAGCCTCCCATCCGATCATGGTATCGGGGATCTGGGCCGGGGCGCCTACCGCACCGCCGATTGGATCAGTGAGAGCGCACTCACCCTCTGGCAGATCCTCCCCACCGGGCCCACCGGCTACGGCAACTCCCCCTACGCCCC